>VFQR01000045.1_pt1 | contig 364754 bp, 360 predicted proteins | sample 3512321 | NCBI WGS metagenome assembly VFQR01 (sample SAMN10412374, study PRJNA504923) | tailings metagenome | isolation source: Relicate 3 Philex TSF1 revegetated site | place: Philippines: Tuba, Benguet | collected 2017-08-29
AATGGAGCGGGCGAAGGGATTCGAACCCTCGACCCCAACCTTGGCAAGGTTGTGCTCTACCCCTGAGCTACGCCCGCTCGGCGCCGGTATATCCGGCCAAAACCGGTTTACCGAAGACTGGCCGGGGAGACCCGGCGACGCCCGGCCGAAGCCGAGCGACCAACCGGCGGGGTGCCGGTTGCAGGCGCGCACTATACCCAGCCAAGACTCCGTTGCAAGCGTCTCGTGACACAAAATCAGGGGCAAAAGAGACGGCGGAATAGCCACTTGGCCAGGGGCGTCCGGGCCCCGGCCGGAGCGCCGATGGGCACGGTCAAGCGGCTGGGGAATCTCGGCTTATTTTAGCGCGCCGGGGGAAAACGCTTGCGCCCCGGGGAGGGCTCCTGTATCTGGTGCGACCTCGCGCGGGCCGGTTCCCGCGCACATGGGTCCCCATCGTCTAGAGGCCCAGGACGGCGCCCTCTCACGGCGCAAACCGGGGTTCGAATCCCCGTGGGGACGCCAGCTTCTTTCCTAAATTTATGAATTCGCTAAGCGCGGAACGGCGTGGGCAGCTCGATAGACTTTTTAGTCTTGTCAGCAACCGTCGTGGGCAGCGAAATGGCTGTCTGACTAAAAGCGATATGGCATCAAGATGAATGAGCAGTTCCAGAATTTCACATCTCTTGTCCCGCTGCTCTATGACAAGCTTATTTCGTCTGACTCATTCACTGAGAAGGGTATTGCTTGGCAGAAAGGGAAAGCAGGAGTCTATGCTTTTTTTGAGAATGGCGCGGCCCTTCATGTTGGCCGAACTAGAAATCTAGGAAGCCGACTGCGGGGTCATGTCCAAAATAGCCATTACTCTGCATCTTTCGCATTCAAGCAAGCAAGATTGTCGCTGGGCAAAAAGGCAACCTACACAACGAAGGGATCGAGAGCGGAGTTGATGAAGGAAGAGGCGTTTGCAACCGCCTTCCTATCCAATATTGAGCGCATCAAAAGAATGGATGTAAAATTTGTCGAAGTGCGCGAACCCGTCCTGCAATATCTACTAGAGCTGTATGCTCATATGGAGTTGGAGTTGTCACTCGACGAGTTCGACACTCATTAGCTTACTCATCGAAATCAACTTGCCGCGTCTTCCTCCGCCGGCATGTCCACCGGCACGCCGGGTTCGCTTTTCGAGCAGCGGATGGTCAGCGCGGTTTTCACATGCGCCACGTTCTGCAAAGCGGTCAGTTCCTTGGTGAGGAAGGTCTGGTAGGCGTCCCAGTCGCGGGCGACGATCTTTAAAATGAAGTCGTTCTCGCCGGCCAGCATGTAGCATTCGCGCACCTGGGCCCAGCCGGCCACGGTCTGCTCGAAGGCCACCAGGTCATGCTCGGCCTGGCTGTTCAGCCCCACCATGGCAAACACCGTCACGCCATAGCCCAGCAGCTGCGGGTTGAGGTCGGCGTGGTAGCCCTTGATATAGCCGGCCTCCTCCAGCGCGCGCACGCGGCGCAGGCAGGGCGGGGCGGAAATACCGACCCGCGCGGCAAGGTCGACATTGGTCATGCGGCCATCGGCCTGCAGGTCGTTCAGAATCTTGCGGTCGATGAGGTCGAGTTTGACGCGTTGCATGGAAATTTTCTCAGGAGGGATGCTTGGCGCAATAATATTATAATTTTGAGCAAGATTCCAAGCGCTGGGCGCGACATAAAATGTCGTCTTCTGGCTGAGGCGGTAGATACTGCGCGGAAAAGATTGACTTTCGCACGTATGTTCGTTATATGTTCTATAATATCACTGCCGTTTCCACTGGCGGGCGTGGCTGGTGTTGGACATTCGAATCTGAATCCCGACGGCCGGTCCGCTGCAGGCCTCGCGCATAGGTAGAAAAACTGGTTAACGCGAATACGGGCGATGCGGCACGAAGCGCAGCGAATGCCAACGAAGCGCCACGAAGCCCGGCGAATACCCACGAAGCGCCGCGAGCACGGGCGAAGCCGTACGAAGCGAAACGAGTTCGACTCAGCATGGCCGGCCCCGGCATCCGCATCGCGACCGGCATGCCGGGTTATGACCATCGTCACCAGCCGCGCCGTCCGGCCGCACTATATCGAGGGGGAACCGCGAGTCGCGTTCGAATGTCACCGGCGTGTCATTTGACCTGGGCGGGCCGCCGCGTCATTGCTGCGTTTTAGCAAGGCGTCCGGCGGTTTCCGGCCTTTCCCTTGCACCTGACCCGCCCGCTGTCATAATCGGAAACCGCTCGTTTTCAGTATTTTAGCCCGCGTCGGAGTCGCAGGATCCATGGCCACCACCCATCGCACCAAGGTTCTCATTCTCGGTTCCGGCCCGGCCGGGCTCACCGCCGCGATCTATGCGGCGCGCGCCTCGCTGCAGCCGATCCTGGTGCATGGCCTGCAGCCGGGCGGCCAGCTCACCATCACCACCGATGTCGAGAATTATCCCGGCTTCGCGCAGACGATCCAGGGCCCCTGGCTGATGGAGCAGATGGAGGCGCAGGCCAAGCATGTCGGCACCACCGTCCTCAACGACTATATCGTGTCGGTCGATCTGTCGAAGCGGCCCTTCGTCGCGAAGGGCGACGGCGGCGACACCTACATCGCCGATACGCTGATCATCGCCACCGGCGCGCAGGCCAAATGGCTCGGCCTGCCCAGCGAGCAGACGTATCAGGGCTTCGGCGTGTCGGCCTGCGCCACCTGCGACGGTTTCTTCTATCGCGGCAAGAAGGTGGTGGTGGTCGGCGGCGGCAACACGGCGGTCGAAGAGGCGCTGTATCTGACCAACCACGCCACCGAGGTGGTGGTGGTGCATCGCCGCGACAGTTTCCGCGCCGAAAAGATCCTGCAACAGCGCCTGTTCGCCAATCCCAAGATCAGGGTGATCTGGGATCATACCGTCGACGAGATTCTCGGCGAGGAGGGCAAGGGCGTCACCGGCGTGCGACTCAAGCATGTCAAGACCGGCGCCACGCAGGAGGTCGCCACCGACGGCTTCTTCGTCGCCATCGGCCACACGCCGAATACCGAACTGTTCAAGGGCCAGCTGCCGCTGGACCCGGAAGGCTATCTGACCACCAAGCCGGGCACGACGCAGACCGCGATTCCGGGCGTGTTCGCCGCCGGCGACGTGCAGGACAAGATCTATCGCCAGGCCGTCACGGCGGCCGGCACCGGCTGCATGGCGGCGCTGGAAGCCGAGAAATTCATCGCGCATCACGCGCACAGCGACGCGTCGGCCGAAGCAGCCGACTAAAACGCAGCTGCAGCTGCGTTCATAAGGGGGGGATATGTCGGCGCTGGACTGGGACAAGCTGCGCATTTTTCACGCGGTGGCGGAGGCCGGCAGCCTGACGCATGCCGGCGAGGCGCTGGGCCTGAGCCAGTCGGCGGTCAGCCGCCAGATCGGCGCGCTCGAAACCCAGCTCAATGCCACGCTGTTCCATCGGCATGCGCGCGGCCTGATCCTGACCGAACAGGGCGAGCTGCTGTATCGCACCGCGCGCGACATCTTCGCGCGGCTGGCGGTGACCGAAGCGATGATCGCCGATGCCAAGGACAAGCCGTCGGGCGAGTTGCGCGTCACCACCACGGTGGCCTTCGGCACGATCTGGCTGGCGCCGCGGCTGAAGGAATTCATGGACCTCTATCCCGATATCCGCATCGAGATGGTGGTGGACGACCGCGAACTCGATCTGTCGATGCGCGAGGCGGATGTGGCGATCCGCATGTGGAAGCCGACCCAGGCCGACCTGATCCATCGCAAGCTGCTCACCGTGCATAATCACGTCTATGCCTCGGTCGATTACGTCACGCGCCACGGCACGCCGCAGAGCATCGAGGATATCGACCGGCATCATGTCATCGTCTACGGCGAGGAAGCGCCGGCGCATTTCAACAACATCAACTGGCTGCTGAAAGTCGGCGATCCGGCGGTGCCGCGCGAGCCGATCCTCACCGTCAACAATGTCTACGGCGTGATGCAGTCGGTCGCCAGCGGGTTGGGCATCGCCGCTTTGCCCGACTATATGGTGGAAGGCAATCCGCGCATCGTGCGCGTGATGCCCAATATCGACGGGCCGAGCTTCGACACCTACCTCGTCTATCCGGAAGAATTGCGGAATACCAAACGCCTTGCCGTGTTCCGGGATTTCCTGCTGCGCAAGGTGGCCGACTGGCGTTACTGACGATGGCGCAGCGGTCCGAAACGGTCGGCGGCGGCACGGCACGGCGTAACGAGCTGCTGGTACGCGTGCGCCGGCCGCTCGACATGGCACTGCAGGTGCTGGCTGCCGTCGCCGTCGCGCTGCTGCTGGACGAGGCCTTGTCGCAGGTCTGGCGCGGCGCCTATGCCGCCGCCACGATGACCGTGGTCGGCCTGCAATACCTGACCCATCGCGCTTTCCTGGCGGATCGCCGGCGCCGCGACCGTGCCGCGCTGTGGCGCCGGCGCCTGATCGGCGTCTATGCTCTGAACGGCATGCTGTTCGGTACCATCGTCGCGGCCATCGCCTGGCAGCCCTACCACCCCGCCAGCCTGATGGCGCTGCTCCTCGTCATGGGCATGGTGACCTCGGTCAGCCTCACGGTGTCGGTGCAGCTGACGGTGTCCAGTGCGGTGATCGTGCCGGCCCTGCTGCCGGCCGTGCTGTTCCTCGGCGTCAGCGGCAGCGGCGACCAGCGCCTGCTGGCCGCCACCGGCCTGATCGTGATGGTGCTGCTGTTCGGTTTCGCCCATCGGCTCAACCGGTATTTCCGCCGCACGACGGATCTCGTGGAGCGCCTGCGCCAGATGCTGCAGGATCGCACGCGCAGCAGCAACGATGCCGAAGCGGCGCAGCGCCGCCTGCGCCAGATTCTGGATACCGCCCCGTTCCCCATCGTGGTGGCGCGCCGCACCGACGGTGCCTTTCTCTACAGCAACCGCCCGGCCGCCGATCTGTTCGGCATCGAAGACGGCGGTCCCGCCGGCGTGTCGCGCTATGTGCTCGACCCGGCGCATCGCGACCGCATTTTCAGCGACCGTCCGCAGCCCGACGAGGAACTGCAACTCGCTACCGCACAGGGCCGCGTGATCTGGGCCACCATGGCGGCCGTGCCGATGCAGTATGGCGACGACGATGCGGCGCTGGTCGTGGTGCACGACATCACCGCCAGGAAAGCCTCGGAAGCCCGCTTACGCGAGGCCGAGCAGCATCTGAGCGACGCGCTCGCCGTGGCGCCCGACGGTGTGGCCCTGTTCGACGCGCAGCAGCGGCTGATGATCTGCAACCCGGCTTATGCCGGCATCATCGGCGTGCCGTTCGACCGCATTGCCGGCATGAGTCATGCCGAGATCTGCCAGGCCTCGGTGCGCGACCGGCCGGCAGCGGCGGCTGCCGGGGTGAAGACGGATTACGACGACTGGGTGGCGACGCGGCTGCGTACCTTCACTGCGGCGCAGGGAGAGCCGCATATCTTTTACGACACGCGCGACCGGCGCTGGCTGCAGATCCGCGACTTCCGCCTCGACTCCGGCGGTACGGCGTCGCTGATCACGGATATCACCGCACTCAAGCGCGGCGAGCGCGAACTGCGCCACATCAACGAGACCCTGGCGGCGCGCACCGAAACCCTGGAAGCGGCGCGCAAGACCGCGATCAAGGCGCATCAGGACGCCGAATTTGCCAATCGCGCCAAGAGCCAGTTCCTGGCGCATATGAGTCACGAGCTGCGCACGCCGCTGAACGCCATCATCGGCTTTTCCGAGATCATGTCGCTGCAGCTGCTCGGCGCCTCGGGCGTGCCGCAATACGACCGCTATGCCACCGATATCCTGGCGGCCGGTCGCCACCTGCTGGCGGTGATCGACGACATCCTCGACCTCTCCAAGGTCGAGGCCGGCAAGATGAAGCTGGCGAGCGAATGGGTATCCTGGTCGCGCCTGCTGCAGGACTGTCTGACGCTGCTGCGTCCGCTCGCCGCCGATCGCATGGTGACGCTGCAGCTGGAGCCGGCGCCCAAGGAGGCCGAGATCTTCGCCGACGAACGCCTGGCCAAGCAGATGCTGGTCAACCTCCTGTCGAACGCGGTGAAGTACACGCCGTCCGGCGGCACGGCGGCGATCCGGCTGCTGCGCGGCCCCGATGGCGCTGCCATCGTCGAAGTGAAGGACACCGGCGTCGGCATGGACCGGGCCGACCTGCAGAAGGCGCTGGAGCCGTTTGGCCGCATCGATTCCGCACTGGTGTCGCAGATGCGCGGCACCGGACTCGGTTTGCCGCTGGTGAAGGCCCTGATCGAGCTGCATGGCGGTCGGCTCGAGATCGACTCCGAACCCGGTCGCGGCACCACTGTGCGGCTGCATTTTCCCGCGCCGGCGGCGGCTGCAACACTCCCGTAACGGATTGAATCGCATAGCCTTGTAGGTAAACACCTAGTTATGCAGTGCGTGCATGCCTGTGTTGCCAATTCTCCGGATACTCAAACCGGTCGGCAGGGGGTACACACACCCCTGTCAGATGTTGCGTCGCAGCATCTCCCGGTTTTTGGCTTTGGCCAGAAACTTTGGCCGCTGCAGCTCCCCCGCTGTATCGGCCAGTCCGCGCGTCTCGCGCGGAGCCTCCCTGTTAAGACTTAGCCGGCCTGGTTTCAGGCCGGCTTTTTTTTTGTCTTCAGGCCAGCAGCAGGCGCGGCAGGTCGGCCATGTCGCCGAATATCCGGCAGCCGATCCTGGCAAAGGCCTCGCCATCGTCCTCGGGCCGATAGGCAAACACCGTCATGCCGGCGCGGATGCCGGCCGTGGCGCCGGGCAGGCTGTCCTCGACCGCGACGCAGCGCGCCGGTTCGACCTGGCCCATCTGCGCCGCGGCGTAGAGATAGAGATCGGGTGCCGGCTTGCCGTGGCGCACCTGCTGGGCGCTGAAGGTATGCGCGCCGAAGTGATGGCGAATTCGGCAATGCTCCAGGCTGAAGGCGATCTTGTCGAGTTCAGAAGACGAGGCGACGCATTTCGGCATGCCGTTCATCGCGTCCAGCATCGCCGGCACGCCCGGAATCGGCTGCAGGTCAGTCCGCAGCCGGCGATAGGTCTCGGCCTGCAGATCCGCCTCGAAATCCTCAGGCAGCACGATGCCGTACCGTTCGCGCAGCAGGGCGTAGCAACTCGGCAGGCTCAGGCCCGTCAGGTCGCGGGCGAGGCGGGCCTCATCCACCTCGGCCGGCAGGCCATGCGGCTGCAGCTTTTCGAAGAAGACGCGGTTGGCGAGCGGCTCGCTGTCGACCAGCGTACCGTCCATGTCGAAAATGATGAGGTCGTAGGACATCCCGATGGGATAGCCCGGCCTGCCTCACATGAAAAGCTTTTCGCCGCCGAGGTCCTTGTACAGGCCGGCGACCTGCTCGCCGTAACCGTTGTAGATCTGGGTCGGAATGCGCCGGCCGGTGCCGATCACCTCCTCGGTGGCCTGACTCCAGCGCGGATGCGCCACCATCGGATTCACATTGGCCCAGAAGCCGTATTCGTCGGCCGCCAGCCCTTCCCAGAAGGTTTTGGGCCGCTTGTCGGTGAAGGTGAAGCTGACGATCGACTTGACCGACTTGAAACCGTATTTCCACGGCACCGCCAGACGCAGGGGCGCGCCGTTCTGCTTGGGCAGCGGCTTGCCGTAGATGCCGGTGGCGATATAGGCAAGCTCGTTGGTGGCCTCTGCGAGGGTCAGGCCCTCGGTATAGGGCCAGGGATACCAGAACTGCTTCTGGCCGCTGGCTTCCTGCGGTCGCGAGAAGGTTTTCATCACCAGATATTTTGCGCCCGAGCTGGGCTGCGCGAAATCGACCAGCGCCTTCAGCGGGAAGCCGCTCCACGGCACCGTCATGCTCCAGGCCTCGACGCAGCGGAAGCGATAGAGCCGTTCATCGACCGGCATCTTGCGGATCAGCTCCTCGGCATCGAGGGTGATCTCCTTGGCCACCATGCCGTCGATCTTCACCTGCCAGGGCTTGATGGTGAGTGCCTGGGCGGCGCGGTGGATATTCTTGCTGGTGCCGAATTCGTAGAAATTGTTGTAGCTGGTGGCGACCTTTTCTTCGGTCAGGTCGCGGCCCGGATCGAAGGCGGGATTGCGCTTGGCCGGATAGAGTTCGGGTGCGACCAGCGCAGCATCGGCAGCGCCGAAGGCGGGGCGCAGGCCGGCACCCGCCAGCAGACCGGTCATGCCCATGCCGGCCAGCAAGGCGCGGCGGTTGAGAAAGACGGATTCTGCGGTTGCCTGGCTTTCCGGCAATTCCCAGCTACGGCGGCGTTTGATCAGCATGGCATAAACTTCCCGAAAACATTGCGCCCAAAAAAGATTAGGCCCGGTGACGGCCCGGCCAGGAGAACCTAGCGTGCCATCGACCGGGCGCCAATCAAGGTTCGGTGAAACGCGGGGAAACGTTACACCGGATCGGAAAATTCCAAGTTATTTCTTCTCCAGCAGGCTGCGCAGCATCCAGGCGGTCTTTTCATGCACCTGCATGCGCTGGGTCAGCAGGTCGGCGGTCGGCTCGTCCGACGACTTCTCGACCACCGGGAAGATGGCGCGCGCGGTCTTGCTGACGGCTTCGTTGCCCTTGACCAGATCCTTGATCATGTCCTGCGCGCTCGGCACGCCGGTCTCTTCCTTGATCGAGGACAGCTTGGCGTATTGCGCATAGGAGCCCGGCGCATAGTGACCCAGCGCACGGATACGTTCGGCGATCAGATCGACCGCCAGCGCCAGTTCGGTGTACTGCAGCTCGAACATGGTGTGCAGGGTCTGGAACATCGGGCCTTCGACATTCCAGTGGTAGTTATGGGTCTTGAGATAGAGCGTGTAGGTGTCGGCCAACAGGCGCGACAGACCGTCGGCAATTTTTTTGCGTTCCTTGTCGGCAATGCCGATGTCGATGGCGACAGCCATGGGGTGACTCCTTGTTTGCGGTTCCGCTTCGTTAATTTAGAACTATTCCAAGAGGCTGCAAGTTCCCCTGCCATGCAAAGCTAACATGGCAGTGTCGAATCTGCGCCGATGGGAGCGAAAAATTGTTGCCGCAGTTTGTTGAAAGCTACTCCGCCGGTTCCAGTTCGATGCCTTCGCCGGTCAGCAGTTTTTCCTTGCGCTCCAGCCCCCAGCGATAGCCGCCCAAGCCGCCATCGCTGCGCAAAGCCCGGTGGCAGGGCACCAGCACGCCGATGATATTGTTGCCGCAGGCCGAGCCGACAGCGCGGGCCGCCTTGGGCGCGCCGAGGCTCTGGGCGATCTGCTGATAGGTGCGGGTTTCGCCGACGGGAATGGCCTGCAGCGCGGTCCAGACGCGGATCTGGAACGGCGTGCCGCGCAGATCGAGACGCAGACCTTTCGGTGGCTCCCTGCCGGCCAGCATTGCTTCCAGCGCTGCGAAGGCGGCCGATCCGGCGGCGTCGTCGCGGTCGATGCGCGCGGCGGGGAATTCATCGCGCAATTCGGCCAGCATGGCTTTCTCGGTGTTGCCGAACAAAAGCGCGGCCACACCACGTGTGCTTTCCGCTACCAGGGTCGATCCCATCGCGGTACGACGGATGGCGACGGTCAGCGTCAGCCCTTCGCCGCCGCGCCGGTAATCGGCCGGGGTCATGCCGAGCCAGCGGCCGGCTTTTTCATAGACGCGGCTGGCGGCGCCGAAGCCGGCGCCGTAAATCGCATCAGTGACGCCGCTGCCATTGCGCAATTCCTGTTTCAGCAGCGCGACGCGCTGCGCTTCGGCATAGGCACGCGGGCTGAGCCCATAAGCGGCGGCAAAGCGGCGCTGCAGATGCGTGGCGCCCATATGGGCTGCCTTGGCAAGCTGCGGCAATGTTGGCGTCGGCTCGCCCGCCGACAGTTTGCTATCGATCAGCGCGCGGGCCCGTTCCAGCCGGGCATCCGCAGCCGGCGCCTTGTCGGGCTGGCAGCGTTTGCAGGCGCGGAAGCCGGCGGCCTGTGCGGCGTCGACGCTGTCGAAGATGCGCACATTCTCGCGTTTCGGTGCACGGCTGACGCAGGACGGGCGGCAGAAAATCTTCGTACTCGCTACGCCGTAGAAGAAGCGGCCGTCGAAGCTGGCGTCGTTGCCGCTGATGGCGGCGAATTCTGTGTCGTTGGGCAGTCGCGGTGTCTGTTTCATGGCAACAAACATAGGGGCCGGATGTCCCGGCCACTATCCGCCTTTTGCGTTGCGATTCCCAGTTACAGGTCCCAGCTGACCGGCACCGGAACCGGGAAATCCAGCAGCATCTGGGCAAAGGCCTTGCCCTGCGGGTCATTGCGCAAAGAGGCAATGCCGCCGCCGCCGAGCGCCTGATGCAGCAGGAAATTCAGACCATGGATGCCGGGCCAGTCGAAGCGCTCGACCGGGCCTTCGACCAGATGCGCGAACCAGCCGGCGACGGCGTCGGGTGTCAGGGCGGCGCGGATCGCCGGCAGGTAGTCAGGTTTGCGCGCGATCACGCCGATATTGCTGTCATCGCCCTTGTCGCCCGACCGCGCATAGGCCAGCCGCACCAGCGGCACAGTTTTGGTTGCGCCTGCGGGCAGGGTGGCGGTGGAGGGCTGTCCGGTCGCGGCACCGGTCGTGTCGCCGCTGATTATCGGCACGGCGAAGGGTTTGGCCTCACCCTCGGTATCAAGGGCAATCGACAGACTGGCTTTCGGAATGAAGCAGGAGAACAGTCGCACGACCGGCTGCGGCGAGGGGCGTCCGCCGAAGAAGCCGGTGGTGCCGGGCGAAAACGATGTACCGGCCGGCGCGATCTCGCGGCTGAAGATTTCCAGCGCGTTCTTGTCCGTATGGCTGACGGCCAACTTCATCACCACTTCGCGGGCCGCACGGGCGCCGCTGGCGGCCTGCGGGCCGTACATCGCCTCGGAGCCGAGGATTTCAATCGACGTGCTGCGATAGTCGCCGATATTCAGCGCTGCGAAAATCTTGCGCGTGCGTTTCAGGATCGCCTCGGCGCTGCGTTCCGCCTTTTCGCGGGCGTCGATGCCGCCGATGGTCATATGCGCCACAGCGCGGAAACCGTCGAGATATGTGGCAGAGACCTTGTATTTGTCTGACGGTGGGCGGCCCTTCGCATTCGACACGCGCACGCGGTTATCGCCCAGGTCTTCGATCTTGACCGCAGTGAAATCGCAGGTCACATCCGGCAGCTTGTAGCAGGCCGGATCGCCGATCTCGTAGACCAGCTGTTCGGCGACCGTCCCGAAGCTGACCAGTCCGCCGGTGCCCTTGGGTTTGGTGACGACAAAACTGCCGTCTGCGGAAATCTCGGCGATGGGATAGCCGATATTGTCCCAGTCCGGCACATCACGCCAATCGGTGAATAAGCCGCCCGAGGCCTGCGCGCCGCATTCGATGATATGGCCGGCGAGACTGCCGGCGGAGAGTTTGTCGAAATCCTGCAGGTCCCAGCCGAATTCATGCAACAGCGGGCCGAGCACCAGGGCTGAATCGACGCAGCGTCCGGTGACGACGATATCGGCGCCGGCCTTCAAGGTGGCGGCGATCGGCGCGGCGCCCAGATAGGCATTGGCCGACATGAATTTTGCCGGCGTTTCGGCGCCCTTTTGCATCGGCTCGAGTTGCGATTTGAGTGTGTCGATCTGCGGCAGCAGATCGTCGCCCAGCACGACGCCGACCTTCAGCGAAAGCCCGGCATCCGCGATCAATGCACGGATGGCGGTGGCGCAGGCGGCCGGGTTCACGCCGCCGGCATTGGCCACGACCTTCACCTTGCGCCGTGCCAGTTCGGGCAGCAGCCGCTTCATGGTGACTGCAACAAAATCCGTGGCGTAGCCCTGCGCCGGATCCTTGGCGCGCATGCGGGCCATGATCGACATGGTGATCTCGGCGAGATAGTCGAAGATCAGGTAATCGACCTCGCCCTGCGCCAGCAGTTGCGGCGCGGCCACCATGGAATCGCCCCAGAAGGCCGATGCGCCGCCGATGCGGATGGTCCTGGGTGTCTCCTGGCCGCTCATGTTCCGTTTCCTCTGGCCGCATTTTCTGTCAGCATAATCACCCGGAACAGCCGCGTCATGCCTGACGCAGCGTCATAGCCGGATGTTCATGCAAGACGCTTACGCAATGCAGATCGTCAGCCGCAGCTGGAAGCGCTTCTGGCGCTCCAGTGTCGATGCCCTGCTGCCGCCGCAATGCATGCTCTGCACCGCGCAGGTGGATGAGCCCGGGCGACTTTGCCAGGATTGCTGGCCCAGCGTCGGCTTCATCGCCGAACCCTGCTGTCCCACCTGCGGCGTGCCGCATGCGGTGCCGGTGCCCGAGGGTCTGGTCTGCGGTGCCTGCTTGAAAGACACGCCGCCCTTTGCCCGCGCGCGGGCTGCCTTTACCTACGGCGGCGGCGGGCGCGACCTGGTGCTGCGCTTCAAGCGCGGCGACCGTACCGATCTGGCGCCGGGCCTCGCTGCGCTGCTGCGGCAGGCCGGCGCGCCTTTGCTGGCTGAGTGCGAGGCGATCCTGCCGGTGCCGCTGCATCGCTGGCGGCTGTGGCGGCGGCGCTTCAACCAGTCGGCTCTGCTGGCCCAGGCGCTGGGGCGGGTGGCGGGCAAGCCGGTCCTGCTCGACCTGCTGCAGCGCCGCCGCGCCACCCGCAGCCTTGGCCGTCTTAACCGTGTCGCCCGCAAACGGGAACTGGCCGGGGCCATCGGGGTCGATGCCGGGCAGGCGGCCATGATTCAGGGCCGACGGTTGCTCCTGGTCGACGATGTGTTCACCACCGGCGCGACGGTGAATGCCTGCTGCCGGGCACTGCTGCGGGCCGGTGCCGGGGAGGTGACGGTCCTCACCCTGGCCCGGGTTGTTCGGGCCGAGCAGAGCGCCATATAATCTTGCTGGAACTGCGAGGGGCAAACTCGCACAAGGAACCCAGACGATGGCCGAGATCGAAATCTATACCACCTTCATGTGCCCCTATTGCTCGCGCGCCAAGGCGCTGCTCGACAAGAAGGGCCAGACCTACAACGAGATTGACGTATCCTACGATGCCGCCAAGCGCGAGGAGATGACCCAGAAGGCCGGCGGCCGCCGCACGGTGCCGCAGATCTGGATCAACGGTACGCATGTTGGCGGCTCGGACGATCTCTACGCGCTGGAGCGCGAGGGCAAGCTCGACGCCATGCTGGCTGCGTAAGAAGTTTTGAGCGGGGGCGGGGCGATGGCGCGGAGGGTCAAAGTCGGTCTGGTGCAGCCCAATATCTGGGACGACATGGACGCCAATATCGCCCATGTCTCTGCGCTTGTCCGAAAAGCGAAAGACGCCGGCGCGGACTTCATCGCCACGCCGGAGAATTCCGGCTTCATGGGCGTGAATGCCGCCGCCAGTGTTGCCGCCGGCAAGCCCGAAGAAAGTCATCCGGCCTTACAGGCTTTCCGCAAGCTTAGCGCAGACCTCGGCACCTGGTTGCTGGTCGGCTCGCTGGCGATCAAGCCGGACGGCGCCAACCGCAACTTCAACCGCTCGTATCTGCTGGCGCCCGATGGCGAGATCGCCGCGCGCTACGACAAGATCCATCTTTTCGATGTCGATCTGCCCTCGGGCGAGACCTATCGCGAGTCCAACTCGATCGCGCCGGGCGGCGAGGGCGTGCTGGCCGCGCTGCCCTTCGGCACGCTGGGCATGTCGGTCTGCTACGACCTGCGTTTCCCTGGCCTGTATCGCGGCCTGGCCCAGGCCGGCGCGGATATCATTTCCATTCCCGCGGCCTTCACCCGCACGACCGGCCAGGCGCACTGGCATGTGCTGATGCGGGCGCGGGCCATCGAAACCGGCGCCTTCGTGATCGCGCCGGCCATGTGGGGCGACCATCCGGGCAACCGGCAGACCTACGGCCATTCGCTGGTGGTCGATCCCTGGGGCCGCGTAGTGGCCGATATGGGCGATGGCGTCGGCGCCAAAGTCGTCGAGATCGATCTGGATGAAGTGGCCAAGGCGCGGGCGCAGATTCCGGCCTGGCGCCACGATCCGGTCTACACGTTGCCGGCGCGCAATCTGACCGGCCGCGCCGCGGAATAAGGCGGCAGATTCACATTCATCGCTTGGGCGAAGGGCGTCCACAATGCGGGCGTCAGCGCCAGCACCGGTTCGGCCTGCGGCATGCCGCGCCCTTCATAATCGTTGGTCGCGCCGCCGGCCTCGCGCACCAGCAGCAGGCCGGCCAGGGCATCCCACGGCTTCATGCGCAGTTCGTAAAACCCATCCAGCGCGCCTTCGGCGGCCAGCGCCATCAGCAGCAGGCCGCTGCCGAGCCGGCGATACTGGCAATGCGCCGCCAGCAGGCTGTCGATCACTTTCGCATGCGGCCCTGGCGCTTCGCCATGGCCGTAGCCGATGCCGAGGCAGGCCTGGTCGAGACGCTGCAGGCCGCTGACCGAGATCGCTTTGCCATTACAGAAGGCGCCGTGGCCGGCGCGCGCGGTATAAAGCTTGTCGGAGACGGCGTCGTAAATCAGGCCGAGTTCGATCCGGCCCTGCACCATCAGCGCGATTGCCACGCACCAGTAGGGCAGACCCCGCACGTAATTCGCCGTGCCGTCGATGGGGTCGATCACCCAGAGTGCGTCGGTCTCGCCGCCGCGCCGGCCGCGCTCCTCGCCCAGGATACCGTCATGTGGAAATGCGCTCAGCAGCCGCGAGGCGATCAGGTCTTCCGTTTCGGCATCGGCCTGGCTGACGAAATCCTGCACGCCTTTCAGCTTGACGACGAGTTCACTGCGATTGTCGAAAAATCCGCGCGCCAGTTTGCCGGCCTCACGGATCACCTGGCTCGCATGCTGCAGACGTTTTTCGATGTCGAAAGTCATGGCGGGATGCTACGCCCCGGCGTGGCGAAGCCCAAGAGGCGATTTGGTAAAAATCACGCCGGCATGTCGCCGGGAACATTTGCAGGCGCACATTCCGTTTGCATCGTGTTCCAGGTTTCGCGCGACAGGCTGAACCAGCTGACGATCCGCTCCCAGATCGGTCCGTCTCCGGTATAGCTGAATCCCAGCTTGGCCAGCACGCGCTGCGAGCCGCGGTTTTCCGGCGCCGTCAGGGCGATCATCTGCGTCAGGTTGCAGTGCGTGAAGCCGAATTGCAGCGCGGCAAGACCGGCCTCGCTGGCCAGACCGCGGCCCCAGGCGGTCTTGCCGAGCAGATACAGAAGTTCCGTCTGCTCGGCTTCCGGCACCCAGCGCAAGCCGCATTGCCCGAGCAGCCGGCCGCTGGCGCGATCCTGCACGGCCCAGACACCATGCCCGCGCCGGTCCCAGTGGTCGTTGTAGTTGTGGATATTGCTCTTGGCGCGTTCCTGCGCCTCGGCGCGCGGCAGGCCGCGGCCGGGCAGCATGTGCCGCATCACCTGGTCGTCGTTGTAGAAGCGCGCCAGTGCCTCGAAGTCGCGCGGCTCGAAGCGACGCAGGATTAAACGTTCTGTTTCTATCATGCGGGCCGCACCGCGCAGATACGCTGCCGCACGGCATTGCTTTCCTCGCCCTGCTCGAAGGCGCGGATGCTCAGCCCGGCCTCGCGGCACCAGTCGAGCAGCTCGTCGGGCTGCAGCAGGAAGGCAGGGTTGCTCGGCTTGCCGAAGCGTTCGTTGCCCTGCATGAAAGTTTCGTAGATCAGCACGCCGTTCGGCGCGAGGGCAGCCGTGATCCGGGTTTTCAGCGGCCGCCACAGATAGTTGGTCACCACGATGCCGCCGAAAGTGCGGTTGCCCAGCGGCCAGGGGCCGTTTTCGAGATCGGCTTCGACCAGTTCTGCCGCCGCATGCGTCCGCAGGTCGGTCACACCCGAGAGATCGCGGTCGAGCAAGGTCACCGGATGGTGGCGGTCCAGGAACAGCCGGCCATGCCGGCCGCCGCCGCAGGCCAGATCCAGCACATCGCCTCCGGAGGCGATGAGACCGGCGAACTGCTCAACCCATGGGGAGGGTGCACCGGCGCCATGTATCGCCATGCCGCCCATCTACAGCCTCCCGACCCCCTTGTTGCGCCGTTGTGACAGCACCATGTATAACCTGTTGCAACGCAAGGCAGGTTAGGCCCCCCGGCCGAATCACCCGATACGAGTCATGATCAAGTACGAACTGAAATGCCGCAAGGACCACGTTTTCGAAGCGTGGTTTTATGACAGCGCCACCTACGACAAGCAGGCGGCGGGGGGCAAGGTCGTCTGCCCGATCTGCAATTCCCGCAAGGTCGAGAAGGCACCGATGGCGCCGCGCATCGGCAAGTCGAAGGGCGAGATTGCCGTCGCCGAGGCGAAGGAAATCGCCAAGGTGCGTCAGGCGCTGACCGAACTGCGCGACCATGTCGAGAAGAACGCCGATTATGTCGGCGACCAGTTCGCCGAAGAGGCGCGCAAAATCCATTACGGCGAAACCGACAAGCGCAACATCTACGGCGAGGCGACGCCCGACGAGGCTAAGGAACTGGCCGAAGAGGGCGTCGACGTCGCGGTCATTCCGTGGCTGCCGCGCGGGGATGCTTAGGCGTCCTTCACCGCCACCAGCATGTAATTCACGTCGGTGTCGCGGCTGATGCTCCAGCGGTCACTGAGCGGGCTGTAGCTGACGCCGGCCACTTCCTGCAGCGTCAGTCCGGCGCGGCGCAGGCTGCCGGCCAGTTCATGCGGCTTGAGAAACTTCTTCCAGTCATGCGTGCCGCGTGGCACCCAGCCGAGGATGTATTCGGCCGCCACAATGCCGAGTGCGAAGGATTTCGGTGTGCGGTTCAGCGTGGCGGCGACCAGCAGCCCGCCGGGTTTCACCATCTCGCCGCAGGCGGCCAGGAAGCCGTCGAGATCGGCGACATGCTCCACCACTTCCAGCGCCAGCACCACATCGAATCGCTCGCCGGCCGCAGCCAGGTCCTCGGCGCTGGTGGCGCGGTAGTCGACGGCCACGCCGGCCTCGGCGGCATGCAGGCTGGCGACCCCGATATTGCGTTCGGAGGCATCGGCGCCGACCACGCTGGCGCCCAGCCGGGCCATCGGTTCCGACACCAGGCCGCCGCCGCAGCCGATATCCAGCAGGCGCAGGCCGTTCAGGGGGCTATCCGCCTGCGGATCGCGACGGAAATGGGCGCAGATTCGGTCGCGAATGAATCCCAGTCGCACAGGGTTGAATTTATGCAGGGGCCTGAACTTGCCCTGCGGGTCCCACCATTCCGCCGCCATGGCGGAAAAACGGGCGATTTCGGCGGGGTCGATACTGGCGGCAGACTGGCTCATGCGGCGACTCGCTCAAACCCGACAAAGGGCTAAGGAAACAGGGGATTTTTCCGCCCGGCTCGGCTTGCCCCGGGCGGGTCCCAAGAGTATTAAGTACCCGCCTTTTGGCCGGCAAGGTTCTGCCGGTAACTATCGACAACGAACAGTGAAACGGGATCGAGCGACATGGCGCGCTTGGTGATGAAATTCGGCGGCACGTCGGTCGGCTCAGTCGACCGTATGAAGAACGTGGCCGCCAAGGTGAAACGCGAGGTCGAGGCCGGCAACCAGGTTGCCGTCGTGGTCTCGGCCATGTCGGGCGAGACCAACCGCCTGGTCGACCTGTGCAAGCAGGTCGATCCGGTGCACGACCAGCGCGAATACGACACGGTCGTGGCCGCCGGCGAGCAGGTCACCACCGGCCTGGTCTCGATGGCGCTGCAGTCGGTTGGCGTGAAGGCGCGCTCCTGGCAGGGCTGGCAGGTGCCGATCCGCACCGACGACATGCACGGCAAGGCCCGTATCAGCGAGATCGACGGCACCGCCATGCTGAAGGATATGGCCGCCGGCATCGTGCCGGTCGTCGCCGGTTTCCAGGGTGTGGGGCCGGGCGACCGCATCGCCACGCTGGGCCGCGGCGGCTCGGATACCTCGGCGGTGGCGCTGGCTGCCGCACTGAAGGCCGACCGCTGCGACATCTATACCGATGTGGACGGTGTCTACACGGCCGATCCGCGTATCGTGAAAAAGGCCCGCAAGCTGGATAAGATCACCTACGAGGAAATGCTGGAACTGGCCTCGCTGGGCGCCAAGGTTCTGCAGACCCGTTCGGTGGAAATGGCCATGAACCACCGCGTACGGACGCAGGTTCTGTCGAGCTTTGCCGATGTCGCCGGCACGCTCGTTGTGGATGAGGAAGAGATCGTGGAAAAGCAGATTGTCTCCGGCGTCACCTATTCCGCCGATGAAGCCAAGGTCACCCTGATCGGCGTTGCCGACCGTCCCGGCATTGCCGCCGGCATCTTCGGCCCGTTGTCGGATGCCGGCATCAATGTCGACATGATCGTCCAGAACATCTCAGAGGACGGCAAGAAGACCGACATGACCTTCACCATGGGTCGCAGCGACCTCGATCGCGCGGTTGCCATCCTGGAGAAGCAGGAAAAGAACCTCGGCTGGGCCAAGCTGGTGCCCGACCGCAATGTGGTGAAGGTGTCTGTCGTCGGCGTCGGTATGCGCAGCCATGCCGGCGTGGCGCATATCATGTTCAAGGCGCTGGCCGAGAAGAACATCAACATCCAGGCCATCACCACGTCCGAGATCAAGGTCAGCGTGCTGATCAGCGCCGACTATACCGAACTCGCGGTGCGCGCCCTGCACACCGCCTTCGGTCTGGATGCGGAATGAAAGCAGGAGGCCGATGCGGGGAGGGCACGCCACACCAGCCTCTCCGGTAACTGGTAGCGGAGAACGGCTGTGACGCCGGGCCGGGCGCAAGCCCCCGGGCCGCGCGGCCTGTTGCGCCGTCTCCGCGAGGTGATGGCCGAGGCCGGTACGGTCGATGAACGCCTCGCGCGCGTCGTGCGCAACATCGCCGCCAACATGGTGGCGGAAGTCTGCTCGGCCTATCTGCTGCGCGGCGACGAGCTCGAACTCTACGCCACCGAGGGTCTGAATCCCGATGCCGTGCACAAGACCCGCCTGAAGGTGGGCGAGGGTCTGGTCGGCGATATCGCCGCCCATGCGCGGCCGCTGGCGCTGGCCGATGCGCAGAGCCATCCGCAATTCGCCTACAAGCCGGAAACCGGCGAAGAAGTCTATCACTCGCTGCTCGGCGTGCCGATCCTGCGCGACAATCGCGTGATCGGCGTTCTGGTGGTGCAGAACCAGACGCGGCGGCAGTATGTCGACGAAGAGGTCGAGGCGCTCGAAACCATCGCCATGGTGCTGGCCGAGATGGTGGCGTCGGGCCAGCTCAGCGGTGGAGAAGATCTGGTGGCGGCCACGCGCGCCTCCACCATGCCGTTCCGTGCTGATGGCCGCACGCTGTCGGAAGGCCTGGCCATCGGCATCGCCGTGCTGCACGAGCCGCGCATCCATGTCGAAAAGACCATTGCCGACGACATTCCGAAAGAGAAACAGCGGCTGGATGCGGCGGTCGCTTCGATGCGCGACCAGGTCAACCGGATGCTGGAAGCGCCCGACAACGACATTGTCGGCGAAAGCCGCGACGTGCTCGAAACCTACAAGATGTTCGCGCACGACACCGGCTGGCTCGCCAAGCTGCACCAGGCCGTCGACTCCGGCCTGACCGCCGAAGCCGCCGTGCAGCGCGTGCAGGGCGATACGCGCCACCGCATGCAGGCGATCACCGATCCTTACTTACGCGAACGTCTCGCCGATCTCGACGATCTGGCCAATCGTCTGCTGCTGCATCTCACCGGCAAGAGCAATCACCTGGCCTCCGAGGGCCTGCCCGACAATGCGATCCTGCTGGCGCGCAGCATGGGTCCGGCCGAACTGCTGGATTACGACCGCCGCAAACTGCAGGGCGTGATCCTTGAGGAAGGCTCCAGCGTCAGCCATGTCGCCATCGTCGCGCGCGCGCTGTCGATCCCGGTGATCGGCGGCGTCGAAGGCGTGATCGCCAAGGTGGAGCCGGGCGATACCGTGGTGGTCGATGGCGACCACGCGCAGGTTTTCGTTCGGCCGGTGGCCGATGTCGTCTCGGCTTTTCATCAAAGCGTCAGCCTGCGTCGCGCGCGCCTGGCGAAATACGCCGCGCAGCGGGAAGATCCCGCCATCACCACAGATGGCACCAGTGTCGCCATGCTGGTCAATGCCGGACTGCTGATCGACCTGAGCCATCTCGACGAGACCAATGCAGACGGCATCGGCCTCTATCGCACCGAACTGCAGTTCATGGTGCGTCCGACCATGCCCAAGGCCGATGCGCAGACCGCGATCTATCGCCGCGTGATCGAACATGCCGGCGACCGTCCGGTGGTGTTCCGCACGCTGGATATCGGCGGCGACAAGGTGCTGCCCTATCTGGTGAAGTATCCGGAAGAAAACCCGGCGATGGGTTGGCGTGCGATCCGTCTCACGCTGGATCGTCCGGCGCTGCTGAAGGTGCAGCTGCGCGCGTTGCTGGAAGCCGCCGCCGGCCGCAGCCTGCATGTGATGTTCCCGATGATCGCCGAGGTGGATGAATTCCGGCGCGCGCGCCGCCTGCTCGACCGCGAGGTGCAGCGGCTGGTCAATCTGCGCAAACCGGTGCCGATCAAGGTGCAGGTCGGCTCCATGCTGGAGGTTCCGGCGCTGGCCTGGCAACTGCCGGCCCTGCTGCCGCTGGTCGATTTCATCTCGGTCGGGTCGAACGATCTGATGCAGTTCATGTTCGCGGCCGACCGCGGCAACCCCAAGCTGGCCGACCGTTACGATCCGCTCAATCCGGCCATGCTCAACTTCCTGCATTGGGTGGTGCAGCAGTGTCATGCTGCTGGCACGCCCATTACCATGTGTGGCGAGATGGGCAGCCGGCCGCTCGAGGCCATGGCCCTGCTCGGGCTGGGTTTCCGCCGCCTCTCCATGCCGGCCAATGCGATCGGGCCGGTGAAAGAAATGCTGCGTAGCCTGTCTGTTCCGCAGCTCGCAGAATATATGTCCAAGTTGTATAGCTCGCCCGAGCACAGCGTACGCGGGCCTCTCGAGGAATTCGCGCGGGAAAATGGCGTAATTGTTTGAAAATGCTGGCCTGATTGGCACATTGCCGTAATATGGCGGCAGTCAGAATTTGTGGGCGAGATCATGAATACCCAGTCCGGCGAACAGCCGGCCGTGGCCGATGCCGCGTCCCAGGGTGGGCGGTATGAAGGCGTGGGTCACAGCCTGAAGGTAGTACGCGAGCGGCGCAACTTCGCGCTGACGGATGTATCCGCACGCCTGCGTATCCGCCGGCCTTATCTGGAAGCCATCGAGGAGGGCCGCTTCGGCGAATTGCCGGGCGCTGTCTATGTCAGCGGTTTTCTCCGCCAGTATGCTGAATTCCTCGGCCTCGATCCTGATCAGGTCCTGAAAAGCTATCAGGCCGAAAGCGACGGCGCCGTACGTCACCGCCCGGTACTGAACTTCCCGATGCCGCGTCCGGAAGAGCGTACGCCGCGGCTCTGGCTTGTTGTCGGCGCACTGGTGCTGGCGGGTATCGTTTATGGGCTCTGGTATCGGCACCAGGAGGCGTTGCGGGTCGGACAGGACCTGATTCAGGCGGTGCCCTCCCGACTGGCCGATCTGGTCCCCAGCCCTCAGCCGATTGCCCCTGCCGCACCGCCGATTGTGCTGCCGCCCCCGCCGCAGACGACCCTGCAGACCCCGCAGACCGCGCAGCTTCCGGCTCCGGTCCCGCCGACCGCTCTGCCACCGCCTGTGGCGCAGCCCTCCGCATCGCCGGCCGTCGTGCCGTCTCCTGCGGTCGCGGAGACGCCGGCCGTGCAGTCACCGTCTGCTCAGGCACCCTCAGTTCAGCTACCGCCCGCGCCGGCGCCCGCCGCGCCACGCGCCGTCGCCCCAGCCGCTGTCGAGGTTGCGACCAGCTATGGAGCAGCCACACCCGGCCGCATCCGTGTCGAGGCCACCGCGCCGACCTGGATTCAGGTGCGGGGCCCCAATAACGAGCAGATTTTTACCCGCCTGCTGAATACCGGCGAGCGTTACCAGGTGCCGGATCGCTCCGGCCTGACACTGCTCACCGGCAATGCCGGCGGTGTCCGGATCGTGGTCGACGATCAGCCGCTGGCCCCTCTGGGTGCGGAAGGCGAGGTCAAGCGCGGTATTCCGCTTGATCCGGAGCGGCTGAAAAATCCAGGTGGCCAGGGCTAGGCCCTTGGCTTGCCATCGTGTGGTAAAGACGCCATGTTACATCTGCGTCCGCAGCCCCAAGAGTTGGTCTTGGGCCTGACCAAAAGTTAAGCCATGAGCATCCGCCCCTATCGCGATATCCAGCGCCGCAAGTCGCGCAAGATTTTCGTCGGCAATGTTCCGGTGGGCGGCGACGCGCCGATCACCGTGCAGACCATGACGAACACGCTGACCAGCGATGCGAAAGCGACCATCGAGCAGATTCGCCGTTGCGAAGAGGCCGGCGCCGATATCGTGCGGGTCTCCTGTCCGGATGAAGACTCTACCAAGGCGCTGAAAGAGATCGTGCGCGCCGTAAAAGTGCCCATCGTTGCCGACATCCACTTCCATTATAAGCGCGCCATCGAGGCTGCCGAAGCCGGTGCGGCCTGTCTCCGTATCAACCCCGGTAATATCGGCAGCGCCGAACGCGTGCGCGAAGTGGTCAAGGCGGCCAAGGACCATGGCTGCTCGATGCGTATCGGCGTCAATGCCGGATCGCTGGAAAAGCACCTGCTGGAGAAATACGGCGAGCCCTGTCCGGAAGCCATGGTGGAAAGCGCCATGGACCATGCGCGCATTCTGGAAGATCACGACTTCCGCGAATTCAAGATCAGCGTGAAGGCTTCGGATGTTTTCCTCGCCGTCGCCGCCTATCAGGGTCTGGCGGAGGCCTGCGATTACCCGCTGCATATCGGTATCACCGAGGCCGGCGGACAGCGGATCGGTACGGTGAAATCCTCTATCGGGCTGGGTATGCTGCTCTGGTCGGGCATCGGCGATACGCTGCGTGTGTCACTGTCGGCTGCGCCGGAGGAGGAAGTGCGCGTCGGCTTCGACATGCTGAAGTCGATGAATCTGCGCCATCGCGGCGTGAATGTGATTTCCTGCCCATCCTGCGCGCGCCAGAATTTCGATGTGATCAAAACCGTCGAGATTCTGGAACAGCGGCTGGCGCATATCACCACACCGATGACGCTCAGCGTGATCGGCTGCGTCGTCAACGGTCCGGGCGAAGCGCGCGAGACCGATATCGGTTTCACCGGCGGCGGCAAGAACACGCATCAGGTTTACCTCGCCGGTCAGCCGGCACACCGGTTGCAGAACGAGGATATCGTCGCGCATCTGGTCAAGCTGGTCGAAGACAAGGCCCGCGAGATCGAAGCGGCCAAAAAAGCTCATTCCGGGCAATCCGCCGAAGCAGCCGACGCCGCTTCCTAGCTATTCACTTCTCAAATACGGAGACACGCGTGGCCCAGTTCCAGCCCGTGCGCGGCACGCATGACATTCTGCCCGACGAGTATGCCCGTTTCCGCCATGTGGTGGACACGGCACGCCATGCGGCGCAGTTATTCGGCTATCGCGAGATGGCAACGCCAATCTTTGAATTCACCGATGTTTTCGCCCGCTCTATGGGCGAGACCTCGGATGCAGTGTCGAAAGAGATGTACTCGATCAACGACCGTGGTGGCGAGAATCTCGCGCTGCGGCCGGAATATACCGCCGGCATCTGCCGCGCCTTCATCTCCAACGGCCAGCAGCAGAATGTTCCGTTCAAGGCTTTCGCCTGGGGGCCGATGTTCCGCTACGAGCGGCCGCAGAAAGGCCGCCAGCGCCAGTTCCACCAGATCGATGTCGAAGTGATCGGCGCTGCCGAACCGCAGGCCGATGTGGAAGTAATTGCGCTGGGGGCGGAAATCCTGCGCCGGCTCGGTATTCTGGATAAATGCACACTGGAGCTGAACACGCTGGGCGATCCGGAAAGCCGGGTCGGTTATCGCGATGCCCTGGTGAAGTATTTCTCCGGTTATGCCGACCAGCTGTCGGAAGACAGCCGCAAGCGGCTGGAGAAGAATCCGCTGCGCATCCTCGATTCCAAGGACGAGGGCGATCGCAAGCTGGTGGCGAATGCACCGCTGATCCATGACTATCTGACGTCGGCTGCGAGCGACTTCTTCAAGGCATTGCAGGATGGCCTGGCCGCCAGCGATGTGACTTTCACCCTCAGCCCGCGTCTCGTGCGCGGCCTGGACTACTACACACATACCGCTTTCGAATTCGTCACCACGCATCTGGGTTCGCAGGGCGCGGTGATCGCCGGCGGTCGTTACGACGGCCTGATTGAGCAGCTCGGCGGCAAGCCGACGCCCGGCATCGGCTGGGCCGGTGGCATCGAGCGTCTGGTGCTGCTGTCCGACCCGCAGCCGGTGGCGCCGCGCATCGTCGCCGTGATCCCGATCGGCGCTGCCGCCGAGGCCGAAGCCGTGAAGCTGGCCGGCGACCTGCGGCGTGCCGATATCGCTGTCGAACTCGCTTATGGTGGCAACACCGGCAAGCGCTTCAAACGTGCCGACAAGCTGGGTTGCGCCGCCGCCATCGTGATCGGTGATGACGAGATCGCTCAGGGCGTGGTCAAGCTCAAGGATTTCAAGACCGGCGAGGAGGCATCGGTCGCTCGCGCTGAACTACTCGGCAAGCTGAAGGCTTGAGTATGGACACCTCCGGCCTGCCGGAAGCCAAGCTCGACAAGGTCCTCGAGCGTTACGAGATGCTGCAGGCCGAGATGGCCGGCGGCGGACTGGCGGCCGAGGCTTTCGTCAAGCTGTCGAAGGAATATGCCGAGATCGAGCCGCTGGTACAGGCGATCAACGATCTGCGCCGGCGGCGCCGCGAAGTGGCTGACCTGATTGCCATGCGAGACGATTCCACCTCAGATGCCGAGATGCGCAGCATGGCGGAGGCCGAGTGGAAGGAAGCCCAGGCCGCGCTGCCGGATGCGGAGCGCCGCGTGCTGATCATGCTGCTGCCCAAGGACGAGGCCGACGAAAAGAACGCCATCCTGGAAGTCCGGGCAGGGACCGGTGGCGATGAAGCCGCGCTGTTTGCCCGCGATCTGTTCGAGATGTATCGCGGCTATGCCGCCAAGCATGGCTGGCGGTTCGAGGTGGAAAGTATCGCGGATACCGAACTGGGCGGGTTCCGCGAGGCGATCGCCACCATCAGCGGCCGCAGCGTCTTCGCCCGGTTGAAATTCGAGTCCGGTGTGCATCGCGTGCAGCGCGTACCCGATACCGAAACCCAGGGCCGTATCCATACCTCGGCAGCCACCGTCGCCGTGCTGCCTGAAGCCGAAGATGTGGATATCGACATCAACGAGAACGACCTGCGCATCGACGTCTATCGCTCGTCGGGCGCCGGCGGTCAGCACGTCAATACCACAGACTCCGCCGTGCGGATCACGCATATTCCGACCGGTATCGTGGTGGCGCAGCAAACCGAGCGGTCGCAGCACAAGAACAAAGCCAAGGCCATGAAGCTGCTGCGTGCCAAGATGTATGAGGCCGAGCGCGAGCGGCTCGCCTCGACCCGGGCTGCCGACCGCAAGGGGCAGGTGGGCTCCGGCGACCGCTCCGAGCGCATCCGCACCTATAATTTTCCGCAGGGTCGCGTCACCGATCACCGCATCAATCTGACGCTGTATAAAATCGAACAGGTCATGACGGGCGAAGCGCTGGACGAGGTGATCGAGGCACTGATCGCCGAGGATCAGGCCAGTCGCCTGCTCGAGCTGAACCGTGCCTGATGCGGCAACCATCGGTGCCGTGCTGCTCGCCGCGCAGACGCGACTCAAGGCCGCCGGGATCGACACGCCGCGCCTCGACGCCATCCTGCTGCTGGCCGAAGCCACTGCGCTCAGCGAAGACGTGATTCGCAGTCGTCCGGGGACACCGCTGACAGTGGATGCCGTTGCCGCTTTCGAAGCGATGCTGCAGCGCCGGCTGCGGCGCGAACCGGTCTCCAAGATCATCGGACGGCGCGAATTCTGGAGTCTCGAATTCCGCACCAGTCCCGATGTGCTGGATCCGCGCAGCGATTCCGAAACGCTAGTCGCCGGCGTGCTGGCCGCGATCCCGGACCGGCAGGCCGCACTGCGTCTCATCGATTTCGGTACCGGTTCGGGCTGCCTGCTGCTCAGCCTGCTGCATGAACTGCCGAACGCGACCGGACTTGGCATCGATGTCTCGTCGCCGGCCCTCGCCATTGCGCAGGAGAATGCCGAGCGTCTTGGCCTGTCATCGCGCTGCCTGTTCCGGCTCGGCAGCTGGGGCAGGGGCATTGAGGGTAGCTTCGACATCCTGATCTCCAACCCGCCCTATATCGAAAGCGGTGTGGTGCCGGCCCTCGAACCTGAAGTGGCGCAGTACGATCCGCTGCTGGCGCTGGATGGCGGCGTCGATGGCCTCGATGCCTATCGCGCGCTGCTCCCGGACATGGCCCGGCTGGCGGCGAACGACGCCTTTGCTGCGCTGGAAGTCGGGATGGGACAAGATGTCGCAGTGGGCCTCTTGCTGGCCGAGGCGGGTTTCGCCGGGATTGCGGTATTGCCCGATCTCAGCGGCATCGGTCGCGTGGTAACCGGCCGGAAATCCGTGCAGATTCCCTGAAAAAGGGGGTTGGCAGGGGAGCCTGCCCCCCTTATCTTGGGACTTGGGGTGACGCAGTCCCAAGGAACCCGCCCAAGGATACGAGCCGGGGTGTTAACCGGGGGCGAATAAGCAGGCAGCGTCGCCGCCTCAGCGACAGCCGACATTCGGATGACGGACGCCGCAGGGCGATACACATCGGATGATCGATTCATCGGGAGGCCGACCGTATCAGGCGCACGATATGCTTGTGAGCATGGCGTGCCGATACGCGCGCAGAATGCCTGATTGCGCTATTTGCTAAAACAAGCGAGATGCATTGTGAACAATAAGAATCGTCAGCGTGGTGGCCGTCCCCAGGGCCGCAGGCCGCATGGTGGTGGTGGCGGCGGCGGAAATACCGGCGGGATGAACAATTCCCATCGCAATTTCGACTCCAACGGCCCCGACGTCAAAATCCGCGGCACGGCGACCAATATCTTCGAGCGATATTGCCAGCTGGCGCGCGATGCCAATGCCTCCGGCGACCGTGTGGCTGCCGAGAATTACCTGCAGCATGCCGAACACTATTATCGCATCATGCTGGCCCAGGGCGTGACCCCGATGCAGCGCGCCGCCAATCAGCAGCAGACTCAGCAGCAGCCGAACGGCAACGGATCGCAGCCGCAGCAGGCGCCGGCCGCCGCTGCCGAAGGCGGCAACGGAGAGCAGCCAAGCCTTGAGCGCGAGCTGGAAGCTGCGCTGGAAACCGATGGCGAAGCGGCACCAAACGACCGCGACGAAGCGACGGCTGCTTAGTCAGTACGCGCCATCCGCGTTAGGTTCTTCCGTCAATAAAATGGCCGCCGGAGCAATTTCCGGCGGCCTTTTTTGCTCCCGAAGGGAAATACGCTCAGTTCGTCGGCGGCAGCTCGCCCTGCTCGGCCTGGCTCCACATCGCCTCGTCGGCGACGGTCAACTGGCGGATCGGCAGGCTTTCGGTATCCGGCACCATGGGCGCCAGCGCGATGTCGATTTCCAGTTCCTTGTCCAGCAGGCCGCGGTCTCCGGCCAGGTGGCGCTCAAAGAACTCGACCGTGCGGTTGATGCTGTCTTCCTTGGCTTCGCCGCGGAAGGTGTGGCCCTGACCCTTGTAGATTTTGACTTCATGCTCGGCGCCGACATCGTCCAGTAGGCTGGCCAGTTCATAGGCGCGGCGAACCGGTACTGTGGCGTCCTTGTCACCGTGCAGCACCAGCGTCGGCGGCATGCGGTGCACGCCCTTGCGCTGCACTTCCGACGGCATCGCGCCCACCACGTTCACCACGGCCTGCACGCGTTCGTCGCGGCTGCCCAAGCTCAGCGCGTGAAAGCCGCCGAGTGACAGGCCGAAAATGCCGATCTTGTCGGCATCGACGTAATTCTGTTTCTGCACATAGGAGATCGCTTCGCTCAACACGCGCTCGCGCTCATCATGCAGATTGACGGAAGCCTTACGGGCTTGCGGCACGCCGTCGAAGTAGTGCACCACAAAAGCGGTGATGCCTTTTTCAGCCAGCGCCTTGGCCTGCGGATAGAACAGCGAGCCATCGCCCAGGCCATGGGCGCCATGCAGCACCAGGACGGCCGGCGACTTGCCGTTGGAATCGAGCAGATCCATATCGGCCTTGACCACGTCGACACGCACCCTGCGGCCGTCGATCATGAAACCATTGGTATTCTCGGCTTCGGCGGCGCGACGCGCGCCTTCGGCGGATTTCTGCCTGCGGGGCGTCGCGGTGGCCGGTTTGGCGCCGGGCTTGGGCGCCGTGGCGCCGGTTTTCTGAACGGTAGTTTTCTGGCTGGCGCGCGGCTGGGCCTGCGCGACCGGTATGGCAGCGACGCTGCCCATCAACAGGGCAAGCGCAGAAATCAAGCAGATCTTGCGAAGCGCCATAAGCCTGAATTCCCCGGCATTACCCAGCGTCGTGGCCCTAAACCCTGCCATCGATCCCCCCTGTAAGCCTCTGTTAATCAAATTACGGGTCCCCACCCGTTTACCTGTTTCAAATTGTAACAAGCCCCAGCAGGCCCTGTCCACCTTTGATTCGACTTAATATTTCCTGCTTTTCAAGGAAAATCATAGGGTTGTGGAAAAATCCGCCCGCTTGACCCCCGGAAGCCACCTACTTACTTTATCGACCTAAGCCGGATTCGAGACTTTCGCACCGCTTCCGGCGCAGCCATTTCCAACCGAGGATTCCCGCATGTCCGCGCCCACCAAAGTCACTGACGCTTCCTTCGAAAGCGATGTGCTCAAGTCTTCCGATGCTGTTCTGGTCGACTTCTGGGCCGAATGGTGCGGCCCCTGCAAGCAGATCGCCCCGGCACTGGACGAGATCGCCAGCGAGATGGCCGGCAAGCTGACCATCGCCAAGGTGAATATCGACGAGAATCCGATGACGCCGTCGAAGTTCGGCGTGCGCGGCATCCCCACCCTGATCCTGTTCAAGGACGGCAAGCCGGTGTCGACCAAGGTCGGTTCGATGCCGAAGAGCCGTATCGTCGAGTGGATCAACTCGGCGATCTAAGAATTTTCCGCCAGGATCCGGCCCGCGAGGTATAGCGAGCCGGCGATCACGACGCGCGCATGACGATCGAGGGCCGGTGCTGCCGCAGCATCGGCCCTTATCGTTTGCGCGATCTGGCGCATGGCGGCGGCTGCGCTGCCGGCCGGTTCCGCTGCCATGCCGACGCTGCGGGCCGCCTGGACCAAGTCCTCGGCCGACAGGCTGTTGGGCTCGCCGGGGATTACAATGCAGCGCACGCCGGTCATCAAAGGTGCCAAAGGCCGCATGAAGCCGGCCGCGTCCTTGGTATTCAGCATGCCGGCGACCAGCCAGGTCGGCCGGGGCGGAAGTTGCTTCAGCGCTTCCGCCAGCGCTTCGCCTGCCATGGCGTTGTGGGCGCCGTCGAGCCAGAGTTCGGTGCCGGGCGGCAGCAGGTCCGGCAGGGGGCCTTTGCTGAGCCGCTGCATGCGGGCCGGCCACTCGACCTGAAGCAGACCGACGGCAATGGCCTCGGGCGGAACGGAAAAGCCAGGAAGCTGTCGGGCACAGGCGACCGCCACGCCGGCATTCACCACCTGATGCGCGCCCAGAAGGGCTGGGCGCGGGAGCGACAACTGCACGGTCGTGTCGCGCCACTGCAGGCCGTCCGCGGTTTCCCGCACCGTCCAGTCGCGGCCATGCCGGAACAGTGCGGACTTCGTTTCGGCGGCGCGCGCCTCGATGACGGCGATGGCTTCGTCAGGCTGCGGGCCGACCACGCAGGGTACGCCGTCTTTGAGGATGCCAGCTTTGTTGGCAGCGATCTTGGCAATCGTATCGCCTAGGAAAGCGACATGGTCGATGCCGATGGGGGTGAGCGCGGTCAGGGCCGGCCGCGGGATCACATTGGTGGTATCGGCAATGCCGCCCAGCCCAGTTTCCAGCAGAACGATATCGGCCGGCACCTCGGCAAAGGCCAGATAGGCGGCCGCCGTGGTGATTTCGAAGAAGGTGATCGGCGCACCGGCATTCACGCTTTCGCAGCGTTTCAGCAGCGCGATCAGTTTCGCGTCGTCGATCAGCGCGCCGGCGAGACGGATGCGCTCGTTGAATCGCACCAGATGCGGCGAGGTGTAGGCATGCACGCGATAGCCGGCGGCTTCCAGCATGGCGCGCAGAAAGGCGGTGGTGGAGCCTTTACCTTTACTGCCGGCGACATGGAACACGGGCGGCAGATGCAGATGCGGATCGCCCAGCTTCGCTAGCAGAACGCGGATGCGGTCCAGCGAAAGATCGATGGCCTTTGGGTGCAGCGCCGTCAGGCGCTGCAGGATGCCGTCAAGCTCAGCGGGCGCGGGGGCGGCTGGCGCCATGCGGAATCTCACCCGTCGGTGGAATTTCCAGGCCCGGTCGCGGCAGCGCCACCACATCGGCCTTCGGTGCCGGGTCGAGCAGCAGGCCCACGATACGGCCCAGCGTCTCGCGCAACTGGTGGCGATGGATCACCATGTCCAGCATGCCGTGTTCCAGCAGATATTCCGACCGCTGGAAGCCCTGCGGCAGGGTTTCGCGGATGGTCTGTTCGATCACGCGCGGGCCGGCAAATCCGATCAGCGCGCCCGGCTCGGCGATCTGGATATCGCCCAGCATGGCGTAGGAGGCCGTGACGCCGCCAGTGGTCGGATCGGTCAGCACCACAATGAATGGCAGATGCGCCTCGCGCAGGCGTTGTACCGCGATCACGGTGCGAGGCATCTGCATCAGGCTCAGGATACCTTCCTGCATACGCGCGCCGCCGGCGGCAGCGAAAAGAATGAGCGCCGCGCGCTGATTCACCGCCAGCGTTGCAGCAGCGATCAGCGCCTCGCCGGTCGCCATGCCCATCGAGCCGCCCATGAAGGCGAAATTCTGCACGGCAACGACAACGTCCTGTCCTTCCAGAGTGCCATGCGCGACGGCGAAAGCATCCTTCTGGCCGGTCTTGTTGCGGGCGTCTTTCAGGCGGTCGGGATATTTCTTGGAATCGCGGAAATGCAGGGGATCCTGCAGCACGTCGGGCAGTTCAATGGTCTGGTATTCGCCTTTGTCGAACAGGGCGGCAAAGCGCTGCTTCGGACCGACGCGCATATGATGATCGCATTTCGGGCAGACGCGCTGATTTTCGTCCAGCTCCTTGGCATAGATCATCTGTCCGCAGTTGCCGCATTTGGTCCAGAGATTGTCCGGCGTGTCGCCCTTCTTGGTGGTGAATTCACGGATCTTGGGCAGAACGGTGCGGGTCAGCCAGTTCATCTTGAAACTCCTTGTCTCAGGCCGCGGCCTTGGCGACGCCGCGGACGGCGGCGCTCAGTTCGCGCACCAGTTCCAGCACATGCTCGGCCGGATCGATCTTTTTCATCTGGGCTTCCAGTACCCGTTCCACAAGGGCAGTGCCCACTACGGCAGCATCGGCCACGCCTGCAATCGCGGCGGCACGCTGGCCGTCGCGGATGCCGAAACCGACGGCCACCGGGATCTTCGTATGCTGCTTGATCAGTGCCACGGATTTGCCGACCGCAACCGGATCGGCGGCGGCTGCGCCGGTGGTGCCGGCGACGGAGACATAATACAGGAAACCCGATGTGTTCTGCAGCACGGCGGGAAGCCGGGCCGCATCGGTGGTGGGCGTGGCCAGACGGATGAAATGAATGCCGGCTTTCACGGCGGGAATGCAGAGTTCGTCGTCTTCCTCAGGCGGCAGGTCGACAACAATAAGCCCGTCGACGCCGGCGGCCTTGGCATCGGTCAGGAACCTGTCGACGCCATAGGCCGAGATCGGGTTGAAATACCCCATCAGCACGATCGGAGTATCGTTGTCTTTCTTGCGGAAGTCGGTCACCAGTTTCAGTGTCGTCTTCATACTGGCGCCGTTGGCGAGCGCGCGCAGACCGGCCGCTTCAATCGAGGGGCCATCGGCCATCGGATCGGAAAACGGCATGCCGAGTTCGATCACATCGGCACCGGCGGCCGGCAGTTGCGCCAGCAGGCGCGCACAGGTCTCGTGGTCCGGATCGCCGGCCGTGATGAAAGTGACGAGGCCGGCGCGGCCCTTGGCCTTCAGCTCGGCAAAGCGCGTGTCGATGCGGCTCACAGCTTCACTCCCAGCGCCCGTGCAACGTTGAACACATCCTTGTCGCCGCGGCCGCACAGATTCATGATCATCAGATGATCCTTCGGCAACGTGGGCGCCAGTTTGGTCACATAGGCCAGCGCGTGGCTGGGCTCCAGCGCCGGAATGATGCCCTCCAGGCGCGAGCAGAGCTGGAAGGCCTCCAGCGCTTCGCTGTCGGTGGCCGAGACATAGTTGACGCGGCCGACATCGTGCAGCCAGGCATGCTCCGGTCCGATGCCGGGATAGTCCAGGCCGGCGGAAATCGAATGCGCCTCGGTGATCTGGCCGTCGTCGTCCTGCAGCAGGTAGGTGCGGTTGCCGTGCAGCACGCCGGGCACGCCCTTAGCCAGCGAGGCTGCATGCTTTTCGGTTTCCAGTCCCTCGCCAGCGGCTTCGACCGCGTGAATTTTGACATCCGGATCGTCGAGGAAGGGATGGAACAGGCCGATCGCATTCGATCCACCGCCGATGCAGGCCACCAGCGAGTCGGGCAGACGGCCTTCCTTGCTGATCATCTGTTCTTTCGCCTCGATGCCGATGATCGACTGAAAGTCGCGGACCAGCATGGGATAGGGATGCGGGCCGGCCGCTGTGCCGATGATATAAAAGGTGTCGTGCACGTTGGTGACCCAGTCGCGCAGGGCTTCGTTCATCGCATCCTTCAGGGTCCGCGAGCCGGATTTCACCGCGCGCACCTCGGCACCCAGCAGCTTCATACGAAATACGTTGGGCTGCTGCCGCTCGATATCGATTTCGCCCATGTAGATCACGCAGGGCAGGCCGAAACGGGCCGCCACCGTGGCGGTCGCGACGCCGTGCTGACCTGCGCCGGTCTCGGCGATGATGCGGGTCTTGCCCATGCGCTTGGCCAACAGGATCTGGCCGATGCAGTTGTTAATCTTGTGAGCGCCGGTATGGTTTAGCTCGTCGCGCTTGAAGTAGATTTTCGCGCCACCGAGATGCTGGGTCATGCGCTCGGCGTAATAGAGCGGACTCGGCCGGCCGACATAATCGTTGAGGAAGTAATCCATCTCGGCCTTGAAGGCGGGATCGGATTTGGCGGCCGTGTAGTGCTTTTCCAGGTCTAGGATCAGCGGCATCAGCGTTTCGGCCACGAACCGCCCGCCGAACTTGCCGAAGTGGCCGCGTTCGTCGGGACCGGTGCGGTAGGAATTGATCGCGGTCATGGTGTCAGAACCTCAATACGCTTCATCACAGGCGACGCGCAGCGTCGAGAAAGGCGCGAATCTTCGCCGGATCCTTCTTGCCCGGCGCAATTTCGACGCCGGAAGATACGTCCACGGCGCTGGCACCGGATTGCTGTACGGCCTGCGACAGATTGTCAGGGGTCAGTCCGCCGGCCAACAGCCAGGGCCGTTTGAAGTCGGCCCCCTTCAGGATGGTCCAGTCGAAGGCTTTGCCGTTACCGCCGGGTAATGCGCCATCTGCCGGTGGACGGGCATCGAACATCAGCCAGTCGACGACATCTTCGTAATCCCGCGCGGCCTTCAGGTCGGCCTTGGTGGAGACCTTGATCGCCTTGATGATCGGCAGGCCGAAATAGATGCTAATGGCGCGGCAGCGTTCCGGCGTCTCATCGCCATGCAACTGCAACAGGTCGAGCCGTGCCTTGGCCAGAATCTTGTCAAGAAAATCGGTTTCCGGATCGACGAACAGTCCGACGCGGTCTATGCCGCTCGGGACATCGCGCAACAGATCTTCCGCCTGTTCGGCAGTGATATTGCGCGGCGAGGGCGGATAGAAGACGAAGCCCAGCATATCCGCGCCATGCTCGACGGCGGCTTCGACAGCGGTCGTGTCGGTCAGGCCGCAGATCTTGGTGAACAGCGGCATCTTACGCAGCCCCTGACATGCTTTCGGCCAGTTCCTGCGCAATCGCCTGCGCGCTGGCTTCCGGGCTGGCGGCCTCGGTGATCGGCCGGCCGATGACCAGATGGTCGGCGCCCAGCTTCAGCGCATCGCCCGGCGTCATCACCCGCTTCTGGTCGCCGGCAGCGGAACCTTTGGGGCGGATGCCTGGCACCACCAGTTTGAAGTCGGGACCGCAGGCCTTGCGCAGCATCTCGATCTCGGTCGCGGCGCAGATGACACCGTCGGCGCCGTTGGCCTGCGCCATCTTGGCCAGCCGGACGACATAGCTACTGACGTCTTCATTGACGCCGATGGCCTGCAGGTCGCTGGCATCCAGCGAAGTCAGTGCGGTGACGGCGAGGATCCAGGGGCGCTGACGCGCAGCTTTTGCAGCTTCAACCGCCTGTCGGATCATGGCCGGGCCGCCAGTGGCATGCACCGTCAGCATCATCGGGCCCATGGCGGCGGCGGCGGAGCGTACCGCACCGGCCACCGTGTTCGGGATGTCATGGAATTTCAGGTCGAGGAACAGCGGCGTGTCGACCGGCAGGATGGCGCGCACTTCCGCCGGACCGTGGGCGGTGAAGAATTCCTTGCCCAGCTTGACGCCGAAGCCGGCAGCTGCGGCGGCGCGGGCGCAGCGGGCGGCAAAGGCCAGTTCAATCGTGTCGATGGCGCAGAAAACCGGCGCGATACGGCTGGAGAGGGGCGTCTTGGTCATGGGCCGGGCTTATAGCGGAAAGCGATCCGGAAGTCTCCCCTCTGCCAAACGTAAGATGGTGTGTGGGAGGGTCAATTTTTACCGGAAACGGCGCTTTTTTGCCCCAGCGGCACCGCCGAAAGCTGAATGGAGCGGGCCAGAGCATGGGCCCAGCAGGCATAGCCCAGATCGTTCATGTGCAACCCGTCGGGCGTCACGACATCCCCCATCCGCAGCCCGGTGCGCAACCAGTGCCGCATGATCGCGAAGCGGCGGAACAGGCCGACCCCGGTTTCGGCCGCCAGATCGGCGAGAATTTTCTGCATGGCGATGTGATCGGGATCCTGAAGCACTTTCGGCGCGTATTGCAGGTCGATCAGCACCACATCGATGCCGGCCGCCTGTAGGATGGCAATGCCGCGCAGGATATGGGCGCGATAGACCTCAACGCCCTGTGAGCGCAGGACATCGTTGGTGCCGAGCTGCCACAGCACCAGATCGGGCCTGATTTCCACGGCGTCCACGCGCAGCCGTTCGTTCATGTGCAGGATGTCCTGCCCGTTGATCCCGCGGTTGTGTATTTCAACCTGACCGCCGACCAGCTGCGGCCAGATCGTCGCGAGCTGCGACGGGTAGCTGAAATCCGGCGTGCTCGCGCCGGCGCCGCCAGTCGAGGACGAACCGATGGCAACGACAGTCACGGTTTCGCTGCGCGCCAGCCGCGCGGTCACGCGCGGCAACGGCTGGCCCAGAGCGAGCAGCCCCGGCGGCGTGATGCAGCGTTCGGCCGTCCCCGCGGCGCTCTGCGGTATGGTCGCGAGCGAGATGAGCAAAGCTGTCAGGATCGCGAGGCCGTGTTTCATGGTTTGGCTTTTCGCACGGCGGCGGCAATCATATCGGCCATCTGGTTTGCCAGGCAGCGATTCTGTGCTTCCGCCTCGCGCATCTGGATCGCCATGTCGGTGGCCCGTACATCGAAGCGATCCTGCTCTGCCCAGTGACGCATGATCTCAAAGCGTGGGAAAAGTACGATATCCTCGGCTGATGCGATGCGCTCCATCACCTCGTTATAGGGCTCGACGTCCACCATCATGGAGAGCCGTATGCGGTATTGCGGTGCCACCAGCAAGACATCGGCGCCGTAGCTCTGCAGATGCACCAGCCCGCTTTTCAGCGCTTCGGCAAAGCTGTTGACGTCGACCTTCTGCGCTGCATCGACATTGCCGGTCTGCCAGATCACCAGGTCGGGTTGCAGGGCCGGCAGGCGCTGCACAATCGTCGTCGTCATCTGCGCTGCCGTCATGGTGCGCTCCGACAGGTTCTCGATTTGCAGGCTGGCATTGTTCAGGCGTGTGGCCAGTGCGTCGGGCAACCCGGCCGCATAGGAGCGCGGCAGACCCTTGCTGGTCTGCAGGGACGATGAACTCCCGAGGATCACGATGCGCAGTGGCTGGCTGGCTGCAAGCCTGCGTGCCACGCGCGGCATTGCCTTTTCCGCAAAGAGCATGTCGTTGGGTACCGTGCAGCGCGGCGCGTCGGCGGCATGCGCGCCGCCGGTCCAGAGCAGCAGGGCGGTAAGAGTGATGAGAATCCGGCGCGATATCATGCTTTCACCTCGCGGGTCCGGCGTCCGCTTTCGACTGTCTTGTACCATGCCATCATCGCGGCCAGTCCGATCATCAGGGCAATACCCGTGATACTGACGGCAAACTGCGCGAGCAATCCCGGCGACACTTCGCTCAGCACGAAATGCCCGGCGAACGACAGGAAGATGCCGGCGCAGAAAACATGCAGGGAATGCTGCCCGCATAGGATCAGCAGGCCGCTCAGGCGCCAGCGCAGAAATGGCGCATCCGGTGAAACCAGCAGCACGACCAGCCAGGCCAACGCCAGGAAATGCAGCAGCCGCCAGGTGTCCATTTCGGTCTTGTCGATAGGATACAGCAGGCGCTCAATCGCATCCGGTACGTAGCTTGACCATTCCGGCCGCAGCCAGCTCAGCACGATGGCGGCCGAGAAGATCACATACAGCATGGCTGCCGCCGTGATATACTTTGTCGGCAGTCTTCGCCACGGTGCCTGCTGGCGATGCATGGCGCACCAGGCGCCCAGCACGAACAGGAACTGCCAGGCGAGCGGATTGAAATACCAGCGCCCATCCGGATAGGCCGGCAGGTTCCAGTGCGTGAACTGCACGACGAACCATAGTGCAAAGGACGCGGCCAGCACCAGATGAGGTCGGCGCTGCATTAGCCACATTATCGGCGGAAAGGCCGCCATCAGCGCGATATACATCGGCAGCACATCCATGTTGACCGGCCGGAATTTCAGCAGCAGGGCCTGCAGCATCAGGATATGCGGCTCCTCGAACAGCGGACCGATATTCATTTCCTCGGCCAGATCGAGATTGTAGCGCGCTGCCAGCCAGGCGATCTGGGCGATAAAGACGATGAACAGAAAGACATGTGCGGTGTAGATCTGCCAGACGCGGCGCCAGATCCGCGCCGTGCCGACCACAAATCCCTCGTTCCGCATGGCGGCGCCATAGGCCAGCAGCACCGAATAGCCGGAGATGAAGACGAAGGTCTCGGTGGCATCCGAAAAACCGTAATTGCGGTTAGACAGCCAGCTGACCGCGTTGTTGGGGATATGATTCAGGAAGATGAACACCAGCGCCAGGCCGCGGAAAAAGTCCAGCCGCAGGTCGCGTACCTTGGCGGCCGGGCTACTGGCAGAAATCTGGTCCGATGCGGGCATCGCGGGGACTATCCTCCTGTTCGCCATTATCAGGAGCCGCTAGGATCGGTTCAATCCCCTCCATACGGTCTGATTCTCATGTCCTGCTCCCGACGCCCGTTCCCTGTTACTGGCCTGATGGCCGGTCTTGGCCTCGCCCTGCTGGCCGGGCCAGCAATGGCCCAGGATGCCGCCTCCCTGAGCGGTGCCAGTATCCTGATGTACCATCGCTTCGGCGAGAATACGGTGCCGAGCACGAATATCCGGCTCGAGCAGTTCGATGCCCATATCGCCGAGCTGAAATCCGGACCCTATCGCGTGATGGGGTTGCCCGAGGTCGTGGCCAAGCTGAAATCGGGCGAGACGCTGCCGGACCGTGCCGTCGCGGTCACCGCCGACGACGCCTATCTCTCGGCCTTCACCGAAGGCTGGCCGCGGCTCAAAAAGGCCGGCATTCCCTTCACGCTGTTCGTCGCCACCGAACCGGTCACCAGCAAGCTGAAGGGCTACCTCACCTGGGACCAGATCCGCCAGATGAAGGCGGAGGGCGTCACCATCGGTGCGCATAGCCATCGCCATCCTTCGCTGCCGGCGCTCAGCCCCGACAAGGCGCGCGAAGACCTCGAAACCTCAATGGCGCTGTTCGAGAAGGAACTGGGCGAGAAACCGTCGCTGTTCGCTTACCCCTTTGGCGAATGGGATGCGCAGTCGCTGAGGGTTGTGAAACAGATGGGTTACAGCGTAGCTTTCGGCCAGCATTCCGGCGTGGCGCACAGCCAGCATGACATGTTCTGGCTGCCGCGTTTCCCGATGAACGAGAGTTTCGGCAGCGTCGATCGAGTGCGCCAGGCGCTGAATTCCCTGCCACTGCCGGTCAACGATGTCGAGCCAGCGGATGTGCTGGTGAAACTGGGGCAGAGCCAGAATCCGCCTGTCCTGCGCTTCACTGTGGCGCCGGGTATCGAGCGGCTGAACCAGATGGTCTGCTATACCGGCGAGGGCAAGCAGCTTAAGCCGAAGCTGATCGGTGAGCGTCGTTACGAAATGCAGGCGCCCGAGGCGCTGAAACCGCCGCGTGACCGTATCTCATGCTCGGCGCCCTCCAGCCAGCAGGGCCGTTTCCGCTGGTTCGGCATCCAGTTCACGGTTGCCAAGTAAATTTCGGCATGACGCCGCGTCAGCGCAGCTATCGCATCAATGGCTATGATCTCTCTGTGCTGGAAGCCGGAGAGGCCAGCGCCATTCCGCTGCTTCTGGTGCATGGCTCGCTCTGTGACCAGCGAATCTGGAGCGCGCAGATAGCGGCCTTCGCCGGCCATTACCGTGTGCTGGCGCTCAGCCTGCGTCATTGCTGGCCCGAGCAGTGGGATGGCAGCGGTAACGGCTACGAGATCCGCCAGCACGCCGAAGATATTGCAGAATTGATCCGGCATCTCGATGTCGGCCCGGTGCATTTGCTCGGCCATTCGCGCGGCGGCCATGTCTGCTTCCGCGTCGCACAGCATCACCCCGATCTCATTCGTGCCCTCATTCTGGCCGAGCCGGGCGGCCAGCTCGATCCCGCGCTGGCGGATCATGGCGCGCCGCCGCCCGGCGCCGATCTTGGCCGGATGTTCGAGGAGTCCGCCGACCTGATCGCGCGCGGTGAGACCGATGCGGGACTGGAACTGTTCGTGACGGCGGTCGGCGGGCCGAAGGCCTGGAAATACGCCACCGAAGGTTTCAAGGCGATGGCGCGTGACAATGCCATGACGATTGTCGGTCAGGCACGCGAGGCGCGACTCACCTTCATGAAGGCGGAGATCGAAAGCATCGGGATGCCGGTACTGCTGATAGGTGGCGCGCTCACGCGCGGTCATTTCCCCAAGGTCATGGATGCGATGCAGCGCCTGATGCCAGATGTCGAGCGCGTGACTATCGAAGGCGCCGGCCATCCGATGTACGAACAGCGCCCGCAGCCCTTCAACGATGCGGTGCTGGGGTTCCTCGCGCTGCGCTAGTTCCGCAAGATTTATCAAATCGGGTCATGCTAGCGTCTTTCTGGTCAGAAACACGCAATCACACGGCCCCTAGATGCCCGAACCGAGCCCCGCCGAGACGGCAAGCCAAGCGAATTACGTGCGACGCTTTACGCGCGTCATCGAGTATATCTACGCTCATCTCGATGAGGCGCCCGACCTCAACACATTGGCCGGTGTCGCGGCGCTGTCGCCATATCACTGGCATCGCACCTGGCAGGCGGTCTATGGCGAGTCTGTGGTCAACACGGTGAAGCGTCTGCGGTTGCAGCGCGCTGCAGCCGATCTCGCCAATACGGATATGTCTCTGGAGGCGATCTGGCCCCGCGCCGGTTATGGGAGCCTCGCCGCCTTCAGCCGCAGCTTCAAGGATGCCTACGGTCTCACGCCCACGGAATACCGCAGGGCCGGCAGCCATACCCGCTTCGCCATGCCCTTTGCCCCGAAAGGAGTTTCTACCATGCCGGATGTCGCTATCAGGACGCTTGCGCCTGCCGAACTCGCCGTGATCCCGCACAAGGGATCGTATATGGAAATCGGCCGGGCCTTCGAAACGATGTTCGGCACGCTGGGGGCGCGCAATCTGCTGCGGCCGGGCCTGTGCATGAAGGGTCTGTTCTATTCCGATCCGACTTCGGTACCCGAAGCGGAATTGCAGTCCGCGGCCGGCATTGTCATTCCTGACGTCGCATTTCCGGTTGAGGCCCCGCTGCAGCGGCGAAGCTTGCGCGGCGGCGACTATGCCGTGCTGCGCCACAAAGGGCCGTATTCTGACATGAGGGCAGCCTATGACTGGCTCTACGGCGAATGGCTGGTTCGCTCAGGTCGCGAAGCCGCGGATGCACCGGTTTTCGAGGAGTATCTGAATAATCCACGCGAAGTCGCGCCCAGCGAATTGCTGACCGATATCTGCCTGCCGCTAAAGTAAGGCGCTTGCTTCCGCGCCCTGTCCGCGGGCTAGGATAGCAGTATCACGTTCAGATATCGGCAAGGACATATGGAATTCCGCACCGCCACAGAACTCATCGCCGCGCTACGGTCGCGCCAGGTGTCCTCCGTCGAACTGACGGAAGCGGCAATCGCTGCTATTGCGGCCGGCGACGACGCGCTCAATGCCGTGGTGGTGCGCGATTTCGAACGGGCCCGTGCGGCGGCCAAATCGGCAGATGCGGCTCTGGCGAAAGGCGGCGACGGTGCTTTGCTCGGCCTGCCGATCACGGTGAAGGAAAGCTTCAATGTTGCCGGCCTGCCTACCACCTGGGGTATTCCGCACACGCAAAAAATTCCAGTGACGCAGGATGCCGTCACAGTCGCGCGGCTCAAAGCAGCCGGCGCGGTCGTACTCGGCAAGACCAATATTTCCTATCTGCTGGCGGACTGGCAGTCGTTCAACGATGTCTACGGCACCAGCAACAACCCCTGGAATGTAGCACATACGCCCGGTGGCTCCTCGGGCGGCTCGGCGGCTGCGCTGGCGGCGGGTTTCGTGTCGCTCGAACTGGGTTCGGATCTGGCCGGATCGCTGCGCGTGCCGGCGCATTTCTGTGGCATCTATGCACATAAGCCCAGCAGCGACATCATCCCGCGGCGTGGCCAGAATCCTCCGGGCGTGCCGATGCTGTCGCTGGCGCCGCGGCTCGATCTTGCCACCTGCGGTCCGATGGCACGTTCGGCGCAGGATCTTATGCTCGGCCTGGGCGTCCTCGCTGGGCCGGACGATCACGAAGCGACGGCCTGGAAGCTGCAACTGCCGGCGCCGCGTCATGCCACGCTGAAGGATTACCGCGTGCTGGTGATTGACCAGCATCCGCTGACGCCGACCGATGCCACAGTGCGCGGCCCGATCAATGATTTCGCTGAAAAGCTGGCTGCGGCGGGCTGCAAGGTCGGGCGCAGCAGTGATCTCCTGCCAGATCTCGCTCTGATTGGCCGTATGTACCTACAGGCGCTGATGGCTTTCATCGGCAGCAACATGCCTCAACCTGACTACGAAGCCGCTATCGCCCGTGCAACGGCACTGCCGTCGGATGCAGGAGATCTGCGCAGCCTGACGCAGCGCGGTCTGGTGATGCGCCATCGTGACTGGGTCCAGGCCGATTTCATTCGCACCGGCATTCTTGACCGCTGGCGGAGGTTTTTCCGCGACTGGGACGTCGTGGTTTGTCCGGTGATGCCGACGCCTGCACTGGCTCATGATCATCGCCCGGTAGCCGAGCGCACGGTGATGGTGGACGGCCAGGCGATGCCCTATGGCGACCTGCCGCTATGGTCCAGCATCGCCACCCTGTCCGGTCTGCCGTCGACAGCTTTCCCGCTCGACCTCAGTCCACAGGGGCTTCCTGTGGGCGCGCAGGCCATCGGCTCCTTCCTGGAGGACCGTACCACCATCGCCTTCGCCGATCTGTTGGCGCAGGCCTTCGGCGGCTTCAAACCACCGCCGGGACCGGCCTGAAAATTCCAGCTTGACGCTCGACAACTCTCCGCTTACCGTCCGCGTCACCATGCAGAGCATTATTCTCACCGTAGCTACCATTAAGGTTACCGTCGTCGGCGGTGCCCTGGGTCGTTGCGCGTGAACGGATAAACGCAAAGCAGAACACCCAGAGGCCCCGCCGGCGACGGACGGGGCCTCGGTGTTTCTGGGGCTTCGTTCATCGCCGGTCGCTTCGCAGACCGGAGAGAGACATGAACAGTTTCAGTCCCAGATTGAACGCCGAAGCCGATCCTTATGACCATCGCGTGCTGGGTACGCGGCTGGACCTCTTCCACCAGCAGGAGGAAGGACCAGGCATGATATTCTGGCATCCGCGCGGTTTTGCGCTCTATCGCGTGATCGAGGATTACGTCCGCCGTCGCATGCGGGAAGTGGGTTTCGCAGAAATCCGCACGCCGCAGCTGCTCAGCTACAGCTTGTGGGAACAGAGCGGCCATGCCGACAAGTTCGCCAACGAGATGTACCGGCTCGATAGCCGTTCGTCGGGCGGCAACCGGCAGTTCGCGCTCAAGCCGATGAGCTGCCCCTGTCATGTGCAGGTCTATTCCAAGACGCTGCGCTCGGTGCACGATCTGCCGCTACGCTACTGCGAATTCGGCGCCTGCCATCGCGACGAGCCTTCGGGGGCGCTGCAGGGCCTGATGCGCACCAAGAGCTTCACGCAGGACGATGCACATATCTTCTGCACCGCAGCCCAGGTGGAAGGCGAGGTGCAGCGGTTCTGCGAACTGCTGCGTAGCATCTACAGCGATTTCGGCTTTGGGGCGCCGCTGGTGTTTTTCTCGACGCGGCCTGCCAAACGCGCCGGCGACGATGCCACCTGGGATCGTGCCGAAGCGGCACTGGCCATGGCGGCACGCCGGGCCGGCCTCGATTTCGGCATCAAGAGCGGTGATGGCGCCTTCTATGGCCCGAAGCTGGAATTCCATTTGCGCGACAGCCACGGCCGCGCCTGGCAATGCGGCACGATCCAGCTCGACTTTGTGCTGCCAGAACGGCTGGGCGCCGATTACGTCGCCAGCGACGGCAGCCGCCAGCGTCCGGTGATGATCCATCATGCCGTTCTGGGCAGCATGGAGCGTTTCATCGGCATGCTGCTGGAGCACCATAAGGGCCAGTTGCCGCTGTGGCTGGCGCCGGAGCAGATCACGGTGGCGAGCGTGACCAGCGCGCAGGAGGGCTATGCCCGCAAGGCGGCCGCTGCGCTGGGTCGAGAAGGCTATCGCGTGGCGGTCGACAGCCGTCCGGAGCGTATCGGTCGTAAGATCGCCGAGGCCCATGAGCAGGGCTTGCCGCTGCTGGCGATTGCCGGCGAGCGGGAGATGGAACGCGGCACGCTGACCTTCCGCCGCAGCAACGGCCGGCAGGAGGAATTGTCGCTGGCCGATGCGGCGCGACGCTATCGCGAGGAGGCGTTTCGATAAAGGCGATGATGGCAGATGTTCCGCGATGTTCTCCCCGAATCGCGGAACAGCGCGATAAACGCGCGCCTGTTTTGTTGCGATCAGGAATTCGAGGCCCTATGTAAGACGGATACAAGAATTTTATTCGAGGGGACCCCGCCGGGATGCCGCATCACACGCCGCTGATCGCCACCATCGTGATGGGCCTCGTGCTCGCTTTCGTGTTCGGCGCGATTGCCAACCGTCTGCGCGTGTCGCCCCTGGTGGGCTATCTGCTGGCGGGTGTGCTGGTCGGGCCTTTCACGCCCGGCTTCGTGGCCGATCAGGCGCTGGCCAACGAGCTGGCAGAGATCGGTGTCATCCTGCTGATGTTCGGCGTCGGTCTGCATTTTTCGCTGAAGGACCTGCTGTCGGTGAAGGCGATTGCCATTCCCGGTGCGGTCGGCCAGATCGCGGTCGCCACCTTGCTAGGCATGGCGCTCTCCTGGGCGATGGGCTGGTCGGTCGGTGCCGGCTTCATTTTCGGCCTTGCGCTCTCTGTCGCCTCAACAGTGGTGCTGCTGCGCGCCATGCAGGAGCGCCGCCTGATCGAGACGGAGCGCGGGCGCATCGCCGTCGGCTGGCTGATCGTCGAAGATCTTGCCATGGTGCTGGCGCTGGTGCTGCTGCCGGCGATGAGCGGCCTGCTGTTGCCTGAAGGCAATGGTGCCACCGATCTGTCGATGAAGGATTTCTTCATCCCGCTCGGTATCACGCTGGGCAAGGTAGCGGCCTTCATGGCGCTGATGGTCGTGGTCGGCCGCCGTGTCATCCCCTGGGTGCTGCATTACATCGTGCATACCGGCTCGCGCGAGCTGTTCCGTCTGGCCGTGCTGGCGATTGCGCTGGGTGTAGCCTTCGGCGCCGCCAAACTGTTCGGGGTGTCCTTTGCGCTCGGCGCCTTTTTCGCCGGGATGATCATGAGCGAGTCGCCGCTCAGCCACGAGGCGGCCAACGAAACGCTGCCGCTGCGCGATGCCTTTGCCGTGCTATTCTTCGTCTCGGTCGGCATGCTGTTCGATCCGATGATCCTGCTGCGCGATCCGCTGCCGGTGCTGGCCACGGTGGCGATCATCGTGGTTGGCAAGTCGGCGGCCGCCTTTGCCATCGTGCTGGCCTTCCGCCATCCGATGAATACGGCGCTGCTGATTTCGGCCAGCCTGGCGCAGATCGGCGAATTCTCCTTCATTCTTGCCGCGCTTGGCACGGACCTGAAGATTCTGCCGGAAGAAGGGCGCGACCTGATCCTGGCCGGAGCGATCCTGTCGATCCTGCTCAATCCGCTGATCTTCATCGCCGTCGACCGTCTGAAGATCCGGCTGGAGAAAAGGCTCGACCCGGTGACGGTCGGGCGCGAAACGCCGGCCGGTGCGCCCGAGCTGCAGGCCGCGGCAGTCGCGCCGGATGAAGATGCCGTGCCGGTGCCGACTGCGCTCAGCAATCATATTGTGCTGATCGGTTATGGTCGGGTTGGCAGCCTGGTCGGTGCCGCGCTGAAACAGAGCGGCAAGCCCTTCCTGGTGATCGAGGATGTCGACAAGCGCGTGACGGAATTGCGTGCCGAAGGTATCGAAGTGTTGGCCGGCAATGCCGCACGCGCCGATGTGATACTGGCCGCCAACCTGAAGGGTGCCAGACAGTTGATCATTGCCATCCCCAATGTCTTCGAGGCCGGCTGTGTGGTGGAAATGGCGCGCGCGGAAAACCCCGCGCTCGATATCGTGGCGCGTGCCCATGCCGATGCCGAAGTCGACCGCCTGCGCGATCTGGGCGCCAATGAAGTGATCATGGGTGAGCGTGAGATTGCGCGCGCGATGATCGAGCGCTTTACGTCAATGCCGTCGGCGGCGGGCGCAGCCTAATAGCTGTAGCTGAACACCATCTGGCCCAGCCAGGTAGTTTTGTCGGTGGCATCGGCGGTGCCGAGTGACTGCCGCAACCCACGACCGGCGCGCGCCGCACCCAGCACCGTGGCAATTTCTAGCCCGGGCAACGGTGTGGCCCACACGGCATAGACGTTCACTTCGTCCTGCAGGCGGTCCGAGCTGACGCCGTTGGCGGTATCTGGCTTGTCGTAACTGTGGCGATACAGGATGGCGCCGAGACTGACATCCTCACCGGGCTGCAGCTTCAGGTGCACCATATGACTGTTCAGGTTTGAATTGCTGCCGACATAGCGGGCATAGATCTCGCCCAGGTCCCAGGTCCCGTACCCGCGCGGGCCGCCGGCGCTGAACAGCGGATCCCAGCCGCGGCTGATGCTGTCGCCGGTATTACCGTCACCGCTGAAATGCATGTAGCGGTACGACAGGCGCGGCTGCCACGGCAAAGCAGAGAAGGTGTATTGCGGCTCGACATACCACGCCTCGGCACGCAATTGCCGGCCGGCGGTTTTGTTGCGCTGGCGGGCGAATTCGCTATAGAGCGCGACATCCTGCCAGCCTTCCCCAAGCGCACTCAGCAAGGCGCCACCGCTGCGAATGGCAGTGACGTTCATGCCGTCGCGCGCCGCACTGATCGCCTGGTCGGCATCGGTAATCTTAAGTGCGGTGATGCCGAGATACCACAGGCGTGCATCGTAGTCGCTGCGACCCTGATCTTTCGCTGTCGAGGCGAACCACTCGATATTGGCGCCGTGCAGTGCGGTCGCAGCGGTGTCCTTGCCACGCATGTAATGCTGGTCGGTATTGCTTTCGAGACGGAACAGGTCGGCGCGTACCGGTTCGGTATTCAGGCGCAGGATGGCGGTGCGGTCGAAAGCGGCACGCGGACCGACGACATGATTGTTGCGGCGGAAGCTGTCGAGCGTGCCGTCGGCCACCAGGAAACCGTCGCCAATCACGAAACCCTGCCGGCCGGCGGAAATGTCCACGGCATCCTCACCGAGCAAGGCAAGGTTCGCACCGGATTTCCAGCCGAGATACGCTTCGCTCAGAGAGAGCGATTCCGGGCGCATATCCGTGACGGCATTGCGCTGCGCTTCGCCGTCGCCGCGTGTGGCGCTGGCTGTGACGCGTGTGGCGCCATACAGCGTGCCGTCATTCAACCGATACTCCGCTTCCAGTCCGGGCATGACATACCCCTCGGCCCAGCGCCGGCCGCCCTGGCGTACGCCATGGGAAGACAGGCTGCCCAGACCATTCTGCGCATTGGTGACGCCGAACAGGCCCAGCCCTGCATCCAGCGTCAGGCCGAGCTCGAGATCGCCGAAATTGAGACGCTGGCCCGGCTTTTCGCGCTCGTCCTCGGATGCCAGCGCAGCGGGCGCCACAAGGCAGAGGGCAAAGAGAAGGCGAGACAGACGGTACATGGTATTCCCCCAGACAGGCCCCCGGTCGCTGGTCCGATCCGGTGCCTTACGCTATCCTGTCGGTGTATTGCATTGCCAAAACCAGTCAAGCGCGTGTCTTGTCGGGTATCCGGATTTCAATTAGAAAAGCCGCTGCTTTTCAGACTTATTCGCGAGGACAGCCATGCGCCCGAGTGGCCGCAAACCCGACCAGTTGCGCCCGATCCGCCTTGAGCCGGGATTTGCCAAATATGCCGAGGGCTCCTGCCTGATCAAGTTCGGCGAGACCCATGTGCTCTGCGCCGCCACGGTCGAGGAAAAGGTGCCGCCCTTCCTGCGCAATACCGGTCGCGGCTGGGTGACGGCGGAATACGGCATGCTGCCGCGTTCAACCCACAGCCGCACCGAGCGCGAAGCGTCGCGTGGCAAACAGTCGGGCCGCACGCAGGAAATCCAGCGTCTGGTCGGCCGTTCGCTCCGCGCCATCACCGATCTGTCCGGCTTCGGCGAACGCCAGATCCGTCTCGACTGCGACGTGCTGCAGGCCGATGGCGGCACGCGTACCGCCGCGATCACCGGCAGCTGGGTGGCGCTGCATCTTGCCTTCGCCAAGCTGGTGAAGGATGGCGCGATTGCCAAAATCCCACTAATTGGCCAGGTCGCAGCGGTCAGTTGCGGGTTGTGTGACGGCGAGGCCGTGCTCGATCTCGATTACCCGGAGGACAGCACGGCGCAGGCGGATGCCAATTTCGTGCTGACCGATACCGGCGCCATCGTCGAAGTGCAGGGCACCGCCGAAAAGGACCCATTCTCCGAACAGCAGTTCACTGCGATGCTGGCGCTGGCCAAGCAGGGCATCAGGGAACTGAATATCCTGCAGCGCCAGGCGGTGGGGCTCTGACCATGACGCGGCGTCGCTTCACCGGCGACACGCTGGTGATCGCCAGCCACAATGCCGGCAAGGTGCGCGAGATCGGCGATCTGATCGCGCCGTTCAGGGTGCGCGCGATATCGGCCGGAGAACTTGGCCTGCCCGAGCCGGAAGAAACCGGACTGACCTTCATCGCCAATGCCGAACTGAAGGCGCTGGCAGCGGCGCAGGCCGCAAAGCTCCCGGCGCTGGCAGACGATTCCGGCATGAGCGTCGACGCGCTGGATGGCGCACCGGGGATTTACTCCGCACGCTGGGCTGGCCCGTCGAAGGATTTCGGCAAAGCGATGCAGAAAGTCTGGACGGCGGTGCAGGACAGCGCGCGCGCGACCGACGATAAGGGCCCGCCGCTCGGCGCGCAATTCGTCTGCGCCCTCAGCCTGGCCTGGCCCGATGGCCATGTCGAAAGCTTCGAAGGCATCATTCAGGGCGACCTGGTCTGGCCGCCGCGCGGCGATCACGGCTTCGGTTACGATCCGATGTTCCTGCCGCGGGTGAACGGCGAGACGCGCACGTTTGGCGAGATGCCAGCGGCCGAGAAGCATGCGATCAGCCATCGCGCGCTGGCCTTCCGGCAGCTGATCGATGTCTGCTTCGGTTGAAATCCCGCGTCGCGGTTTCGGGCTCTATATCCACTGGCCCTTCTGCGTCTCGAAATGCCCCTATTGCGACTTCAACAGCCATGTGCGCGAAAGCGTCGACGCGGCACGCTGGCAGGCGGCTTACCTGCGCGAGATGGCGCATTACGCCGAAGCGGGCATTGGGCAGGGTGAGACGGTCACGTCTGTGTTCTTCGGCGGCGGCACGCCCTCGCTGATGCCGCCGGAGACGGCGGCTGCCATTCTAGAGGCGGCACGGACATACTGGCGTTTCAGCGACGATGTCGAGATTACGCTGGAGGCCAACCCCAACTCGGCCGAGGCCGGCAAGTTTGCCGCCTTCGCGCAGGCCGGTGTCAATCGCCTCTCCATCGGCGTGCAGAGTTTTCAGGCCGATGTGCTGAAATTCCTCGGCCGCGCGCATGATGCCGGCGAGGCACGTGCCGCCATTGCGGCAGCCGCCAAAGCTGTGCCGCGTTACAGCTTTGACCTGATCTACGCCCGGCCGGAGCAGACTTCCGGGCAATGGCGAGCCGAGCTGAGCGAGGCGCTGGCGCTGGCCGGAGATCATCTCTCGCTCTACACGCTGACCATCGAGCCCAATACCGGCTTTGCCGGTGCGGTGGCGCGCGGCACACTCCATCCGATGCCGTCCGACGATCAGGCTGCGCTGTATGACCTGACGCAGGAGATTCTCGATCAGGCCGGCCTGCCGGCCTACGAGATCTCCAATCATGCGAGACCGGGCGGTGAAAGCCGGCACAATCTGGTCTACTGGCGCAGCGGTGAATATCTCGGTCTCGGCCCCGGCGCGCACGGTCGGATTGTTCGGCAAGGGCATTGGGCTGGTACGACGACCCGCCGCAAGCCGGAAGTCTGGCTCGAGCAGGTCGAGGCCCAGGGACATGGCCGCGAAAGCGAAATGCAGGTCGCATCGGCCGAGCGCGCCGAAGAAGCCCTGATGATGGGCCTGCGGCTGACCGAGGGGGTTTACGCCGCCAATTTCCGCGCGGCGACGGGGCTAGATCTCGATGTTTTCGTGCCGCGCGAACGCAGTGCGCCGCTCGAAGCCGCCGGCCTATTGTATCGGGACAATGTGCGGCTGATGGCGACCCGCGAAGGGCGCGCTGTGCTGGACGGGCTGCTGGCGCGTTTGCTGGCATAGCGCTTTTTTCTCCTGGCCGGCGCCGGTATGCTGGACAAAATCCCTGAGGAAACCCGAGCCAATCCGATGTCTGAATCCGCTTTCCCTGGCCTGTCGCTTGGCGTGCAGGAACTGCGCGCCTCCGAAATCCGCGAATTGCTGAAACTGATCGCGCGGCCGGAAATCATTTCTTTTGCCGGCGGCATCCCCGACCCGGCGATCTTCCCGCTGGATGCCATCGGCGCGTCGTATCAGCGTGTGCTGGCCGATCCCGTGCAGGCCAGGGAAGCCTTCCAGTATTCGATCAGCGAAGGCTATGTGCCGCTGCGCGAATGGATCGCCGGCTATCTGAAGGCGCATGGCATCGAAACTGGTATCGACCGCATCCTGATCACCTCGGGCGCGCAGCAGGCGATCGACTTTCTCGGTCGCGCGCTGATCGATCCGGGCGACAGCGTGGTGGTCACCTCGCCGAGTTATCTCGGCGCCATCCAGGTCTTCAATACCTATCAGCCGAAATTCCTCTCGGTGCCGATGGACAACGAGGGCGTGCTGCTCGACCAGCTCGAAGCCGCCTTCCAGCAGAAGCCGAAATTCTTCTATCTGACGCCGGATTTCTGCAATCCGGCCGGCATCACCACGTCGCTGGCGCGGCGCGAGGCGATCCTGAAGCTGGCGCATCAATACGGTGTTGCCATCCTGGAGGATTCGCCCTACGAGGAGCTGCGCTACGAGAATGCGCGCATCCCCAGCTTCGCCGCACTGGAACAGCAGTATCTCGCGCAGTCCGGCAGCGACGGCAAGCGGCTGGTGGTCTATATCGGCAGCCTGTCGAAGGTGCTGACGCCGGCTTTGCGTATCGGCTGGATCAATGCCGATCCGTCGCTGATCAACAAGCTGGTGCTGCTCAAGCAGGCCTCGGATCTTCATTGCAGCACGATCAACCAGATGGTGGCCTGCGACATCGCCAGGGCCTCGCATGCCGGCCAGGTGCAGAAGCTGCGCAAGGCCTATAAGGAACGCCGCGACGTGATGCTGGAGGCGCTGGAGCGCTGCCTGCCCAAGGAAGTGCGTTTCACGCGCCCCGATGGCGGCATGTTCATCTGGCTGGAATTCCCGGAAGGCATCGATGGCGCCGAACTGCTGGCTGAAGCGGTGAAAGATACCCATGTCGCCTTCGTGCCGGGCTCGGCTTTCTATGCCACTGAGCCGAAGCGCAACACGGCGCGTCTCAGTTTCTCGCTGGGCGAACCGGCGCGGATCCGCGAAGGCATCGAGCGGCTGGCCGCGCTGCTGCAGAACAAGCTGCGGTCTAACCGCGCCGCTTAACGGGTAAGGCGCGCAACACCAGCGTCAGTACTCCGGCCGCTGGCAGCAGCCAGAAGGCAGGCGCCTTCATGGTCCATAATGTGGCGCCATCGATTGCGCACCAGGCGAGCGGCAGGATCAGCAGCAGCCAGTGCGCGCGCAACGCCAGCAGCAACCCAAGCGTGGCGACGACGGTCGGGCCTGGCATCAGCGCAAAGACCTCGCCCTGCATCCACGGCCGACCCAGCAGCCAGGGCAGCAGCGGCTGCAGAACCAGCGCGCAGACGATCAGCATGAAGCTTGCGGCACGACTGTGACCTTCGGCCGGGCGCAGGTCGCGGCGGAAGGCGAAAACCCAGAGCAGCAGGCCCTGCAGGGCAAAGCCATAGGCGAGCCATTCGGCCGCCCAGTTGATCGTGAGGTAGCGCTCGTAAAGCCAGAACCAGGCCACCGCCAGCCAGGCACCTCCGGCCAGCAGCAGCGCCCATGACTGGCCGCTCAGTATCAGCATGACGAGGCCGGCGATCACAGTCGCGATCTGCCATGGCCACAGGGCCTCGTTGTGCAGTTCGAACAGCCGGAAATAGGTCTCGGGCGAGAACAGCAGGAAGTCGGAGAGGCGATAGGTCCACCACTCCGACATCTAGAGCGCCCTTTTCAAGACAGGGCCTCGACGTGGCTGACGATGCGGCGACGGAGCGCGGCATCCGGCAACGGTCCATAGCCGGCACCCATATTCTCCGCCAGATGTTCGGTACGCGTCGTCGCCGGGATCACGCAGGTCACACCGGGTTCGGCGATGATGAATTTCAGTAGCAGTTGCGCCCAGTTTTTCGCACCGATCTCGGCCGCCCAGCCGGGCAGGGGATGGCGTTCCACCGCCCGGATCAGGTCGCCCTGGCGGAACGGCCGATTGACGATCACACCGATCTTGCGCTCGCGCGCCAGCGGCAGGATACGCCGCTCGATCTCGCGGTCCACCACGTTGTAGCTGATCTGCACGAACTCGATCGGCTGAGAGCGCATGATGCGCTCGATCTCGTCGTGACGGCGGCCTTCGGAGGTCGTGATCCCGATATAGCGCACACGGTTTTCGGATTTCATCGCGCGCAGGGTTTCCAGATGCGCTTCCCAGCCCAGCAAGTTATGCACCTGCAGCAGGTCGAATTTCTCCACACCCCAAAGGTGGCGTGTCTGCTCGATCTGCGGCGGGCCGTTGCCGCCAGATGAGGTCCAGACCTTCTCGGCCGAAAAGACCTGCTGCTTCGCGTCAAGCGCTTTCAGGCCTTCGCCGATCACGCTCTGCGATGAGCCATACATCGGCGACGAATCCACCATGCGACCGCCCATACGGAAGAAATCGCGCATCACCGCGATGCTGGCGGCGCGGCCGCGCGGATCGTTGCCGACATTGAAGGTGATCCAGCTGCCCAGCCCCATGACGGGCAGCTTTTCCCCGCTAGAGGGAATCTCGCGCGTGAGTCCCGCCATCTGCCCGAAAGCCTGCAACGCCGCGAGCGTTGCCGTACCGGCCAGTCCGGCCAGCACACTCCGTCGCGTAACAGAGGCGATATGCGGATTCAATCCCATAGGCTCAGGATATGTCCTTCATCGGGCTTCACGCCGCCGGCGAGCATACTGCTATAGGCGGCCTCGACAGCGCTGCGGCCATTGCCACGGATCACCCTGATCCAACCCTGCAGAACCGGCACGAAGTCTGTCCAGGCCGCGTTCAGGCGGGTTTCCAGGCCGCCGCGACCCCAGTCCTTGCTGCGCTTCACCATGCGGTCCGGTGCGAAGAAGAAGATTGGCTTCGCGCCCGGCAGGCCCTTACCCGGCGGATTCATCTCTCGATGTGACATGCCGACCGCACAGCTATATTTCAGTCGGTCGCCATAATGTTCATGCACTGCGCGCCGTACGTCGGCGCTGCCGGCGAAATCGACATAGATGGCATCTTCTACCGGCTGCCGGGCGATCTCGTCATAAGTCACGACGCGGTCGTAGCAGCTCAACTCTTCGACGAAGGCGCGGTTGGAGGGCGAGGTGAGACCGATCACAGTCGCGCTTTTATGTCTGTGCAGCAGATGCGCCAGGCTGAAAGCGGTTTTGGACGAGGCACTGGACAGGATCACGGCCTTTGCGCCGAAGAATGTCTCGTCGGTCAGGAAGTCGTCGATCAGGAAAGAGGTCATGAACAGCGGCCGCAGCAGCGACTGATAAGCCTCGAAGGCTTCCGAAAACGTGGGATCGGCGGTGATGCGCAGGTAGCTATTATAAGCTGGCGGCAGTTTGGCCCGATGCGGTGCGGTCTCGATGAAATTGCTGTCGGTCAGCTTGCCCGGCGTCATCACCAGATGCGTTGCCATCGGGAAATAGCCGAAGATGCGCTCGTCCACCGCGATGGTCGCATGGCGCGAGGCAATCACATCGGCAAAGCCCCAGACCGGGACGATGCCCCATGCGTCGTCTTCAGCAGGGAAGAATCCCCAATACGACATCATATCACCCAGCTGGGCATAGGTGATGTTGTTGGCGGTCAGCGCGAAACTGTCGATCTTGACCAGAATCTGGTCGGGTTGCAGATCGTCGGCATGCAGCACGGCGTCAACAAATCGGGTCTTCGCCAGATCGGTTTTGCTGACCTGGAACTGTACGCCGGCCAGATCGGATTTGGCGGTGGCGGCGAGAATCTGCGACATGGAAACCTCCGGGTGCGGGGCGATGCCGTTTGTCGGTGGTATATAACGTCTAATTTAGGTTGCGGATGATAGCCGCAATGTGACAAGCATCGGACAAAAACTGCTGAAAATTCCCGTGAATAGCGGAACTATTCGCCCGGCTGGCGCACCGCCGTTTCGCCATCGGCATCGGCTTTCGCGCCTCGCAGCTTGCGACTGGCCCAGACACCCAGATCGTCCAGATAAGTGAAAATCACCGGCGTGACAAGCAGCGTCAGCACGGTGGACGAGATCAGGCCGCCGACCACCGCATGAGCCATGCCCGCGGTCTGTTTGGCGCCCTCGCCGACCGCCATGGCCAGCGGCAGCATGCCGAAGATCATCGCCAGCGTCGTCATCAGGATCGGGCGCAGACGGATTTCGCCCGCTTCCAGAATGGCCTCGCGGCGCGACATGCCTTCGCGCCGGGCATGGTTCACGAAGTCGATCAGCAGGATGGCGTTCTTGGTCACCAGACCCATCAGCATGATGAAGCCGATCACGGCAAACATGCTGAAGGTGGAGCCCCAGGCCCACAGGCCGACCACGACGCCGAACAGCGACAGCGGCAGCGACGCCATGATGGCGATCGGCTGCAGGAAGCTGGCGAATTGCGAAGCCAGGATGAGATAAATGAGAATCACGGCCAGCAGCAACGCGGCGGCGGCGTAGCTGGCCGATTCCTTCATGTCTTTCGAGGCGCCGCCGAACCAGAACCGGTAGCCCGGCGGCGGTTTCATCTCTTCCAGCTTGGCCTGGATGGCACGGCTGACTTCGCCCACGGGGCGTCCGTCGGTGGTGGCCGTCAGCAGCACTTCGCGCGCCAGGTCGCGGCGGTTGATCTGGGTCGAGCCGGTGGAGGGTTGGATCTTCACCACCTGCGCCAGCGCCACCATCTTGGGATTGCCCTCGGCATTCATCTGGTTCGACGCCACATAGATGCGTTCCAGATCCGGCATGCCGGTGCGGTCGTCGCGCGGCAGGCGCACGAAGACATCGTAATCTTCGGAATCCGGCGCCTTCCAGGTACCGGCCTCTTCGCCCGCCAGCAGCGGGCGCAGTGTGTTGGCGATGGTCGTCGTGCTAACCCCCAGATCGGCGGCGAGCTGGCGGTCGACTTCCAGCGCCACAGTCGGCTTGTTGGCCTTCAGGCTCGATTCCAGATCGACCACGCCCGGCACGGTGCGGATGATTTCCATCGCGTCTTGCGACAGTTTGTCGAGCTGGGCGATATCCTGGCCTTTCAGTGCGATCATGATCGGCTTGTTCAGGCCGCCACCCAGGTTGGCCTGGCCGATATTGATATTGTCGATGCCGGCGATGCGTCCGATGCGCTCGCGGAAGAACACGGCCATCTGCTGCGGCGAATATTTGCGCTGGTCGATGGGCACGAACCGCACATACAGCGTGCCGACATTGCGGCGCGAGAAATTGCCGGCATTGATGGAGGCGAAGGAATAGTCCACTTCGGGGAATTCCTTCAGCGCATCCTGCACCTGGCGGATCTTCGCCTCGGTATAGTCGATGGACGATCCGGATGGCGTGGTCACTTCAATCAGGATTTCGGACAGGTCGGCTTCGGGCAGGAACTCGGAGCCGATCTTGCCCGAAGCCAGAATGCCGATCGTGCCGACGAAGCTCAGTGCGGCGATCAGCAGCACCAGCCAGCGGAAGCGCAGGCTCCAGGACAGGATGCGGCGATAGACACGGCCGAGCCATTCCATCCCCCTGTCGACCAGGCCGACAACACGCCCGACCGGGCCGCGTTTCGCATTGGGCTGGCTGTCCGGATCGTGCCACACGCTGGACAGCATCGGATCGAGCGTGAAAGACACGAAAAGCGAGATCAGCACCGCAACTGTCACGGTAATGCCGAACTGCAGGAAGAAACGCCCGATGATGCCGTCCATGAAGGCGACCGGCAGGAAGACGGCGACAATGCAGAAGGTGGTGGCCAGTACGGCAAGGCCGATTTCGTTGGTGCCGTCCAGTGAGGCCTGGCGATGGCTTTTACCCATCGCGACATGGCGCGTGATGTTTTCTCGCACCACGATGGCATCATCGATCAGAATGCCGATGGCCAGAGAAAGCGCCATCAGGGTCAGCTTGTTCAGGGTGAATCCGGCCGCATGAACCGCTGCCAGCGTGCCGATCACGGCAATCGGCAGGGTGAGGCCGGTGATCACGGTGCTGCGCCAGGAATTCAGGAACAGGTAGACGATGATCACGGTGAGGATTGCGCCTTCGATCAGGGTACGCTGTACGCCGTTCACCGAAGAGAGGATCGCGCGGCTGTCGTCGCGCATGAACTGTAGCGACACATCGGACGGCAGGTCGGGTTGCAGTTCCTTTATGGCCTGCTTCAGCCCGGTGATGACTTCCAGCGTGTTCGAGCCCTGCACCTTGACGAAGCTGATCGCCAGCTGGCGGTCGCCGTTGAACAGCGCGACGGCTTCCTTTTCTTCAGACCCATCCTCCACCGTGGCGATATCGCTGACGGTGACCGAGGTATTGCCGCGCCGCGCCACCACGAGTTCGCCCAGGCGGCGGGGATCGATGACGCGCCCTTCGATCTGCACCACGAATTCGGTCTGCGGGCGGGTCAGGGTGCCGAGCGGAATCTGCTGGTTCTCGGCTTTCAGCACGTTGACCAGTTGATCCATGCCCACGCCATAGGCCTGCATCTTTTCTGGGTTGGGCAGCACATTGATGCGGCGCTTCAGGCCGCCGACGATATAGGCCTGCCCGACGCCGCGCACGGTCTGCAGGCGCTTCAGGATCACCTGGTCGGCCATGGTGGTCAGTTCGCGCAGGTCGCGGCGTTCGCTGCGCACCGTGATCGAGGCGACCGGCTGGTTGTCGGGCGAGAAGCGGGTGATCTCGGGTTGCTTGATTTCGTCGCGGAAGCGCGGCGTCACCTGCGCGATCTTCTCGCGCACGTCCTGCACGGCAGCGACGGCGTCGACCGTCAGTTCGAATTCGATGATGACGGTAGAGCGTCCCTCCAGAGAGCGCGAGGTGAGACTGCGTACGCCACTGATCGTGTTGACTGCATCTTCCACCGGGCGGGTGACTTCGCTTTCCACGCTTTCCGGCGTGGCGCCCGGATAAGCCGTGCTGACCACCACGATGGGGAATTCGACATCGGGGAACTGTTCGACGCTAAGTTTGAAATAGGCGAACAGGCCGACCACCAGCAGCGACGCCATCATCATGGTGGCGAAGACCGGGTTGTTGACGCTGATGCGGGTGAGCCACATGGCGCGGCCTCTCCCTATCAGCGACCGGCGATACGCGCTGCCAGCCCGTCGCTCAGGCGAAGGCCGGGCGTCGCGATCACGGTTTCGCCGTCATTCACACCGCTGGCGATGCCGATGCGGCCGTCGGTACTGCCTTCCAGCGCGACCTGTACGGCGCGACGCTCCACCTTGTCATTCTTCAGTACATAGACGGCGCGGCTGCCGGCTTCGTTGCGCAGTGCCTCCGACGGGATGGCGACCACGTCGCGCCGTTCGGCCAGGATGGCTTCGCCGGTACCGAACATGCCGCCGCGCAGCAGGTGTTCCTGATTCTGCAACAGGATATAGACCGGGATGGAGCGCGAACCGCTCTGCGCGGTCGGGTTGATACGTTCGATGGTGCCGTCGAAGGTGCGTTCGGCAAAACCCTCGACATAGAGCACAACCCTCTGGCCGATACGCAGTTGCGGCACATCTCGTGCCGGCACCAGTGTTTCGACCTCTATCGTATCGAGATCGGCGATGGTGAAGAGGCGACCATCAATGGCGACGCGCTCGCCCGGGTTGATGAACCTCTCTGCCACCAGACCGTCGATCGGGGCGTAGATCACAGTGTCGTTCACGGCTTTGCGCGCCATGGTGAGCTGCTGCTCCATGGCAGAGACATTGGCGCGGGCGGTGCGCCAGGCATTCTCGGCTTCATCCAGCGCCGTCTGCGATTTCACACCGCGCTGCGTCAGTGTCACGGCCTTCTCGCGATTGATCTCGGCGAGGTTCAGTGCCGAACGTGCACTGTCGAGGTTGCTCTGGCGCTCGCGCAGCCGCGCGGCCACATCGGCGGTATCAAGACGCGCCAGCAGCTGGCCCTTTCTGACCCGCTCGCCGCGCCGGACGGAAATCTCGGTGACGACGGCCGCGACGTCGGAACGCACCTGGCTCTGGTTCAGCGGCTGCAGTGTGCCACTCAGCCGTACCACCTGGCGCAGATCGGCGCGCACAGCTTTGGTCAGGTCGGCGGGAGAGAATTCGATGCCGTCGAATTTTACTGTCGCGGCAGTGGTGGTCGGTTTCGCGGACTGGCGTGCCTTCATGGCGTAGAGCCCGCCGCCGGCCAGGACGACCAGCACCGCCATCGCCAGACCGATCTTCACCACACGCTTCATAAGTGCCCCCCACCGGCGGCCTCAGCTCGCCAGGTTGCGCCGTATATATAAGGACGCACGAAACCCGTCCATCCTGCGAGTGTTACCGCTAGGTAACTGTGATTTTCATCACAGAGGCTGCGCCGGCAGGCTTTCGCACCAGTGCAGCAGACGCTCCTTCAGTACCCGCTCACGGACATAGCTCAACTCTTCGTCCTCGATTCGCTCCAGCTCCTCGAACTGGAAAGCCTCGGCGCCATGAGTTTTCCACGCGGCCTGGAGGTCGCGATGGGGATGGCCGTTCTGGCGCAGGCTGAACCAGACCCGGTTCTGGATCTTGGCGATGTCCGGCGCGCGGCCGGCCCAGCGCTGGCCGGTGGGCCGGCAGAGCAAGGCGTAGATGCCGGCCACGGTCTTGCGTTCCTTGTAGGCGGCCAGCGCAGCCTTTTTGACTTCGGTCTTCATGGATCTCTCCTTGCTGGTCAGCTAATATCACCCGGATGATATTGACGCAAGTATTTTATCCGGGTAAATATAAGGCATGACCGAACAGATTCTCTTCACTGCGTTTCGCGGCGTGGACCGGCTTGCGGGCGGTCCGCTGCCGGATGTCGCCGTGGCGGCGAGGGCCGCGCTGGCGGCTGACCCGACCCTGCCAGTGCTGGTGTTCAATGATGCCACCGGAGCCGTGATCGATCTCGACCTGCGCGGCAGCGAGGCAGACGTCCGCGCGCGGCTGCTATCGTCAGCGCAGAGCGACCAGCCGTCGCGCGGTCGCGGCCGGCCCAAACTCGGCGTAGTGGCCCGCGAGGTGACGTTGCTGCCGCGGCACTGGGATTGGCTGGCGGCGCAGCCGGGTGGTGCGAGTCAGGCGCTGCGGCGGCTGATAGACCAGGCGCGTAAGGCTGACGACGGGCGGACGGAGGCCCGGCTGCGGCTGGAAACTGCTTATCGCTTCCTCTGTGTGCTGGCCGGGAATCTGCCCGGTTTCGAGGAGGCGGCGCGCGCGCTGTTTGCCAATGACCGCGCGCGCTTTGCCGAACACACGGCCGCCTGGCCACTGGATGTCTGCGTCCATGCGCAGAAACTCGCATGGGATGTGGCATGATGCCGATTGTGTTTACCATCGGTCATTCCAACCAGACGGCAGAACAGTTCATCGCTCTGCTGCAGCGACATGGCATCCGCCTGCTGGCGGATGTGCGTTCCGCGCCGGCTTCGCGTTTCGCACCGCAATTCAATCGCGCGGGCCTCGCGGACAACCTGGAGCAGGCCGGGATCGAGTATCGCTGGTTCGGTCAGGCCCTGGGCGGCAAGCCGCGCGCGCCGGAACCGGTCTTCGCGGCTGGCGTCGCGGATCTGCTTCAGGTGGCGAAAACGCAATCCACCGCGATCATGTGTGCAGAACGCGATCCCCGCCGATGCCACCGCACGCATCTGGTGACGCCGGCCCTGCTGAAAAACGGTGCAACGGTCACGCATATCCTCGGCGACGGGACGCTGCTCGGTCATGACGCGCTGCAGCAACCGGACAAACAACCTGACCTCTTCGGCTGATCGGCGCTTGACCTGAAGCCGACGTATACGCAGACTTTGCCTCCATAAAAATCCAACGGGAGGAACGTCATGCGATATCGCACCATTGCCAGTATTGGGATTCTCGCCGCCGGTGTTGCGGCTTTCGCAGGCGCGGATGCGCAGGCGCAAACCTACAAGCTCATGACCGGCCCGCAGGGCGGCGTCTGGGTGCCGATGGGCGGCACCATGAAAGCGATGTTCGAAAAGGCGGTTGCAGGCGTCACCATCCAGACGCTGCCGGGCGCCGGTATCGCCAACGTCAAGGGCGTCGAGGAGAACAAGGCCGATTTCGGCTTTGGCAATTCGATTTCGACCGTCGATGCGATCAACGGCAATCCGCCATTCGAGAAGAAGACCACCAATGTCTGCCAGGTCGCCAACCTCTATCCGCAGTATTTCCAGGTTGTGGTAACGACCGACTCGAAGATCGAGAAGGTGGCGGATATGAAGGGCAAGTCGATTGCGGTGCAGACCAAGGGCAACACGGCAGAGGCCATCTCCGCCGACATGCTCAAGGCCAACAAGCTGTCGTATAACGACATGGGCAAGGTCAATTTCATGGCCTCCTATAACGATGCCGCCGCCCTGCTGAAGGACGGTCATGCCCAGGTCTTTACGCTCGGCACCACGATCCCGGCCGCTTCGATCATGGATCTGGCGACGGCGCGCGATATCAAGCTGCTGCCGGCGAGCGACGCCGATGTGGCCGAGATGAAAAAGATCAACAAGGGGTATGTGAAGGGCGTTGTTCCGGCCAACACCTATCCGAAGCAGACCGTCGATGTGCCAGTGATCGCCTACTCGGCGCATTTCATTGCCTCGTGCAAGCTGCCGGAAGCGCAGGTCTATGCCATCACCAAGGCGATGGCGACGCAGATCGCCGATCTGGCTGCAGTGAACAAGGCGATGGCCAAGATGACGGCCAAGGATATGGCCGAGGATATCGGTGTGCCGTTCCATCCGGGTGCCGCGAAATACTATCGCGAAGTCGGCGCCCTGAAGTGAGTGCTGCTGTAATCAGTTGAGGCGACTAGCCGGCGTTGCCCCGCACCAGCGGGCAACGCCGGTACTTTTTGCGTAACGGGGGGCGGTAAGATGGATGGCAGGACCCTGATCGGGCGCGTTGTGGCGCCAATCGGCGTGGCGATGGCGTTGTACCATATGTGGGTGATCGCCATGGGTCCGCCGCAGGCCATGATCTTTCGCGGCATTCATCTCGCTTTCGCGCTCGCTCTCGTCTTGCTGATCTACCCGCTGGCGGAGAAGAATGGCAGCCGGCGTTTCATCTGGCTCGATGCCATCATGTTTGCGGTGGCGGCGCTGTCGCTCGGTCACCTGTTCATCAATCTCGACTACTTCATCAACCGCATTATCTACATCGACGATCTCAAGCCGCTCGATGTGGTCGCTGGCATCGGACTGATCGTGGTGATCATGGACTGTACCCGGCGTGTGATCGGTTGGGCTTTGCCGATCACCGCGCTGGTTTTCATGGGACATGCCCTGTTCGTTACCCAGGTCGATCCGCTTACGCTGCTGGACCAGCTTTATATGACGACGGAAGGCATCTTCGGCTCCACGCTCGGCGTATCGGCCGCCTATGTCATGATCTTCGTGCTGTTCGGCGCCTTCATGGAGCGCACAGGTACCGGCAAACTGTTCATGGATTTCGCGCTGGCGCTGACCGGGCGGCAGGCGGGGGGGCCGGGCAAGGTGGCGGTGGTCTCCTCCAGCCTCTTCGGCACGATCTCGGGCTCGGCGGTGGCCAATGTGATGGTCGACGGCCCGATCACTATTCCGCTGATGAAGCGCACCGGTTTCAAGCCGTCCTTCGCCGCCGCTGTCGAATCGGTCGCCTCCACCGGCGGGCAGATCATGCCGCCGATCATGGGTGCAGCGGCCTTCGTGATGGCCGAATTTCTTGCCGTGTCCTATGCCAGCGTGGTGCTGTGGGCGCTGATCCCGGCGCTGCTGTATTACATCGCCTGTTTCGGCGCCGTGCATTTCGAAGCCAAGCGCCGCGGCCTCCATGGCCTGCCGGCGCATGAGGTGCCGCGGCTGATCACGGTGCTGAAGGAGCGCGGCCACCTCTTCATTCCTGTCGCGGTCATTCTCGGGGGCATGTTTGCCGGTTATTCCGCGCCGCTCTGCGCTTTGGCCGGCACGCTGGCCTGTTTCCCGGTGGCACTGCTGCGTGCCAACACCCGGCAGGGTATCCGTGGCGACATGGTGTGGGATGCGCTGCAGGACGGCGCCCGCAACACGCTGGCAGTGGCACTGGCCTGCGCCTGCGCCGGCCTGGTGATCGGCTCAATCACCTTGACCGGACTGGGCATCACCTTCACCAACTGGGTTGTGGGCCTATCACAGAACAGTCTGCTCCTGGCACTGGTTCTGACAGCCATCGCCGGGATCATTCTCGGCATGGGCATGCCGACCACGCCGGCCTATATCGTGATGGTGTCGCTGATGGTGCCCGCGATCATGAAGCTGGGCGTCATCGAGCCCGCCGCGCATATGTTCGCCTTCTATTTCGCCATCCTGTCAGCGATCACGCCACCGGTGGCGCTGGCGGTCTATGCGGCGGCCAGTCTGGCAAAAGCCAATATATGGGAGGCCGGCTGGGCAGCGGTGCGCACCGGTGCGGCCGGCTTCATCGTGCCCTTCATGTTCGTCTACGAACCGGCCCTTCTGGCCATCGGCGAGTGGCCCGACATCCTGCATGCCGCAGCCAGTGCGACCATTGGCTGTCTTGCGCTGGCCGGCGGTCTGTACGGCTACCTGATCCGGCCCGCCCTGATGTGGGAGCGTGCGCTGCTGGTGGCCGGTGCGCTATGTCTGATCAAGCCCGGCCTGGTGACCGATCTGGTCGGGCTCGGGCTGATCGCGGTCGTATTCTTGACGCAGAAAACCATTGCGCGGGATATACAGCCGGATAGCTGATCGTCAGAGCGGGCGATAAACCTGTCTGATTACGCCACGGCTGAGCGTTGCGACATCTAGCAACTCCAGGCGCAGGTCGCGACGGCCCGGCGGGAATAGCGGCATTCCCTCGCCGATCATATGGGGAATGACGTAAAGCTCGAAGCGGTCGACAGCATGGGCCGACAGGAAGCCGGCCCAGAGCTGCGCGCCGCCGAATAACCAGATATCGCCTTGACTGCTGCTGCGCAGGTCATGCGCCAGAGCGGCAAAATCAGGTCCGTGTGTACGCACGCCGGGCGGCAGATCGGCCAGAGTCTGCGACGTGACCACCGTGCAGGGCTTGCCGGCATAATGCCAGTCCGGGCCGAAAGCGCGCGCCTGCTCGTAGCTGGCCCGGCCCATCACGATATGGCCCAGCCCTGCATAGAAATCGTTGTAGCCGAACTCGACCGGATCGTAGTCGTGCAGCCAGTCGACGCTGCCGTCGGTCCGCGCGATGAATCCATCTGCGCTGATTGCCAGATACGCACGGAACAGGGGTTTGGCCATGTTACGGCCAGACCACCTTGCCGGGATTCAGGATGTTATCGGGGTCGAAGGCGCGCTTGATCTTGCGCATCATCTCGATCTCGACCGGCGACTTGTAATGCACGATCTCGTCGATCTTCATGCGCCCGACGCCATGCTCGGCCGAGATCGACCCCTGCATGCCGACCGTGATGTCATGCACGATCTGGTGCACCGGGTCCCAGTGCTTAAGGAATTCCATGCGGTCCCAGCCCACCGGCTGGGACACGTTGAAATGCACGTTGCCGTCGCCGATATGGCCGAAGCAGACCACGCGGGCGCCGGGCAAGTAATCTTCCACCGCCTTGGTGGCCTTCGCGATGAAATCGGCCATCAGCGACACCGGCACGGAGATGTCGCATTTGATCGAGCCGCCCTCAGGCTTCTGCGAGCTGGAGAGCAATTCGCGCAGCTTCCAGAAGGCGGCGCGCTGGGTATCGGACTGGGCAATCGCCGCATCCAGCACCAGGCCCTTTTCGAAGCCTTCGGCCAGCACGGCCTCCATCGTCTCGCCGATATTGCCGTCGTCGCGGCCCGAGCTGAATTCCATCAGCACATACCAAGGATGCGGCTCGGCGACAGGATCGCTGGTGCCGGGATTGTGCTTGAGCGCGAAGTCGAGCGAAATCCGCGAGATCAGTTCGAAGCCGGTGACCTGGCCGCCGGTCGCGGCCTTGGCCATGGCCAGCAGTTCGGTCGCAGCGGACGGATTGGGGATCGCGGTAAAGGCCGTGGCCATGGCGCGTGGCAGCGGATGCAGTTTCAGCACCGCGGCCGTGATAATGCCCAGCGTGCCTTCGCCACCGATGAACAGGTCGCGCAGGTCGTAGCCGGTATTGTCCTTGCGTAGGCCGCGCAGGGCATTCCAGACCTGACCGTCTGGCAGCACGACTTCCAGGCCGAGCGCCAGGTCGCGGGCGTTGCCATAGCGCAGCACGGCATTGCCGCCGGCATTGGTGGAAAGATTGCCGCCGATGGTGCAACTGCCTTCCGAGCCGATGGACAGCGGGAACAGCCGGTCGACCTCGCGGGCGGCCTGCTGCACCTGCTGCAGGATACAGCCGGCTTCCACCGTGATCGTGTCGTTGAGCGGATCGATGGCGCGGATCTTGTTCATGCGCTGCAGCGACAGGATGATCTCGTCGTTGCCCATGAAGGGGATGTTGCCGCCGACCAGGCCGGTATTGCCGCCCTGCGGCACCAGCTTGGTCTTGGTTTCGCGCGCCAGGTTGATGATGGCTACCACTTCCTCGGTATTGGCCGGGCGCAGCAGCATCGGCGAGGCGCCCACATAGAGGTCGCGCTGTTCGCGCAGATGTGGCGCCAGCATGTCGGGATCAGTGACCCAGCCCTTGGGGCCGACCAGATCCTTGAAACGGTCGAGCAGGGCGGTGGAAAGCGGGGTGGTGAGCGGTGCGTTCATGGCGGTGATTGTAATCTTCCTGCGGCTAACGTCCACGGGCTGCGCGGGTTAGGCGGTCGTTGATAGCAACACCGAGGCCCTGCTGTGGAATCGGCATCACGGCGATGCCCTCGAGGCCGGGCATCTGGTCGAGCGCATGCAGGCCGGCGTAGAGCCGCGCTGCGGCCTCGGCCAGGTCGCCATTTTCGCTCAAGGGGTACACCGTGGCGAAGCCGGGAAGCGGCTTGCCGAAACTGAGCAGGCCTTCGCGGCCGTGTGCAGCAACGGCATTCAGCCGCACCGGCAGGCGTGGCGCGTAATGTTTCAGCAGCATCCCGGGCGACTGAAGTTTGGTATCCGTTGGGTGAGTCAGTTTTTCGCCCAGCACGGCCTCGATGGCCTCGGCGGCAATACCGCCGGGACGCAGCAATGTGGCCTGGTCGCCCGTCAGGCCGATCACGGTGGATTCCAGCCCCACCTTGCAGGGGCCGCCATCAAGAATGGCGATTTCCGGCCCGAGGCTGTCGCGCACATGCTGTGCCGTGCTGGGCGAGACATGGCCGGAGCGGTTGGCGGAGGGTGCGGCCACCGGCCGGCCGACCCGGGCCAGCAAGTCGCGGGCCATGGGATGCGCGGGCATCCGGATCGCCAGCGAGGGCAGGCCGGCCGAGACTGCCGGCGCCACCGGACAATCGGGCAGCCGCGGCAGGACCATGGTCAGCGCACCCGGCCAGAAGGCCTCGGCCAGCCGGCGCGTCCGGGCATCGACCTGAACCAGCGCGTCGAGTTGTGCGAAATCGGCGATGTGGCTGATCAGAGGATTGAAATCCGGCCGGCCCTTGGCGGCGAAAATCTTTGCTACCGCCGACGCATTGGTGGCATCGGCGGCCAGGCCGTAAACCGTCTCGGTGGGGATGGCCACCACCTCGCCGCGCAGCAGGCGGTCGGCGGCGTCTGATATCGTTACGTCAACCATTATGGTCCGAGTTTTAGCCCTTGGGCCTTGGCCTTGCTAGGCACCCCGGCCCATATTATCCCTCAGCCAGATAATGGATTGAGGTCAGGGAGACCGAGATGGAATACGTCGCCCCCGTCAAGGATATGCGTTTCACGCTGGAGCATGTGGCCGGGCTGGCCGATCTGGCCCAGTTGCCCGGCCTGGAGACTGCGGAAGCGGAAACCGTTTCTGCTGTGCTGGAAGAGGCGGCGAAGTTCGCCGCCGGCGTGCTCTCACCGCTTAATCGCGGCGGCGACAAGGAAGGTGCCAAGGCCGAAAACGGCGTGGTGCGTACCGCGCCGGGCTTTGCCGATGCCTACAAGAAATTCGTCGCGGGCGGCTGGAATGGGATGCCCTTCCCGGAAGAACTCGGCGGCGGCGCGATGCCCTGGGCCGTCACCATGGCGGCACAGGAAATGGTGCAGTCCGCCAATCTGTCCTTCTCGCTCTGCCCGCTGCTGACCCAGGGTGCCATCGACGCGATCATGGCGCATGGCACCGACGAGCAGAAGGCGATGTATTTGCCCAAGATGGTGTCGGGCGAATGGACCGGCTCAATGAACCTGACCGAGCCGCAGGCGGGTTCGGATGTCGGTGCGCTCAAGTCGAAAGCCGTACCGGTGGGCGATGGCACTTACCGGATCAGCGGCAGCAAGATTTTCATCACCTATGGCGAACACGACATGGCGGATAACATTATCCACCTCGTCCTCGCCCGTCTGCCGGATGCGCCGGCCGGCACCAAGGGCATCTCGCTCTTCATCGTGCCGAAGGTGCTGGTCAACAAGGACGGCAGCCTGGGCAAGCGCAACGATTTGCGCGTGGTCTCGCTGGAACACAAGCTGGGGATTCACGCCAGCCCGACCTGCGTGATGAGCTACGGCGACAACGGCGAGTGCGTCGGCTATCTGCTCGGCGCGGAAAACCAGGGCATGCGCTGCATGTTCACCATGATGAACAATGCGCGCCTGTCAGTCGGTTGCCAGGGCCTGGCGATTGCCGAACGCGCCTATCAGCAGGCGCTGGACTATGCCGAGCAGCGCAAACAGGGCCGCCATCCCGGCATGAATGCCGAACAGCATGTGTCGATCATCGAGCATGCCGATGTGCGCCGCACGCTGATGCTGATGCGCAGTCTGACCGAGGCCTGCCGCGGGCTGATCTATCTGAATGCCGCCGCTATCGATCGTGCGCATCATCTTCCCGATGAAGCGGGCCGCAGGGACGCCAAGGCGCTGGTGGAACTGCTGACGCCGCTGTCGAAATCCTGGGCCACCGATATCGGCTGCGAAGTGGCCTCGATGGGCGTGCAGATTCATGGCGGCATGGGCTTCATTGAGGAAACCGGCGCGGCCCAGCATTACCGCGATGCCAGAATCCTACCGATCTATGAAGGCACCAACGGCATCCAGGCCATCGACCTAGTGACGCGCAAGCTGCCGCTGAATGGCGGCGAGACGGTCAAGGCGCTGTTTGCGCAGATCGCGGCTGTCGTCGCCGAGACTGCCAGGGCAGGTGAGAGTTTTGCCGGTATTCACGCCCATCTGGATGCCGCGCTGAAAAGCTTGAGCAAGGCCAGCCAGTGGATCGGCGGTCAGCTTGCCAAGAACCCGGAGGCCGCGCTGGCCGGTGCCACGCCTTACCTGCGCGCATTTGCCACCACGGTCGGCGGCTGGCTTCTGGCCAAGCAGGCGCTCGCCGCCAAGGCGGAAATCGCGGGTGGCGCGACCGATCCGTATTTCACCGCAAAAATCGTGTCCGCGCGGCTGTTTGCCGATCAGGTCCTCACCGGCGTGGATGGCCTGTGCCGCTCTGCCACCGAGGGCAGCGCCAGCCTGGCCGAGGTGACACCGGAACTGCTGCGCGCATAGGTCGTGGTCGTCAGGGCATCCAGCATTGACGTTACGTCAGTGCTGGACTTGGCTTGTTTGTCGCCTAGCTAAGCGTCAGACTGTGGCGAAACAGCCCCAGACAAAATCAGGACTAGCAACCGTGTCCGATGCGCCCGCATCAGAAATCAAGGACGTTCCCGGCATCGACGGCACGCCCGTCTCCGATCAGGGCAGCCTGACATATCCGTTTGCCAAAGAAGCAAACGGGGGCCGCCCCGGCGATGCCGAGGTGATGCAGATGCGTCCCGGTGTGCTGTGGTTGCGCATGCCGCTGCCGATCCCCGGGCTCGATTTCATCAATCTGTGGCTGATCGAAGAAACCGAGGGCTGGACGCTGGTGGATACCGGCGTAAAATCCTCGAAGCTGCAGAAGATCTGGGATGAGGTGGTCGAGCGCCATCTCCAGGGCAAGCCGATCACGCGCATCCTGTGTACGCATTTCCATCCCGACCATCTTGGCTTGGCCGGTTGGCTGCAGCAGAAATTCGATGCACCGCTGTGGATGACGCTGGGCGAGTGGAGCTTCGGCCGCATGCTGGCGCTGGAGGAGATGCCCGAAGTGCCGGCCGAGGTCATCGGTTTTTACGAGCGGCTTGGCTTCAACGAAGAGCAGATCGCCGCCATCAAGGCGCGCGGCTATGGCAATTTCTCCAAGGCCGTGACGCCGATCCCGCGACATTTCCATCGCATCAGCGACGGCGATGTGCTCCGCATCGGCAGCCATGACTGGCGCATCATCGTCGGCAACGGCCATTCGCCCGAACATGCCTGCCTGTACTGTGCCGATCTCAATCTGCTGATCTCGGGCGACCAGGTGCTGCCGCGCATCTCGCCGCATATCGGCGTCTATCCGGGCGAGCCGGAGGCGCGTCCCCTGACGCAGTATCTCGACTCCTTTGCCAAATTCGCAGATTTGCCTGGCGATGTGTTGGTCTTGCCCGCCCACGGCGACCCCTTCGTGGGCCTGCATGTGCGCATCGCTATGCTGCAGCGCCACCACGAGACTCGCCTCGACGCGATTGTCGCGGCCCTTCGGCTGCGACCGCATACGGTCATCGAGACACTGCCGTTGCTGTTTCGCCGCGACATCAAGGACCATATGACGCTGGCGGCAGGCGAAGCGCTGGCGCATCTGCATCATCTCATGCATCAGGGTCGTATCACCCGGCGCCGCAACACGGCCGGTATTTTCGAGTTCAGCCACAGCGACGCTGAGGCTCAGGCCGCGCAGTAATTCCTGCGTGCACGCCTCACGAATACGGCCATCCCTTAGCGAGCTGTTTCGGCCGCCAGGACACCGCAGAAAAGCGCTGGTGACCTCTTGGTTCTTCCCTGTCTGAGTCGCTAGACTGGTGTCAAACAATGGGGAGGACGCCATGACCGAAGTGATCAGGACCGGTTCGCTCAGGGGCAAGACGCTGTTCATCACCGGCGCCAGCCGCGGTATCGGGCTGGCGATCGGCCTGCGCGCAGCGAAAGACGGTGCCAACGTCGCCATCGCCGCCAAAACTACCGAACCGCATCCCAAGCTGGCCGGCACCATCTACACGGCGGCCGAAGCCATCGAGAAGGCGGGGGGCAAGGCGTTGCCGCTGGTGGTGGATGTGCGCGACGAAGCCGTGGTCGAAGAGGCCGTGGCCAAAACGGTCGAGACCTTCGGTGGCATCGATATCCTCGTCAACAACGCCTCCGCCATCTCGCTCACCGGCACGCTGGAAACGCCGATGAAGCGCTATGACCTGATGCACCAGATCAATACGCGGGGCACTTACCTGTGCAGTCAGAAATGCCTGCCGCATCTGATCAAGGCCGAGAACCCGCATATCCTGAACCTGTCGCCGCCACTGAACATGCAAGAGCATTGGTTCGCCCCGCATGTGGCCTACACGATGGCAAAATTCGGCATGAGCATGTGTGTGCTCGGCATGGCGGGCGAGTTCAAAAAGAAGGGCATCGGCGTCAACGCCTTATGGCCGCGCACCGCCATCGATACCGATGCCATGAACGTCATCACCGGGCCTGAGTTGCGCAAGAAATGCCGCAAGGTCGACATCATGTCCGATGCGGCCCACATCATCCTGACCCGGCCGGCGAAGGAGACCACCGGCAATTTCTTCATAGATGATGAGGTGCTGCGCTCTGCCGGCCTCACCGAATTTGCACGCTACCGTTACCCCGGCACCGCAGAGACCGATCTCATTCCCGACTTCTTCGTCTGAGACTGACGCTGCGAGTCGCTTTTTCGATGCCCAGTCGAAAATTGTGAAAGCGGTGTGAGATTTCTGGGGTAGAGCGGAGCTCAGGCGCGATTTTCCGCGCCTTTCCGGGCGTTTCGCCGCGAATGCTTCAACGTGGCGGCGGAACTGCCGCTGTCCCAACCCGTTGTTTGCGCACAGTGCAGAGCGGTGTGCGAATGCGGCCGGTCTGCCGAACCGGAGCCATCGGGGCTTCAAGGAGGCGACCATGAACCATCTTGCGAAGAACCGTCTGATGGCAGCGGCTGCAGCCGCTGCCCTGATTGCTGCGAGCGCGACGCTGGGCGCCTGCGGCCAATCGAAATCCGACCGCGCGCTGTCGGGCGGCGCCATCGGTGCCGGCGTCGGTGCCGTCGGCGGCGCTCTGACCGGTAACGCCCTCGGCGGTGTCGTGCTGGGCGGTGCGGCCGGTGCAGCGACCGGTGCGCTGACTGACGAAGATCAGATCAACCTCGGCAAGCCCGCCTGGCGTTGACGCGCCGGTCTTCCCGCGCGGGAAGGGACTGTTGGGGATTATCACGGCCGCCGGCGACGCGATCCGAAGTCGCCGGCGAGCCGACCAGATTACTCACCCTCCAAGCACAGAAACCAACCACGTATAGAAAAGGACAATGTCATGCTGACCCTCTCCCAGTTCTCCCGCAGTCTTGCCGTCATCGCCATGTTGGGCGGCGCGGTCGTCGTGTCGGCTTGCAGCTCGACGCCGAAACAGGAATCGGCCGGCGAATACATCGACTCCGCCGCCATCACCACCAAGGTGAAGGCCGAACTGATCCGCGACCCGGTCACCAAGGCCGGCCAGATCAGCGTCGAAACCTTCAAGGATACCGTGCAGCTGAGCGGCTTCGTCGACTCCGCTGCCTCGAAGTCGCGCGCCGAGCAGATCGCCCGCAATGTGCAGGGCGTGCGTTCGGTCAAGAACGACTTGGTGGTGAAGTAAGGAGAGCGCCATGCCGATGGGACGCGTTTTGGGCGTGATCGCGCTGGTTGCCGGCGCCATCCTGCTCGGCTTCGGCCTCAATGCCTCAGATGCTCCGATGGAGCAGCTGAACGAAACCTTCACCGGCAGCTACAGCGACCGGACCATGTGGTACCTGGTCGGTGGCGCCGCCACGGCCTGCGGCGGGCTCGTCCTGCTACTGCTCGGCCGCAAGGCCTGATCGACGGCCGGCGCCGGGCGAGTCCCGGCGCCAGCCACCTTCACTTCATTCCGCCATCTGTCTGGAGGCCCAAATGGGTATCGGCACGATCCTGCTTATTATCCTGATCATCCTGCTGATCGGCGCGGTGCCGACCTGGCCGTACAGCAGCGGCTGGGGCTATTACCCCAGCGGCGGGATCGGCATCGTTCTGATCATCGTGATTGTGTTGCTGCTGATGGGACGCATATAGCGCTCTCCCATCGGCAGCTCCGAACCAGCGTCCGGCCTCTCGGGGTCGGGCGCTTTTTTATGCCTTGCCGGCCTGCGTTTCGCTCGCAATGGCTTCGTGGTGGCGGATCACTTCCTTGACGATGAAGGCGAGGAATTTCTCGGCAAAATCAGGATCCAGCTTGGCTGCTTCGGCCAGTTGGCGCAGCCGGGCAATCTGCCGCGCCTCACGGGCGGGGTCGGCCGGCGGCAGTTTCTCGATGGCTTTCAGGCGGCCGACCTGCTGGGTGCATTTGAACCGCTCGGCCAGCAGATGGATCAGGGCGGCATCGATATTGTCGATACTGTCGCGCAGGCGCAGCAATTCGGGATGCGCGGTCGTGGTCGTCTCGGAAGCCATGGAAATCCTGCCGGGCGTGAAATCGGAAACAGGGGGCCCATGATGCTGCCGCCGGGGCGGCGGTCAAGACTGGCCGCCACGAAAAATGCCCCGCGATAAACCTCGCGGGGCACCCGTCACGCCAGCGGCAGGGGAGACTGCCGGGTGACAGTTCTCAGAATTTGTAACCAAAGCCGATGCCGACCACCCAGGGGTCCAGATCGGTATCGGCACGGACGACGGTGCCGGCATTGGTCGTGACAGTCACGTCAGTATTGAGGAAGATCTTTTTGACGTCGGCGTTGAAGTACCAGCTGTTGCCGAGGCTGTAGTCGAAACCGGCCTGGAAGGCGTAGCCCCAGGCATTCTCGTATTTCACATTGCGCAGACCGGCGGCCACGTCCTTGTTGTAAAACACCGCGTAGGTCACGCCGGCGCCGACATACGGGCTGAATACCGCCTTGGGCGTGAAGTGATATTGCAGGGTCAAAGTAGGCGGCAGGAGCCAGACATCTCCGAGATCGACATTGCCCGAACTACTGCCCTTGACGGCCATCTCATGTTTGGTGGTGGCCGCGATCAGTTCCGCGGCAATGTTGTCGGTCAGGAAGTATGAGAAATCGACTTCCCCGGTCCATTCGTTGCTGGCATCGACCTTGCCGCCGATGGTGCTGACCGTGGAGCTTTCGTCGGGGAGCAGGCCGATAATCCGGCCGCGTACCATGATATCGCCAGCTTTTTTGCCGTCCTGCGCGGCGGCATCCTGTGCCGCACCGGCGAGGATCAGGGATGTGCCCAGGGCTATTGCAAGACTTCCAGCGATACGCATTTCGACTCCGTTTCTCTGCGGTCTGGCCGCGGCATTCACAGCCAACGTGGCTGCGATGCCGGGACCCTGCCTGCGGCGGGCAAACGGAGCTTTGACCAGGATCAAACGAGGCGGATATGAGCGTCAGGATGCGACAGGATGGCGCAATCCCGCAGGTCACGACATGTGGATATCGGCCGTGTAACTTTCGATTTCGCTGCCTTCGACCCGATCGATGCCGATCACCGTGACGTCGTTGCGCGTCGTCAGTGCTGGCAATCGAACCATCAGATGGGCGTGCGCGTGAACGGCCTGCGGCGGACCGTCGAAGGCAATGCCAATCGCTGTCATATGGCAGTCGAAGCAATACCCGGCTTTCAGATAGTCATGCGGCGAAGCCAGGTCGTGGAACAGGATGCCGGCGGTTTTTTCGATGGCGGCCTGGCGGATCTGCGCCGTCGTCATATCCTGGCCGTCGATCCGGAACGGACGCCGATAGGCCTGGAAGAATGTCCAGGCCAGCAACAGCGCGGCCTTGGTCTTGCCGCCGCCGGCCGGACCCGAAATGAACAGGAATTGCGGGCGCGCCATTCGCGCCTGCAAAAGCCGAACCTGATCGAAACTGAAGCCGAAATCGGGCAGGGATTGGAAATTGCGCTGCGACATTATGGGCCCTGAGCGGGGAAGCAGCGCCTAGTACTATCAGGGGTAGTCTTTACAGGAGTTTAAATCCGGTAACCTTCCGGCAGCGACAGGAGGGCCAGTCCGTCAGGCAGCCTGCCGGCGCAGGCCGAGGCGTTGCCAGACGTCGAGCAGGGCGTTGGTCAGAGCCTGCATCATCGCGTCGGTATGAACCGGCGTGGGTGTGATGCGCAGCCGCTCGGTGCCGCGCGGCACGGTCGGGTAATTGATCGGCTGGATATAGATGCCGTGGTCGGCCAGAAGCATGTCGGAGGCCGCCTTGCACAGGGCGGCATCGCCGACCATGACGGGGACGATGTGGCTCTGGTTGACCAGCACCGGCAGGCCGGCATTCAGCAACAGGCGACGGAGCGTGGCGGCACGCTCCTGGTGACGGGCGCGCTCGACCTGGCTGCGCTTGAGGTAGCGCACGCTGGCGGCGGCGGCGGCGGCAATGGCTGGGGGCATCGCGGTCGAGAAGATGAAGCCCGGCGCATAGGAGCGCACGGCATCGATCATGGTGGCGCTGCCGGCGATATAGCCGCCGACTACACCGAAAGCCTTGCCCAGCGTGCCCTGGATAATATGCAGGCGGTGCATGGCGCCATCGCGTTCGGCAACGCCGCCGCCGCGTTCGCCATAGAGTCCGACAGCATGCACTTCGTCGAGATAGGTCATCGCCTGATATCTGTCGGCCAGATCGCAGATCGCGTGGATGGGGGCGATGTCCCCATCCATCGAGTAGACGCTTTCGAAGGCGATCAGCTTCGGCCGGTCGGCCGGAATCGCCTTAAGTAGTTCTTCCAGATGCGCGACATCGTTATGCCGCCAGATCTGGCGCTCGCAGCCGGCCTGGCGGATGCCCTCGATCATCGAATTGTGGTTGTCGGCATCGGACAGGATCACGCAGCCCGGCATCAGCTTGGCCAGCGTGGATAGCGATGTCTGGTTGGCGATGTAGCCCGACATGAAGGCAAGGGCGGCCGGCTTGCCGTGCAAATCCGCCAGTTCGCGCTCGAGTTCGACGATCGCGTGACTGTTGCCCGAGATATTACGGGTGCCGCCGGCACCGGCGCCGAACTCTGCGGCGGCCCGCTGCAGGGCTTCGATCACCACGGGATTCTGACCCATGGCGAGATAGTCGTTCGAGCACCACATGGTAATTTTCGCCGGACCGATGCCGCTATGATTATCGGCCACGGGGAAACTGCCGCAGTTCCGGGCGAGTTCAGTGAACACCCGGTAGCGCTTCTCGCTGTGCAGCCTTTCGACTGCCTGGCTGAAGAGGGCTTCGTAATCCATGGGGCCTTACGGTACGTCCTTGCTGGTAGGCGGATATTAGGCCCGGTCGGACCCGCTGGCTAGACCCTCTGCCCAAGGCCGGGCGCGACGAGGGGTCGCAGGCCGCAGCTTCACGAGAATACTACTGCGCTGCAAAACGCAGTTCGACATTGATTCAGGTCATTTCGGCCGGATCATGCGGAACATGGTCTCCGGCGTGGCCTCGAAATAGTCGGCCAGATACCCTGAGCGCATGATGGGTCGCGCGGCAGCCGCATCGAACAGGCCGTCCCTGATATAGGCCCTGTCGATGTGAACACCCACCACCTGGCCCAGCGCCATCCAGGCCTGCAGCGGCCGGCCATTCAGATCATGCTGCTGGATGACCTGCAGCAATTTGCATTCCAGCGCTGTCGGGCTTTCCGCCACGCGCGGCACGGCCACGTTGCGGCACGCTGCCGGCGTCAGGCCGGCCAGCATGAACTCGTCCACATCGGCATCCACGGTCGCAGAGGTCCTGTTCATCGCCTCGGCCAGCGGGCGTGTCGCGAGGCTGGCGACGAATTCGCCGGTTTCCTGAACATTGCGGATGCTGTCTTTCCAACCGGTGCTGCCGAAGGCCACAATCGGCGGCTTGTCGTGAAACGCGTTGAAATAGCTATAGGGGGCGAGATTGACGCGCCCCTTGGCGTCGCGCGACGAAATCCAGCCAACGGGACGTGGGCCGACGATAGCCTTGAAGGGATCGTGCGCGAGGCCATGACCTGTCGCAGGGTCGTAATAATGAAAATCGGCGCTGACAGTCGTTTCATTCGGCATTGTTGATCTCTCTGGCGGGGCGGCTGCATGTCGCGGCCGGAATACATCGATGATAAAGTGATGCAAACAGGCGCTGCAATCCACCGGCGCAGAACATAATCCCCGGAGCTTGCCCGAGCGGGCGCACGATGCCTTACGACCTCAATCGACTGGAACTACTTGTCGTCGAACCCGATCCGGATGTCGCGTCGACCTGGCGCCGGCTGATGTCGACCCTGCGTATCAAGACGCCGCATATCGTACCGTCTGCCGCGCAGGCGTGGACGTTACTGAAAGGCACCCCACGGGCCGGCGGCGGGGTGACGGGTATGCGCGTCGACGCGGTCATCGTTCGTTGGGAACTGGTCGGCGAGGATGGCCTCGATTTCATCGCTCGCCTGCGCCGAGATCCGGAATCGCCTGCTCCGTTCCTGCCCGCCGTGATCGTGACCGGGACGGTCACGCGCGACCGTATCCGCCGCGCCCTCGATGCGGGCGTCAACGAGGTGCTGGCGGTCCCGCTGGCACCGAAGGCGGTCGAAACACGGCTTCGAGAGCTGGTCGAGCGGCCGCGGAAATTCATTCGGGAAGGCGGCTATTTCGGCCCGGACCGGCGCCGGCAGGTGCGCGCGGATTATGCCGGGCCGTTTCGCAGGGCCGCCGACGGTGTCGCCGGCGATTGATCTGTTCAGCCTAAGCTGCGGTCGGCAACGCCCTTGAGGGCATCTATGATCTCGCGTCCAAGTTCGCCGGCGGGCCCCTGGATGCGATTGTCGACCACAGTTCGCATGGCTTCGACATGGGCATCGATCACCGTGCGATCCACTTTCTTGCGCTCAATGGCACGCTCGGTATAGCGGCACAGTAACTGGCCGATCTCGGTGATCAGATGATAGCCGAAGGTGCTGCCTTGGCCCTTGATGTCGTGAGCGACACCGTAGACGTCGCGCAGTGCGTCGGCATTGTGGCCGTCGGTGACGGCGGCTATGGCGGCGTCCAGGCGCGCAAGGTCGTCGTTCACCCAGCCGATATACTTGTCGGCCAACCCGGCCACCGCCGCCTGGGCGCTGGCGACCGCAACCCCGAATTCCTTATCGGAGGTCGTATCGGAAGGCGTACCGTTCATCTGGGTCATGTCGGCCCGGCGTCGTCTTGAGAATGATTCTAGCTCGCCGGATATAAGGAGGGAGCCGACGCCCCGAAGTCTAGGTTATCAACTGATAACCTGTCCGTTCGAACAGGCTATTCGGCCGGTTCCGCTTTGCCAGCCTCGATATCCGGGGTCTTTTCCAGCTCGCTCAGCTTGCGGGCGATGAATCCGGCCGGCTTGGTGAAGCGGGCCAGCAGCAGATAGAGCACCGGGACCACGAACAGGCTGAGCAGGGTGGCGAAAGACATGCCGCCGACGATGACCCAGCCCAGCGCGGACCGCGACTCGGCACCGGCACCGCTGGCGAAGGCCAGGGGGACGGCGCCGAAGACGGTGGCGATCGTGGTCATCAGAATCGGGCGAAGCCGCACGGTAGACGAATTGACCACGGCCTCGGCGATGCTCTGGCCTTCGTCGCGCAGCTGGTTGGCGAATTCGACAATCAGGATGGCATTCTTCGCGATCAGGCCGATCAGCATGATGATGCCGATCTGGCTGTAGACGTTCAGTGTCTGTCCGGCCAGCAGCAGGGCACCCAGGGCGCCCGTCACCGCCAGTGGCACGGAGAAGATGATGATCGTGGGGTGAATCCAGCTTTCGAACTGGGCAGCCAGAACCAGAAACACGACGATCAACGCCAGTGCGAAGGTCAGGTAGATCGCCGCAGACGAGTCCTTGAATTCGCGACTTTGCCCGGCATAGCTGATGCGCGCTTCCGGCGGCAGCACTTCGGCAGCCACCGCATCGAGATAGTCAAGCGCCTGGCCCTGCGTGTAGCCGCTGGCGAGCGAGGCTGTCACCGTGATGGACCGCAGGCGGTCGGTACGGTTCAGTTCACGCGCATTGGCGCCTTCCCTGATCTCCACCAGGCTTGACAGCGGTACCAGTTTGCCGCCGGCGCCCCCGGCCCGGACATAAATGGTGTTCAGGTCGTTCGGCGTGATGCGCTGTTCCGCCGGCGCCTGGACCAGAACCTTGTATTGCTTGCCCTCGCGCTGGAAGTTGGTCACTTCGCGCGAGCCCAGCATGGTCTCCAGCGTGCGGCCGATGGTTTCGACCGGAACGCCAAGGTCGGCGGCGCGGTCGCGGTCGATCTGGACCTGCACCTCGGGCCTGGTCGGCTTGTAGGTCTTGTCGACATTGATCAGGTTGGGATTCTGCAGGGCGCGTTCCACGATGCGCTCCGCCCATTCGTCCAGCACCGGATAGGTCGGGCCACCGATCACGAACTGCACCGGCGCCTGGCCGCCCGGCAGCCCGAGGCTGGGCGGGTTGATCGCGAAGGCCCGGACACCGGTGATGGCCAGCAGCTTCGGGAAGATCTCCCTCACCAGAGCCTGTTGCTTGGTATTGCGATCCGACCAGTCCTTCAGACGTACCACCATGAAAGCGGAATTGACCGGCGAGGGCCGGCCGCCCCAGGCGGGCGCGATGAACGACTGCACCACAGTGGCATCACCACGCTCGACATAGGGCCGCAGTGCCTCTTCCACCTTGATGATGTTATTTCGCGTGTATTCGTAGCTGGAGCCTTCCGGCCCGGTGACCGAAACGAAGAAGACGCCGCGATCCTCGGTCGGCGCGAATTCGCGGGGCAGCGCCGCGAACATCAGGTAGGCCGCGACCGAAACCACGCCGCCCAAAGCCAGAACCAGGACCGGAGCGCCCAGCGCGAGGCGCAGAAGCCGGCCGTAGGTGTTTGACATGCCGACGAAGAACTTCTCGGTCACATGGTAGAACCAGCCTTCTTCCTTGGCGTCATGCAGCAGTTTCGAACACATCATCGGCGTCAGCGTCAGGGCGACGAAACCGGAGAGCAGAACCGAGGCGGCGACAGAGATGCCGAACTCGCGGAACAGACGGCCGGTATTGCCCTCCATCAGCGAAATTGGCACGAAGACGGCGATCAGTACCACGGTGGTGGCGATCACGGCGAAACCGATCTGGCGGGCGCCGCGCAAACTGGCCAGCAGCGGCGGTTCGCCCAGTTCGATGCGGCGGTGAATATTCTCCAGCACCACGATGGCGTCATCGACCACCAGGCCGATGGCCAGCACGAGCGCGAGCAGGGTCAGCACATTGATCGAATAGCCGAGCGCGCCGATGATGATGAAGGAGCCGATCACCGAAACCGGAATGGCCACGGCCGGGATCAGGGTGGCGCGCCACGAGCGCAGGAACAGGAAGATCACGCCGATCACAAGGCCCAGTGCGACCATCAGCGCGTGAAACACTTCGTAGATCGACTGGCTGATGAATTTCGACTGGTCGTAGCTGACTTCCATGCGCACTCCGATCGGCAGGCTGCCCTGCAGGCGTGCGACGGCCTCGTTCACGCCCCTGGAAATCTCCATGGCATTGGCCTTGGACTGGCGAATGATGCCGAGGCCGATGGCGGTGGTGCCGTTGACGCGCTGTTCGGTGCGGTCGTCCTCGGCGCCGAGTTCCACCTTGGCGACTTCGCCCAGGCGAAGCAGATAACCATCCTGTTCGCGCAGTACGATATTGCGGAACTGCTGCGCGGTGCGCAGGCCGGATTCCGCGCGTACGGTGAACTCGCGCATGTTGCTTTCGACGCGGCCGGACGGCAGTTCGACATTCTGGCGCCGGATCGCCTCTTCGACATCCTGCACGGTCACGTTGCGAGCCGCCATCGCCATACGGTCAAGGTAGACGCGCATGGAATAGCGGCGCGCACCATAAATGTTGACCGATGCGACCCCGTCGATGATCGACATCTGGTCGAGCAGGTAGCGGTCGGCGTAATCGGTCAGTTCCAGAAGATTCAGCCGGTCGCTGAACATCGAGATATAGATGATCGGACGCGCATCGGCTTCGGTTTTGGCGATCACCGGCTGGTCGGCCTCGGCCGGCAGCCGAGTCAGCACTCGCGAAACCTTGTCGCGGACGTCATTCGCCGCGGAATCGACATCGCGGCTGAGGTTGAATTCGATGCTGATCGAGCTGGATTCCTCGCGGCTTGCCGAGGTGATCGAGCGGATGCCTTCGATTCCTGCGACTGAGTCTTCGATGATCTGCGTGATCTTGCTTTCGATGATCTCGGCAGAGGCGCCGCGGTAGATGGTCGTGACGCTGACCGCCGGTGGATCGATGTCGGGATATTCGCGCACCGCCATGCCGCGCAGTGCGAACAGACCGAAAATGATCAGAACCAGCGACATCACGGTCGCAAAGACCGGGCGCTTGATCGAAATATCGGAAAGGACCATGGCGCTGCCCCTGCTGCGGCTTAGCTGGACGATTTCTGCGGCGGCGCGCCGGATACGGGCGGCGTGCCAGGCGGCTGCGCCGGGCGCACACGCGAGCCATCGCGCAACTGCTGCAGGCCGGTCACGGCGACCTGGTCGTCGGGGTTCAGGCCGTTGGTGATCTGCGCCAGCCCCGGCAGGCGCTGCCCCACGGTGACGCGGGTGCGCGTGGCCTTGCCGTCGCGGATCACGAACACGAATTGCTCGCCGCCCTGCGCCAACAACGATTCCTCGGGCACCACGAGTGCGTCCGGGACCCTGCCGACGCTCAGCGCTACGGTCATGAACATGCCGGGTTTGAGCGCATCGTCGGCGTTGGGAATCTGCGCGCGGATCCGCACGGCACGGGTGGCGGGGTCGATGCGGCTGTCGATGGTGGTGACTATGCCGTCGAATTTGCGGTTCGGCATGGAGGTGGCCCGGGCGCTGACGGTGTTGCCCACCGCCACCCCGCCCAGAACCGTCTCCGGCACTTCGAATTCCAGCTTGATCACGCTGGTATCGTCGAGGGTGGTGATCACATCGCCCGGCCGCACCAGCGCGCCGAGGCTGACCTTGCGCAGGCCGAGCTTGCCGCTGAACGGCGCGCGGATCACGCTGTCAGAAAACTTCGCCTGTTCGGCGCGCAGGCGCGCCTCGGCGGCTTCGTAGGTTTTGGAAAGTTCGTCGAGGCGGGCCTGGGCCACCACCTTGCTTTCGATCAGCTGCTTGGCGCGGTCGTAGGCCATCTTGGCGCCATCGCGGGCCGCGCGCAGCGCGCCAATATTGGCCGAGCTTTCGGCGGCCTCGAGTTCCACCAGGATGACGCCGGCCTTGACGAGCTGGCTATCCTGGAAGTTCAGCCTTTCGACAATGCCGGTCGCTTTCGCCGTGATGGTGACGGCTTCGTTGGCCTGCGCGGTGCCCACGGCCTCGATCGTGCGCGTGATTTCCATGCGGCGGACCGCGGCGGTGTCGATGGGCAGGGGCGGAGGGCCGCCGGCCGGCCGGCTGGCGGTCGTCTGCGGTCGGCCGATGAATGGCAGGCTGTCGCGGTAAACGAACGCAGCTGCAGCGGTGGCGGCGATGACGCCGACAACCAGAACCTGACTCCAGACTTTCATTTATGTCCTCTGCCACCCTGTAGAAGGTCCGAACCGACCCAATCGCCGTTCCCCCCGGACACAGCGCAGCAGTCTCTTTGGAGCGAGGCTGCTGATTTCGATACCAGCATGATCTATTGTATACGTCCTATCCTGCAAGGTCCTGCGTTTTCTGGGGGATGCGGGCCCGGCCGGCGGTCGCCAACAGCTTTGTGAAGACCGGGAGAGAGCGAAATGGTTAAGGAGCGCGGATGGTAACCGGCCTGTACAGCCATTCTGCCTGCCTTGACCATGACACGGGAGAAGGCCATCCCGAATGCGCGGATAGGCTGCGGGCCGTTCTGGCCCGGCTGGAGGGCGAGGAGTTCCTATATCTGGACCGGCGGGAAGCCCCGCGCGCCACCCCGGCGCAAATTTCCCGGATCCACCCCGGAACCTATCTGGACCATGTGATGCGGGCCATCCCGCCCGGCGGGCTCAACTATATCGATGGCGACACGGTGGTCTCGGCCGGTTCGGGCGAGGCCGCATTGCGTGCCGCGGGCGCGGTCTGCGCCGCGGTCGATGCCGTGATGGGCGGAGAGCTGCGCAACGCCTTCTGCGCCGTGCGGCCGCCCGGCCATCATGCCGAACCCGACCAGGCAATGGGTTTCTGCCTGTTCAACAATGTCGCGATCGGCGCGGCGCATGCGCGCGACCGCTGGGGCATCCGGCGCGTCGCCGTGGTGGATTTCGACGTGCATCACGGGAACGGCACGCAGGCCGCCTTCGAGAGCGATGGCGAGCTGTTCTATACCTCCACGCACCAGATGCCGCTGTATCCTGGCACCGGCGCGGCGGGCGAACATGGCGTGGCCAGCAACATCGTGAATCTGCCGCTGCGCCCCTATGCCGGCTCGGCCGAATTCCGCGCCGCCTGCGAACGCGCGCTGCTGCCCAAACTGGAGCGGTTCGCGCCGGAACTGCTGATCATTTCCGCCGGTTTCGACGCCCATGTCGCCGACCCGCTGGCGCAGTTGCAGCTGACCGACCAGGATTATTACTGGATCACCGAGCAGTTGCTGCAGGTGGCGGGCCGCACGGCGCAGGGCCGGGTGGTGTCGGCGCTGGAAGGCGGTTACGACCTGCAGGCGCTGGCGAGCGCCACGGCCGCCCATGTCAGGGCGCTGATGCTGGCGTAAATCCCCCCATTTCTGTACAAATCGGCCGACTTTTCAGCCTTTCAGCGCCGGAGCAAAAAATGGCGTCGTACCAGTATATTTACGTGATGAAGGACCTGGCCAAGACCTATCCGGGCGGCAAGCAGGTTCTCAAGGGTATCTGGCTCAGCTTCCTGCCCGGCGCCAAGATCGGCGTGCTGGGTTCGAACGGCGCGGGTAAATCGACGCTGCTGAAGATCATGGCGGGCCTCGACAAGGAATTCACCGGCGAGGCTTGGGCTGCCGACGGCGTCAAGGTCGGCTATCTGCCGCAGGAGCCGCAGCTCGATCCCAGCAAGGATGTGCTCGGCAACGTGATGGAAGGCGTCGCCGAGACCAAGGCTTTGCTCGACCGTTTCGAGGAAGTCTCGATGAAATTCGGTGAAGTCACCGACGACGACGAGATGAATGCACTGATCGCCGAACAGGCCGAGCTGCAGGAAAAGATCGACGCCGCCAATGCCTGGGATCTCCAGCGCAATGTCGAAATCGCCATGGATGCGCTGCGCTGCCCGCCAGGCGAGGCCGATGTGACCAAGCTGTCGGGCGGCGAGAAGCGCCGCGTGGCCTTGTGCCGCCTGCTGCTGTCCAAGCCCGACATGCTGCTGCTCGACGAGCCGACCAACCATCTCGATGCGGAATCGGTCGCCTGGCTCGAACGCTTCCTGCATGAATACGAAGGCACCGTCGTGGCGATCACCCACGACCGGTACTTCCTCGACAATGTGGCCGGCTGGATTCTCGAACTGGATCGCGGCTCAGGCATTCCGTGGGAGGGCAACTACTCCTCCTGGCTGGAGCAGAAGGAAAAGCGCCTGGCCCAGGAAGGCAAGGAAGAAGACAGCCGCCGCAAGTCGCTGGCCCAGGAACTGGAATGGGTGCGCCAGAGCCCGCGCGCGCGCCAGGCCAAGTCGAAGGCCCGCCTCAAGGCCTATGAAGAAATGCTGCAGCAGCAGAACGAGAAGGCCGCCGATCAGGTCTCCATCACCATCCCGCCGGGTCCGCGCCTGGGCAATGTGGTGATCGAGGCCGAGGGGCTTTCCAAGGGCTTTGGCGACCGCCTGCTGATCGACAATCTCGACTTCAAGCTGCCGCCGGGCGGCATCGTCGGCATCATCGGGCCGAACGGCGCTGGCAAGACCACGCTGTTCCGCATGCTCACCGGTGGGGAAAAGCCCGATGCCGGTACCTTGCGCGTCGGTGACAGCGTGCAGCTCGGCTATGTCGACCAGAGCCGCGATTCCCTGAACGACAAGAAGACCGTCTGGGAGGAAGTCTCCGACGGCAACGACATGATCACGCTGGGCAAGCGCGACGTACCGAGCCGCGCCTATTGCTCGTGGTTCAACTTCCGTGGCGCCGACCAGCAGAAGAAGGTCGGCATGCTGTCGGGCGGCGAACGCAACCGCCTGCATCTGGCCAAGATGCTCAAAACCGGCGCCAACGTCCTGCTGCTCGACGAACCGACCAACGATCTGGACGTCGATACGCTGCGGGCGCTGGAAGAGGCGCTGGAAAACTTTGCCGGCTGCGCCATCGTCATCAGCCACGATCGCTGGTTCCTCGATCGCCTCGCGACCCACATCATGGCCTTCGAAGGCGACAGCCATGTCGAGTGGTTCGAAGGCAACTACCAGGATTACGAGGCCGACAAGAAACGCCGCCTCGGCGCCGATGCCGACCAGCCGCACCGCATCAAGTACAAGCCGCTGGAACGCCGCTAAGGTCGTGAACCGCCCATGAATCGCAAAGAGCGGCGGGCACAGAAGAAAGCCGGTGGTGGCGGTGGACCTGTCCGCCGTCCGCCTGGCGGTTTTGCCGGCGCCAGTTCCGGGGCCACTGCGATCAGCGACATGCTGCTGGGGCTCGGCGGCGTGCGAAAGGTGGCGCCCGCGGAGGCACCGGTCGCGGCTGCGGTTGATCCCGTGCACAGTGCGCTGGCGCAGCTGCGGCTCGGCGAAACCATTGCGACACGACTGGAGCGTCTGCAGGCGTCGCTCGCGGCGGCGCCGAATTCAGACTTGCTGCTGCATCAGGTGGCGCGCCTGCAGGTCCGGCTGGATCGCCGCGCCGATGCGCTGATCACCTATCGCCGCATGCTGGCGCTCGATCCCGGCCATGCCGAGGCGCGCCATATGGTGGCGGTGCTGGCCGGCGAAGCGCCCGAGAAGGCCAACGAAGCCTATGTCGCGGCGCTGTTCGATGCCTTCGCCGACAGTTTCGACGAAAAGCTGGTCGACTGGCTCGATTACCGCGCGCCACAGCAGGTGGCAGCAAGCGTGCGGACCGCTTTGGGCGCGGGCAAGGTCGCGGCACGCGCCATTGATCTCGGTTGCGGCACCGGGCTTCTCGCTCCGGAACTGCGCGGGCTGGTGAAACATCTCGATGGCGTCGATCTGTCGCCGAAGATGGTGGAGAAGGCGCGCGCACGGAAACTGTATGACGCGCTGACGGTCGGCGAAATCGTCGCGGAACTGGGCAAGCACCCTGCCGGCTACGATCTGGTGGCGGCTGCCGACGTGCTGTCCTATTTCGGCGACCTGCGCGCGCTGTTCGAGGCCGTGCGGTCCGCGCTGCCCGAAGACGGGCTGTTCGTCGCCACGGTGGAGAAGGGCGCTGGCGCGCGCTATCAGGCCGGCAAGAGCGGACGCTATCAGCATGGCGAGGCTTACCTGCGCAAGCGCGCTGCCGAGGCCGGCTTTGTCGTGCTCAGCCTGGACGAAATCGAACTGCGCAAGGAAGAGAACAAGCCTGTGCTGGGCTATGTCTTCGCCCTGCGTGCGCAGGAGACGCCGGAATCGCAATCGGCCAGGCTTTCCGCCACTTCGCTCGACGATCTCGTGGCCAGCCTGGATGCGCCGCATGCTGCTGCGGTGGCGGCTGCCGCGCAGCGCATGATCGGCAAGGATTTCAGCGTGGGATGGGCCATCGATCTGGGCGGCTGCCTGGCGCGGCACGCGACCGAATTGCGCGGGCTGGCCCAGCATCTCGACATGGTGTCGCCTGACCGGACGCGTAGCCGCCTCGCTTTCGAGACCGGCCTGTACGACGAGTGCGACAGCGAAGGCGTGATTGCCTTCCTCGAGGACCGGCCCGATCATTACGATCTGATCGTGGCTGCCGATCCCGCCGTCGTTGCGGGCGACCCTGCCGCTGTGTTCTCGGCAGTGAAAATCGCACTGGCGCTGGCCGGTGTCTTCATCGGCGTTTTCACCGGCACCGCCGAAGCGCTCGGCGAAGCCGCCAAGGCCGAAGGCCTGTTCCTGCTATCCACCGAGCGGCTGCCCGATGGCAGCATCTGCGTGATCGCGGAAAGCTAGTTGGCCGGCGGTGCCGGCGTGGCCCAGCGCGTCAGTACCAGGCCGGCGATCACGACGGACGCGCCGATCAATTGCGCCAGCGAGACATGCTCGCCCAGGAAGGCAACTGCACTGATCATCGCAAATACCGGGATGAGGTAGGAATAGATCACCGACCGTGCGATGCCGAGGCGGCGAATGCCCTCGTACCAGAACAGGTAGCCCAGCGCGCCGGCCAGCACGACGGTGTAGGCGAAGCTGGCCCAGTGGCCCGGCTGCATCGCCGCCCAGGGCGTATCGTTCCAGCCCCAGACGATGATCGGCGTCATCAGCAGAGCGCCGAACAGCATCGACCAGCCCGAGACATAGAGCGTGCCGAGGCGCTGCAGATAGGGCGGCGACAGCACGGAATAGAGCGCCCAGAAGAAAGCGACTGACAGGAACATCAGATCGCCGACGATATGTCCGCCGCCCACGGTGATGGTTGTCAGGCTGTTGTTGATCACGAGAAAGACGCCGGCAAACGACAGCAAGACGCCGCACCAGGCGGCTGTCGTCAGACGCTGGCCGCGGACGCTGTTGAAGATCAGCGCCCAGATCGGCGAGGTGGCGATCAGGATCGAACCTTTCGAGGCGGTGCTGAGCGACAGCGCGGTGGACCAGATCAGTTGCATCAGCGTGATGCCGAGAAAGCCGAAGCCGAGCAGCGGCAGCAGGTCGCGCCGTTGCGGCAGTTTCAGCCCCTCGCGCCAGATCAGGATCGCCATCAGGGTAAGGGCGGCCAGCAGATAGCGCGTGGAGGCGAAAACCTCGGGAGGTAGCACGCCGAGCACATATTTCGCGGTCGGAAACGTATTGCCCCAGACGAAGACCGTGGCCAGCAGGTAGATATCGCCGCGATCCACCTTCATGCCATCACCCTGCGTTCGCTGGCGCGCAGGCTGAGTGCTAGCACCAGTCCGACACTGCCGGCGGCGAGCAGCAGCCAGCGTCCGTCGGCCCAGCCGCCGAAATATGCCACCAGCGCAGCCAGTGCCGGCGGACCGACGAAGGAACCGATATTCAACAGTTGCACCACCACGCCGTTCACGGTCGCGATTTCCGAGGCATCGCGCGCCTGCGCCGGCACGCCGGCCAGCACGGCCGCAGGCAGCATGCCGCCGAAACCGCTGGCGGCCATGGCCAGGGCGATCTTGGCCAGCACAGGAATGTCCGGCGCGAAGGACGCCGTGCCGAGCGCGCCCATGCCCAGGCTGACGACAGCGATGATCAGCCAGCGCGGCAGACCGCGATGCATGACGGCGGCCGAGACAGTCGTACCCACAGCATTCACCAGCACGACGGCGGCAATGCCGAGGGCCAGCAGGGTTTCGCTCTGCAGGCCGCTTTCCTTCAGGTATGTCGGAATCCAGGTGACGATGCAGAACCATTGCGTTGTGTAGCAGGCGAAACAGCCGGCCAGCAGCCAGGGCCCGGGCCGACGCAGCACGGCTGCATTGAACTTACGCGGCGGTGCCACCGGTATGTCGGCAGTCAGGCGCGGCAGCAGCAGGGCAGCGGTCAGCGGCAGCGCCGCCAGCACCAGCCACAAACCGCGCCAGTCGAGCAGCCCGTGATTGACCGCAAGCGCGCCCAGCATTCCGAAGGTGACGCCCAGCGGCATGTAGCTGCTCCAGAGTCCCAGAGCGAGACTGCGCTGCGCCGGCTGTGCCGCCATCGCCACCAGGCTCGGCCCGCAAACCACGGTGATCACGAAGCCCAGCCCTTCCACCAGACGCGCAGCCAGCAACAGCGCCGTATCGGGACTGAATGCGCCCAGCAGCGATCCAGCGGCATTGATGAGCAGGCCGAACATCAGCGCCCGTCGCCCGCCGATGCGGTCGCCGGCGAAGCCGGCGGCGATGCCGCACAGCCCGCCGATCAGGCTGATCGAGGAGGCAACCAGTCCGCCGAGCACCAGATCGAGACCGAATTCGGCGCGCAGCTGACCGAGCAGCGGCGGCAGTTTGCCGACCTGCATCGACACGATCACGCCGGCGGCAATGACGGCGAAGACCGCCTGCCAGTCTGTGCGATGGCGCGTTGGATTCATTCTTGCGGCGGACGGCTGGGGGAAGCGAACACGGCGAACCAGGCACAAAAAAAGCGGCGGGGAAATCCCCGCCGCTTCCTTATATCAGCTTTTCAGCAGCCGATCACGGCATCATGCGTTCGGCCTTCGGCGGCAGGAAGCCTTCTTCGAACAGGTCGCTGGCCTTCGGGGCCTTGTCCAGGCCGATGGCCGAAGCGACCGCGTCCGAGGAACGCTGCAGGCGGGCCATGTCGACGCCGCCGAAGCCGTTTTCCTTGACATACTTGGTCACGACGTTGCGCTCGATCGACATCTTCAGGCGCTTCATTTCCAGCGCCTCGTCGGTCAGGCCGTCACGGGTCTTGGTCGCCTTGATGCCGACTTCCGGCGTGGCGACGACTTCCTTCCAGGCCTTGATGGTGGCGGCCACGAAGGCCTTCACCGCAGCCGGGTTCTCCTTGATGAACTTCGGCGAAGCCACCACGGCGTTGCCGTAGAAATCCATGCCGGCATCGGCATAGGGGAAGGCGATCACGTCTTCCTGCTTCACGCCGATCTTTTCGAGATCGAGGATCGAGGAGAAATAGTGTCCGCTGATGAAGTCGACGCTGCCGTTCTTCAGGCTCGGCTCGCGCAGCGGCGGGGTCAGGTTGATGTAGGTGACCTTGCTCTTGTCGATGCCGACCTTGGCGGCGAAGGCGGGGAACAGCTTGAACGAGGCATCGAAGACCGGGGCGCCCAGCTTTTTGCCTTCCAGATCCTTCGGCGCCTTGATGCCCGAGGACTTCAGCGCATAGACGCCGAACGGCGGGGCGTCGTAGCCCATCATGACGGCCTTCACCGGCGCATCCGGGTTCTTCGCGTTGTATTCGATCAGTGCGTTGATGTCGGCGAAGCCCATTTCATAGGCGCCGGTGGCGACACGCTGCAGCGCGCCGGCCGAGCCCTGGCCGGCATCGATGGTGATGTCGAGGCCGGCGGCCTTGTAATAGCCCTTCTGCTCGGCGACCAGGAAAGCGGAGGTCGGTCCCTGGAAGGCCCAGTCGAGGGTAAACTTCATCTTGGTCTGCGCGTCGGCAGCGCCAGCGGCGCCAAGGCCGAGCGCCAGCGTGATGCCAGCCGCGGCAAAGGTCAGTGAACGTGCGAAAGTCATAATTGGTCTCCCCGGTGAAACGCTTGGCCTGGCCGATTTCTTCGAGTCGGTTGCGGCTCAGGCCCGGCAGTCTATGCCGGCCTGAAAGCACCCGCCAAGGGCGAATCGCGCCCAGGTCCGGGGCAAACAGTATGCAAATCCCAGTCCAGCCATCGCTTTGGCAAAAGCGCTGTATTTACGGCGCTTTTCCGGGTGGATGCCCAAGTCTGTGTCGGGCTGCCCGCTTTTGCGGCAAAACATTGCACGGCGACAAGTTGATATGTTGCGCCGCCCACAGGCCGGACGTATGGTTCGCCCGCGTTTTCTCCCCTCCGCCTGCGCCTAGGAGTCGCCAAAACAATGCCGTTCCTGTCCGATGCTCTCGGTCGCATCAAGCCCTCTGCCACCATTGCCGCCACCCAGAAGGCCCGCGCGCTCAAGGCTGCTGGCCGCGACGTGATCGGCCTCGGCGCTGGCGAGCCTGATTTCGAGACCCCGGCCAATATTCGCGAGGCCGCCAAGGCGGCGATCGATCGCGGCGACACCCGCTATACCGATGTGGACGGCACCCCGGCGCTGAAGCAGGCGATCATCGCCAAGTTCAAGCGCGAGAACGGCCTGGACTACAAGCCCGAGCAAATTTCGGTCGGTACCGGCGGCAAGCAGGTGCTGTTCAACGCACTGCTGGCGACCGTGAATCCGGGCGATGAAGTGATCATCCCGGCGCCCTACTGGGTCAGCTATCCTGATATCGTGAATTTCGCCGGCGGCACCCCGGTCTTCGTCACCGGCAAAGCGGAAGACGGCTTCAAGCTGCGCGCCGAGACGCTGGAAAAGGCGATCACGCCGAAGACCAAGTGGGTGATCCTGAATTCGCCATCCAACCCCTCGGGCGCCGCCTACACGCGCGACGAACTGAAGGCGCTGACCGATGTGCTGGTACGCCATCCGCATGTCTGGATCCTGACCGACGACATGTACGAACATCTGGTCTACGACAACTTCGTGTTCACCACGCCGGCCCAGATCGAGCCCGCGCTGTATGAGCGCACGCTGACCATGAACGGCGTGTCGAAGGCCTATTGCATGACCGGCTGGCGTATCGGTTATGCCGGTGGCCCGCAGCCGCTGATCAAGGCCATGAGCAACCTGCAGTCGCAGTCGACCTCCAACCCGTCGTCGATCAGTCAGGCCGCCGCCGTCGAGGCGCTGAACGGCCCGCAGGATTTCATCCCGAAGAACAACCATGTGTTCAAGCAGCGCCGCGATCTGGTCGTCAGCATGCTGAACCAGGCCAAAGGCATCCATTGCCCGAAGCCGGAAGGCGCCTTCTATGTCTATCCGAGCTGCGCCGGGACCATCGGCAAGACCTCGAAGGGCGGCGTAAAGATCGCGTCCGATCTCGATTTCTGCAATGCGTTGCTCGAGGAGCGTGGCGTTGCGGTGGTGTTCGGCGAGGCCTTCGGCCTGGCGCCGCATTTCCGCATCTCTTACGCAACGTCAACCGAAGCCCTGAAGGATGCCTGCACGCGCATTCAGGAATTCTGTGCCGACCTGACTTGATTTCTCACAGGTAACTCGTGATGGCCGTCACGTCGACCGGAGAGGCTGTCTTGGCCCCGAAATATCTCAATGCTAAGCAGCTTCGGTCGCGGCCGCCCGGCCGGACAGGTCACGTATGCCGACCACGGTAAAGAAACGCTCCGTGGTGGTCGGGGGCCATCGCACCAGCATCTCCCTCGAACAGGCGTTCTGGGAGGCGCTGCAGCAGGTCGCCGCATCTGAAGGCAAGACCATCAACCAGATGGTCAGCGATATCGACTCTGCACGTTCGGGCAACCTGTCTAGCGCAATCCGGGTTTGGGTCCTGGATCGGGCTAAGGAGGGGCTGCTGCAGCCGACGGGAACCGCCGCCAGAGCGGATCTGTCGGCAGGGAAGCAAGAACAGTAGCGTACGGCGTCCGGGGGATTTTCAGGTCATCGTGTTGAGCGCTCCCGCGCGGCCGTGTGCAGAACAGGCGGCAATGCGTACGACCCGGACTTCACTCTCCCTCGTGGCTGTGGCCGCATTTCCGCTTCTGCTTGCGGCCTGCGACCGGGTCCCGCCAGCACCAGAGCCGATCCGGCCGGTTCGCGTCACCAGCGTCGCGCCGCAGATCTATGAAAGCCGCTCCAGCTATACCGGCGAGGTTCGCGCCCGCTACGAGACTAATGTGGCCTTCCGGGTCGGCGGCAAGATCGTCGCCCGCTATGTCGAGATCGGCTCGGAAGTGAAGAAGGGGACGTTGCTGGCCCGCCTCGATGTGGAGGATACCCGGCTCGTTACCCAGAATGCCCGCGCCCAGTTCAGCGCTGCCCAGGCGAATTTCAACCAGGCACAGACCGAGCTGAACCGCTACAGGAAGCTGTTCGAGAGCCGGGTGATCAGCCAAGCCGAACTCGACCGCCGGCAGAACACCTACAACACCGCCGAAGCCCAGCTCGATAGCGCGCGGTCGCAATTGCGGTCGGCTCAGAACCAGATGGATTACACAGAGCTGCATGCCGATGCAGACGGTGTGATCACCGGAATCAGCATCGAGACCGGCCAGGTGGTGTCGGCGGGCCAGACGGTGATGAAGCTGGCGCGCCCGGAAGAAAAGGAAGTCGTGTTCAACGTCGCCGAGAACCGGCTCGACGAGTTGCGCGGTGCCACGGCCATCGCCATCAGCCTCTGGGCGCAGCCCGACAGGGAATACAACGGCGTGGTGCGCGAAATCGCGCCCGGCGCCGATCCGGCCACCCGCACCTATGCGGTGAAGGTGTCGGTGCAAAATCCGCCGGCCACCATGCGGCTTGGCATGACCTCGACCGTGTCCATCGTGCGGCGTTCGGATGCCTCCGTCGTGGCGCTGCCGCTGTCGGCGCTGTACCAGCAGGGCGCCGGCCCGGCAGTCTGGATTTATTCCGGTGCTGCCGATGGCGAAGGTAAAGTGGAACTTCGGCCGGTCACTGTTGCTGCCTATATCGAAAAGGCGGTGCTGATCGCCGACGGTCTGAAGGAAGGCGAGAGGGTCGTCACCGCCGGCGTGCACAAGCTGATTCCCGGCCAGACCGTGCGCCTGTTGCCGGAAGTACAGACCGCGGCGGGGAAGAAGTAATGAGCCAGCATGCGCCGATGCCTGCCGATGCCGACGACGGTATCGGCCGCTTCAACCTGTCTGCCTGGGCGCTGCGTCACCGCTCGCTGATCGGCTTCCTGATGGTGCTGCTGCTGGCGGCCGGCGCCATGTCCTACATGCAGCTCGGTCGCGCCGAGGATCCCGATTTCACCTTCAAGGTGATGATCGTGCGCACCAACTGGCCTGGCGCCACCGCGCGCGAGGTCGAGCAGCAGGTCACCGACAAGATCGAGAAGAAGCTGCAGGAGACGCCCTATCTCGACAATGTGCGCAGCTATTCCAAGGCTGCCGAGTCCACCATTTTCGTCATGCTACGCGACAGCACGCCGCCCAAGGCCGTCTCGGGCGTATGGTACGAAGTCCGCAAGAAGGTCGGCGATATCCGCCATACCCTGCCCGCCGGTGTGCAGGGGCCGTTTTTCAACGACGAATTCGGCGACACTTTCGGCACCATCTATGCCTTCACCGCCGATGGCTTCACCCACCGCGAACTGAAGGACTATGTCGAGGATGTGCGCGAGGAACTGCTGCGCATCGGCGATGTCGGCAAGGCCGACCTGCTCGGCGTGCAGCCCGAACGGGTCTTCATCGAATTCTCCAACAAGAAGCTCGCCAATCTGGGCATCAGCCCGCAGCAGGTGATCGACGTCATCCAGGCGCAGAATGCCCAGACGGCTTCCGGCGTGGTGCAGACCTCGTCGGATCGTATCGCCACCCGCGTCAGCGGCGAGATCGAAAGCGGTCGCGCCCTGGCAGAGCTGTCGATCCAGGCCAACGGCCGGCTGATTCGGCTCGGCGATATCGCCGATATCAAACGCGACTACGCCGATCCGCCCAGTCCGCGCCTGCGCTACAACGGCCAGGAGGCCATCGGCCTCGCCATTTCCATGGCCAAGGGCGGCAACATGATCGAGCTGGGCAAGCGGCTCGACGCCACCATGACGCGGCTCAAGGCCGACATGCCGATCGGGATCGAAGTCCTGCAGGTGGCGGATCAGCCCACGGTGGTGCAGCGCTCGATTTCGGAATTCATGAAGGTGCTGCTGGAGGCCGTGGTCATCGTGCTGGGCGTCAGCTTCCTCAGCCTCGGCCTGCGCAGCGGCATGGTGGTGATGCTCTGCATTCCGCTGGTGCTCGCCATCACCTTCGTATGCATGCAGATTTTCGGCATCGATTTCCACCGCATCTCGCTCGGCGCGCTGATCATTTCGCTCGGCCTGCTGGTGGATGACGCGATCATCGCGGTCGAGATGATGCAGGTGAAGATGGAGCAGGGCTTCGACCGCTTCCGGGCCGCCAGCTTCGCCTATACCTCGACCGCATTCCCGATGCTGACCGGCACGCTGATCACCGCGGCCGGTTTCGTCCCGGTCGGTTTCGCCAAGTCTTCGGCCGGCGAATACACCTTCTCGATCTTCGCCGTGGTCACCATTTCGCTGCTGGTCTCGTGGGTTGTCGCCGTGATCTTCACGCCCTTCATCGGCTACACCCTCCTGCCCAAGCCGAAGGCGGGCCATGGCCATTCCGAGGATGTCTACCACAAGGGCGTCTACCGTTATGTGCGGCCGGTGGTGGACTGGTGCGTGCGCCGTCGCTGGATCGTGATCGCCTGCACGGCCGGCATCTTTCTGGCGAGCGTTGCCGGTTTCGGCCTGGTGCAGCAGCAGTTCTTCCCCTCGTCCAACCGGCCGGAACTCATGGTCGATCTGCGTCTGCCGCAGGGCGCCTCCATCCAGGCCACCGAGCAGGAGGCGCTCAAGCTGGAAGCCCTGCTCAAGGACGATGCCGATATCGTCAGCTATACGACTTATGTCGGCGCCGGCGCGCCACGTTTCTACCTGCCGCTGGACATCCAGCTGCCGAACGACAATTTCGCGCAGGTCGTGGTTCTGACCAAGGGCGATGCCGAACGCGAGCGCGTGCGCGACCGGCTGGTGAAAGCCTTCCAGGACGATTTCGTACTGTTGCGCGGCCGCGTCAACCGGCTGGAAAACGGCCCACCGGTCGGCTTCCCGGTACAGTTCCGCGTCAGCGGTCCGGACCCGATGGAAGTGCGCCGCATTGCCTTCCAGGTTGCCGATGTGATGCGTGCCAATCCGAATACGCGCGACGTCAACCTCGACTGGGACGAACTGAGCAAGGTGGTCAAGCTGGATGTCGACCAGGCCAAGGCGCGCCTGCTCGGCATCTCGTCGCAGGATCTGGCCGCCACGCTGAATTCCATCGTCTCGGGCGTGACCGTGACGCAGTACCGCGAGGGCCGCGAACTGATCGACGTGGTGGCGCGCGCCGAGGCGAGCGAACGCCTCAGCCTGAACGGGATCAAGGATCTTAATGTGGCCGGTGCGGAAAGCACCCGTGCGGTCCCCCTCGGCCAGGTGGCGGAAGTCAGCTACGAGCTGGAAGAGGGCATCATCTGGCGGCGCGACCGCCAGCCGGTGATCACCGTGCGCGCCGATATCGTTGATGGTATCCAGGCCCCGGTGGTATCGACGCAGATCGATCCCAGGCTGAACGACCTGCGCCGGCAGCTGCCGCCGAACTACCGTATCGTGATGGGCGGCGCCATCGAGGAAAGCGCCAAGGCCAATGCCTCGATCGGCGCGGTCGTGCCGGTGATGATCATGATCATGGTCACGCTTCTGATGGTGCAGCTGCAGTCGGTCTCGCGCATGCTGCTGGTGCTGCTGACCGCGCCGCTCGGCCTGATCGGCGTCACGCTCGGCCTGCTGATTTTCAATGTGCCCTTCGGCTTCGTCGCCATGCTGGGCGCCATCGCGCTGGCCGGCATGATCATGCGCAATTCGGTGATCCTGGTCGATCAGATCGAACAGGATATCGCCGGCGGCGAGGCGCCCTGGGATGCCATCGTGAATGCCACGCTGCGGCGCTTCCGGCCGATCATCCTGACCGCGCTGGCGGCGATTCTGGGCATGATCCCGCTCTCGACCAGCAACTTCTGGGGGCCGATGGCCTACACCATCATCGGCGGCCTGCTGGTGGCAACCCTGCTGACCGTGCTGTTCCTGCCGGCGCTCTACGCCGCCTGGTTCCGCGTCAAACGCCCGGCTGCCGTGCCTGCCGCCGCGTGAGCGGCGGCAACACGGATCAGCAAGTTACAGCGTCGACTCGATTTTCACCCGGTCGGCTTTCACCTTGCTGGGCGAGGTCACCGGCTGATCGGTCCAGTCCTCGCCGCCGGTGACGACGCAGGAGCGGCCGTCGGCGCTGGTGATCAGGATGGTCCACGAACCGGTTTGCGATACCAGAAGCTCGACGATGCGGTCGCCGACGATGCCGCCGGCCTGCGGCTGCTCGCCGAAGCGCTGATCCAGCATCTTGCCCATGTCGTCGCGCAGGCCGCAGAGCATGGCCTGCTGCGCCTGGGCGGGCGTTACGGGAAGGGTGGAAGCGGCAATTGCAGCAGTGAAAACAAACGCACCGGTCAATACGGCCTTGCTCATGGCTGGCCTCCATTTGCGGCGTGTGCGCCCGCATTCTGCTGGCGCTTCATTCACACCATCAAACTAGAGGATGGCCCTTAAAGTTCCGTTTTCAAGGTAACCATGCGGTAATGCGGCCGCGATTTTCCCGTGACCCGGGCGCGATCAGGCTGCGTCGTTCAGATGGCAGGCCGACAGCCGTCCGGGCGCAATCTCTTTCAGCACAGGCACTTCCGCCTTGCAGCGGGCAAAGGCCCTGGGGCAGCGCGGGTGGAAATGGCAGCCCGGCGGCGGATTGAGCGGCGAGGGGATTTCGCCTTTGATCGGCATGTAATCGCGCCGCTCGGCCACCAGCTTGGGCGCTTCCGCCAGCAAAGCCTGCGTATACGGATGGTTGGGCGCCGCAAACAGTTGTTCGGTTGGGGCGCTTTCCACCACGCGGCCGAGATACATGATCACCACGCGGTCGGAGATATGCTCCACCACCGACAGATTGTGGCTGATGAACAGGTAGGTCAGGCCGAGCTGTTCGCGCAGATCCATGAACAGGTTCAGCACCTGCGCCTGGATCGACACGTCGAGCGCCGCCACCGCTTCGTCGCAGACGATGAACTGCGGCTTGACGGCCAGAGCGCGGGCGATGCCGATGCGCTGGCGCTGGCCGCCGGAGAACTGGTGCGGATAGCGCTTGCGATAGCGCGGGTCGAGGCCGACCTGCAGCATGATCTTCTCGACGTAATCGCCCATTTCGTCGCGCTTGATCAGGCCGTGCGCCACCGGCGCCTCGCCGATGATCTCTTCCACCCGCATGCGCGGATTGAGCGAGGCATAGGGGTCCTGGAAGATCATCTGCACGCCGAGCTGATAGGCGCGCTGTTCTTCGCTGCTGCGGTCGGCAACGACCTTGCCGCGATACTGGATGGTGCCCTCGGTGGCGTCCATGATGCCGGCAACGATGCGCCCCAGCGTGGACTTGCCGCAGCCGCTTTCGCCGACCAGGCCGACCACTTCGCCTTCCTGGATGGCAAGGTCGACATGGTTCACCGCATGTACGGCGCGTTCCTTCAGGCCGGCACCGAACAGGTTTGCGATCTTGGCGGCGATATCCAGGCGCCAGACGAAGCGCTTGGAGACGCCTTTCAGTTCAAGGATAGGGGCGGCGTTCACGAGGCAACCTCCGCCGGGCTCAGCGGCCTGGCGTCAAACGGATGATGGCAGCGGGCGCGATGGCCCGGATTGAGTTCGACCAGTTCGGGCATGGTGTCGCAGACCGCATCGGCGCGGCTGCAGCGTGCCTTGAAGCGGCAGCCCGGCGGCAGGTTCAGCGGCGCCGGAGCCATGCCCGGGATCTGGAACAGGCGCTTGCCGCGCGGCATCGCGCCGGGCACAGACCCGATCAGGCCGCGCGTGTAAGGATGCTGCGGTCGCTCGATCACGGTGTCGATCGCACCGGTCTCCACGATCTTGCCGGCATACATCACCATGATGCGGTCGGCCAGGCCGGCGACGACGGACAGGTCGTGCGTGATCCAGATCAGCGCCGTGCCGGTATCGCGGCAGAGTTTGCGCATCTCGTACAGGATCTGGCCCTGGATGGTGACGTCGAGCGCGGTGGTTGGCTCGTCGGCGATGATCAGGTCCGGTTTATGCAGCAGGGCCGTGGCAATGGCGATGCGCTGGCGCATGCCGCCCGAGAACTGATGCGGATAGGATTTCAGCCGGTCTTCCGGGGCGGCGATGCCCACCGCCTGAAGCGCCTCGATACAGCGGGCGCGGGCGGCTTTCTCGCTCACCTTTTCATGCGCCTGCACCGTCTCGATCATCTGGGTATCGACGCGCAGAACCGGGTTCAGCGTCATCATCGGATCCTGGAAGATCATCGCGATGCGCGAACCGCGTAAAGACCGCAGCCGTTCCGGACTGGCGGTGGTGAGCTCCTCGCCCTTGAACTTGACGCTGCCATTGGCGATGCGGCCGGGCGGATCGATCAGGCCCAGGATGGTGAAGCCGGTGATCGACTTGCCCGAACCGGACTCGCCGACCAGGCCGAGGATTTCACCGGCCTCGACGGAAAAGCTGACGCCATCGACGGCACGCACGATGCCGTCGCGGGTGGGGAACTGGGTCTCGAGATTCTCGACCTGGAGCGTGGCGGTCATGGGATGCTGGCCTTAACGCTTGAGGCGGGGATTGAGGACGTCGCGAAGCTGATCGCCGACCAGGTTGATCGCAATGATCACCACGGTCAGGACGACGCCCGGGAACAGCGAAATCCAGTACACGCCGCTGAGCAGGTAGTCGAAGCCGTTCGAGATCAGCATGCCGAGCGAGGGCTCGGTGACCGGCACGCCCAGACCGAGGAAGCTGAGCGTGGCTTCCAGCGTGATGGCGCGGGCGATATTGATGGTCGCGATCACGATCAGCGGCGGCATACAGTTGGGCAGCATGTGCTTCAGCAGCATGCGCGTCTTGCTGATGCCGAGGCAGCGCGCCGCCTCGATATACTCCTTGTTGCGCTCGACCAGGGCCGCGCCGTGCGCCGCACGGGCAAAATAGGCCCATTGCACGGCCACCAGCGCGAAGATCACCTTGTCGACGCCGTTGCCCAGCACCGCGAGCAGGATCAGCGCGATCAGGATGGCGGGGAAAGACAGCTGGATATCGACGAAGCGCATGATCAGCGCATCGACCTTGCCGCCGCTATAGGCTGCCAGGAGGCCCGCGAAGGCACCGATGCCGAGGGCTACCACCACCGACACGACGCCGACCATCAGTGAAATGCGCAGGCCGTACAGCATGGCGCTGAGCATGTCGCGGCCCTGACCGTCGCTGCCGAGCAGGAAGGCAAAGCCTTCGCCCGACATTTCGCCGGGCGGCAGGCGCGCATCCATGATGTCGAGCTTGGCAAGGTCGTAGGGATTCTGGGGCGCGATCAGCGGCGCGATCAGCGACGCGCCGATCATCAGCACCAGCAGAACGAGGCCGAATACGGCCAGCTTGTTCTCGGCGAATTCGGCGAGGATGCGTTTCCAGGGTGCCTCGGTCTTGGCGAGCGGTGCGCCAGCCGTGGGCGCGGCAGCAGTCTGGTTCATTTGGCATCTCCCAGACGTACGCGCGGATCCAGAACGGAATACAGGATGTCGACGATCAGGCTGATGATCACCAGCAGGAAGACGACGACGATCAGATAGGCCACCACGACCGGACGGTCGAGAAGTACAATGGAATCGATCAGCAGCTTGCCCATGCCAGGCCAGGAGAAGATCGTCTCGGTGATGACGGCGAAAGCGATCAGGCTGCCCAGCTCCAGGCCGGTGACAGTGGTGATCGGCACCATGATGTTCTTCAGGATATGCACGCCAATCACGCGTTTTTCGCTCAGGCCCTTGGCACGCGCGAATTTCACGTAATCCATCAGCATCACTTCGCGCGCGGTGGCGCGGGCAAGGCGGATGATCAGCGCGCATTTCGACAGACCGAGCGTGAGTGCCGGCAGCGCGAGATACTTCCAGCCGTCCAGCGACAGGAAGCTGACATGGATGCCCAGCACTTCCACCGTGGGACCGCGGCCGGAAGCCGGCAGCCAGCCGAGCTGCACGGCAAACACCATGATCAGCATCAGGCCGACCCAGAAATTCGGCAGCGAGAAGCCCAGCACCGAGCCCGCCATGATGGCGCGGGCGGTGACGGTTTCATGGCGCAGGCCGGCGTAGAGGCCTAGCGGCACGCCGATCACCACCGACATGAAGGTGGCGATCAGGGCCAGTTCCAGAGTCGCCGGCATGCGTTCCAGGATCAGGTTGATTGCCGGCTGTCCGAAAACGAAGGACTTGCCGAAATTGCCCTGCAGCGCCGAGGTGACGAAGGTGAGGTACTGTTCCCACATCGGCCGGTCGAGACCGAGCGATTTTGCGATGGCCTCGCGGTCGAGTTCGGTGGCTTCGGGGCTGACCAGGATCGCGAGCGGATCGCCGATCATGTAGATGCCGACGAAGACCAGCACCGACATCACCGCCATGACCAACGCCGCCTGCATCAGGCGTCTGATGATAAAAACAAGCATGACTTAGAAACGCCCCGCAACCTGGTTTTGCCGGCACCATTCTTCATGATGGCTCAAGCCGGCGGTTCCCGAAGCAATAACCGAAACCACATGCAGTGCCTAGGTTTTCTTAGAGAATGATCTGATAACCCGGCGGTATGGCTTTTCGCATTGCGGTAAAGCGCGCGCGGCAGTCAGGACGAGAGTCGGGCTCAGTGCCCGGTTGTAGTCCCGGTCCGGACCATCGCTCCCAAAGGTCCAAAAGCACGTGGGGTCTGCAAACAAAAACGCCACCGGAGTTCAGTCCGGCGGCGTCAATTGTGGTCGGATGCCAGTCGGCAGTTGCGATCAGTTCTCGCTGTCTCCGGCAGGTGCGGTCGTGGACGGCGCTTCAGCCGGCGCGGCGTCGGCGCGCGAGGCAGCGCGGGCTTCGCGCGCATCGCGCTTTTCCTTGTTCTGCTTGCGCTTGGCGGCGAGCAGCAGCACGCGGTCGAGTTCCATCTGGCTGCAGATGCCCAGATACACCGGATCGCGCGGTTTGATGTTGGCGTGATTGGGATGCGTGTGGTTCTTCACGCGGTCAATCGTCGCCTTGGTGGTGCCGAGCAGCTTCTGGATCTGCGCGGTCTGCACTTCCGGATGATACTTCAGCAGCCAGGCGATGGCGTCCGGGCGATCCTGGCGCTTGGAGACCGGCGTGTATTTTGCGCCCTTGGTCTTGTGACGCTGCAGCGGCACGGTCGGCGCCAGCAGTTTGAGGTCGGCGCTCGGATCCTTTTCGCAGCGTTCGATCTCGTTCGGGCCGAGCTGACCGTTGCCCACCGGATCGAGTCCGACGATGCCGACGGCCACTTCGCCATCGGCAATGCCTTTCACTTCCAGCACATGCAGGCCGCAGAAGCGGGCGATCTGGTCGAAGGTCAGTTTGGTATTGTCGATCAGCCACACGGCGGTGGCTTTGGGCATCAACGGCAATGCCATGGGTAAAATCCTTCTCAGGCGGCCGGCCGCGGTCAGCGGCCGCCCGCGGGGCGAAATTCGAGCGTCAATATAGTGCAACAGCCCCCGGGTGCAACCGCCCTGCAGGTGCTAAGTCATTGTTTTTATATCAGATCACCAGCAAAACTTTGCCGACATGGTCGCCATGGTCGATCCGGGCATGGGCCTGGGCGGCCTCCGCCAGGGGGAAGCGGCTGTCGATGATGGCCTTCAACCGGCCATCGGCAAAGGCCGGCCAGACCTTCGCTTCCAGCGCCCGGGCGATCTCGCCCTTGAAGGCAATCGGGCGCGGCCGCAGCGTCGAGCCGGTCACGGTCAGACGCTTGCGCATCAGCAGGCTCAGGTCGCCTTCGCCCTTCGGGCCGCCCTGGACCGCGATGATCACCAGCCGGCCTTCCTCGGTCAGGCATTTGATGTTCGGCGCGAAGTATTTGCCGCCGACCATGTCGAGGATCACGTTCACGCCCTTGCCGTCGGTGAGCTCACTGATGCGCGCGGCGAAATCCTCGGTCTTGTAGTTGATCGCCTTTTCGGCGCCGAGGCTTTCGCAGAAGCGGCATTTCTCGTCGGTGCCGGCGGTGGCGAAGATGCGTTTCGCACCGAGCAGTTTGGCGAGCTGGATCGCGGCGACGCCGATGCCCGAGGCGCCGCCATGAATCAGGATGCTTTCACCGGCTTTCAGCTGGCCGCGGTCGGCGATGTTGGTCCACACGGTAAACCAGTTCTCCGGTAGCGCGGCCGCCTCGGCCATGTCGAGACCCGCAGGCACCGACAGGCATTGTTCGGCCGGTGCCGTGCAGTAGGTGGCATAGCCGCCGCCGGCGACGAGGGCGCAGACCTTGTCGCCGATTTTCCACTGCGTCACGCCCTTGCCAAGCGCGACGATCTCGCCGGCCACTTCCAGGCCCGGCGTGTCCGGTGCGCCCGGCGGCGGCGGATACATTCCGGAGCGCTGCAGCACGTCGGGACGGTTCACGCCAGCGGCATGCACCTTGATCAGCACTTCGCCGGCGGCGGGCTGCACCATCGGGCGTTCGGCCGGCTTGAGCACGTCCGGCCCGCCGGGCTGGCTGATCTCGATCACCGTCATCGTATTGGGCAGCATGCGCGTCTCCTGAAAGGTCTGTGCGTGATCTAGCGGGACAGCATCGCTACGGCAAGCCGGCAGGTTTCGCTTTATCCGGCTTTCCGGCCGCGGCTAGTATGGTGCCAAGCTGAAACGGGAGGCCGGAATGGATTGGGATGAAGCTCAGACGCGCAAGCCGGCGCTGCCGAAATTCGAGACCATGTCGATCGAGGCGCTCGAGGAGCGCATCGTCGATCTCGAAGCCGAAATCGCCACCATCCGTGACGTGATCAAGAGCAAGCAGGCGGCGCGCGGCGCCGCCGACAGTTTCTTCAAGAAATAACCTCTGGCGCGCGGAGATGTGCCGGTATCAGGTCGGACATCTCCGCATCGGCCATCCGCAGCGCCACGCGGCAATGGGTGACGCCCGGCTCGGCCTGGCTCTGCAGTACCACGAACTGCCCGCCGGCTGCCGCCGCGACGGCCCGGTCGTATTCCATCATACGCCAGCAGGCCGCCGTCCGGCCGGAGCCACGTAAGGGGCAGGGCGTCTCGATCCGTGCAAAGACGGTCTCTGCCGTGATCGCCTCGATCGGCACCTGTTTCGGGCTCGGGAAGCTGCTCTGCCAGGCCGTCCCGAGGTCGGAAATTTGTCTGCTTGTCTGACAAATTTTATTGCGCCGGATGGCGTTCCGCGCCAGCCAGCGCGACCAGGCCCGGCTGACCGGCCAGAGCATGGGAGGCCGCGCGAGCCCGGCCGAGACGGCCAGCAGGGCGGCCATGCCGCGGCGGATCAGAAATTTCTGGATCGGCGTCATACCCATGACATATGACAAAAAATGTCATATGTCAAAAGGAGTCAGCGTGCCCGAACAGTTCTCAGGATCATGTCGACGGCAGCTAAAGCCCTGTCCTGCCAGATGGTTTTGTCCAGATCGGCCGCCAGCCGGGGGTCGTGGAAGCGGCTCATCAGATCGTCGATGGCGACGGCCAGCTTTTCGGACGGTTCGCCGCGGAAGGCGCCCGCCGCGCTGCCTTCGGCCAGCAGGCCGGTCAGGTGGCGGCGGATATTGTTGCGATGCTGGCGCAGCAGTCCGGCGAGGTTCTTCATCACCTCGTCCAACACCTCGACCAGGCAGGGATCTGACAGGTAACGTCTTGTGTTTTCAGCATCTTTCAGCAAAAAGGCATGCAGCCGCGCGGCCGGGCTGCGGCCGGTATCGCGGGCAATCGCGGCCAGCTTTGTCTCGTCCTCGGCCAGCCAGCGGCTGGCCAGCGCGGCGACGATGGCGCGCTTGTTCTGATAATGGCGGTAAACCGCGGTGCGGGCGATGCCGGCTTCGGCGGCGATATCTTCAATGCGGGTGCGTTTGCCACCCAGCCGGCGGAAACAGGCCAGCGCGGCATCCAGCAGCCGGTCCTGCACGAGGCCGGTGAGGGCTTCGTCCGGCGCTTCCTGTGACACGGCAGCGAGTTTTGTCATGCCTTCGACCATACAGGATCGGCGCCGCTTCATGAAATCTTAAGTGCGACCGGTGATACTGTGGCCAGTGAGAGATTTCAGTTCGGTCATAGTTTCCTCCCTGTTGGTTTTGACCTCCAGGCCGCCGGCTGCTTAACCGGCGGCCTTTTTTTATGGCCCCGTTCTCTGCTACCCATCCGGTCTGAAAAGATTTTTCCCGGGAGGGCGCCATGCTGGAACCCAAATTCTTCCGTTTCGACACGCTGAGCCTGCATGCCGGCCAGCAGCCCGATCCGGCCACCGGCGCGCGTGCCGTGCCGATCTACCAGACCACCTCCTATGTCTTCCGCGATGCCGACCATGCGGCCGCATTGTTCAACCTCGAACGCGGCGGGCATATCTACTCGCGCATTTCCAATCCCACCGTCGCCGTCCTCGAAGAACGCCTCGCGGCGCTGGAAGGCGGCGTCGGCGCGGTCTGCACCGCCTCGGGCCAGGCGGCGATGCATCTGGCGATCTGTACGCTGATGGGGCAGGGCGGCCATATCGTTGCCTCGCGCAACATCTACGGCGGCAGCTACAACATCCTGGTGCATACGCTGCCGCGGTTCGGTATCACCACCACCTTCGTCGATCCGCGCGACCATGCGGCATGGAAGGCCGCGATCAAGCCGGAGACGCGGCTGGTGTTTGGCGAGATCCTCGGCAATCCCGGCCTCGAAGTGCTCGACGTGCCGGCCGTTGCCAGGATCGCGCATGACGCCGGCATTCCGCTGATACTCGATTGCACCTTCGCGACGCCGTATCTGTTCCGCGGCTTCGAGCATGGCGCAGATCTGGTGATGCATTCCGTCACCAAATTCCTTGGCGGCCATGGCGTGGCCATCGGCGGCGCGCTGATCGATTCCGGCCGTTTCGACTGGGAAGCCTCAGGCAAGTTCCCCACCATCACCGAGCCTTACGCCGGCTATCACGGACTCGATTTCGCGGAAGAATTCGGCCCCGCCGCCTTCATCATGCGCGCGCGTGCAGAAGGCCTGCGCGATTTCGGCGCCTGCATGTCGCCGACCAATGCTTTCCACCTGCTGCAGGGCGTCGAGACGCTGCCTTTGCGCATGGCGCGCCATGTCGAGAACAGCCGCAAGGTGGTGGCCTTCCTGAAATCGCATCCGGCGGTCGCCTGGGTGTCGTATCCCGAGCTGGAAGAGCATCCCGACCATGCGCTGGCGAAACAGCTGCTGCCCAAGGGCTGCGGCGCGGTGTTCAGCTTCGGCGTCAAGGGCGGTCGCGAGGCCGGTCGCGTGCTGATCGAGACGCTGCAAGTGTTCTCGCATCTGGCCAATGTCGGAGATGCGAAATCGCTGGTGATCCATCCGGCCAGCACGACGCACCAGCAGATGAGCGCTACCGAACTCAAGGCCGCCGGTATCGGCGAGGAGCTGGTTCGCCTTTCCGTGGGCCTGGAAGACAGCCAGGACCTGATCGACGACCTGAACCAGGCGCTGCGTGCGTCGCAGAAGGCCATCAAGGCCGCAGCAGAATAAGCAAAGCAGCGAGGAACGCGGATATGTGGCTCGACGTCGCGAGCAAGAAAGTGTTTGCCGCCACTGGCGGCAAGGAGTTCGACAAGACCAAGCCCTGCGTGGTCTTCATCCATGGCAATGCCTGCGACCATACGGTCTGGGCGATGCAGACGCGCTGGTTCGCCTATCACGGCTATTCGGTGCTGGCGCTCGACCTGCCGGGCAATGGCCGCTCGGAAGGTCCGATGCCGGAAAGCGTGGAGGCCTTCGCTGACTGGATGCCGCAGCTGCTGGATGCAGCCGGCGTGCAGCAGGCCTGCCTGGTCGGTCATTCGATGGGTGCATTGATTGCGCTGGAAACTGCGCAGCGCCATCCCTCGCGTGTGAAAAAGATTTCGCTGCTCGGCTTTGCTTTCCCGATGGCGGTCAATCCGGAACTGCAGGCTCTGGCCGACAGCGGCGCCTATACCGTGGTCGAACTGATGAACGACTGGATGATCGCCAAGCGCAACCAGATCGGCAGCAACCGCGTGCCGGGTGCACATTTGCTGAATGGCAGCATTCGCCTGATTGATCGCGCACCGCGTTCGGCGCTAGCGCTCGGCTTCCGCGTCTGCAACAGCTATCAGAATGGCAAGACAGCCGTTGCCGCCATCGCGTTGCCGGCGCAGATCATTGCCGGCGAACGCGACCAGATGACTCCGCTGCGCGCCGCGCGTGGCTGGGCGAAAGAATTCAAGAACGGCCGCATCGATGTGCTGCCGGGCTGCGGCCACATGATGATGGGCGAGCGGCCGGACGAGACGCTCGACGCGCTCAAGGATTTCATCGCCGGTTGACCATGAAAACACCCGATCAACGCCTTTACCTGATCACGCCGCCGGCACTCGAGCCGGCTGTCTTTGCCGAAGAGCTCAAGAAAGCGCTCGATGCCGGCGATGTCGCCTGTTTGCAGCTGCGCCTGAAGGACGGCGAGCAGTCCGCGTCCGACAACGCCTTCCGCCGCGCCACCGAAGCCCTGCTGCCGGTCTGTCATGAATATGACGTCGCCCTGCTGATTAACGACCGGCCCGATCTGGCGATCAAGTTCGGTGCCGATGGCGTACATGTCGGGCAGGACGATACACCCTACGAAGAGGCGCGACGCATCCTGGGCCCGGATCGCATCGTGGGCGTCACCTGTCATGATTCCCGCCACCTGGCGATGGAAGCGGCCGAGGCCGGTGCGGACTATGTTGCCTTCGGCGCGTTCTTCCCGACCGAAACCAAGCAGCCGAAGACAAAAGCGGAACCCGAGCTGATCGAATGGTGGGCCGAACTGATGGAAGTGCCCTGTGTGGCTATCGGCGGGATCACGGTTGAGAACTGCCCGCCGTTAATCGCCGCAGGCGCTGATTTTCTTGCGGTTTCCGCCGGTGTCTGGCGCCATCCGGAAGGCCCCGCGGCGGCGGTAAAAGCCTTTAATGCAGCGATTGCCAAGCATGGGAACCGCTGATAGGTTCCGCCGCCTTTCCAGAACACGTCTCCGTCCCCAACTTCCGGTGCCCCAATGGCCCTGCGTTCCGCTTTGATCAATGCAATGGGTAACGCGGCGCGCAAAGCGCAGCGCAGCCTGATCCGCGACTTCAACGAGGTCGAGCATCTGCAGGTCTCGAAGAAGGGCCCCGCCGATTTCGTGTCTGCCGCCGACCGCAAGGCCGAGAAGATCCTGCAGCAGGAACTTGCCAAACTACGCCCAGATTTCGGTTTCATCATGGAAGAGGGCGGCCGGATCGAGGCGAAGGACGGCAAGACCTACTGGATCATCGATCCGCTCGACGGCACCACCAACTTCCTGCATGGCATTCCGCATTTCGCCATTTCGATCGGCGTGCAGCGCGAGGGCGAACTGATTGCCGGCATCGTGCTGGATGTGGTGCGCGATGAACTCTTCTGGGCGGAGAAGGGCGTCGGCGCCTATGTCAACGAGCGCCGCATCCGCGTCTCGGCGCGCCGCAAGCTGCCGGAAGCCGTGTTCGGCACTGGCATTCCGTTTCATGGCAAGTCGGGTCATGAGGCATTCCTGAAGGAAATGACCAAGGTGATGTCCGAGGTGGCGGGCATCCGTCGCCTGGGCGCCGCGGCTCTCGATCTCGCCTATGTGGCGGCGGGGCGCTACGACGGGTTCTGGGAAACCGGCCTGCAGCCTTGGGATGTTGCCGCGGGCGTTATTCTTGTGCGCGAGGCCGGCGGCACGGTCACGGATTTCGCCGGCGGCGACAAGATGCTGGAAACCGGCGGCATCATCGCGGCGAATGACGTGCTGCATGCCCCCCTGACCAAGCTGGTCAAATCCTGATCCCGGAAACGATCTGCGGGCGTCATTTGCACCGCACAAGTCGTTGATTTCCTATCACTGACGCCTGCTTGCCGGGTTGTCGGCCTCCTCTGCCTCCGCTATCGTTCGTGACGTAATCGGGCTTCGGGGGATTTTCGATGGCTGCCAGGCCAGTTCCGCATTCGCTTGCCGTCCTCTCGCTTGCGCTCGGCTTTGCCGGCGCCGCGCCGGCGATGGCGCAGAATTACATCGGCAGCGGTAACGTGCAGGTCAATCTCCAGGCCCTCGACCAGCTGGGGGGCGTCCGCGCGGCTGCGCCGCAGGCCCCCCTGATCGGCGCTACCGGCAGGGCACCGCGGTCGCCTGCGGTATCATCCGTGGCGCCCCCGCCGAGCGATGCACTACTCGGCGAAACCGGCAGCGCCGCCGGGGCCATCAAGCTGCGCCGGCCGGGTAGCACCGCTACCCGCAAGGCCGCCGCGCCAGCCGCACCGAAGGCCGTTGCCGCTCCGGCGGCGACTGCCGCGGCCGCTCCTGCCGCTCCGGCGGCGACTGCCGCGGCCGCTCCTGCCGCTCCGGCAGTGGCTGCTGCGCCGGCCCCGGCAATGCCGACGCCCGCCCCGGCCCCTGCCGCAGCCGCTCCGCAGGCCGGCGCACCGACGCCTGTGGTGCCTGTGGCCCAGGCTCCGGCAAATCCGGCTCCGGCAACTTCAGCCTCGGCGCCTGCGGCGTCCACGGCTGCGGCCCCGGTTGCAGCACCGGCATCGACGCCTGCCCCGATTGCCACACCTGCCCCCGCCCCGCAGGCTGTCGCTCCCGCAACGACTGCGGCGCCTCCCGCACAGGTGGCCGCTGTGCCAAGCCCGCCGCGGCCTGTCCCCGCACCGGGGCCCGGCGCCGGTGGCGTGGTCACACTCGCTTTTGCCAGCGGGCAGGGAGACCTGCCGTCCGCAGCCGATCTCGCGGCGCTCGATGCGCTGGCCGCGCAACTCGCCAGCGGCGAGGATCGCCTGCAGATTCGCGCCTATGCCTCCAGCACGGTCAGCGACGGCGGCAGCGGCGCGCGGCGTCTCTCGCTCACGCGTGCGCTGGCCGTGCGGCAGTACCTGATCGACAAGGGCATTCGCTCGACGCGGATCGATGTCCGCGCACTCGGCGCTCCCACAGATGGGAGTGTCGCTGATCGCGTGGAAGTCGCGCCAGTCGGTCGTTGAACCGGCGGTCGCTGATCGCGCGCCCGACATCGTTCCGTCGCATATCCGGGGTTGATCCGCTTCGCCGCCCTGGGCGATCATCCGAGGGTTCGCTCATTGATTCGTCAGGCTGATTCACCTGGACGAATTCCCATTCGCCTGCGGGCCCGCCGGGTTCCGTTCCGTCAGCCGGTCGTCGGTCGACGGCAGGTGCCGTGAAATTGCCGCATTCGCTCCGTAACGCAGAAGCGGAAGGATGGATTGCATGACCAAACCGGGCCGTTTTCTGTTGCGCATGGTGCTGTTCCTCGCCGCTGTCGGCGTGGTGATCGCTCTGCTGCACAACACGCTGTTGCGCGCGTTCATGGCCAATGTGGCGCTGAACAGCCTGATCCTGGCCGTGCTGCTGATCGGCATTCTCTATTCCTTCCGGCAGGTCTGGCTCACCGGCCAGGAGGCCGCCTGGGTCGAGGCCTGGCAGAAGGCGCAACGCAGCGGCGGCGCAAATATCGGCGAACCGTCCAGCCTGCTGGCGCCGCTGGCGCGCATGCTGGCCAATCGCAGCCCGCGCGGTTCGCTGCATGCCAGCGCGACGCGGGCGTTGCTCGACTCTGTCGGCTCGCGCCTCGACGAGGCCCGGGAAATCTCGCGCTATTTTATCGGCCTGATGGTCTTCCTCGGACTGCTCGGCACCTTCTGGGGTCTGCTGGAAACCATCAATGGTGTCAGCGACACGATCAACGGCCTGTCGTTGAGCGCCACGGAAGACATCAATGCGCTGTTCAGCAAGCTGAAAGGCGGCCTCGAAACGCCCCTGTCGGGCATGGGGCTGGCCTTCTCGACCTCGATGATGGGGCTTGCCGGCTCGCTGATCCTCGGCTTCCTCGACCTGCAGGCGGGCCAGGCGCAGAACCGTTTCTACAACGATCTGGAAGAATGGCTCGCCGGGTTCACCCGTGTCGGCGGCGGCGCGGTGGCCGAAGGCGACCAGTCGGTGCCGGCCTATGTGCAGGCGCTGCTGGAACAGACGGCCGACAGCCTGGACAATCTGCAGCGCACCATGGCGCGCGGCGAAGACAGCCGGACCCAGACCGGGGCGGCACTGTTGCAACTCAATGAAAAGCTCAGCCTGCTGACCGAGCAGATGCGTGCCGAGCAGGGTCTGCTGCTCAAGCTGACCGAACATCAGATCGAGATGAGGCCGATCATGGCCAAGCTGGCCAGCGGCACCGAAAGCGGCGGCTTCGATGCCGCCAGCCGCGGCCATCTGCGCAATATGGATATCCTGCTGACGCGCCTGCTGGATGATGCGGCGCAGGGCCGCGCCAAGCTGGTGGACGACATGCGCGCCGAAATCAAACTGCTGTCGCGCACCATCGCGGCTGCCGCCGACAACCAGCGCCGGTAACGCGTCATGGCGCTCAGCCGCAGGCGCAACGATCACCAGAGCGCCGGCCCATGGCCAGGCTATGTCGATGTGCTGTCGACCTTGCTCATGGTCATCGTCTTCGTGCTGGCGGTGTTCATGCTGGTGCAGTTCTTTCTCGCCAATGCGATTTCCGGTCGCGACAAGGCCATCGAGGGCCTGCGCAGCGAACTGGCAGGGCTGGTCGAACAGCTGGCACTGGAAAAGCGCAACAATGCCCAGATGCGCATCGACCTGACCAACCTGCAGGCCACGCTGAGCAGTGCCAATGCGGAACGCGAACAGCTGGCCGCCGTTCTGGCCGACAGCCAGGCGCGCGCCGATGAGGCCGAACGGAAGCTGGCGGAGCAGCAGCAGATCGTGGTCGACCTGCAGGGCAAGCTGGTGTCGAGTACCGGCCAGCTCGAACAGGAAAAGCGGCTGACGTCGGAGGCGCGCAGTCAGGTCGACCTGCTGAACCGGCAGATCCTGGCGCTGCGCGAGCAGCTGGCGCAGATCGAGCGCATCCTGAGGGAAAGCGAAGAAAAAGATAAGGCCAATCAGGCACAGGTCACCGATCTCGGCCGCCGGCTGAACGCGGCGCTGGCGCGCAAGGTCGACGAGCTGACGAACTATCGTTCGGAATTCTTCGGCCGCCTGCGGCAGGCCCTGGGCAACCGGCGCGATATCCAGATCGTCGGCGACCGCTTCGTCTTCCAGTCCGAAGTGCTGTTCGATTCCGGCTCGGCCGAACTGAAACCCGAAGGCCGCGAACAGATCGGAAAGCTGGCCAGAACGCTGATCGAGATCAGCGAGAAGATTCCGAAGGAACTACCCTGGGTGCTGCGTGTCGACGGCCATACCGACAAGCTGCCGATCAATACGGCGCAGTTCCCCTCGAACTGGGAACTGTCATCTGCGCGTGCGATTTCCGTGGTGAAATTCCTGGCTTCCCAGGGTGTGCCGGTCGAGCGACTGGCGGCCACCGGTTTCGGCGAGTTCCAGCCGCTCGACGGCCGCGAGGATCAGCTGGCCTTCCGTCGCAACCGCCGCATCGAGCTCAAGCTGACGGAACGCTGAGCGGGAGTTGTGTCGACGATGTTCGAAGAAGCGTTTCTCAAGGTCGGCGAACGGCTCGGCGCCCTGCAGGCCAAGGTCGTGCTGGCGCTCGCGGGCGGCGCGCTCGCGCTCGCGGTTCTCCTGGCGGCCGGCGTGTATATCTGGCTCAACCCCCTGCTGCATTGCCGGCAGCAGAGCGCACTGCTGTTCTTCGGCACGGCAATCCGCCATGGCGACCATGTGCGCCATCTGGATGGCAGCGAATGGCACGGCTTTGTTGAATCGGCCATCGTGCCGCGCCTGCCGGACGGCTTCACGATTCTGGAGGGCCAGGGCTTCTATCGCTCGGCAACGGATGGCGCGGCGGCGCGCGAGAATACCTATATTCTGATGGTGGCGCATCGCAACGATGCCGAGATCAACGCGAAGCTCAGCACCATCGTCGCGGATTACAAGTCGCGCTTCCAGCAGGAGAGCGTGCTGCGCCTCGACCAGTGCGGCGCGTATAGGTTCTAGCTCGTCGCGCGCAGCTTCGTGTCGTCGATCAGGCAATCCAGTATCGTCGGCTGGAACACCGAGCCGATCAGCAGTCGGCCCTGATGGTGCAGACCCACGCTGGCGCCCGAGAGTAGCGTGCCCGGATCGCCGAAGGCTTGCTCGGTATGCACCACGCCACGACTGTCGCGCGCCAGGCGCAGGATCATGCTGGGGCTCTCTTTCTCGGCATCCCTGGCATGGCCGATGAAGGCGAAGGCATTGGGATGTGCCGCGACCCAGAGGTCGCCGTTCGAGTCGCGGCGGATATTGTCGGCGCCGCCGGGCAGGGCGAGGCTGCCGCTGCGCAGCAGCAGGCCGCTCTGCGCTTCGCGGGTGAAGGCCAGCAGCATGCGCCACTGCGTCGAACCGACCAGCACGGTGCCGCCGTCGGCGCTGATCTCGATGCCGTTGGCGAAGGCGATATCTTCCGCCACCACGCGCGCGCCGCGGCCGTCGTGATAAACCACGGTGGAACGCGCGAGCTGAAGCAGGTTCTCCAGCATATGCATCCAGCGCACATTGATCACGGCGGTACCGGGGCCGCGGTCGTTGGTCAGGTAGAAGGATTCCGGCCCGGCGGCTGCGATGCCGTTGGGGTACACGAACAGGTCGCTCGACACGCTGCCGCGATGGCGCAGCACCGGCAGCGTCGTGCCAGCCGACTGCTGGACCGAGAAGATCTCGACGGTATGCCGCTCGCTGCTGCGATGATTGATCACATGCAGGAAGGCCTGGCCGTCGGGCGCGGTGAACAGGCTGATGCCATGCGGATGCAGCACGAGGCTGCCGGGCAGTTCGAGCTGGGTGAAGCGACCGGGACGGCTGCTCATGTCGTAGAAATACAGGCCGCCGGGCGCCTCGCGATTGCGGCGGTCCTGGCTGGAGACGATTGCCCCGTTGGCCAGGTAGGCCATGTCTTCCGGTCCCGGCGGCGCCGGCACGGCTTCGCATTGCCCGGCCACGAAAGGCTCCGTGCTGCGATAGGCGCCGCCGAGCCAGATCGTGTAACCGGCGTAGAGAACTACGGCCACGGCGAGAAAACGCCACCAGAAGCGCATCATGCGCCGCGGCAGCGGTTTGTCTTCGCGGCGTTTACGCGGCGGCATCGGCTTCTGGTCCGTTCTCAGCCAAGCTGGACATGAACTGCAGCCGCGCCAGGCGGGCGTAAAGCCCGTCTTCGGCCATCAGGCTGTCATGACGGCCGCTGGCCACGATGCGGCCCTGATCCATCACCACGATACGGTCGGCCTTCTGCACGGTGGCCAGGCGATGCGCGATCACCAACGTCGTGCGGCCCTGCATCAGGCGTTCGAGCGCGACCTGCAGCTTGCGTTCGGATTCCGCATCCAGCGACGAGGTCGCTTCGTCGAGCAGCAGTACCGGCGGATCGCGCAGCAGCGCGCGGGCGATGGCAATGCGCTGGCGCTGACCGCCGGACAGCCGCACGCCGCGCTCGCCCAAGTAAGTGTCGTAACCCTGCGGTAGCGCCTGGATGAAGCCATGTGCCGCGGCGGCCTCGGCCGCAGCCTGCACATCGGCATCGGAAGCCTCCGGCCGGCCGTAGCGGATATTCTCGGCCACCGTGGCACCGAAGATCACTGGCTCCTGTGCCACCAGGCCGATATGCCGCCGCAGCTCGACCGGATCGAGCTGGGCAATGTCGATGCCATCGAAGCGGATGCTGCCACTTTCCGGATCGTAGAAACGCAGCAGCAGCTGGAACAAAGTGGTCTTGCCGGCACCCGAAGGCCCGACGATGGCGACGGTTTCGCCGGCCGCGATCTCGAGGGTCAGGCCATCCAGCGCCGGCGTCTGCCGCCGTGCCGGATAGTGAAAGCGCAAGGCGTCGAACTGCAGCCGGCCGCTGGGCTGCGCCGGCAGCCGGAGCGGCTCGGCCGGTGCGCGGATCGCCGGTTCGGTGGCCAGCAGCTGCATCAGGCGTTCGGCCGCACCGGCGGCGCGCTGCACATCGCCCCAGGTTTCCGACAGCGCGCCGACCGAGGAGGCACCGATCACGGCATAGAAGACGAAGGCGCTGAGTTCGCCGGCCGACATCTCGCCGGCAAACACCGCCTTGCCGCCGATCCACATCACGGCATTCACCGCGCCGAAAACCAGCAGCATGACCAGTGCGGTCAGCCAGGCGCGCGCGCGGATGCGGCGCACGGCGGTGCCGAAGGCATCCTCGGCATGGCGGCCGAAGCGTTCGCTCTCGCGCGCCTCATAGGTATAGGCCTGCACCGTCGAGATGGCGTTGAGCGTTTCGCCGGCGCGTGCCGCCAGATCGGCGATGCGATCCTGGCTTTCGCGCGACAGTCTGCGCAAACGCCGGCCCAGCACGATGATCGGCAGCACGACCAGCGGAATGACCAGCGCCACCAGCAGCGTCAGATGCGGCGAGGTGACAATGAGAAGCGCTGCGCTGCCCAGAAAGAGCAGCGTGTTGCGCAACGCCACCGAGACGGACGAGCCGACCAGCGTCTGGATCAGTTCGGTATCGGTGGTCAGGCGTGACAGCACCTCGCCGCTGCGGGTGGTTTCGAAAAATGCCGGGCTCAGCTTCATCACATGGCCGTAGACGGCCTTGCGGATATCGGCGACCACGCGTTCGCCCACCCAGGTGACGAAGTAGAACCGCGCAAAGGTGCCGAAGGCCAGCACGACCACGACGCCGAACAGCGCACCGAAATAGAGGTCGAGATAGTCGCCGTTGCCGGCGCCGAAACCGGCATCGATGACCCGGCGGATCGCCTGGCCGATCATCAGCATGGCGGCCGAGGTGATGATCAGCGCCACCGCCGCGCCCACCGCCATCCAGCGATAGGGAGCAACGAAACGGAAAACATGTTTCAGCGCCGAGAGCGGCGGGCGCTTGGAATCGGATGTGTCGGCGGACGTCATATCGACTTGTCTGGCTGAAAACTCAGGTGGTTATACCGGCCACGGTCCGGCCGGACAACGCAAGGGCACCAGCCGGCAACCATCTACCGCCGATATTCGCTGTCATTTTTGAATACGATAATATTCATTTCAGTCAGACCAAAATATTCACTTTATGTTCGATTTATTCTCGGATAGGTAAATGTAAAAGGGCAGCACATCGTCCTTCGGGAGGGGTTATGCGACGGAGACTGGTACCGATTATCGCCGGGTTCGGCATGGCTCTGCTGCTCGGTTGCGTCACCCAGCCTCCGCCGCCGCCAGTCGCAACGGCGACGCAGGTGGCCACGACGTCGGAGAACGGCGCGTTGACGCCCGCAGCGCTGGCGGGCAGCCGGGTGATCGACCTCGCCCGCGTCCAGATCGACATTCCGCGCGGAACGGAGATCGGGCATGTCAGGAAGCCGCTGCTCTTCAAGTGCGATGGTATCAGCGCGGGGCGCGCAACCTACGACGACAGCCGGGTCAGTGCCCGGTCCGTGGAATGGAAAGATAATTTTTACCGGGTCATGAGCGGGCACGGCTATCAGCTGGCAGGCGCGCCCGGGCAGCTCTTCGCCGAGCGCGGCGCCAACGAACCCGATTTTTTGATCGGCGCCAACATCACGAATCTGCGGGTCGATGCAGACCTGGTTTGCGATGTCATGACCCCGCGCGTTCTGGGTATGAGGGGAACCGGGACGATCACGGTCGACTGGCAGGTCTTCGATCCGGTCAACCGCCGCGTCATTCACCAGTCCAAAGTGGAGGGACGATACGAAGCGCCATCCACAATTCCGAACGACAACGCCCTGTTCATGTATCTGGCCTTTGCCGACGCGGCCAACAAGTTTGCGCTGGACCCGCGGCTGCGCGACATCGTCACGCAGCAACGCCCCTCCATCATGGCCGAGCGTAGTCTCGATGCAAATATGAAGGCGCGCCTGCCGCTGCGCAGGGCTACGCTGTCGCAGCAACCGATCGATACGCAGATCGACCGCCTGCGTAGCGCAACCGTGCTGATCGAAACCGGCGATGGCGGTCACGGCTCGGGATTCCTCGTCACCGACGACGGGTTGATGATCACCAACAAGCATGTCGTCGGCGGACAGCGTTTCGTACGCGTGCGGCTGGTGTCGGGGCGCTCCGTGGTCGGCGAAGTGCTGCGCGACCATGAATTGCGCGATGTGGCGCTGGTGAAGCTGGAAGGCAGCGGCTATCCGTTCGTGGCGATCCGTGAAACGCCGGTCCGGGTGACCGAGGAGGTCTATGCCATTGGCGCTCCCCAGCGGACGAGCTATGCATGGACGGTCACGCGAGGTGTCGTCAGTGCCTGGCGCCCCGCCCGGCCTCCGAGCCAGCCTTTCGATCTCATACAGGCAGATGTCGCGATTCATCCTGGGAATAGCGGCGGACCGTTATTTGACCGTCAGGGCAATCTCGTTGCTATCTGCGTCTCCGGCTTTGGCAAGGACAACATGAGCATCAACCAGTTCATCCCGATTCTGGACGGACTGGAGAAACTGGGGATCGAACTGGTCGACCCGGCCGAATATCAGCGCCGTCGCAACCAGACTGCGAGCCAGTAGCTAATTAACTGATTTTGTTAATGTATTGGCCGGCGCCGGTTCGGGCTTGCAGGGGGTGGGGCTTATGGTTATAACGCCCCCTCGATTTACGGCTCCCCCCGACCATCATGACGATGAGCGCCATGAGTTGGGGGCAGGCCCCGGAGAACTGTCATGAAGCCCGATATCCATCCCGATTATCACGAGATCAAGGTGCAGATGACGGACGGCACCGTCTACACCACCCGTTCCACCTGGGGTAAGCCGGGCGACACTATGATGCTCGACATCGACTCGACCTCGCATCCGGCCTGGACCGGCGGTCCGGCCCGTCTGAACGAGGCGGGCGGTCAGGTCGCCAAGTTCAAGAAGCGCTTCGGCAATTTCGGTCTCAAGAAGTAATCGACCGTATTCGGATTACTGTCGGGCTGCGGCACCGGCAGGGAAAAGGCGGCCCGGATCTCCCGGCCGCCTTTTTTGTTGCCCGGGGTCACAGATGTGACTCGCGGCACGCTTCATTAACCACCGCTGTTTTACCCCTTGGACCTGATCCGCGCGTTCCGGAGCAAGACAGCGCCGCCATGGCTCAGGTTTATCAGTCCGCGTCCATCCAGCTGGGCAACGAGATCATCACCGTGGTCTATGTCGCCTATGCCGCCATCGCCACCGACGAAATGGCGACGCGCTCGCTCGCAGCCATGAAGCCGCTGTTCAGGCATTCCACGGTCGTGCTGGCGGCTCAGGGCGTGAATCTGGCGCCGGAATTCGTCGGCCCCAAGCATGTGGTAGATGTCCTGCGCGGTCGGGCGCTCCACGAGTTCCGCTGGGTTCCGATCTCGATCGGATAACGCTGCGACGGCGGCACTGGCGCGGATTTTCGCGCAATTTCTGAGGCAAGATCCCCTCTTGAAGCCCGGTTTCGGGCTTCCTATCTCAGGCGCGTGCCGGATGCTCGATCATGAGGTCCGGCGGTTTCGGCGGCCCGGCTCGGACTGAGCGGGAAACGTCTCCTGCCTCTTTTCATGGGCGGGCCGCGCAAACGACTCATCGCTTGAAGGAGGATGACTCAATGCGTGCTTTCGATCTTTCCCCCCTGCTGCGCTCCAGCATCGGTTTCGACCATGTGAACCGGCTGTTCGAACTGGCCAATCGCGTCGACGAGGCCGCGACCAGCTATCCCCCATACAATATCGAGAAGCGCGGTGAAGACGCCTATCGCATCACCATGGCGGTGGCCGGTTTCGACCAGAGCGAACTCGATGTCACGGTCAAGGAAAACAGCCTGATCGTCACCGGCAAGGCGGTCGAACAGACCGTCGAGGACGGCGAGCAGGTTTCGTATCTCCACCGCGGCATCGCACGCCGCGCTTTCGAGCGCCGCTTCGAGCTGGCCGATACCGTGAAGGTGGTCGGTGCCGAACTGAAGGACGGCCTGCTGCATATCGCGCTGAAGCGCGAGGTGCCGGAAGCCAAGAAGCCACGCCAGATCCAGATCAGCACGGCTGCCAATACGGGCGGCGTGATCGACGCCCAGCCCCGCGCTGCCTGATCGGGGCGGCGTAATGCCGGCAGCCTGACTGGCTGAAACGAAAACGGCCCCGGTCGCGAGACCGGGGCCGTTCCTGTTTCAGAACTCGAAGGCGGCTTACGCAGCCTTGAACTCGCCCTCCAGCTTGGCCTCGTATTTGCCGAGCGCGGCCAGGCCATTCAGGCGGGCGCGGTGCAGATAGCCCTGCTGCGCATTCGCCACGTTGGCGGCCTTACCGCCCCACAGCTTCAGCGGCAGGGCCTGCAGGGCGCGGCCGTAGGAGAAGGTCAGCGCCCAGGGCAGGTTCGGGTGGCGGGCATTCATGGCGCCCAGATGGGCCGAGGCCAGTTCGTCCGACTGGCCGCCCGACAGGAAGGCGATACCCGGCACGGCCGACGGCACGCAGCGCTTCAGCACCTGAACGGTGGCATCGGCCACTTCATCGATGCTGGCGGCCTTCTTGCAGCTCTCGCCCTGGATCACCATGCCCGGCTTCAGGATCATGCCCTCGAAGACGACATTGTGCAGCGCCAGCTGCTCGAACACGGTATGCAGGGTGCGCTCGGTGGCGGCAAAACTGGTGGCCAGATCATGGTCGCCGTCCATCAGGATTTCCGGCTCGACGATCGGCACGATGTTGTTGGCCTGGCAGATGCCGGCATAGCGCGCGAGCGCTTCGGCATTGGCCACCAGCGCCTGACGGCTCGGCTTGCCGAGGGCGACGTCGATATTCAGCACCGCGCGCCACTTGGCGAAGCGGGCGCCAAGCTGGTGGTATTCGGCCATGCGCTTGCCCAGACCGTCGAGGCCTTCGGTGATCTTCTCGCCGTTGCTGCCCTGCAGGCTCTGCACGCCTTTGTCGACCTTGATGCCCGGGATGATGCCGCGCTTGTTCAGGATGTCGACCAGCGGCGTGCCGTCCTTGGCCTTCTGGCGCAGCGTCTCGTCATAGAGGATCACGCCGGAGATGTATTTCTCCGAGCCTTCGGTGGTGAACAGCATCTCGCGATAGTCGCGGCGGTTTTCCTCCGTCGACGGTACGTTGATGCTGGAGAGGCGCTTCTCGATCGTGCTGGTGCTTTCATCGGCGGCGAGAATGCCCTTGCCCGGCGCGACCATGCCCTTGGCGATCTTGTTGAGTTCTTTGACGTCCATTTCAGTCAGCTCCCGATAGTCCGAATTCAGTTCGTTGATCACGAAAATCCGGCCCCCCTGTTTCAGGACCGGATTTTATCACGCATTCACTTCGCCGCCACGGCAGACGGTGCGGCCAGCGCGGCCACGCCGGGCAGTTCCTTGCCTTCCAGCCATTCGAGGAAGGCGCCACCGGCGGTGGACACATAGGAAAACTCCTCGGCCACGCCGGCATGGCGCAAGGCCGCCACCGTATCGCCGCCGCCAGCCACGCTGAGCAGGCGGCCCGAAGCAGTGAGCGCCGCCGCGGTGCGTGCCACGGTCACGGTGCCGGCATCGAAGGGTGGGGTTTCGAAGGCGCCCAGCGGGCCGTTCCAGACCAGCGTCTTGCAGTCGGCCAGGATCGTGCCGAGGCGGGCCGCCGCGACCGGACCGATATCCAGGATCATCTGGTCGGCCGGCACGCGTTCGGCCGGCACCACCTTGCTGGGGGCGCCCTGCCTGAATTCACGGGCTACCACCACGTCATCCGGCAAGATAATGGCGCAGCCGCGCGTCACGGCATCGCGCAGGATGTCGCGCGCGGTGTCGGCGAGGTTCTTCTCGCACAGGCTCTTGCCGACTTCGCGGCCCTGGGCGAACAGGAAGGTGTTCGCCATGCCGCCGCCGATGATGATCTTGTCGACCTTGCCGAGCAGGTTGCCGAGCAGTTCCAGCTTCGTGGAAACCTTGGCGCCGCCGATCACGGCCGCGACCGGCTTCTCGGGTTTGTCGAGCGCAGCCTCAAGATGCTTCAGTTCCACTTCCATGTTGCGGCCGGCATAGGCCGGCAGCAGATGCGCCAGCGCCTCGGTCGAGACATGGGCGCGATGGGCGCAGGAAAAGGCATCGTTGACGTAAATGTCGCCCAGCGCGGCCATCTGCTTCGCCAGCGACGCGTCGTTCTTTTCTTCCCCGGCATGGAAGCGGGTGTTCTCCAGCAGCACGACGCCGCCGGCCTTCAGCTTGCCGATCGCCGCCTTGGCCGGTTCCCCGACGCAATCTTCGGCGAAGGCAATCGAAGAGCCAAGCGCGGTGGCGAGCGCGGCCGCCACCGGCTTGAGCGACATTTCCGGCACCGGCTTGCCGTCCGGGCGACCGAAATGCGACAGGACGACAACCTTGGCACCCTTGCGCGACAATTCGTGCAGGGTGGGCAGGATGCGGCTGATGCGCAGATCGTCGGTGATCTTGCCGTCCTTCATCGGGACGTTCAGATCGACACGCGTCAACACCGTCTTGCCGGCGACGTTGACGTCATCGAGGGTACGGAAACCGGGCATGTCAGCGTTGCTCCCGGCTCAGAGCTTGGCCATCGCCACCGCAGTGTCGGACATGCGGTTGGAGAAGCCCCACTCGTTGTCGTACCACGACACCACGCGCACCAGATTGCCGTCCATCACCTGGGTCTGCTTCAGGTCGAAGGTCGAGCTGGCCGGATTGTGGTTGAAGTCGCTGGAGACCAGCGGCTGGTCGTTGACGTCGAGGATACCCTTCAGCTGGTTCGCGGCGGCGCGCTTGATTGCCTCGTTCACCTCTTCGGCCGTGGTGGCCTTCTTGGCGATGAACTTGAAGTCGATCAGCGACACATTCGGCGTCGGCACGCGGATCGAGGAACCGTCCAGCTTGCCCTTCAGATTGGGCAGCACCAGACCGACGGCCTTGGCGGCGCCGGTGGTGGTCGGGATCATCGACAGTGCCGCGGCGCGGGCGCGATAGAGATCCTTGTGCATGGTGTCCAGCGTCGGCTGGTCGCCGGTATAGGCATGGATCGTGGTCATGTAGCCCTTTTCGATGCCGATCGCGTTATCGAGCACGAAGGCAACAGGGGCCAGGCAGTTGGTGGTGCAGGAGGCGTTCGACACCACGGTATGCTCGGCCTTGAGCTGGTCGTGGTTCACGCCATAGACGACGGTCAGGTCGGCATTGGTGGCAGGCGCGGAGACCAGCACCTTCTTGGCGCCGGCGGTCAGGTGCAGCGCGGCCTTCTCCTTGTCGGTGAAGATACCCGTGCATTCCATCGCGATGTCGACCTTCAGCTCCTTCCAGGGCAGCTTGGCCGGATCGCGCTCGGCGGTCACCTTGATCGGGCCGCGGCCCACATCGATGCTGTCGCCCTTGGTGGTCACAGTGCCATTGAAGCGGCCATGCACGCTGTCATAGCGGAACAGATGTGCGTTGGTCTCGACCGGGCCGAGATCGTTGATGCCGACAACTTCGATATCCGTGCGGCCGCTTTCGATGATGGCGCGCAGCACATTGCGGCCGATGCGGCCGAAACCATTAATCGCAACCCGAACCGTCATTTTTTTGATCTCCGATGGGATGGCGTGGCGAGCAGAAGCTGGGCGGCGTAAACCGCCCATAACCGTCCTTTTTCGGGGCTGGGTTTAGCCCCTTTACGGGTGAGTCGCAAGGCGAGCACGGCGATATCGCAGCCACTTCCCCGGTCCCTAGATCAGGCCGTAGGGGAAGGGGGTCCACCAGCCAGCTTTCAGGCCGGCGGCGCGTAATCCGGCGCCGATCCACTCGTTGCAGGTGCGAAACGGACTGTAGCGTCCGGTGGCCTCGAAAAATGCGTCATCCTGGCCGAATCCTGGTTCGCCTAGCGGCTGCGGGCGGCCGTTCCCGCCCGGGGCGAAACCGGTTTGGATATAGGCGGCGAGGGCGTGATACTGCAGGGCATCGACCTCAAGCCGGCGGGTTTTCAGCGCCGGGCCCGTCAAAGCGGCCTCAGGAACCCGCATGACATGCATGGCGGCAGGGCCGCGACCCAGCAGGGCGGCCAGCGCCAGATCAGGCCGGAAATCCACCGGACGGCGGGTATTCAGGTAAAAATCCCGGTCGCCCCAGCCAAAAGCCACATAATCGCCCTCGGTCAACCGGTCGGCCAGCCGGCTGTCGGCCAGCCAGGCGGTCCAGTCGGTCTGGTCCTGGCCGGTCCGCGTTCGGGCGGGCAGGGCGACCCAGACATGCCAGCCGTTGGAAATCAGATAAACCGGCACGGTCGGCTGGCCGGGCGACGGTGCGCGATGCGGGGCCGGCAGCAGGCCCAGCGTCAGCGCCGCAGCCCCGTACAGCACCGGCAGGGCCAGAACCGCGAGGCAAAGGAACAGGAGGGGGCGGCGGAGACTGCGCATGGGCCGCTCTCATGCCGCAGAAATGTGGCGAGAATGAAGCGTCAGCTGCGGTCCGGGGGCGCGACTCGGTGGATAACCCCTTGGCGCATCAACATATCTTTGGCAGTATCGCGATGTTGGATTGCGGGTGAAGGACGGGACCGGCTCAAGCCGGCCTGAAAAACTGGGGGATATCGATGCGTTTCCATGTGCTGTCCGGCTTTGCCGCGGCTGTCGCCGCCTGTGTGATTTTCGCAGTCGCTCCGTCGGCGCAGGCCCAGCAGAAAGACGATCCGTCCTTTCTGACCGTTGCCGCCGGCTATCACGACATCGCCGACGATCACGATGCCTTCGAGGGGCGTCTTGAATATCGCTTCGGCAACAAATTCTGGATCTTCAAGCCGATGATCGGCGTGCTCGCGACCAGCGATACCGCTGTGATGGGCTATGCCGGTGTGCTGGTCGACATCTATTTCGGCCGCCGCTGGGTGCTGACGCCATCCTTTGCGCCGGGCCTGTATCGCGAGGGCGATGGCAAGGATCTCGGTGGCGCGATCGAGTTCAAGTCGCAGCTCGAACTCAGCTACCGCTTCGACGACCGTTCGCGGCTCGGCATCGGTATCAGCCATATCTCCAATGCCAGCATCTACGACAGCAATCCCGGCACCGAAACGGTCTTCCTGACCTATTCGCTGCCGCTGGGGCGCTGAGTCAACGCAAGAAAGCGGCCGGATTCAGTCCGGCCTGCTGCCACACTGCGGCAGGCGTGAGGCCCGCGGCGCGCAGATCGCGTAACGATGGCGCATTTTTGCGTTTGGCCAGCCGCTCGCCGCTGTCGTCCAGCAGCAGCGCATGATGCGCATAGGTCGGCACCGGCCAGCCGAACAGGGCCTGCAGCAGGCGATGCAGATGGGTGGCGGCGAACAGGTCGTGACCGCGCGTCACCAGCGTGATGCCCTGTAACGCATCGTCATGGCAGACACAGAGATGGTAGCTGGCGGGGATTTCCTTGCGCGCCAGGACCACATCGCCGAAGCCCTGCACCAACAGCTCCGGCGTCACGGTCTGCCGGCCGGCCTGCTCGTCCTGCCAGTGCAAGGGCCAGCGTCCGACATGCTGGCAGGCCGCCGCCAGGTCCAGCCGCAAGGCATATGCCTCGCCGGCCGCGATGCGCTGCTCGCGTTCGCCGGCTGACAGATGCCGGCAGGTGCCCGGATAGACCGCACCCTCGAAGCCGTGCGGCGCATGCCCGGCGGCCTGGATCTCGGCCTGGATCTGCTTGCGGGTGCAGAAGCAGGGATAGAGCAGGCCGCGCTGCCGCAGATGGTCGAGCGCTCTGGCATAGTCGTCGAAATGCTGCGACTGCTGACGCACCGGCTCTTCCCAGCTGAGACCCAGCCACTGCAGGTCGTCGAAAATGGCCTGCGTGAAATCCGGCCGGCAGCGCGTGACATCGATATCCTCGATCCGCAGCAGAAAGCGGCCGTTGTCCTGCCGGGCGCGCAGCCAGCCGATCCCCGCCGCATAGGCATGGCCGAGATGCAGGTAGCCGGTCGGGCTTGGCGCACAGCGCGCAACGGTGTCAGACTGCATGACGCGATTCCATCAGCGAAGCATATGGCAAACCTTCCGCCCGCCGCAAAGCCCGATACCCGCAAACGCACGAAGGTCGCGCTGGCGCAGCTTTGCGCGCGCGAGCCGAAATTCGCCGAGGCCTTTGCCGCTGTGGGCTTCATCGCCGACCGCCGCCGCCCGGCCGATTTCGCCAATCTGTGCCGCATCGTGATCGAGCAGCAGATCTCGGTGGCGGCGGCCGCCACCATCTGGGGCCGCCTGGAGGCAGCAGTACAGGGTCGCGCCAATGGCGTATTCACGCCCGAGCGCATGCTGAAGCTGACCGAGGCGCGTCTGCGCGCCTGCGGCCTGAGCGGGCCGAAGGTGCGTTATGTGCGCAACTTGGCACAGGCGGCGAAAAGCGGCGTGATCGATTTCGACCTGCTGCCGAAACTGGAGGACCAGGCCGCCATCGCGATGCTGACCGAAGTGAAAGGCATCGGACGCTGGACGGCGGAAATCTTCCTGATGTTCGCGCTGGATCGCGAGGATATCTGGCCGGCGCATGATGTGGCGCTGCAGGAAGCGGCAAAGCGCCTGTTCGGCCTGAAAAGCCGGCCCGATGTAAAGAAGATGGACGGGATGGCCGAGACATGGCGGCCGCATCGCGGCGTCGCGGCGCGGCTGCTGTGGCGCTATTACGCGGTGACGGCGAGGCGTGTCACCACCGATATTGCCGACACAAAGGAGGCAGGCGCATGAGCGTCGCAATTGATGGTCCGCGTCTGGAAGCGGCCAGCGGCAGGGCGCGCAAGCTGGTGGTGCTGATCCACGGCTATGGCGCCGATGGCAACGACCTGATCGAACTCGGCGCACAATGGCGCAGCCTGTTGCCCGATGCGGCTTTCGTGGCGCCGCATGCGCCCGGGCGTATTCCCGGCTTTCCGCCCGGCATGATGGGCGGGCGCCAGTGGTTCGCGCTCGATGCCTACGATCCCAAACTGCTGCGCCGCGACCCGCATCACACGGCCGAAATTTACGCCACCATGCAGCGTGCTGCCGAGCAGGCTGCACCGGCGCTGGAACAATTCATCGCTGCCGAACTGGAGCGCCGCGGTCTGGGGCCGTCCGACCTCGCACTGGTCGGGTTCAGTCAGGGTACCATGATGGCGCTGCATGTCGGTTTGCGGCGCGATCCCGGCCCGGCGGGCATCTTGGGCTATTCCGGCGCGCTGCTCGGCGGCGAAGACCTGAAACGGCAGATTCGCAGCCGGCCGCCGATTCTGCTGGTCCATGGCGATGCCGATGAGATCGTGCCGATCGAAGCGATGCACGCGGCGCTGAATACTCTCGCCACCGCGGATTGTGCCGCGCGATTCCATGTCAGCCGCGGTCTGGGTCACGGTATCGACGGCCAGGGGCTGTCGCTTGGCGGCGCCTTCCTCGCCGACTGTTTTGCCCGCGCTACATGATAGGGGGACTCGGTGTGGATAACCGGGTCAGCTTACAAAATAAGGTAGTTGTCATGATGCGGTAACCCCGCATATGGTAAGGGCAATACGGCGTTTCGGAACTGGGGGAGCAATGAACCCTGAGAGTTGCCCGGCGTTGGTTTTGAATGCGGATTACCAGCCGCTGTCCTACTTCCCGCTGTCGGTCTGGCCGTGGCAGGAAGTGGTCAAGGCGGTCTGCATGGATCGCGTCACGATTCTCTCCGAATACGATCAGGAAGTCCGGTCGCCCGGCTTCCGCATGCGGCTGCCCAGCGTGGTGGCGCTCAAACGCTATATCGCCCCGGCACGGCGCCCGGCTTTCACCCGATTCAACCTGTTCCTACGTGATCGCTTCTCCTGCCAGTATTGCGGCAGCCGACATGAGCTGACCTTCGATCACGTCATTCCGCGCTCGCGCGGCGGCCTCACGCGCTGGGACAACGTGGTGGCAGCCTGCGCGCCCTGCAATCTGACCAAGGGCGGCCGCATGCCGGACGACTGCCACATGCATCCGCGCATCCGTCCGCATATGCCGACCGTGCAGGAATTGCAGCGCAACGGGCGGGCTTTCCCGCCCAACTTTTTGCACGAGAGCTGGCGCGACTTTCTCTACTGGGACAGCGAACTGGAGCCTTAACCCGGCCCGCCCGCTTACACGCGCTCCGACAGCCAGATGGCGGCGCGCGTGATCGCTTTGATACCCCTCGACAGCAAGGGATAGGCCGGCGCCTCGGCCGCGCCCTCGGCGCGCGCCGTGTCGCGGTGATCGATTTCGTCGGCACGGAACTGCTCGATGGTTGCGCGCAGCTCGGGTTCGGACTCGCCGAGTGTCTCGATCTGTTTGGCGTAATGCGCGTCGATCACTTCTTCCACCGCCTCGGTGCAGGCCATGGCGGCCTTCTCGCCCAACAGCGCCGTGGCGGCGCCGAGCGCGAAGCCGCCGACATGCCACAATGGCGACAGCAGGGTGGGGCGCACGCGGCGCTGCGGCAGCAGGCGGTCGAAGGTATCGAGATGGACCTGTTCTTGCTCCAGCATATGGCGAATCGTCGGTGTCGACGGCGCCCGCTTCAGTACCGCTAGCTGGCCCTCATAGATACGCCGCGCGCCATATTCGCCGGCATGGTCGACGCGCAGGATACGCTCCAGCAGGGCACGCGGATCGGGATCTCCGGCCAGACGCCGTTTTTGCATCACACGCTCTCCTGCGCGGCACGACGGGTGGCAAGGACTGCGAAGATCGCGAGTGCAGCCGCCCAAAGTGCATTCCAGCCTGCCATGGAAAGACCCAGAACGCGAATGGCCGCCTCGTCGCAGCGCACCACTGGCGCAGCCATCAGCTGGGCGCGCAGGTCTTCCAGTGTGGTGGCGGTGGAGGTCGTGCTGCAGCTGGTCAGGCCCTGCCACCATTTCCATTCGACGCCGGCGTGAAACACGCCGATGCCGCCGGTGATCGCGAAACTCAACGCCGCCAGCGTCAGAAGCGCCACACGCCAGCGCGGCAGCAGCAGTGCCCCAAAGCCGAAGGCGACGGCTGCGATATACGGCCAGCGCTGCCAGTGACACATCTCGCAGGGCGGCAGGCCGAAGCCGTATTGCGCAATCAGCACCAACACCAGCGTGCCGCCAGCCGCGAGGGCGACGAGCGGGCCGGAACGGTTGGGCTGAAGCAGGCTGTCGATCATGGTTCAGAAAAGATAGCGCACGGCGACGAATCCGCCAATCAGGCAGACCACGAAGATGACACCGAGAATATTGAGTCGCTTCTCAATGAAGCCGCGGATCGGCTCGCCATAGATGCGCAGCAGGCCCGCGACCAGGAAGAAGCGCGCTCCCCGGGTGATGATCGAAGCGACGGTGAAGACAATCAGGCTGAAATGCGCCGCGCCGCTCGCGATGGTGACGATCTTGTAGGGGATCGGGGTCAGGCCCTTGATCAGGATGATCCAGACGCCCCATTCGGCATAGGCGTCTTCGAAGGCCTGCCATTTCTCGGCATAGCCATAAAGATCGATCACCCAGCGGCCCAGCGTCTCGAGCAGAAAATAGCCGATGGCATAGCCGAACAGCCCCCCAATCACCGAAGCGACGGTGCAGACGGCGGCGTAATAGTAGGCGCGGCTCCGGTCGGCCAGGCACATCGGGATCAGCATCACGTCGGGTGGAATGGGAAAGACCGAGCTTTCCAGGAACGACACGACGGCCAGAGCGCGGTCGGCGCGCGGTCGCGCGGCCTGACGCATGGTCCAGTCGTACAGGGAACGAAACACCGGGGTGGATCTCCAAAGGCCTGACAAGCCGAAGCTGTATGCCGGAGGGGACGAGGCTTGTCCATGTGCCGCCCGGTCGCAGGTAATGACAAAGCAGTGTTCCAAAGCCTCTAATACCGCCAATTATGCGTAGGAGGCTGGCCGTTGATTCGGGGGCCGCCTTGAGTAATATCCGCCCGCTACGCATCGGCGCGACGGCCGGGCCCCAGTGGTGAAATTGGTAGACGCGACAGACTCAAAATCTGTTATCCGCAAGGGTGTGCTGGTTCAAGTCCGGCCTGGGGCACCACCGTTCGACTGAAGTATGCGAAAAAGCCGGAGACCCATCGGGTCTCCGGCTTTCGCGTTTCAGGCGATGACCTGACTCAGGCCAGGGCCGAAAGGTCAGTGCTTCTTCACGGCGTCTCGTACGGCATCCTTGGCGCTGCCCACAGCATTCTGAATCTTGCCTTCGGCCTTATCGGCCTTGCCTTCGGCTTTAAGCTTGGCATCGCCGGTGAGGTGGCCGGCAGCTTCCTTGATGTTGCCCTTCACCTGCTTGGCGGTGCCCTCGATCCGATCCTTGTCCATGTCTGCTCTCCTTTGTGTTGCACGGGGATTCAACACAGCTGAGGCATGATCGTTCCCGGTACATCGCCGTGAACAACGCAATGTCACAAGCCTCCTGGTGCAACCAAGCGTAAGCAGAGAGGGCTGTAATAAGGGATCAGTAGAGCAGTTGAAAAAAGGAGAGTAAATCACCACATCCACAGAGTACGCACACTCAGGGCTATCAGCAGGATCGCTAACCATGCAGAAACCGTTGCAGCTCGTTTTTCGCGACATGAAGACGTCGCTTGCGCTTGAAACCTTTTCCGTGACCGCGTTGAGCGACTGGAACAGCATTATCCCCGCATCATCGGATGCCGCGTTGTGGCGGAACTGCCGCATCGCAGTTCGGCCGGCGCCAGACCCTCACCGAAAGCCGCTCTGGCCCTCTCCGTCGAAGTGGAGATTCCGGGTAAGCCCAGGATTGTGGTGAAGGACGCCGAAACGAGACGCGAGGCCAAGGACGACCAGCTTGCCGTCGTCACGCATGTTTTCGAGGCGATGGAGCGCCGGCTGCGTGACGCGTGGCGCGACCGCAATAAAGGCGCGACGCGGCAGATCGCCGACGATGGCAGTGTGGCCACGCGCTAGCTGGCGGCGGTCCTGATCAGACGGCAACGGGGGAACTGCCTGGCGGCGGCGTCGCAAGACGTGTCCATCGGGGTGGCCGGGCCCGGCCAGCGGAGTCATCTGTAGTCCGGGAAGTTGTGGATTTGTCAGCGGGATTCTGTTGTCTTGCCATCCCGGCAGAAATCGTTATGCTCCATAACAATTGTACGCCAAGCAAAAACAAAGATAGCCATATGCGTCTCGATCCCGCCGACCGCCTCGCTGCCGCCAATTTCGGTCTTCCTGCCACGCTGTCGGTCAGTGTGGACGGCGATGTTGCCGTGCTGAAACTGCAGCGCGCGGCCAAACGCAACGCCCTCGACAATGTCACGGTTCTCGGTCTGCAGAGCTTTTTCCTCAATCCGCCCACCGGCGTGAAGGCAGTGGTGCTGGATGGCGAGGGCGAGCATTTCTCGGCTGGCCTCGATCTCAGCGACACCAAGGAACTGTCCTCCTCGGACGGCGTGTTCCATTCGCGCATGTGGCACGAGAGCTTCCGCCATATCCAGTTCGGTAAGGTGCCGGTCATTTCGGTGCTGCATGGTGCGGTGATCGGCGGCGGGCTTGAGCTCGCTGCCGCGACGCATGTGCGCGTCGCCGAAAGCTCAACCTTCTATGCTCTGCCGGAAGGGCAGCGCGGCATTTTCGTCGGCGGCGGCGGTTCGGTGCGCATTCCCAAGCTGATCGGCACCGCGCGCATGATGGATATGATGCTGACCGGCCGTGTCTACAATGCTGAGGAAGGCCATGCCATTGGCCTGTCGCAGTATCTGGTCGGGCCGGGCGAAGGCATGGCCAAGGCGATGGAACTGGCGAAAAAGATTGCCAGCAATGCGCCGATGACCAATTTCGCCGTCATGCATGCGCTGCCGCGCATTGCCGACAGTTCGCCCGAAGCCGGCTACATGATGGAAGCGATGATTTCGTCGATTGCCCAGGCTGACATCGAGGCGAAAAACCGCATCCGCGATTTCCTCGAGAAGCGCGCGGGCAAGGTCGGCAAGTAGAGTTTTTCTATCGGCCAGATCGCGACAACGCGGCGGCCGGGCCAAAAGGGCCGGGACTTGGGAGGAGTAGCTGCGTATGAGTCACCATCCGCATCGTCAGGTTAATTACGGCCGCGCCGAGACCGAGTTCACCCGGCTGCAGGACGGCACGATCCTGATGCGCTCGCCAGAGCAACTGGGTGCCTATCCCGACAAGCTGACCGAAAAGATCGATCACTGGGCCAAGGCGGCGCCAGAGCGCAGTTTCATGGCGCAGCGTGATGCAAAAGGCGACTGGCGCCGACTCAGTTATGCCGATCTGCAGCGTCAGGTGCGCGCCATCGGCCAGGCGCTGCTGGATCGTGGTTTGTCGGCAGAACGCCCGGTGGCCATTCTGTCCGACAACGATCTCGAACATGTGCTGGTGGCGCTGGCCGCGCAGTATGTCGGTGTGCCCTCGGCGGCAATCTCGCCGGCCTATTCTCTGGTCTCCTCCGATCACGCCAAGCTGAAACATGTGCTGGGCCTGCTGAAGCCCGGCATGGTCTTCGCCGCCGATGGCGCCCGGTATGCCGCGGCGATCAATGCGGCCGTTCCGGCCGATGTGGAAGTCGTGGTGACGGCCAACCCGCTGCCCGGCCGGCCGGCAACACCCTTCACGGCGCTGGTGCAGACGATAGCGACCGGGGCGGTGGATCGCGCCCATGCCGCCGTGACGCCGGATACGGTGGCAAAATTTCTGTTCACCTCCGGCTCCACCGGCATGCCCAAGGGCGTGATCAACACGCAGCGCATGTTGTGCAGCAACCAGCAGATGATCCTGCAGTCGCTGCCGGTCTTCGGCGAGGAACCGCCGGTCTTCATCGACTGGCTGCCGTGGAACCATACGTTCGGCGGCAACCACAATATCGGCATCACGCTCTACAACGGCGGCTCGCTCTATATCGACGACGGCAAGCCTGTGCCGGCTCTGGTCGAGCGCACGGTACGGAACCTGCGTGAGATCGCGCCGACCGTGTATTTCAATGTGCCCAAGGGCTTTGAGATGCTGGTGCCCTATTTGCGGGAGGACCGCGGTTTGCGCGAGACCTTCTTCAGCAGGCTGAAGATGATCTTCTTCTCCGGCGCGGCCTTGCCGCAACATGTCTGGACCGCGCTGGAAGACCTCGCCGTCGAGACCATCGGCGTGCGGATTCCGATCATCAGCGGACTGGGCGCTACCGAGACTGCGCCCTTCGCGCTCTGCGCCAACTGGCCGGTCGACCGTTCCGGCATCATCGGCCTGCCGGTGCCGGGGCTCGATCTGAAACTGGTGCCGAACGGTTCCAAGCTGGAAGTGCGGGTGCGCGGGCCGAATATCACGCCGGGCTACTGGCGTATGCCGGAGATCAGCGCCAAGTCCTTCGACGAAGAAGGCTATTACAAGATGGGCGATGCCGCGCGCTTCATAGACCCCGACAAGCCCGAGAAAGGCCTGATGTTCGATGGCCGCATCTCCGAGGATTTCAAGCTGACCAGCGGCACCTGGGTCAGCGTCGGGCCGCTGCGCGCGAAGTTCATCGCGCATTTCGCGCCCTATGTGCGCGATGTGGTGATCGCCGGGCATGACCGCACGGATCTGGCCGGCCTGGTCATTGTCGATCTCGACAATTGCCGCGCGCTCTGCCCGGACCTGCCGGCCGATGCCGGTATCGCACAGATCGTGCATGACCCGCGCGTGCGCGCACGCTTTGCCGAACTGGTCGAAAGCTACGGCCGGCAGGCGACCGGCAGTTCCACACGCATCGAACGCATCGTTCTGCTGGATGAACTGCCCTCGCTGGATGTCGGCGAGGTCACCGATAAGGGCTCGATCAACCAACGTGCCGTGCTGGATCATCGTGCCGCGCTGGTCGAAGACCTCTATGCCGCCACACCTTCCTCCCGCGTGATCACTGCCAAGGAAAGCATCGCCCATGTCGCGTAACGGTCTCGCCCAGGACTACAAGGATATCTGGCTGCTCGATGGCGTTCGTACGCCGTTTGCCGATTACAACGGCGCGCTGGCGGATATTTCGCCAATCGATCTCGGCATCAAGGTGGCGAAAGACGTCCTGAAGAAAGCCGAAATGCCAGCTGAGGATATCGGCACGGTGGTCGCCGGCAACATGGCGCAGGCGTCGTATGACGCTTACATGCTGCCGCGTCATGTCGGGCTTTATGCCGGCGTGCCGCTGGAGGTGCCGGCGCATCTTGTTCAGCGCGTCTGCGGCACCGGCATCGAAGCGATCATGCAGGCGGCCGGCCAGATCCAGATGGGCCAGACCGAGGCCGGGCTGGTGGTCGGCGCGGAATCGATGAGCCGCAATCCGGTGGCCTCTTACACGCATCGCAACGGCTTCCGCATGGGCCAGGTCGAGTTCAAGGATTTCCTGTGGGAAGCCCTGATCGACACCGCCCCCGGCATCATGATGGGCGACACCGCCGAAAATCTGGCCCGCGAATACCAGATCACCCGCGACGAGGTGGATGCTTACGCCGCCGAAAGTTTCGACCGCGCTGTGAAGGCGAAGGCCGACGGCTACTTCGCTGGCGAGCTGACCAAGGTGACCAGCGAGGAATTCAGGCTGGAGGGTTATAACAGCCGCGGCATCAAGATGAGCCGCAAGACCCCGGAGCTGGCCGAGGATACGCATGTGCGGCCCTCGCCGGTCGAGACGCTGGCCAAGATCCGTCCGGCCTTCGGCGGCGTGCAGACCGGCGGCAATTCCTCCGGCGTCGTGGACGGCGCGGCGGCGGCCATCGTGGTGTCGGGCGACTATCTCAAGGCCAAAGGCCGCACGGCGCTCGGCCGCGTGGTGGCGGGCGCCAGCGTCGGCGTGAAACCGGAAGTGATGGGCATCGGCCCGGTGCCGGCGATTCAGGCGGTCTGCGCCAAGGCCGGGATTTCCGTCGACCAGATCGACCGGTTCGAAATCAACGAAGCTTTCGGTGCTCAGGTGATGGCCTGCATGCGCGCGCTGAACATCCCGCGCGAGAAGCTGAATGTGAATGGCGGCGCCATTGCCATCGGCCATCCGCTGGGGGCGACCGGCGTACGTCTTTCAGTGACGGTGGCGCGCGAACTGAAGCGCTCGGGCCTGCGCTATGGCGTGGCCTCGGCCTGCATCGGCGGCGGGCAGGGTATCGCGCTGCTGATCGAGAATCCGGACTACAAAAAGAACTAAGCCAGCGTCGTCAGCTTCTCGAGCAGATCGAGTAAGTGCTGCTTGTCGGCGCTGCCCAGCACGGTCTCGACACGCTTTTCATGCTGCGTCAGCAGGTGGCGATAGGCGTCCTTCAGGAATGCCTCGCCCTTGGGCGTGAGGAACAGTGCATTGGAGCGGCGGTCGCCCGGCGCCGGCGCGCGGCGCGCCAGTTTGCGCTGCTCCAGTTCATCCAGCAGCGCGACGAAATTGGCGCGGTTGATGCCGAGCGCTTCGCTGACGCGCGACTGTTTCAGGCCCGGATTGGCGTCGATGATCGCCAGCACTGAGAACTGCGCCGGTCGCAGGTCGAAATCCTTCATCGCGACCAGGAAATCCTGGAATACCGACAGCTGGGCGCGGCGCAGGCGGTAGCCGAGCAGATTGTCGAGCAGGCCGAGGCTGACCGACTGGCGCTCCTCAGGGAGATCGATGACGGCGGTTTCAGTCTTGCGGCTGGGGGCGGGCATGAATCCGGTTTAGACGGTCTCGGCCGGCCTGACAATCAATATGGCGATTTTCTAATTGTTGTTCCGGACAACGAATCTGCCTTGACCTGGCTGGCACCAGCATCAAAACTGGCGAAAAATTAGTTGGGAGGCCAACCAATATGAAGACCCATATCCTTCGCGTCCCGATCGAATGGGGCGATGCCGATCCCGCGCGTATCGTGTTCTATCCGCGCTATTTCGCCTGGTTCGACGCTGGCACCCGGCATTTATGGGAAAGCGTCGGCATCGACATGCGCACGATTTTCGACCGGTACGGCGTGGTCGGCATTCCGATCGCCGAGGCGAATGCGAAATTCCTCAGCCCGTCGAAATTCGGCGATGTGATCGAGGTGCATAGCAGCATCCCCGAATGGGGCGAGAAACATTTCCTCGTCGTGCACAAGGTCTTCAATGCCGGTGTGCAGGCGGTGGAAGGCTATGAGCGTCGCGTCTGGGCGGCAGAACGTCCCGACAAGCCCGGCCGGCTGAAAGCCCTGCCGGTGCCCGGCGAGATTCGAAACCTGTTCGAGTAGTTATGCCAGCGCCATGCGGATGCCCTCGGCAGCATAGAGCAGCGGCGAGAGATAACGCTGCTGCATTTCCTCGGCCGTAATACGGCTGGCATGGCCGCTGACATTCATCGCCGCCAGCACGCGACCGGCCTGGTTGCGGATCGGTACGGCAATCGAGCGCAGTCCGATTTCCAGCTCCTGATCCACCATGGCATAGCCGTCGCGGCGCGCCGCGCTGACTTTTTCGCGCAGCAGGGCCGCGTCGGTGATGGTATGCGGTGTCAGCGGTTTGAAACCGCCACTGGCAAAGAACTGGTCGAGTTCGCCGGGCCGCAGATCGGCCAGCAGCACACGGCCCATCGAGGTGCAGAAAGCCGGAAGCCGGGTACCGATGCCGAGCGCCACCGACATGATGCGCTTGGTCGGCACGCGGGCGACATAGACGATGTCACTGCCTTCCAGCACCGAGATCGAGCAGGACTCATTCACCTGTTCGGTCAGGCGCTCCATGAAGGGCTGGGCGCGTTCCCAGATATGCATCGAGGTTAGGAAGGCAAAGCCGAGTTCCAGCACGCGCGGCGTGAGGCGGAAGTATTTGCCATCGCCGGTGACATAGCCGAGTTCGCACAGCGTGAGCAGATAGCGGCGGGCAGCGGCGCGCGTCATGTCGGCGCGGCGCGACACCTCGCTCAGCGTCATCTCGTCGTGGTCGCGGTCGAAGGCGGTGATCACGCGCAGGCCGCGGGCGAGCGAGGTGGAAAAATCCCGGGCATTGATGGCAGTGGTTGACAAGGCCGCGCGGCCTCCCTGTAATGTTTGTTTATAAAACTATTGTGCGTTATACGCACATTAAGTCAAGGAAATGTCTAATTCCTTGACGCAGATCAGCGCAAGCCGCCCGGCTGCTGGCTATAGTGGTTGGGTGACGAGGGAGGAAAGCACAATGTCAGAAATGATCGGCTACAAGCGGCCGGCACCCGGCACCCAGCCGAATTACCTGCATGCCCCTTACCAGTCCTCGATCAAGCGCGCGCCGAACAAGCCGCTGATCCGCATGCCGCAGACGCTGACCGAACTGACCGGGCCGGTCTATGGCCATGAGCGCGTCGGGCCCCTCGATAACGACCTGACCAAGCAGCATGCCGGCGAACCGCTCGGCGAGCGCATGATCCTGTCGGGCCGCCTGCTCGACGAGAATGGCCGGCCGGTGCCGCATTCGCTGATCGAAATCTGGCAGGCCAATGCCTGCGGCCGCTATCCGCATCCGGGCGACCAGCATGATGCGCCGCTGGATCCGAATTTCACCGGCTATGGCCGCACCGTGACGGATGCGGAAGGCCGCTATCGCTTCGTCACCATCAAGCCGGGCGCCTATCCTTGGCGCAACCACCACAATGCCTGGCGGCCGCAGCATATCCATTTCTCGCTGTTCGGGCCGAGCTTCATGACCCGCCTGGTGACGCAGATGTATTTCCCGGGCGATCCACTGCTGCCCTACGATCCGATCTTCAACTGCGTGACCGACCAGCGCGCCCGCGACAGCATGGTGTCGAAATTCGATTTCGAGACCACGATCCCGGAATTCGCGCTGGGCTATTCCTGGGACATCGTGCTGCGCGGCCGCGATGCCACGCCGATGGAAAACAAGAAGTAAGGCGGTTGGAGATGACTCAGATGACTCTTGTTCCCACGGCTTCCTCTACCGTCGGCCCCTATCTGCATATCGGCCTGACACCGCTGCAGGTGCATGACATCGCCAAGGACGCCTCGAAGGGCGAAAAGATTGTGATCAGCGGTCGCGTCTTCGATGGCGAAGGCCAGCCGGTGCCTGATGCCTTGCTGGAATTCTGGCAGGCCAATGCCGATGGCAAATACGCCACGCCGGAAGACAACCAGGACAAGCCGCTGGATGGCAAGTTCACCGGTTTCGGCCGCATCCCGACCGATAAGGAAGGCCGTTTCAGCTTCACGACCGTGAAGCCGGGCGCCGTGCCGGGCCCTGGCAACACGCTGCAGGCGCCGCATATCCTGGTCTGCGTGTTCATGCGCGGCATGCTCAAGCACCTCTACACCCGCATCTACTTCTCCGATGAAGCCGCGGCCAATGCCAATGATCCGGTGCTGGGGCTGGTGGAAGATGCCGGTCGCAAGCCGACCCTGATCGGCGAGCGGGCGGCGGGCAAGGCGGAGTATCGCTGGGATATCCGCATGCAGGGCGAAGGCGAAACCGTCTTTTTCGATTGCTGAGCGGCCCTCCGCCCAGCAACATGCCTGCATGACGACTCAAGGCAATCCTGGCGGGCTGTTCGGCCCGTTATTCCACGGTCCGGCCATGGGCGCGATCTTCACGGACCGCGCCCATCTGCAGGGCATGCTCGATTTCGAGGCCGCGCTGGCGCGCGCCGAAGCCAATGTTGGCGTGATCCCGACTGAGGCTGCCAGGCCGATTGCAGCGCAATGCGATGCCGAATTGTACGATCTCGATGCCCTGGCGGAGGCCGCAGCCAAGGCCGGCAATACCTCCATCCCGCTGGTCAAGGCGCTGACGGCGAAGGTGGCCGCCACGGATAAGGCTGCGGCCGGCTTCGTGCATTGGGGCGCCACCAGCCAGGATGCGATGGATACCGGCCTGGTGCTGCAGCTGCGCGCAGCGCTCATGCTGATCGAAGCCGATCTCGCGAAACTCTCTGCCAACCTTGCCGCGCTGGCGCAGACGCATCGCCAGACGCCCATGGTGGGTCGTACCTGGCTGCAGCATGCGCTGCCGATCACGTTCGGGCTGAAAGCCGCCGGCTGGCTCGATGCGGTCGAGCGCCATCGTGCTAGGCTCAATGAACTGAAGCCGCGTCTGCTGGTGCTGCAGTTCGGCGGCGCCGCCGGCACGCTCGCCGCACTGGGCGATAAGGGCCTCGCGGTGGCCGAGGCGCTGGCCGCGGACCTGAAACTGACCCTGCCGGCCACGCCCTGGCATGGTGCACGCGACCGCATCGTGGAGTTCGGCACGGCGCTGGCGCTGCTGACCGGTACGCTGGGCAAGATGGCGCGCGATATCGCGCTGCTGATGCAGACCGATGTGGGTGAGGCTTTCGAACCTGCCGGCGAAGGCAAGGGCGGCTCTTCTACAATGCCACATAAACGCAACCCGGTCGGCGCTGCTGCCGTGCTGGCCGCGTCGACACGCGTGCCGCATTTGGCCGGCAGCCTGCTGTCCGGAATGGTGCAGGAGCATGAGCGCGGCCTGGGCGGCTGGCATGCCGAATGGCAGGTGTTGCCTGAGTTGGTGCGGCTCAGCGCCGGTGCGCTCGCACAGATGGTCGACGTTACCGGCGGCCTGGACGTCAAGCCAGAGCAGATGCGCGCCAATCTCGATGCTACTGATGGCCTGATCATGGCCGAGGCCGTGGCGATGGCGCTGGGCGCGAAACTCGGCAAGCAGGAAGCGCATCATCTTGTCGAAGCCGCGTCGAAACGCGCTGTGGCCGAAAAGCGCCATCTGCGCGATGTGCTCGCTGACGACAAAACGGCGATGCAGCATCTGAATCGAGACGAACTGGACAAGCTGTTCGACCCACTCAGCTATACTGGCGTGACTGCCGCCCTGGTCGACCGGGTGCTGGCGGCGCGCCGCCCATAACAAGCCGACTCAACCGGAGGAAACATGCCGCAACTCGCCACCGACGATGGCGTCGTCCTGCATTACCGGCTCGATGGGCCGGAGAACGCGCCGGTTCTGGTCATGTCGAATTCGCTCGGCACCAATCTGGATATGTGGGAGCCACAGATGGCGGTCCTCGTCCAGACCTATCGCGTGCTGCGCTATGATACCCGCGGCCATGGCCAGTCCGGCCTGCCGGCGGCGCCCTACCAGGTCGACCGGCTGGGGAAGGACGTGCTGGCGCTGATGGACGGATTGAAGATCGACAAGGCTATGTTCTGCGGCCTGTCGATGGGTGGCATGACCGGCATGTGGCTCGGCGTGAATGCGCCGCAGCGCTTCAGCAAGCTCGTGCTCTGCAATACGGCCGCCAAGATCGGCACGCCGGAAATCTGGAACAGCCGCATAGCCGCCGTCGAACAGGGCGGTACGGCTGTCGTGGTGCCCGGCGTGATCCAGCGCTGGTTTACGGAGAGTTTCATCAAGGCGCAACCGGCTGTGGTCGACCGCATCTCGGCCATGCTGCTGGCCACGCCGGCGGCCGGCTATAATGCTGCCTGCGGCGCGGTGCGCGACATGGATCAGCGCGAGAGCATTGCCGCGATCCGGCTGCCGACCCTGGTGATCGCCGGAACGCATGACCAGTCGACCACTGCGGCAGACGGCAAAGCCGTGGCCGATAAAATCCCGGGCGCGCGCTACGCCGAATTTGCGGCTGCGCATCTCTCGAATGTCGAGGTGCCGGACGAGTTCACCAAGACGCTGACCGCTTTCCTGGCCGGCTAGGAGACGAAAGATGGATGACAAGGATCGTTACGATGCCGGCATGAAGGTGCGGCGCGGCGTGCTGGGCGATGCCCATGTCGATCGCTCGCTCACGAAGATCAACGACTTCAACGGCGACTTCCAGAATTTCATCACCCGCTATGCCTGGGGCGAGGTCTGGACCGACACCACGCTGGATCGCAAGACGCGCAGCTGCATGGTGCTGTCGACCATGATCGCGCTGAACCGCATCGACGAGTTCAAGCTGCATGTGAAGGCGGCCTTCAACAACGGCCTGACCAAAAACGACATCCGCGCGGTGATCAAGCAGGCTGCCGTCTACTGCGGCGTACCAGCGGCCAACAGCGCCACGCACTGGGCCGAGGAGGTCTTCGCCCAGATGGAAAAAGACGGCCACAAGTTCTGAGCCGGGTGTTCCGGCCGCAGATATGAAAACGGCGCCCAAGGAGATTTCCTGGGGCGCCGTTTTTTTATTTAGTGAATGCTGCCATGCTGGCTGCGGTTTTGACCCTGCGGCGTCCGATTCTGGCCGCCTTGACGGTGCGGCTTGCCGGATCGCTGGCCGCCCGGCTTGCGGTTCTGGCCGCCCTCGCTGCGCTGGCCGCCTTCGCTGCGTGCGCCGCTGCCATGACGCTGGCCCTCGCTGCGATGACCGCCATGCCCGCGATGCTGGCCATGGCCATGCGGGCGCTGCTGCTGCGGGCGGTTTTCGCCGCGCGGCTCGGCAGCCGTGGCGGCGGCCAGCTTCTCGTCGCCACGACGGTCGGTCGAGGGGATGCGCTGACGCGTCACCTTCTCGATGTCGCGGAGATAAGCGCGTTCGTCCTGCGAGCAGAGCGAGATTGCCATGCCGTCCTTGCCGGCGCGCGCGGTGCGACCGATGCGATGCACGTAGCTTTCCGGCACGTTCGGGAGTTCGAAATTCACCACATGGCTGACGCCGGTGACGTCGATGCCACGCGCGGCGATGTCGGTGGCGACCAGCACGCGGATGCGGCCGGCCTTGAAATCGGCCAGAGCACGTTCGCGCTGGCTCTGCGACTTGTTGCCATGGATCGCGGCGGCCGGCACGTTGCCGGTGCCGAGATGACGGGCGACCTTGTCGGCGCCATGCTTGGTGCGGGTGAAGACGAGTGCGCGGGTGATGTCCGGATTGGCCATGATCTCCAGCAACAGCGCGCGTTTGCGCTCGGCCTCGACGAAGATCACGTTTTGGTCGATGCGCTCGACCGTGGTGGCGGCCGGAGTCACTTCAACGCGCACCGGATCCTTCAGGAATCCGGCAGCCAGCTGGGCGATGTTCTGCGGCATGGTGGCCGAGAAGAACAGGCTCTGGCGCTGCTTGGGCAGGGCCTGCGAGATGCGCTTGATGGCATGCACGAAGCCAAGATCCAGCATCTGGTCGGCTTCATCCAGCACCACGGTCTCGACGGCGTCGAGGCGCAGGGTGCCCTGCTGCATATGGTCGATCAGGCGGCCCGGCGTGGCGACGAGGACGTCGACGCCGCGGCCGAGTGCCTGCACCTGCGGGTTCATGCCGACGCCGCCGAAGACGACGGCGACCGACAGCTTCATGTCGCGGCCGTAGGCGCGGAATTTCTCGGCGATCTGCGAAGCCAGTTCGCGGGTCGGGCTCAGCACCAGCGCGCGGCAGGTCTTGGGCGCGGGACGACGATTGGCGGCGGCGAGACGATGCAGGATCGGCAGCGCGAAAGCGGCGGTCTTGCCGGTGCCGGTCTGCGCGATGCCGAGCAGGTCGCGGCCTTCGATGACGGGGGGAATGGCCTGGGCCTGGATCGGCGTCGGCTGGGTGTATTTGCCGGCGGTGACGGCGGTGAGCAGGGCCGGGTTCAGGCCGAGATCGTTAAAGCTGGTCAAAAGAGAATCCTTGAAAACGGCATACGACGGCGCAGGGCGGGATTCGCCTGCAGCGCAACGGTCATACGCGGGGACCGATGAAACGCCCCGCGTGACCTGGGTCGTAATGAAGAGAAGCTGAAGGCGCTGGGCAGGACGAAAGAGCAGTTGGAGCGCTCCTCGTTCACGCGGCCCGGCGCGAAAGTCCGTCGCAACGGAATGTGCAACGGCAGGCGCTATATGGGGGTTGCAGCGCCCGCCGTCAAGCGAAATAGGCGGTAACGGTCAGAAACCGTACAGTTCTGCGGGGTTATCGACGAATATTTTCGTCCGGTCGGCCTCGTTAGGGGCCCAGTCGAGCAGAAGATCGAGCAGTTTCGATTCGTCCGGATAGCCGAACTTGTCGGCCTGGGCATGCGGGAAGTTGGTCGCCCAGATCATGCGCTCAGGGGCGTGTTTGATCAGCGCCCCGGCCAGCACGCCGACATCGTCGTAGGCCGGTTTGCCGACCAGCGAGGTCTCGTACCAGCCGGCCAGCTTGACCCAGACATTGCCGCTATCGATCAGGCGCAGCAGGCACTGGAAGGAGGGGTGATCCACCGGCACCGGGTCGATGAACTTGCCGACATGGTCGATGACGACCCTCACCGGCAGGCGTTTGATCATCGCCTCATGCTCTGGCAGTTCGCGGCCATTCAATTGCAGCAGCATGCTCCAGCCGAACGGTTTGACGCGGGCCGCCATTTGCTCGGCGACATCCAGCTTCAGCGTACCGCCCAGCAGGTTCATCACGCGGATACCGCGCGCGCCGCCTTTGGTCAGACGCTCCAGTTCGGCATCGGCGACGCCGGGCTTCACCACGACGACGGCGCGAGCCTTGTCTGGGCCCAGCGCGGCGGTGCTGTCCATCACCAGCCGGTTGTCGTCGCCATAGGCATTGGCCTGCACGACGATCACGCGCTCGATACCGAGCCAGTCCATCACCTGTCTGTATTCGGCAACGCCCACGGCTGGCGGCGTGGGCGTGCCGGGCACGGTGAGGTAGCGGTCGTCGTAGAAATGGATATGCGTGTCGCAGGCACCTTTCGGCAGCTGCAGTTTGGGCTTCGGGCCGGTGAAAACGCGGGTATAGCTCATGAGAGTTTCCGTTCAGGCGACGCGGTAACGCTGCAGGGTGTCTTCATCGGGCGCAAAACCGATGCCCGGCATGTCGGGAATGGCAATGCGGCCATCTCTGGGCAGCGGAATATCCCGGCCGCAATACGCCTCAGGTTCCACATACATGTATTCGAACAGGCCGACCGCCGGCAGGTGCGCGGCGAGTTGCAGCGTGGCCCAGTAGCCGGGGCCGAAATAGGGCGAATGCGGCATCACGGTGCGGCCGAGCGTGGCGGCATGTTTGGTCGCCTTGATGAATTCGCTGACGCCGCCCACCTTGATCACGCTCGGTTGCGGGAAGGTCAGGGCAGCAGACAGCCTTGCGAACTCCACCGCCGTGCAGGCATTCTCGCCCGCCGACAGCGCGACCCCGAAACGGCTGAGCGCCGTGTGCGTCTCGTAATCCTCGGGCGGGAAGGTGGGTTCCTCCACCCAGTAGAGATCGAGCGCCTTCATCTTCGGCAGCATCGCCTCGGCTTCCGCCAGACTCCAGGCGCAGTTGACATCGGTGGTCAGGCGGACATCCGGGCCAATCGCTGCGCGTGCCGCCGCAATCGGCTCATAGGCGATTTCATGCAGCTTGATGTCGCGAAAACCTTCCGCCACCGCACGTCTCGTCATCACGGCAATCGGTTCCGGCCCGCCATAGCGGACCAGGCTAGCATAGGCCGTAATCTCTTCACGGACGCGGCCGCCCAGATGTGTGGCAAGGCTCTTGCCCTCGGCTTTTGCCACCAGATCCCATAACGCGATATCGATGCCCGAAATGGCGAAGATGGTGATGCCGTAACGACCCCAGATATGCAGGTCCTGCTGCAGCTTCAGCGTGAAAGCTGCGACATCGGCGATGTCCTGCCCGACCACGAGCGGTGCGACAGTGTCGCGAACCATTGCGCCGACGGCGGTGGCGCAGCCATAGGCGAAAGACTCGCCCCAGCCGACCAGGCCGTCCTCGGTTTCGATGCGGACCAGCAAAGTGTCGAATTCGGTCCAGCCGCGGCGCTTGGCGCGCGGGCCCTCATACAGATCGCTGAACGGGATTTTCAGCGTGATCGCTTCGACGCTTTTGATCCGCATGGCTCAGGACTGCTTCTTCAGCTTCTCGAGATCGTTATTGAACTCGGCACTGCAGAACGGCGTACCGCCCTGGAAATAGTCACCGACCGGATCTTTCGGCAGCTTCTTCTGGTTTTCCAGTGCCTCGACCGCGAAGTCTTCCGACTTGCCACCCGGCCTGTAGCCCAGCGACAGCGCATGGCTGTTATCCCACCAGGCGCGCTTGTTGTCGGACATGCCGTAGACGACCTCATAGACCAGATCGGGCTTTTCCAGACCGATCCGGATCAGCTGTACCAGGTCGTCCGGCTGCAGCCAGATCGCCAGTCGGCGCTCGTCCAGCGGCTTGTCGCCGAAATTGCCGATACGGATCGAGAGCACGCCGATGGCGTGCTTATGGGCATAGAGCGAGCCCAGGCCTTCGCCGAACAGCTTGCTGAGGCCGTAGCGGGTGTCCGGCTTCGGCACGGCTTCGATGCCGATTTTTCTGCTGCGCGGATGAAAGCCCATCACATGGTTCGATGAGGCAAACACCACGCGTTTGACGCCTTGTTTGCGCGCCGCTTCGAACAGGTTGTAGCAACCAATGATATTGGCGTTGAGGATGGTTTCCCAAGGACCTTCCACCGAGAAGCCGCCGAGATGCACGATTCCGTCGACGCCTTCGCAGGCCTTCTCGATAGCAGCTGCATCGGCCAGATCGGCCGCAATGAACGTCTCGTCGCTACGCAGGTCGGCGGGCGGCTTGAGGTCGCTCAGGATCAACTCGGGATAGACCGGCTTGAGCAGCTGGCGCAGGCGGGTGCCCACGCCGCCGCTGGCTCCGGTCAGCAGAACGCGCTTCATGGCATTTCCTCCTTGGGGGTCCTTACTGCGGACCCATCTTGTCGATCAGCGTTTTGAGCATCTTATGCTCTTCTTCGCTGCAGTCGACCAGCGGGGTACGCACCGGCCCGGCGTCAAAGCCCACGAGGCGCGCACCGGCCTTGATGATGCTGACGGCATAGCCCGGGCGGCGGTTGCGGATTTTGGAATAGGGCATGAAGAAATCGTCGAGAATCTTCGTCCAGGCCGGTGTGTCATCGGCCGCGATGGCGCGATAGAAATCCATCGCGGTTTTCGGGATGAAGTTGAACACCGCCGAGGAATAGACCGGTACGCCCATTGCCTTGTACGGCGCGGCGAAGAATTCGGCGGTGGGAAGCCCGCCGAGATAGCTGAAGCGGTCGCCCATCCTACGGCGCACCGCCACCATCAGCTCCAGGTCGCCGATGCCGTCCTTGTAGCCGATCAGGTTCGGGCATTCCTCAGCCAGTCGGGCCAGATGATCCGGGCCGAGGCGGCAGACACCGCGGTTATAGACGATCACACCGATCTTCACGCTCTTGCAGATCGCTGCGACATGCCGGCTGATGCCGTCTGAATCGGCCTCGACCAGATAATGCGGCAGAACCAGAAGCCCGGCGGCGCCGAGACGTTCGGCTTCCTGGGCATACTGGATTGCCTGGCGCGTGCCATAACCGGTGCCGGCAATGATCGGCACCTTGCCCTTGCAGGTTTCGACGGCGGTTCTGATCACCTCGCTGTATTCGTCCGGCGCCAGCGAGAAGAATTCGCCGGTGCCGCCGGCCGCAAACAGCGCACTGGCGCCATAGGGTGCCAGCCATTCGAGGCGACGACGGTAGCCCTTGGGCTCGAAATTGCCGGCGGTGTCGAAATCGGTCACCGGGAAAGACAGCAGGCCCGACGAAATCGCGGCCTTGAGGGCAGTAGGGTCCATCAAATCACCTCTGGGGGAATCAAAAGCGGGGACGATCAGGCGCTAAGCGGCGGCTCCATGGCCTTGCGCAGTCGTTCGCGGCTGTTGCTCAGATGCAGCCGCATCGCGGAACGCGCGGCATCGCTGTCCTGACGGGCAATCGCCTGGTAGATGTCCTCATGCTCGCTATTCACGCGGTTCAGATAGGCGGTGCGGTCGTCCGCGAAGAAGCGGAAGGTCTGCACCCGGGCACGCGGGATCATCAGGGCGCCGAGATAGCTGAACAGATGCATGAAATGCGTATTGCCGGTGGCTTCGGCGATGGTCTGGTGGAAATCCAGGTCCGGCGCGATGGCATCCTCGGAGGCTTCGATCGCCGCCGTCATGCGGTCGAGCGCGAGGCGCATGACCTCCAGATGCTCCGGCTTGCGCCGCTGCGCCGCCAGTGCCGCCGCCTCGGCTTCCAGACCGATACGCAGCTCCAGCACGTTGATCACTTCCTTGATCAGGTCGAGGCTGTTTTCGTCGATGCGGAAGGGCTGATTGGCGGCCGCGGCCAGTACAAAGGCGCCGACACCCTGCTGCGTCGCCACCAGACCAGCGGCGCGCAGGCTGGAGATCGCCTCGCGCACCACGGTGCGGCTGACGCCGAACTGCTCGATCAGCTCCTGCTCGCTCGGCAGCTTGTCGCCGGGCTTCAAGGCGCCTTTGGCAATCCGCTCGGTCAGCGTCTTGGTCAGCTGCGAGGTCAGGGTCTCGCGTCGGCGCAGTGCCGTCACTGGCGGTCCTCCTTGGTTGAAAAGCAGCATTAGCAGCCTTCAGCTTGTATGACAACCTACAGGTAAGACTTTATCCACCGGCAAAGGCCTGAGAAGAAACGGCGAGGCAAAAATTCGCAGTAAAGCAACGTATAATCAGAGATTACCCATGGATCTGATAAAATTTGGCTGGGCCTTCAGGATCATCATTGACTCGATTTTTTAGAAATGTTGTATGATAACACGACGACTAACCCGTGTCGTGAATGGGGCCGCGCAAAGCTGTCCTGCAAGGGAGGAGACTCAAAAATGAAGACTCGTATCGTGGCCCGCACCCTGTTCGGCCTGGCCTTGGCGGCCGGCTTTGCCGGCGCTGCTTCGGCCAAGGAATTCCGCTCCGCCGATGTGCATCCGGCTGATTATCCGACCGTCACGGCGGTGATGGAAATGGGTAAGCTCGTCAACGAGCGCACCAAGGGCAAGCACAGCGTCAAGGTGTTCGGCCAGAGCGCGCTGGGTTCGGAGAAGGACACGATCGAGCAGACCAAGCTCGGCGCGCTCGACATGGTGCGCGTGAACAGCTCGGCCTTCAACAACATCGCGCCCGAGACCATCGTTCCGGCGCTGCCCTTCGTCTTCAAATCGACCGCGCATATGCGGAGCGTGCTGGACGGCCCGATTGGCGACGACATCCTGAAGGCACTGGAGCCGCAGGGCTTCATCGGCCTGGCCTTCTACGACAGCGGCGCGCGCAGCTTCTATACCACCAGGAAGCCGATCAAGACCGTGGAAGACATGAAAGGCATGAAGGTGCGCGTCCAGCAATCCGACATGTGGGTTGCAATGATGCAGGCGGTCGGCGCCAACGCCACGCCGCTGCCCTACGCCGAGGTCTATACCGCGCTGAAGACCGGCGTGGTGGACGCGGCCGAAAACAACTGGCCCTCCTACGACAGCTCGCGCCACTACGAAGTGGCGAAGTTCTACAGCCTGAGCGAACATTCGCTCGCGCCGGAAATTCTGGTCTTCTCCAAGCGGGTCTGGGATACACTGCCGAAGGATGAACAGGACATCATCCGCAAGGCCGCCAAGGAGTCGGTGCCCTTCATGCGCAAGCAGTGGGATGCCCGCGAAGCGGCATCGCGCAAGACGGTGGAAGCTGCCGGTTCGCAGATCATCACCGATATCGACAAGAAGTCATTTCAGGCGGCGATGCAGCCTGTCTATGCCAAATTCGCCGCCGATGCCAAACTACAGGCGCTGGTGAAGCGGATCCAGGACAGCAACTAAGACGTTTCCGAACGCTTACACAAAGCCGGGAGTATCCATGCTGCGTTGGTTAACCCCCATCAATGCCTGGATTTCCCGGCTTTGCATGTATGTGGCGGTGGCGGGCCTGCTGGGCATCGTCACCGTCGTCACCTATCAGGTCTTCGGCCGCTATGTGCTCAACGACACGCCGACCTGGGCGGAGAGCCTCGCCCTGGTCTTCGTGCTTTATGTCACCATGTTCGGCGCGGCTGTCGGCGTGCGCGACGCCGGCCATATCGGTCTGGAATCGATCCTGGTGATGGTGATGCCGGACCGGCACCGCATCTGGTTCGAAATCCTGATCCATGTGCTGGTGGCTGTTTTTGGCATCGTCATGGGGTGGAACGCCTGGGTGCTGGCGGAATCGGTCATGCCCTACAAGATTCCCAATCTCGGCCTCTCCGAGGGGTTCAATCATATTCCGCTTGCGATGGCCGGCGTACTGATCACGCTGTTCTCGCTGGAGCACATCCTGGCCCTGATCGCGGGCAAAGAGGTTCGCCCGTCATGGCATTGACCATTCTCGCCATCAGCTTCTTTGGCTTTCTGATACTCGGCGTTCCCGTCGCCTTCGCCATCGGCCTCTCGGCCATCGCCACCATCGTTTATGAAGGCCTGCCGCTGGCCGTGGTGTTCCAGCGCATGTCTGCCGGCATGAATATCTTTTCCTTCCTGGCGATCCCGTTCTTCATCTTCGCCGGCGAACTGATGCTGTACGGCGGCGTCGCCGACCGCATCGTGAAATTCGCCAAGGATACCGTGGGCCATATCCGCGGCGGTCTCGGCATGTCGAATGTCATGGCCTGCACGCTGTTCGGCGGCGTGTCCGGCTCGCCGGTGGCGGATGTGTCGGCCATGGGCGCAGTGATGATCCCGATGATGAAGAAGGAAGGATACGACGCCGATTACGCGGTGAATGTCACTACCCATGCTTCGCTGGTCGGCGCGCTGATGCCCACCAGCCACAACATGATCATCTATTCTCTGGCGGCCGGCGGCAAAGTCTCCATTGCCGCGCTGATCGCTGCCGGCCTGATCCCGGCGGCCCTGCTCACGCTCTGCATGCTGGTCGCCGCCTATCTGGTGGCGATCCGGCGCGGCTATCCTGCCGGCACCTTCCCCGGCTGGGGCGTGGTCTTGCGGTCCGGCGCGGCCGCCATCCCCGGCCTGTTCGTGGTGGTCATCATCATCACCGGCATTCTCACCGGCGTGTTCACCGCAACCGAGTCTGCGGCGATTGCCGTGGTCTATGCCATCCTGCTGGCGACGCTGCTCTACAAGTCGCTGACCTGGCGCCAGTTGATCAAGGCGGCGGCCAAGGCGGTCAAGACCACCGGTATCGTCCTGCTGCTGATCGGCGTGTCGAATACCTTCGGCTACCTGATCAGCCTCTACAGCGTGGCTGAACTCACCGGCAGGGCGCTGGAAGCCATCACCACAAATCCGTGGATGATGTTCTTCCTGGTCAACTTGATCCTGTTCGTGCTCGGCACCTTCCTGGATATGGCCGCCACGATCCTCATCTGCACGCCGATCTTCCTGCCGATCTGCATGCAATACGGCATGGGCCCGGTGCAGTTCGGCATGCTGATGCTGATCAACTGCGCGCTCGGCCTTAACACGCCGCCGGTCGGCACCACGCAGTTCGTCGGCTGCGCCATCGGCGAGGTCTCGATCGGTCATGTGATGAAAACCATCTGGCCCTTCTATGGCGCGCTGATCGCGGCACTGTTCCTGGTCACCTACGTGCCGCAATTCTCGCTGTTCCTGCCCAACCTCCTTTTGGGCCCGACCCACTGATTGCACAGATATTCTTTGTGAAAGGCTTGGCGTGGATGCGCCTTCTGGCTATGGCTTAGCCCAGCCAGAAGGGACACTGCATGTTTGCCGCCAACGACCGCGCCGCTGCTAACGACCGGGACTGGGTCAATGACGCGCTTCGCCGCATCGACGCCGATTTCAACCGCTCGGCCGATACGCATCTGTTTCGCCTTGAACTGCCGGCGTTTCCTGGCCTGACGCTCTATTTCAAGGATGAGTCGAGCCATCCGACCGGCAGCCTGAAGCACCGTCTGGCGCGCTCGCTCTTCCTGTATGGCCTGTGCAACGGCTGGATCGGTCCCAAGACCACCATCGTCGAAGCCTCTTCGGGCTCCACTGCGGTCTCGGAGGCCTATTTCGCGCGCCTGCTGGGCCTGCCGTTTGTGGCGGTGATGCCGAAGACCACCTCGGCCGAGAAGATCGCCCAGATCGAATTCTACGGCGGCCGCTGCCATCTGGTGGAGCAGGCCAGCCATGTCTATGCCGAGGCCGAGCGGCTGGCACGCGATTGCGGCGGCCATTACATGGACCAGTTCACCTATTCCGAACGTGCCACCGACTGGCGCGGCAACAACAACATTGCAGAAGCCGTCTTCGAGCAGATGGCGCGTGAGGAATTCCCCGAGCCCGCCTGGGTCGTGGTTGGCGCTGGCACTGGTGGCACATCCGCCACCATCGGCCGCTATATCCGTTACCACCGCATGAAGACGCAGCTTTGCGTGGTCGATGTTGAGCATTCCGTTTTTCTCGATTTCTGGCAGAACCGCGATCCGTCGCTGGTGCATGCGAAATCCTCACGGATCGAAGGCATCGGTCGCCCGCGCGTGGAGGCATCTTTCATGCCCGATGTGGTCGACCGCATGATCCGCGTGCCCGATGCCGCCTCGCTGGCGGCGATGCGGCTACTGTCCAGATGGCTAGGGCGACGCGTTGGCGGCTCCACCGGCACCAATTTCGTCGGCGTCCTGACGCTGCTCTGCGAACTGAAGCAGGCCGGTCAGCAGGGCAGCGTGGTGACCCTGCTCTGCGACAGCGGCGACCGCTATGCCTGCAGTTACTATGACGATGCCTGGCTGGCCGCACAGGGGCTTGATATTGCACCAGACATGGCGCGGCTCGAACGCATCGTAAACGAGGGCTGCTGGCAGGGCTGAACGGATCGCGTTAATCTCGGGGTCTCATTCAGCGAGGTCCCTATGTCCGAAGCCAAACTGCCCGACACCGTCGATCTGCTGATCACGCCGCGCACGCGTGACCTGGGCGAGGGTTTTACTGTCCGCCGCGTGCTGCCATACGCCAAGCGGCGGCACGTTGGGCCTTTCGTCTTCTTCGATCACATGGGTCCGGTACAGTTCGAGCCCGGCCAGGGCCTGGATGTGCGGCCGCACCCGCATATCGGGCTGGCCACCGTCACCTATCTGTTCGAAGGCGAGATCATGCACCGCGACAGCCTCGGCGTGGTGCAGCCGATTCGGCCCGGCGACGTCAACTGGATGGTGGCCGGCAAGGGCATCGCGCATTCCGAGCGCACAAGGCCGGAACTGCGCCAGAGCGGCGCACCGCTGCACGGCATCCAGTCGTGGTTCGCGCTGCCGAAGCAACATGAGGAAACCGAGCCGACCTTCCATCACCATCCGGCCAGCAGCCTGCCCGAGATTGAGAAGCCGGGTGTGCATCTGCGCTTGATTGCAGGTAAGGCCTTCGGTGTTGAATCGCCGGCGCAGACTTTCGCACCAATGTTCTATCTCGATGCGCAGATGAGCAACGGTGCGACATTGCCGCTGCCCGAGGGTTACGAGGAACAGGCCGTTTATGTCGCCATCGGCGAGATCGCACTGGACGGTCAGGTTTACGGTGAAGGTACCATGCTGGTGCTGAAGCCCAACGCACGCCCTGAAATTACTGCGCACGGTGCGGCGCGGCTGATGCTGCTGGGGGGCGCGCCGCTCGATGGCGAGCGGAACCTGTGGTGGAACTTCGTATCGTCCTCGAAAGACCGTATCGAGCAAGCCAAGTCCGACTGGCGTTCAGGCAAATGGCCGAAGGTGCCGGGCGAGACCGAATTCATACCGCTGCCGGACGGACTGTGAGCATGTCGCCGCGCACCAAGGCGAGGGCTGGTTACAATGCCGCGCTGCGCGAGCTGCAGATCGAACTGGTGCGACTGCAACGACATCTGATCGAAAGCGGCGGGCGCGTTCTGATCCTGCTGGAGGGCCGTGACGGTGCAGGCAAGGATGGTGCGATCAAGGCGATCACCGAGCATATGAGCCCACGTGAGTCCCGGGTCGTCGCATTGGGTAAGCCATCAGATCGAGAGGCGACCCAATGGTATTTCCAGCGCTACGTTCCACATCTGCCGGCAGCCGGGGAATTCGTTCTGTTCAACAGGAGCTGGTACAACCGCGCCGGTGTCGAGCATGTCATGGGCTTCTGCAATCGCACCCAGTACGAGGATTTTCTGACCGCCGTGCCGACCTTTGAAGACATGCTGATCCGCGACGGCCTGCATCTGTTCAAGTATTACCTGGATATCGACAAGGCGGAGCAGAAGCGCCGGTTGGCTGCCCGGCGCAAAGACCCGCTGAAGCAGTGGAAAATCAGCCCTATCGACGAGGCTGCGCTGAAACACTGGCGGGATTACAGCCTGGCGCGCGATACCATGCTGTCACGCACCAGCACGCCGGCCTCGCCCTGGCTGATCGTCAACGCCAATGACAAGCCGGTTGCGCGACTCAATCTGATTCGGGATCTGCTAAGCCGCATGGAATACAAGAACAAGGGCAAGGCTCGTTCGCTCAAACCCGACCGCAGTATTGTATTTCCGTTTGAATCAACAGCCCTGACCGACGGCCGGCTGGCGCGCTAGACTTTGGCGACCCAAAAGTCACCGCACTTGACATAGCAGCGCTTCACCGCGGCCCAGGCAATTCGATGCGCGATCGCTTCGCGGTCGGCATCGTTGCGATGATCGTGCCAGGCATGGTTGAAGGCGGCACGGAAAATATCTTGGGCGTGCTCGGGCAGGCGGCGTCGCACCCGAAGAGGAAGATCGGAGTTACAGGAATAGGGCACGCTAGCGCCCGGGTGGCTCGACCCGGCGGGGCGCTGGGACGTACTCTACGCTGGGTGTTGTTCTCACCGGCTGCGGATATAGTGTCATCAGTTCCGCGACGAGATTGGGCAGGTCGGTGCTAACGATCAGGCCGAGCGTGGTAGCCTCGTCTGATGTGATCGGATAATCATGCGTCCATTGCCCCTTGCTGAGCAGGTCCGCCAGACCGACGGCCCGTTCGACCGGCATGTGCCGCGCGAGAAGCTTCTCCGCCGCATTCCTCAACTGCCTGGTCGCCTTTTCGCCGATATCAGCGAGAATCACTGTCTGGTCGTCGATCTCGGCAATCGGCTTGTCGCGGATCACGCGTAAAATCGAGGCAGCAGGAAAGCCGCCGACCTGCGGATCAATCGGGCCCAGCATGGCATGGGGCGCCATCACGATCTTGTCGCAGGCTAGGGCAATCAGCGTGCCGCCCGACATTGCGAGTTGGGGCACAAAGGCGGTAACGGGGCCGGGGTGCCGCCGCAGCGCTTCTGCGATCTGCAGTGCTGCGATGGCGAGTCCACCCGGCGTGTGGAGAATGATGTCGATAGGCGTGTCCGGCTCGGTCTCGCGTATAATCCGGATGACGTCTTCCGCGTCATCGATATCAATGTAGCGCACAATCGGGAAGCCCAGAAGGCGCATGGTCTCCTGCCGGTGCACCAGAGTGATTACCTGGCTGCCGCGCTGGCGCTGCAGCTGCTCGATCTTGCGCGCGCGCATCAGCAAAAGGAAACGGCGGCGTACCACCGGCTCCAGTGCCATGGCGAGGAAGAAAAACCAGATCAGGTCGCCAAGGGCCATAAGGCATTATCCTGTTTTGGCATGAACCTGGCGCAGGATCGTGGCGGGGTCCGCACGATCGCTTTTCATGTCGCGGGCGAGGCCGTGTGCATCTTCTGGCGCGAAATTGAAATCAGGGACTTCGCCCGGCGGGTCGTTCCGGTTCCGGATTTCCAGAATTTGTACCTGGCTGGCGTCGGTAACCAGAATCCATGTCGGAACGGGCAGCGGGACCACCATGTCGGACCTCCGTGAATGGCGGGGAACTGTGCCACAGGAGGACATTGCCCCACTTGACCTGCGTCAAACGGCAGTCCTTGTGGGCTGCAGCGTGCCGTGCACAATCGTTGGTGCGATAAGGGTTTTACAATCGGACTCCTGCCGGTTCTCTGCCCGCTGTCGTGTAAGAGATACGTCGAGAGGTCGGCCATTGCCGATGGAGCGGTTGCGCGCCAAATTAGGCCCTGATTATCGGAGGAAAGCTTATGACCCAGATCAAACATGCCGACCTGCTGCGCCGTCAGGCTTATGTCGATGGCGCCTGGGTAGGAGCCGATAGCGGCAAGACCTTCAAGGTCACCAATCCGGCTGATGGCAGCCTGATCGCCGAAGTGCCCGATATGGGCAAGGCCGAGACGACGCGCGCCATCCAGGCTGCCAATGCGGCCTGGCCGGCCTGGGTGGCGCTGACCGCGAAACAGCGCGCCACCATCCTGCGCAAATGGAACGACTTGATCCTGCAGAACCAGGATGACCTCGGCGCCCTGATGACACTGGAGCAGGGCAAGCCGCTGACGGAAGCCAAGGGTGAGGTGGCTTATGGCGCCAGCTTCGTTGACTGGTTTGCCGAGGAAGCGCGCCGCATCTATGGCGATACCATCCCTGCGCATGCGCCCGACAAGCGCATTGTGGTGGTGAAGCAGCCGATCGGCGTCGTCGCGGCGATTACGCCGTGGAATTTCCCCATCGCCATGATCACCCGCAAGGTGGCGCCTGCTTTGGCTGCCGGCTGCCCCGTGGTGGTCAAGCCGGCGGAAGACACGCCGCTCTGTGCGCTGGCGCTGGCCTGGCTGGCCGAGCAGGCTGGCATCCCCAAGGGCGTGTTCAACGTGATCACTGCATCGCATGGCGCCGAAGTCGGTCTCGAACTGACCACAAACCCGATCGTGCGCAAGGTGTCTTTCACCGGCTCGACCGAGGTCGGCAAGATCCTGGCGAAGCAAAGTTCCAGCACACTGAAGAAGCTCTCGCTCGAACTCGGCGGCAATGCGCCGTTCATCGTGTTTGACGATGCCGATATCGACGCCGCCGTGAATGGCGCCATCATCTCCAAGTACCGCAATACCGGCCAGACCTGCGTCTGTACCAACCGCTTCTTCGTGCAGGAGAGGGTCTACGACGCCTTTGCCGCCAAACTGACCGAGGCCGTGAAGAAGCTGAAGACCGGCCCGGGCTTTGCCGAGGGGGTAAACCAGGGCCCGCTGATCAACCAGGATGCACTGGACAAGGTCGAACGCCTGGTCGCGGATGCCAAGGCCAAGGGCGCCAAGGTGCTGCTCGGTGGCGAACGCCACGAACTCGGCGGGACCTTCTATCAGCCCAGTGTGATTGGAGATGCCACCACCCAGATGGACTCTGCGCAGGAAGAAATCTTCGGCCCTGTGGCCTTGCTTTATCGCTTCAAGGATGAGGCCGAGGCCATCAGGCTGGCTAACGACACGCCTTACGGTCTGGCGGCCTATTTTTACAGCCGCGATATCGGTCGCGTCTGGCGCGTGGCCGAGAAGCTGGAATACGGCATGGTCGGCATCAACGAAGGGCTGATCTCCACCGCCGAAGCCCCGTTTGGCGGCGTGAAGGAGTCCGGCCATGGCCGCGAGGGGTCGAAATATGGCATCGACAGCTTCATCGAGCTGAAATACCTGTGTTTCGGCGGTGTGTGAGGCGAGGGCGTCATTGCGCCATACCCTGAAGGTATTGGTCGCGTTGCGCCACGATCTCTATAGTCAGGGAACCGACGACCCGCAGAGGCCGCGGTAACCCGGACTGGAATGAGGATCGTATGACGGATCGTTTCGATGTTGTGATTATCGGCGGCGGCATTGCCGGTGCCGGCGCAGGTTATGAGCTGGCGCGGGCCGGTAAGAAGGTTGTGCTGCTCGAGCGCGAGAGCCAGCCGGGTTATCACACCACCGGCCGTTCGGCCGCCCTGTTTGCCGAAACCTACGGGAATGCGCCGATCCGGGCGCTCACGGTGGCGAGCCGCGACTTCCTGATGAACCCGCCGGCCGGTTTCGCCTCCGTACCGATCCTGACGCCGCGTGGCGCGCTGCACATCGGCAGCACGGCGCAGTCGGCCGAACTGGATGCCAAATTCGAGGATATGCGCAAGCTGGTGCCGAGCGTGAAGCGTATCTCGGCGGCGGAGACGGCAGCGCTGATGCCGATCCTGAAACCGGACGCCGTCAGCGGCGGCGCCCTGGCCGAGCCGGATGCCATGGATATCGAAGTACATGCCCTGCATAACGGCCTGCTGCGCGGCATGACCGCAGCCGGCGGCCGTCTGGTGACGGATGCAGAGGTTACGGGCATCACGCAGAGCGCGGCCGACTGGCAGGTCGACAGCAGCAAGGGCGTGTTCACAGCCCCGGTGGTGATCAATGCTGCCGGTGCCTGGAGCGATGTGGTGGCCGGGATGGCCGGCGTGAAACCCATCGGGCTGAAACCGAAGCGCCGCACCGCCGTCACCTTCGATCCGCCCAATGGCGTGGATATCCATGCCTGGCCCATGGTGATCGACGCCGATGAGCAGTGGTATTTCAAGCCCGATGCCGGCCGTATCCTGCTGTCGCCCTGCGATGAGACCGATTCTGAGCCGACCGACGCACAGCCCGACGAGATGGATATCGCTATCGCCGTCGACCGGCTGGAGACCGTATCCACCCTGCAGGTGCGCCGGCTGGCCGCGAAATGGGCCGGTCTGCGCAGTTTCGTCGAGGATCGTACGGTGGTTTGCGGTTTCGATTCGGAAAAGTCCGGTTTCTTCTGGCTGTCGGCCCAGGGGGGCTACGGGATCCAGACCTCGGCCGCCATGGCACGGGTTGCCGGGGCGCTGGCGCAGGGCCGCGGTTTGCCGCAGGATGTGGCCGATCTCGGTGTGACCGAGAAAGATCTCAGTCCAGCCCGTCTTCGGTGAGATGAACGCTCCTTTCGCCCCCGCCGCCAAGGCCAAGCCGCAGACCGGCCACAGCGCCTGCCCGCATGACTGCCCGTCCACCTGCGCGCTGGAGATCGAGCTGACGCCCGATGGCCGGATCGGCCGGGTGCGCGGGGCGGAGGAGAACAGCTACACGGCGGGCGTGATTTGCGCGAAAGTCGCGCGCTATGCCGAACGCGCCAATCACAAGGAGCGTCTGCTGCAGCCGCTGCTGCGCACCGGTCCGAAGGGCAGTACGCAGTTCAGGCCGATCTCGTGGGAAGAGGCGCTCGACCGCACCGCAGACGCCCTCATCGCAGCCGAGAAAAAGTACGGCAGCGAGACAGTCTGGCCCTACTACTATGCTGGCACGATGGGCCTGGTGCAGCGCGACGGAATCAACCGCCTGCGCCATGTGAAGAAATATTCCGGCCAGCATTCCACCATCTGCGTCACGCTGGCCCGCGCCGGCTATATCGCCGCGACGGGCAGCCTGCATGGCCCCGATCCGCGCGAGATGGCGAAGAGCGACCTGGTGGTGATCTGGGGCACCAATGCGGTGCATACCCAGGTCAACGTGATGACCCACGCGATCCGCGCCCGCAAAGAACGCGGCGCCAAGATCGTGGTGATCGATGCTTATCGCAACGCCACGGCCGAGCAGGGCGATGTAGCGCTGATCCTGCGCCCTGGTACAGACGGCGCACTGGCCTGCGCGGTGATGCATGTGCTGTTCCGTGATGGCTATGCCGACCGCGACTATCTGGCGCGCCATACCGACGCGCCGGCCGAGCTGGAAGCGCATCTGCAGGACAAGACGCCGGAATGGGCGTCAGCTATCACCGGCCTGACGGTGCAGGAGATCACCGACTTTGCCCATCTGCTGGGTCAGACGAAAAAGCATTACATCCGGCTGGGCTACGGCTTTGCGCGCAGCCGCAACGGTGCCGTCAACATGCATGCCGCCACCTGTATCGCCAGCGTCACCGGCGCCTGGCAATACGAAGGCGGCGGCGCCTTCCACAATAACGGCGCGATCTTCCATTGGAACAAGACGCTGATCGACGGGCTGGATGCGGTCGATCCGAGTATTCGTATGCTCGACCAGTCGCAGATCGGTCCGGTGCTGACCGGCGATGCGAAGGCCTTGCGGCACGGCCCGCCGGTGACGGCACTGCTGATCCAGAATACCAATCCGATGGAAGTGGCGCCGGAATCCGAACTGGTGAAGCGCGGCTTCGCGCGCGACGACCTCTTCACCTGCGTGCATGAGCAGTTCATGACGCTGACCGCGAAGATGGCCGATATCGTGATGCCGGCCACCATGTTTACCGAACATGACGATATTTATCAGGCCGGCGGCCAGCAGCATATCCTGCTCGGACCGAAGCTGGTCGAGGCGCCAGGCGAGGCGCGCGAGAATCACTATGTCATTTCGGAACTGGCGAAGCGTCTGGGTGCTCAGCATCGCGGCTTCGGGATGAGCGCCATCGAGATGGTGGAAGAGACCCTGAAAGCGTCGGGCTGGCCGGATGTGGCGACGCTCCGTGCCCAGAAATGGCATGACTGCCAGCCGGATTTCGACACCGCGCATTATGCCGATGGCTTCGGCTGGCCCGACCGCAAGTTCCGTTTCAAGCCCGACTGGGCTGCCATGGGCCCGGATCACGAGGGCATGCCGGCACTGCCCGATCACTGGCTCAGCATCGAGCCGGCGACGGATGAACATCCCTTCCGCATGATCACCTCGCCGGCGCGCAACTTCCTCAATACCAGCTTCACGGAGACGCCGACCTCGGTGAAGCGCGAAGGGCGCCCGACGCTGTTCGTCCATCCCGAGGATGCTGCCGCCTTGCAGATCGCCGATGGCGAACTGGTGCGGATCGGCAACCGCCGCGGCAATCTCCGCATCCATGCCAAGCATTATGTCGGGGTGCAGCGCGGTGTGACGGTGGTGGAAAGCATCTGGCCGCATGCCAGTTTCGTCGATGGTATGGGCATTAATGCGCTAACCGGTGCAGATGCCGCCAAGCCGAATGGCGGCGCCGCTTTCCACGACAATGCCATCTGGATCCGCAAGGACTGATCCTGCTGAGGTACAATCGATACAAGTGACACAAGCAGGACAATAAATCCCCTGCTTTGGACTTGGCCACCGCCGATTGCGCTGGCAGCATCCGGCCATGCTGAAAATTCACGGCCATCCAAATTCGATCAACGTTCGCAAAGTGCTCTGGCTTTGCGCTGAACTCGATCTGCCCTATGAGCGCGAGGATTGGGGCGGCTACGGACAGTTCCGTTCGCTGGACGAACCGGGCTTCCGCGCCCTGAATCCTGTGGGGCTGATTCCGGTCATCGAGGATGGTGGCACTATCGTCTGGGAATCGAACACTATTTTGCGCTACCTGGCGGCAAAGGCCGCACGGAACGATCTGCTGCCGGCCGACCCGGCAGGCCGGGCCAGAATCGAAAGCTGGATGGACTGGCAGGTTTCCGATTTCAACGGCAGCTGGCGTGCCTGTTTCCAGGGTTTGGTGCGGCGCAATCCTGCCTTCAGCCCGGACGCCATCGCGACATCACTGCAGCAGTTCAATGCCATGGTCGGTCTGGTGGACATGCAGCTGGCAAAGACCGGCGGCTATATCGCCGGCGCGGAATTCACGCTGGCCGATATCCCCGTCGGATTGTCGATTCATCGCTGGTACTCGGTACCGATGGAGCCGCGGCCCTTATACCTGCAGGTCGGTACCTATTATGATCGCCTGACTGCGCGGGCCGGCTACCGGGCCCATGGTCGTAACGGGGTGCCTTAAAAGAGTGCGTTGAAGATCCCTCGCAAGACCGGCAGGGAATAGTAACAGCCGCCGCCGTGAGCGAGACAAGTCCTGTCTCCGGAGAGCCATTGCGTCGCGGCAACGCGCATGCTCGACTGCGCACAACATTCAGTCCGTATCTGTTGCAGCGGAGGAGCCATGGATTTCCAGAATCGTACCGTCGTCGTTAACGGCGGGACTGGCGCGCTTGGCCGTGCCGTGGTCGGTGCCTTGTTGGCTGCCGGTGCGCAATGCCGGCTGTCCTATCTGCATGAGAAGGAAGCGGCCGGCTTTCCCTACAAGGATCGCGTCACGCTGGTCGGGCCGATCCAGCTGACCAACGAAGCGGATGTGGCGCGGCTTTATGCCGGTGTCGACAATCTGTGGGCTTCGATCCATATCGCTGGCGGCTTCGCCATGAGCCGGTTGGCCGAAACGGACAAGGCCGGACTGATGGCCATGCTGGACACCAACCTGGTCAGTTGCCATCTGTGCTGCCGCGCGGCGGTACGAAGCTTTCAGGGAGGCGGGCGGATCGTCAATGTCGGCGCACGCCCCGGACTGGAGCCGCGGCAGGGCGCAGGTATGAGCGCCTATGCCGCCAGCAAGGCCGCAGTGATCGCGCTGACCCAGGCGCTGGCCGCCGAAGTGGCGGGCGACAGCATCCTGGTGAATGCCGTGGTGCCGTCGATCATCGATACGCCGGCCAATCGTGCCGACATGCCGAATGCGGATCACGATGCCTGGCCCAAGCCCGACCAGATTGCGGCCACGATTGCGTTTCTCGCCTCGCCCGACAATCGAGTGACGACCGGCGGGGCCATCCCGGTTTCCGGCCGGACCTGAACGCCGTCACGCGAGCCTCAGGGCTTGCGCGTCTTCAGCAGGTCAACCACGTCGTCGAACACATAGGCGCCGGTCGCAATCACCGAGGGGTGGCGGTATTTCTCGCTGCCATATTGCAGTGGCCTACCGTCAGCAGTAGTCACCCGCCCGCCGGCCTCGCGGACCAGCAGGTCGGCGGCCACCACATCCCAGTCACTCTTTTCGGTCAGGCTGATCGCGGCGTCGTATTTGCCGGCCGCCACCAGCGCCATCCGATAGGCTATCGAGTTGCGATAGGCGAAATCTGCCTTGGCCGTGCGGGCGAGCCAGCCATGCCGCTCGAAGGTGCGGCGCGAGGCAAGGAAACGCGCTTCCATCAGGCTGGCATGACCCGAGGCCTGAATCGGCTTGCCGTTCAGCCGTGCACCGCCGCCAGCCGTGGCCTCGAATAGTTCTTCGCTGGCGGGGTTGTAGATGGCGGCGATTACCGGTGCGCCATCCTGCACAAGGGCGACGCAGATGGTGAATTCCGGCTTGCCCTCGATGAAGGCGCGGGTGCCGTCGATCGGATCAACGACCCAGCGCGTCGCGGTCTGGCCTGCCACACCGCTTTCCTCGCTGAGCCAGCCGTAGTCTGGCCGTGCACCGCAGAGCTTTTCCTTTAGCAGGGTATCGACAGCGATATCGGCTTCGGAGACCGGATCGTTCGGCTTTTTGTGCCAGGACTTCACGCCGCTACGAAAGAATTTCAGCGCAATGGCGCCGGCCTCCCGCGTGACGGCCAGTGCAAGTTCGTGATCAGGCCGGAAGGAGCCTGCCATCTCAGCGGCCCGCCACCGTCATGCCGTCGATGCGCACAGTCGGCGCATCGGTGCCGAAACGGATCGTCAGATCGTTGGCCGGTACCAGATTGGCAAACATCTGCTTCAGGTTGCTGGCAATCGTGATTTCGGCCACCGGTTCAGCCAGCTGGCCGTCGCGGATCAGGAAGCCGGCCGCACCGCGGCTGTAATCGCCGGTCACGCCATTGACGCCCATACCGATCAGATGCGTGACATACAGGCCTTCTTTGATATCGGCCATCAGTTCGGCCGGCGTCTGCCTGCCGGGTTCAAGATGCACGTTGGTCGGTGCCGGCGAGGGCGGTGAAGATGTGCCGCGCGAGGCGTGGCCGGTGCTCTGCAGGCCGAGCTGGCGCGCCGTGGCGCAATCCAGCAGCCAGGTGGTGAGCCGGCCATCGGCGATCAGTTCGCGGCGCGGCGCATGAACGCCCTCCAGATCGAACCAGCGCGAACGGAAACCGCGCCGGCGCAACGGATCGTCGATGATGCGGATACCCGGCGCGAAGACCATTTCGCCCAGCCGGTCCTTCAGGAAAGACGTGCCGCGTGCGACGCCAGCCCCGTTGATGGCGCCGAGGAAATGGCCAATCAGGCCCGACGACACGCGCGGATCAAACACGATCGGCATCGCGCCGCTGTCCAGCTTGCGCGGATTGAGACGCTGTACGGCGCGCTCGCCGGCCTTTTTACCGATGCTTTCCGGCGGCGGCATGTCGCTCAGCCAGGTACGGGCTTCGTAATCGTAATCGGTTTCCATACCGGTATCCTTGCCGGCGATGGCGGAGACCGACAGGCTGTGCCAGCCGATCCAGCCCGCACCGTTGAAACCGGCGGTGTTGGCATAGGCCGACATGCTGAAGGCACGGCCGGCGCTGCCGCCTTCGGAATTGGTCACGCCGTTCACCGCCATGGCGGCATCCTCGGCGATTTTGGCGCGCTCCAGCAGCTGCGGCATTTCCAGCTCGACGCCATCGAAGAGATCGAAATCCTGCGGCTCTTTCGCCAGCAGGGCGGGATCCGGCAGGCCGCAGAATTTGTCTTCCGGCGCCACCCGCGCCATGCTGACCGCGCGCGCGACCAGTTCATCCAGCGTAGACTGGGCGAAATCGGTGGTCGAGACGCAGGCCTGGCGCTGGCCCAGCAGCACGCGCAGGCCGAGTTCCCGGCTTTCCGAACTCTCGACATCCTCGGGCTGGCCTAGCCGCACGCCGGCATTCAGCGAGCGCGATTCGTGATACAGGGCGTCGGCATCCGAGGCGCCGGCCTTGCGGGCGGCGGCGATCAGATCGGCAACGAGGGACTGCGCCTGGGCGGCGCGTTTGGCAGTATCGGACATGAAAATGCTCGGTCTGAAAATCGGAAAACGGGTCAGGCGTCGGTCTTATCGTCCATCCTGTAGGACATATATGCAACGACCGCGACAAAACAACCGACGATCCAGGCAAGCGGCTGCAGCGGCCCGTGCCAGTCCTGCCAGTCGCCGCCGGTCAGCTTGGCCACGATCTGGGCCGCCAGATCGAGTGTGATGGCGCCGATGCCGATGCCCAGACCAGCCGAGAAGGCGAGGTTCCAGGCACTGCGCATCAGGCTGGCGGGGTGCCACCAGGGCAGCAGGTCACGGTCGGCGGCCTGGGGCTTGCGGAACAGGGAGAGGGGCTGGCGGAAACGCATGATCCCAGCAGGCAACAATGTGGCGGGCAGGTCAACTGCCTCTGAAGTTTTTCGTCTGGCTGGCCTAATGAATCGTTGGGGTCGGCTCGGGTGCGTCGGCCTCAGGCGTCATCGCCGGGCGGGCGAGGATCCACAGCACCATGCGGTCGCGCAGACCGCGGATCGGCTGCGGTTTCAGTGCCACCATGTCGCGCACCGCGCCGAGATCGCCACGGGTCTCCTCGGTCAGCTTGTCGACAAAAGCCTGACTGAGGCAGAGTTGCGCGTTCAGCCCGCGCGTCATCTGTTCCAGCCGGTGCGCCACATTCACGGTCTCGCCGATCAGGGCGTACTCGATGCGGGTCTCATCGCCGATATTGCCCAGCGTCAGTGGGCCGAAATGGATGCCGACCGCAAGCTGCAGCGGCACCTGTCGCAGCAGCTTGCGCTGCCGGTTCAGAAGATCCATCTCGCGCAGCATGGCGCGTGCTGCCAGCAAGGCCGCGGAGGCATCGCGCGGCCCTGCCCGTGGCGTGCCGAAAGACGCCATGATGCCGTCGCCGAGATATTTATCCAGCGTGCCGGCATTGTCGGCCACGGCGCGCGACAGGCGCTGGTGCACCTCGCGCAGGATTCCGATGGTCTGCTCCGGGGTATGGTCGTCGGCAATCTGGGTGAAGCCGACCAGATCGGCGAACAGCACCGCAGCATTGATCTGCTGGACCTGCCCGACGGCGTCGTCCATGCGTGACAGTTCCTCGGCGATGTGCGGCGAGAAATGACGCGACAGATTGCGTCGGGCGCGCTCGCTTTCCACCTGACGCGCCAGCAATGTGCGCGAGCGTGCCACGGCAATCGCCAGTAAAAGACCGATTAGGCCGATCAGGATAATACGCGGCAGGAATTCTCCGAGCCGGACATTCCACGGGTCAAGCAGATAGGCGATGCGATCCGCCATTGGCATGTCGAGGATATTGTCGATCCGGCTCCCGAACGTCACATCCGGTTGCATGACGATATACATCGTGCCCACAGTCCAACAGACAATGGCGGCGATAGTGGTGTTCAGTACGGTGCGTGCCGACTGGCCCAGTGCGGACAGCACGACGAACAATGCCACATAGAGGATGGTGTCGAAGCCGAGCCGCATCGGCGGCGGTATCTGGCTGTGATCGAACGGATTGGGCAAGACGATGGCGGCAGTCAGCAGCGTCATGTCGATGAAGGGGAACAGCCAATGCATCCAGGGCCGGTCGAGATCGGGCTTGCGCAGCAGCAGCTGGATATAGGCGGAAAAGGCGAAGGCACCGAGATAGCCGTAGTAGTTCAGTGCCAGGGGCCACCCCATCTCGATGCTGAGGATGGTGGCCACGATGATGCAGACGGCGTAGCGCAGGCCGATGGTCAGGCGCAGCGCTTCGTATTCTTCATGCCGAAAGGCTTCGGTCAGGCGTTCGTTCTCAGCGGCGGCCTTGTTGCCGCCCCCGCAGACCTGATCGCACAGGTTTTGCCACACCTCATGTCGCCAAAGCCGCATGGGCCTGGTGCCTCGTCCTGTCCCTGTTGGTTGATTGTCGCCAGTCCGGGCCGCTGCCGTCAATCGGCAGCCATGTGACATCGGTCATAGATGAAAGGGGAGGGGCTATTTCCAGATCGGCTTTCCGCTGCCCGGCAGGCCCAGCCTGGGCCATTTCTCGGTCACGGTGCGGATCACATCCGGGTCCATGCCGATTTTCTCGCCCCATTCCCGCTTGGTCTCGGGCGGCCACTTATTGGTGGCATCCAGGCCGATCTTGGAACCGAGACCGGATTCCGGCGAGGCGAAATCGAGATAGTCGATCGGCGTATGTTCGACGAAGGTGATGTCGCGCACCGGATCCATGCGGGTCGACATTGCCCAGATCACGTCCTTCCAGTCGCGCGCGTCGATGTCGTCGTCCACCACGATAATCCATTTGGTGTACATGAACTGGCGCAGGTAAGACCACACGCCCATCATCACGCGCTTGGCATGGCCGGGATAGGCCTTCTTCATGCTCACCACGGCGACGCGATACGAGCAGCCCTCCGGCGGCAGCCAGAAGTCGACAATCTCGGGGAACTGCTGACGGATCAGCGGCACGAAGACATCGTTGAGGGCTTCGCCCAGCACGCTCGGTTCATCCGGCGGGCGGCCGGTGAAGGTGCTCAGGTAGATCGGGTTGCGCCGCATGGTGATGGCAGTAACTGTGAAGACCGGAAACTGCTCGACCGAATTGTAGTAGCCGGTATGGTCGCCGTACGGTCCCTCGTCGCGGTAATCCTCCAGCGACACATGGCCCTCCAGCACGATCTCGGCTTCGGCTGGCACCTTGAGTGGAATGGTCTTGCAATCGACCAGCTCGACCTTCTTGCCGCGCAGCAACCCCGCGAACTGATATTCCGACAGCGTATCCGGCACCGGCGTCACGGCCGCGAGAATAGTGCCGGGATCGGCGCCGATCACTACGGCGGCGGGGAAGGGCTCGCGCTTGCCGGCCTGTTTCCAGCGCTGATGCTGCTGTGCGCCGCCGCGATGCTTGAGCCAGCGCATCAGGGTCTGGGTCTTGTTCAGCACCTGCATGCGGTAGATGCCGAGGTTGAAGCGGTCGGTCTTGTCGCTTTTATTCGGACCTTGCGTCACCACCAGCGGCCAAGTGATCAGCGGGGCAGGCTCGCCCGGCCAGCAGGTCTGGATCGGCAGCTTGCTCAGGTCGATGTCGTCGCCCTGCAGCACGATCTCGTGCACCGGTGCGCCGCCGCTCACCGTCTTGGGTGTCATCGACAGCACGGTCTTCACCAGCGGCAGCAAGCCGAGCGCCTCTTTAAAACCGCCGGGCGGTTCGGGCTGGCGCAGGAAGGCCAGCGTCTCGCCGACATCCTTTAGCTCCTCCGGCTTGCGATCCATGCCGAGTGCGACGCGGTCGACCGTGCCGAACAGGTTGACGAGCACCGGAATGTCGCTGGGCGAGCCATCGGCGCGCACCGGCTTTTCGAACAGCACCGCCGGGCCGCCGTCGGCCAGCAGGCGGGTCTGGATTTCGGTCATTTCCAGCACGGTGGAGACCGGTTCCTGCACGCGCACCAGCCGGCCGCTCTGCTCCAGCAGGGATATGAAATCGCGCAGCGAGGCGTAAGGCATCAGATCAGGTCCGGTCCGGTTTATGCGTGGCAAAATACAGGCCCGGCAGCACCAGCGCCGCGCCAAGCCAATGGTAGAATGCAAATGCCTCGCCGAGAAGCAGCCAGGCCATCACAGCCGTGTAAACCGGCGCCAGATACAGCATCAGCCCGGTGCGGTTCGGACCCAGATGCTTGGTCATGTAGCCAAAGGTGGCATAGGCGCCGACGCCTGGCACCAGCACCAGGGTGACGACGGCGGCGATGGTATGCAGATCGAAAGCCGGCGGACCGATCACAACAAGTTCATAGGCCTGTACCGGCAGCATGATCACCACGCCGGCAAAGGCAATAGCGGTCAGCCTTGCCGTGACGCTCAGCGAGCTGGGCCAGTGTTTCAGCAGCACGCTGTACAAAGCCCATGAGATGGCGGCGGCCAGAATGATCAGGTCGCCCGCCGTGAAGGTGAGATGCAGCAGCGTAGCCAGATCGCCGCGCAGGATGATGGCCAGCACGCCGGCCAGCGCCAGCGCGGTGCCGATGCCCTGGCGCAGTGAGAAGCGTTCGGCGAACATCGCGCGGCTGAGCAGGATGATCATGACCGGCGAGGTGGCGTAAATGAGGCCGATATTGGTCGCAGTGGTCGTGACCGCGCCGTAATAGACGCCGGCGCCGCAGATCCCCATGCCGAGGAAGCCGAGCACCGTCAGATGGCGCCATTCGCCGCGCAGGACCGCACGGCTGCGCCAGAGTTCGCGCCCGCAGAAGGGTAGCAGCACCAGCACCACGCCGAGCCAGCGCAGTTCGGCCAGCGCCACCGGCGGGATGATGCCCGCTGTGGCGCGGGCCATCACCATATTCGTGGTGAACATGGCCGGGGTAACGAATAGCAGAATCTGGGCGATACGCAGGTCGCGGGCGGAGGAGGCGAGTGACGTCATGGCCGGGAGACTAAGGCGGGGCCGTCATATAGGCCAGTCCTTGACCCGGTGCGTCCGCCCGCTTAAGCCCATGACATGCGCCGTTTTCCTGCCGAGTTTGCCGATCTGCTGACCGCGAAGGGCGGGCGTGCCTTGCTGGCCGGCCGGCATCCGCAGGCCGGCGCTCTGGCCGATCCGCGCACCCGCTTCCTGGCATTGGGCGGCCTGGTCGATCCGAAACAGGCAAAGGCTGTGGCGCTGCTGCTGGAGAAAAGCCTTCAGCCTCACCTGCGTGAGATGGCGCAGCCGATCCCCCCGGAGACAATCTGGGAGCAGAGCCGGAACTATGCCGAGCAGCTGCCCAAGACGATGCGCCAGCGCACCACGCATCTCGACAATCCGCGCTCCGCCGCTTTCAGGGTGGCGAAGGAGATCGGCCTGATCGATTGCCTGCGCTCCGACAGCTACCGGGCTTTCGCCGCCGCCCTGGCCGGTCGACCGCTGAAAAAGAAATACGGGCTACAGGCGATTGCCTATGCCGCCGGCGATTATGCCGGGCCGCATACCGACCACCATCCGGAAGAGCCGGATGCGGCGCGCGGTTATCTGGATGTGCATCTCAGTTTTTCGACGGCGGCCGTGCGCGACCAGTATCTGGTCTATGCCAGGACCGGACATTTCACCGAGATGGTGGAGGTGACGCAGACGCCCGGTTTGGTGACCGCCTATCGCCTGCCGTTCTGGCACTATACCACGCCGCTGCGGGCGAAGCCGAAACAGGAAGGCAAAGCCCGCCGCTGGGTACTGCTCGGGACGTTCCTGTTCGCCGATCAGGTGTAATTACGGCGCCAGATAGCCGCGCTTCGGTGCCGGGCCGAGCGTGCCGCCAGCTTCCTTCACGGCCTTGATATAGGCCGTTTCCGACTTGTAGGGGCCGAATTTCTTGAAATCGTCCGGCGTGCAGGGCGTCAGTATGCCCTTGCTGCCGGGCTTGATCTTGAAGTAGCCGCCATCGCGATGAATGATCGGGATGATCTTGCCCTGGCGCGTGAAGACGCGGCGCATGGTGGCCGAATGGCTTTTCATCGTGTCGTATTCATCGGGATCGAGTTTGAAGATGCGCTCGAAGGCGGCAACCATCTCGTCGACGAATTTACGCTCGACCACCTGCATGTTGGAAATGATCCAGCAGCGGTCCTCGAAATCCCAGTAGTAAGTCAGGCCGATGAAATTGCCGGCCTTGTCCAGATACGGATAGAAGGGGAAGGAGCGGCAGGCGATGGTGCGGTTATCGCGCTCGCAGAAAGCCGCGCCCTTGCATTCAATGGCGCAGGCGTTGGAATTCAGTTCCTTGACGATCTTGCGCGAGACCGCATCGTTCGGCTTGTACTTGTACCAGAGGTCGGTGCGGCTCTTCAGCAGTTCGAACTCCGCCTTGTCGACCACCGGAATGGCATTCTCGGTGGTGCAGCAGACCGGCTGGCCGTTATTCAGCGGCGCGCATTTACGGCCGCAATCCACGAAAGCCAGATTGGCATTGTACTGCTTGTAGAGGCTGGCGAAGTCTTTGGCGCTGATTCGGGGCTTTTTCATGCGCGCGAAGATACGCGGCGCACCTGTTTTCGCCAAGCGCTCTTGTCGTTTCTTAGGCTAGCCCAGCAGGAAGGCGGCAAAAATGATCAGGCCGGTATCGCGGTTTGCCCGGAATTTCGTCAGGCAGTCTGCGCTGGCATCGGGCCGCAGCGTCATCACCTGCCAAAGGAAATGCAGCGCTGCGAGGCCAAGGCCGACCCAGTAAGGCCAGCCCAGCCCGGCCATCCAGCCGACCAGGGCCAGCCCCAGCAGGGTGAGATCGTAGAAGCCGGCGATCCAGAGCCGCGCATGGCTGCCGAACAGCCGGGCGGTGGATTTCACCCCGATCAGGGCATCGTCTTCCTTGTCCTGCAGGGCATAGATGGTGTCGTAGCCCAGTGTCCAGACGATGCCGGAGGCGTAGATAACCAGCGTGACCCAGTCGAGCCGGCCGCTGACGGCGGCATAGCCCAGCACCGCGCCCCAGTTGAAGGCCAGTCCCAGAAAGAACTGCGGCCACCAGGTAAAGCGCTTCATGAAAGGATAGATCGCGACCAGCCCCAACGAGGCCACGCCGAGCCAGATGGCCAGCAGGTTCATCTGGATCAGGATGACGAAGCCGATCAGGGCCTGCACCACCAGCCAGATCCAGGCCTGCGTCACCGTCACCTGACCCGACGGGATCGGCCGCAGCCGGGTGCGTTCGACCAGGCCGTCAAAATCGCGGTCGACAATATCGTTGAAGGTGCAGCCGGCCCCACGCATCACCAGCGCGCCGATGCCGAATAGCACGATCAGCCACGCGTCTAGTTCGGTTTCAGGCGGGCGGGCGAGGGCAATCGCCCACCAGCCGGGCAACAGCAGCAGCCAGGTGCCGATCGGGCGATCTAGCCGCGACAGCCGGGCATAGGGCCACCAGCCCGCCGGCAGCCAGCGCTCAACCCAATTGTTGGCGGCGTCCGCAGGCGCTTGATCGGTGACTTCCGGGCCCGGCTTTGTCATAACGCTTCGTGTAGTGGTTCCTATTCTGCAGCACAACCTGAATGACGGATGTAATCAAGGCCCGCCTGTATGTGACCGACGCCCTGAGCACGGGCGGCACTATCATGCTGGCCGACGATCAGGCGCATTACCTGCGCCATGTGCTGCGCCTGGAAGCCGGGCAGGCCGTGGCGCTGTTCAATGGCCGCGACGGCGAATGGCGCGCCGTCATCGCCGAGGCCGGCAAGAAGGGCGTACGGCTCGATGTCGAGATGGAACTACGATCGCAGCAGCCGGCTGACGATGTCTGGCTCTGCTTCGCGCCGATCAAGCAGGGCCGGATCGAGATGATCGTCGAAAAAGCGACCGAGCTTGGCGCCGGTCGCCTGCTGCCGGTGATCACGCGACGCACCCAGATGCAGAGGGTGAATACCGAGCGTCTGGCGGCGCATGCCCGCGAGGCAGCCGAGCAGTGCGAAAGACTGGATGTGCCCGAAGTCGAGGCGGCAGTCACGCTGGAGAAACTGCTGCAGGACTGGCCGCATGACCGAAAGCTGTTTCTCTGTGCCGAGCGTAACGACGCGCCATCGCTGCTCATGACGGCCAAGGGCGAGGGGCCCTGTGCCCTCCTCATCGGCCCTGAAGGCGGTTTCGCCCCTGAGGAATTGACACAGATCATGGCCTTGCCGCAGGCAGTGACGGTATCTCTTGGCCCGCGTATTCTGCGGGCCGAGACGGCTGCGATTGCGGCCTTGGCTATTCTACAATCGGTACGGCAGAATTAGCGTCATCGAACCGCCGTGCAGCGGGGCTGGACAACCGGCCGCATCTGCCCCATATGCCGGGAGCAGCCGTCCGGCGCGCACCAGCAGTCCTGCGTAAATTATAAATAAAAAGCACCGAGGTATTCATGTCCGGTCCCGCCCAGGCCCCAGAGACGCCGATCACGTCCAAGGCGCAGCTCGTTGAATATCTGGCCGAGGGCAGCAAGCCGGAAGCCGACTGGCGCATCGGCACCGAACACGAGAAATTCGCCTACAATACCTCCGACTTCCGCGCGCTGCCCTATGACGGCGCGGCCAGCATCAAGGGACTGCTGACCGGCCTGCAGCGCTTCGGCTGGGAACCGGTGATGGAGGGCGACAACGTCATAGCCCTCACCATGGCTGGCCAGTCGATCACGCTGGAACCTGGCGGGCAGTTCGAACTGTCGGGTGCGCCGCTGGAAACCATCCACCAGACCTGTATCGAGGTTTCGACGCATCTGAAACAGGTGCGCGAAGTGGGCTCCGAGACCGGCATCGCCATGATGGGCCTGGGTTTCAATCCGAAATGGCGTCGCGACGACATCCCGGTGATGCCCAAGGGCCGCTACAACATCATGCGCGCTTATATGCCCAAGAAGGGCAATCTCGGCCTCGACATGATGCTGCGCACCTGCACCGTGCAGGTGAATCTGGATTACGGCTCCGAAGCCGACATGGTGAAGAAATTCCGCACCAGCCTGGCGCTGCAGCCGTTGGCGGTCGCGATGTTCGCCAACTCGCCCTTCACCGAGGGCAAGCCGAATGGATACTTAAGCTATCGCAGCCAGATCTGGACCGACACCGATCCGGATCGCACCGGTATGCTGGGCTTCGTCTTCGAGGACGGCATGAGCTTTGAGCGCTATGTCGATCATGCCCTCGATGTGCCGATGTATTTCAGCTATCGCGACGGCAAGTATATCGACGCCTCGGGCCAGAGCTTCCGCGACTTCATGGCCGGCAAGCTGCCGGCCCTGCCGGGCGCTCTGCCCACCATGCGCGACTGGGCCGACCATATCACCACGCTGTTCCCCGAAGTGCGCATGAAGCGTTTCCTGGAAATGCGCGGCGCCGATGGCGGTCCGTGGTCGCGGCTTTGCGCGCTGCCGGCGTTGTGGGTTGGTCTGCTCTACGACAAGACCGCGCTGGATGCCGCCTGGGATCTGTGTCGCGACTGGACGCTGGCTGAGCGCGAGCAACTGCGCCTCGATGCACCGAAATACGGCCTGCACACGCCGCTGCGCGGCCGGCCGCTGAAGCATTATGCCGAGCAGATGGTGCAGATTGCCATGAGCGGCCTGAAGAACCGTTCGCGTCTGTCGCCGGCCGGCGAGGACGAGACGCATTTCCTCGAACCGCTGGTGCGCATCGTGGAAAGCGGCGAGACGCCGGCGGAAGCGCTGCTGAAGCTCTATAACGGCCGCTGGAACAAGTCGGTCGATCCCGCCTTCACCGAACTGGCTTACTGAGCCACGCCTTCAGTTTTTCAGGCTCATAAAGGCTGCGCGGCAAATCGGCCGCCAGAGCGGCCGGCGGCGTCGCAATAGCCTGCCGCAGGTCTGCCAAAGCCGTGCGCGCCTGCACCCATTCGCCGCGCTCGGCCTGCTGCGCGATTCGTGCCAGTTGCCGCGACCATTCCTCCAGCACACCGCGGCTGCCGCGCATGTCATCTTCTGCGAACCGCTCGTGAATGAAGCCGATCTGGCCGCGGATCATCATGGTCATGCGCTCGGCCAGCGCCGGTTCTTCCTCGGCCAGCGGCACGCGCAGTGCATCGAGATAGCGGGTCAGATCGGCCAGATCCTGCCGCAGGCTGACCGGTTCGGAAACTGCAGGGGCCGGCTGCAGCTTTTCCTGATAGGCGACCAGGGCATCCAGCAGCAGCGCATCGGGCTCGGCGCCGGAAAACTCCGTCACGATCACGCGCCGGGTGAATTCGCGCAAAGACGCCGTGCGTCGGTCCTGCCCGAAACGATCCTTGGTTTTCACGCCGCGTAAGGCGGGAATCTCCAGTGGATTGTCGATGCCATCTTCGCCGCGCAGGTTCCAGAAGGCATGACTGACATCGATACTGCCGGGTTTGTCAGATAAGCCCGGGATGAAGAAGGCCGTGGTGGCAAAGCCGTTGGCATGACAGGCCTGACAGGACAGCCCGGCCTTGCGGGCAGTGCCGCCGAGCACGTCCGGGCTGCGAAACGCCAGCCGACCGAATTCGACGTAGAAATTCTGCTTTTCTCCGCCCTCAAGCCGTTCCTGCGGCTGCCGTGTCAGGCTTTCGACCGACAGGCTGCCGGGCGGCAGCCATTCCAGTGCGCCGGTCAGCGACTGTGCCTGCGCTGCCAGAGCGGGCAGCGCAACGAACAGCACACCGAACAGCAGCCGGCGCATGGCGACGGAGGGGTTCAGTCTTCGCGGTGGAAAGGCAGGCCGTGATTCATCTCGCGCGACGGCTGCTCGCATTCGCAGTCGCCGACGATCTTGGCTGGCACGCCAGCGGCCGTGCAATGCGCCGGGACCGGGATCAGCACCACGCTGCCGGCACCGATCTTGGCGCCTTCGCCGATCTCGATATTGCCGAGGATCTTCGAGCCGGCGCCGATCAGCACGCCGCGGCGGATTTTCGGGTGGCGGTCGCCGGTTTCCTTGCCGGTGCCGCCCAGCGTCACGTTCTGCAGCATCGAGACATCGTCGTCGATCACGGCGGTTTCGCCGATCACCACGCCGGTGCCATGGTCGATCAGGATGCCACGGCCGAATTTCGCCGCCGGATTGATATCAACGGCGAAGACTTCCGAACTGCGGCTCTGCAGCAGGAAAGCCATGGTCTCGCGACGTTCGCGCCATAGCCAGTTGGCGACACGATGCGCCTGGATCGACTGGAAGCCTTTGAAGAATAGCAGCGGCTTCAGGAAGCTCCTGCAGGCCGGATCGCGCTCGTTCACCGCCACCAGATCGGCGCGCACCGCATGTCCGATATCGGGATCGGCGGCGAATGCATCCTCGATCACTTCGCGCAGACCCAGCGCCGGCAGCTCCGTGCTGCCCAGCTTCTGCGCCAGGATGTAGCTTAGCGCGTCTTCGAGCCGCTCGTGATGCAGCACAGCCGAATGCGCCATGCTGCCGAGCAGCGGTTCCTGCTGCGCGGTATGAGCGGCTTCCTCGCGGATACGCTGCCAGACAGGATCATGCTTGAGCAGATCGACGCTGCTATGTGTCTTGCCAAATGTCGCGGGCATGGGACTTCCCCCTCGTGACTCGTGTCAGGCTGCCTTTGCGGTGCCGCCCACAGTCAAACCTTCGATCAGCAACGTCGGCTGGCCAACACCGACCGGCACGCCCTGACCGGACTTGCCGCAGGTGCCGATGCCGGTATCGAGCTGCAGATCGTTGCCGACCGCCTTCACCTGCTTCAGCACTTCAGCGCCGGCGCCGATCAGCGTGGCGCCCTTGATTGGCGCACCGACCTTGCCGTTCTCGACCATATAGGCCTCGGTACAGGAGAACACGAACTTGCCCGAGGTGATGTCGACCTGGCCACCGCCGAAGTTCACAGCATAGATGCCCTTTTTGACACTGCCGAGAATCTCGGCTGGGTCGCGGTCTCCGGCCAGCATGTAGGTGTTGGTCATGCGCGGCATCGGGTTATGGGCAAATGACTGCCGCCGGCCATTGCCGGTCGACTTCACGCCCATCAGACGCGCATTCATGCGGTCGTACATCAGGCCCTTGAGGATGCCGTCCTCTATCAGCATGGTGTTTTCGGTCGGCGTGCCTTCGTCGTCGATGGTGAGCGAGCCGCGGCGCTTATCGATGGTGCCGTTGTCCACGATGGTAACGCCCGGGGCTGCGACGCGCTGGCCCATCAGGCCCGAAAAGACCGATGTCTTCTTGCGATTGAAATCGCCTTCCAGACCGTGGCCGACCGCCTCATGCAGCAGCACGCCGGGCCAGCCCGGACCGAGCACCACCGGCATCTCGCCGGCCGGCGCGGGCACGGAGTCGAGATTGACCAGCGCCTGGCGCAGCGCGTCGTCGACTTCGGCCTGCCAGTGGGAGGGATCGAAGAATTGCGTGTAACCGACACGGCCGCCGGCGCCGCGGCTGCCGCTTTCCATGCGCTCGCCCTGACCGGCGACAACTGAGACATTCAGGCGAACCAGCGGGCGCACATCCTGCACCAGCTTGCCATCGGCGCGCAGGATGGCGACTGCCTGCCAGCTGCCGGCCAGCGACACCGACACCTGCTTGACGCGCGGATCCTTGGCGCGGGCATAGGCGTCGATCGCCTGCAGCAGTTCGACCTTCTGCTCGAAGGACATTTCGTTCAGCGGATTGTCGTCGCCATAGAGATGACGGTTGGTGGCGGCGGGACCCAGGCTCATCTCGCCGCCATGGCCGGCGCGCACCGCCCGCACCGTGGTGGCGGCGCGGCGGATCGCGGCCTCGCTCAGTTCGGAGGCATGGGCATAGCCGGTCTGCTCGCCCGAGACGGCACGCAAGCCGAAGCCCTGTGTCGTATCGTAGGAGGCGGCCTTCAGTCGGCCATCGTCGAAAGTCAGGCCCTCGGACTGGCTGTATTCGAGGAACAGTTCGCCATCATCGGCACCGTGCAGGGCATCGCCGACGATGCTGTCCAGCCGGGCGCGGTCGAGGCCGGCGCGGGTGAAAAACAGCTCCTGGGCGGTGGATGCACCGGTCATAGCGAACCTCGAAGAAAGCCTGAAAAGCAGGAAAAACGATACGACACACTGTCGTTCAAGATTATATGGCGCCGGCGTTAAGAAAAATACAGCCCCCTTGAGCGGGGCGAGCGATCAATTACCGGCGACGGCGGTCGCTTTGTTTGAGCAACTCGCCCATCTCCTCGGGCGGCACCGGCCGGCTGATCAGATAGCCCTGCAGCTCGCTACAGCCCACGCCGCGCAGGAAATCGCGCTGCGCTGCCGTTTCCACGCCTTCCGCCACCACGGGTAGATCGAGACCGTTGGCCATACCGATCATGGCGCGGACCAGTGCGATATCGCGGTCGTTGCCGGGCAGGTCGGCGATGAAGGCGCGGTCCAGCTTGATCTTGCGGATCGGCAGCCGCTGGATGTAGCTGAGCGAAGAATAGCCGGTGCCGAAATCGTCCAGCGCAGCATCGATACCGATCTCGGCCAGCTCTTTGATTGCCTGTACGGTGGCTTCCATATTCTGGATCGCGGCCTGTTCGGTGATCTCAATGCCGATGAACGGCACCATGTTTGCTTCTTCTTCGGCCAGCTTGCGGAAATAGGCCGGCAGGTCGTCGCGGATGAACTGCTGACCTGACACATTGACGAAGACACGGCGCGGTTCGATACCGTCGCGGCGCCAGCTGCGGATCTGTTCTGCCACATTGGCAAAGACCCATCGCGTGATCGAAATGATGCTGCCGGTTTCCTCGGCCAACGGGATGAACTCGGCCGGCGAGATCGCGCCGAGGTCCGGATGTTTCCAGCGCAGCAGCGCCTCGATCGCGCAGATCGCGCCGGTCGTGGTCTCCACAACGGGCTGGTAGACCAGATAGAATTCATTGTTCTCGATGGCGGCGTCCAGATTCATCGTGAGACGCAGGCGCCGCTCGGCCGCGCGGGTCATTTCCGGACTGTAGAAGCGGGTGGAATCGCCGCCGGCCGACCGGACCAGCTTCATCGCCAGCTCGGCCTTGGCCAATGCATCGCCGATCTTCTCGCTGGGATCGTCGACGATGGCGGCGCCCATACTGACCTTGAGCGGCACCAGTCGCCCTTCGGCGGTAATCGGTTTTGTCAGGGCCCCATGTACGGTCTGCGCGAGATTCAGCGCATTGTTCAGATCATGCACGCCGGCCAGTGCGGCGAACTGGTCCGCCGCAATGCGACCGATCAGCGCTTCGCGCGGCAGCACCTCGCCCAGACGTTCTGCGATGCCCTTCAGCACCGTGTCGCCGATGTGGTACCCGAAGCCTTCGTTGATATCGCGGAAATTGTCCATATCGAGATTGAACAGGACCCACAGCCCGCCATCCAGGCGGTGCTGCGCACCCAGCATCCGTTCGGTTTCCGCAATGAAGCTGGCACGATTGAGGATGCCGGTCAGCGGATCGTTGCGGCTGGCAAACTCGGCGCGCAGTTCCACATCGCGTCGGTCGGAGATATCGCGGATCAGGCCGATGAAGGCTGGGCCCTCCTCGGCAGCATATTCGCCGACGCTGATATGGATGGGGAAAATTTCGCCCGATTTCTTGCGGCCCAGCGTGTCGCGCCCCAGACCGAGAATCTTGGCGCGCTTGGTGGTCAGATAGTTGCGGACGTACGAGTCGTGACCGGAGCGGAACGGCTCGGGCATCAGCAGTTTGACATTCTGGCCGTTCAGTTCACCCGGCAGATAGCCGAAGATCGTGGCGCAGGTATCGCTGGCGCTCACGATCACGCCATGGTTGTCGATGGTCAGTACGCCCTCGTTCATGGTGGCGAGTAGCGTGCGCAGCGTTTCAGCCAGTTCGTTGGCACCCTGGCGCAGTGTCAGACTTTCGGCCTTGCGCTGCGGAACGGCTGGCGCTGCCGGGCTTGGTGGCGCTGGCACAAGCGGCGCAATCGGCGGCGTCCATTCCTGGTCGGCATCCGACAGCAGGCGCCAGTTCGGGAACGTCATCTGCGCCTGCGTGCCGCTGCCGATGGCACTGCTCAGCGACAGCGATCCGCCATGCAGTTCCATCAGGCGTTTGCTGATCGACAGACCGAGGCCGGTGCCGCCATGTTGGCGTGCGACCTCCGCCTTGGCGAGCTGGAAGGGCTCGAAAATGTGTTCCAGGCGATCCTGAGTAATGCCGATACCGGTATCGATGACGGTCAGCGAAGGCGTGCCGTCCGGCAGCTGGCGAAAGACCACGTCAATCGTGCCGCCACCGGGGGTGAACTTCACGGCATTGCCCAGCAGGTTGATCAGAACCTGTTTCACGACGCGCTCGTCTGCGCGCAGCTGGGGGAGTGTATCGGCTGAAAGGTTGCGGAGCGTAATGCCGCCGCGTTCGGCTTGCGGGCGCACCATGGTTAGCGCCGACTGGATCACTGCCGAAAGATCGACGGCCTTTTCATCCAATGCATAATATCCGGCCTCGATGCGCGACATATCGAGGATGTCGCCGATCAGAGCCAGCAGATGTGTGCCCGAGGCATTGATGTCGCGGGCATAGTCGACATAGCGCGGCACGCCGACAGAGCCGAACATCTGGTCGCGGATAATTTCCGAGAAGCCGATGATGGCATTCAGCGGCGTGCGCAGCTCATGGCTCATGTTGGCGAGGAACTGGCTCTTGGCCCGGCTCGCTTCCTCGGCCTGACGCAGGGCCGACTCGATGCGGCGCTGCTGGCGATACTGATCCGTGATATCGCGGCCCGAACCGCGATAGCCCATGAAGCGACCATTGGCGTCGGAAACCGGTTTGCCGTTGATCTCGATCCACAATTCCGTGTCGCCCAGCATCGAGCAGTAGCGGAAACCGCGGAACGGTTCGTGGCGGTCCAGTTGCCGGCGATGCTCTTCCCAGAACAGGGTGTCGGACTCGTTATCGCCCTGGATGGCGACTTCCCAGCGGCAGCGGCCGAGGAACAGGCTGCGCAGCGCCGTGGTCTGCCCGGAGGAAGAGTCCGATATCCAGGTAAAGCGATGATCGACATCGGTTTCCCAGAACCAGTCCGAAGCCAGTTCGGCGAAATCGCGCAATTTATATTCCGCAACCTGAAGCGCGACCTGGTGCATCTTTTCGGGCGTGCTGGCCTCGGCGATCACCATCAGGCCGTTGACCCGCCCGTTATTGTCGTTGAGGGGCGCCACGGTCAGGCCCTGGCACAGCCAGCCATTGGCCCAGCGGATCAGGGTGTTCCCGATCTGACGCCGGCCTTCCCGCCGAGTCTGGTCCAGCAGGTCGCGGACCTTGATCGCTTCGCCCAGCGCGAAGCCGGCAGACAGGCCCTGACCGGCCAGTGCCTCCGCATTCATCTCGGTTAATGCGGCATAAGCGGTATTGCAGGACACGTAACGGTAGTCATCGCCCGGGCCGTACTCAACCGTAAATGCAGGCCGATCGAGCCAGTCGAGGATGTCCTGCGTCAGTTTGCGCTGGTTGGGATCGAGCATGCCTGGAGCCCCCGGGAGAGGGCAGCTTAGGGGGGCGGCCGGGATGGCGCAAGCGCAAGCCAAATCAATGCTTAAGGGGACAGGGAAGGGGGGCGTGCAGGCGGAGCGACAAATCGTCGCAGAATAGGCTCGGACGACGGCCGGCAGACTGGGCGCGCGAGAAGCACCAGTGTATGGTCCGGCCTCGAAAGTGTTTAGACTCCCAAGTCATTAACGAGGGTATTGAACGATGGGGTGGACTTCGTTTGCGGCCGTCCGCAGGGCCGTAGGCCGTGTTTCGGCTTTGACCGCGGCTCTGGCCGTCCTGATCTCTGGCGCGGCGCTGGCTGCCGATAAAGGCACGCCCGGCCTGCCGACGCCCTGGCATCTGGGCATGCAGCCCTCGGTGAGCCCGGTGGCCACCGAGATGCACAATTTCCATGATCTGCTGATGTGGATCATCACCCTGATCACGCTCTTCGTGCTGGTGCTGCTGATCTACGTGATGGTGCGCTTCCGCGCCTCGGCCAATCCTGTGCCCTCCAAGACCTCGCACAACACGCTGATCGAAGTGTTGTGGACCGTGGTGCCGATCCTGATCCTGATTGTGATCGCGGTGCCGTCGTTCAAACTGCTCTACTACGCCGACAAGACCGCCAAGCCGGAGTTGACCATCAAGGCGATCGGCAAGCAGTGGTACTGGAGCTACGAGTATCCGGATAACGGCAACTTCACCTTCGATGCCACGATCATCCCGGAGAACGAGATCAAGCCGGGCCAGCATCGCCTGCTCGAGACCGACAATCCGGTGGTCGTGCCGGTGGACACCAACATCCGCCTGCTGGTGACCGCCGCGGACGTGATTCATGCCTGGGCCATTCCGGCCTTTGGCGTGAAGAAGGATGCCGTGCCCGGCCGCACCAACGAGACCTGGTTCCGCGCCGAACGCGAAGGCACGTATTACGGCCAGTGTTCGGAAATCTGCGGCGCCTATCACGGCTACATGCCGATCAAGGTCCAGGTGGTTTCCAAGGAGGCCTATGCGAAGTGGGCCGACGAAGCCAAGCAGAAGTTCGCCACTGTCGACGGTCCGTCGCCGCGTCTCGCCGACGCGCGTGCCGCCCAGTAACGCAAGATCCGAGGAGTAGAGCATCATGGCTCATGCCCAAGCCGCTCATCACGACGAGCACCACACGCCGACCGGTTGGACCCGCTGGGTCTATTCGACCAACCACAAGGATATCGGCACGCTCTATCTGATCTTCGCCGTCGTCGCCGGCCTGATCGGTGGTTTCTTCTCGGTGCTGATGCGCGCCGAACTGATGAACCCGGGCGACGGCATCCTGGGCGGCAACCACCATCTGTTCAATGTGCTGGTCACCGGTCACGGCCTGATCATGATCTTCTTCATGGTCATGCCCGCAATGATTGGCGGCTTCGGCAACTGGTTTGTGCCGCTGATGATCGGCGCGCCGGACATGGCCTTCCCGCGTATGAACAACATTTCCTTCTGGCTGCTGATCCCGGCTTTCGGCTGTCTGCTGATCTCCACCATGGTGGAAGGTCCCGCCGGCGGCCTCGGCATGGGCGGCGGCTGGACGATCTATCCGCCGCTGTCGTCGGATGTCGGCCATCCCGGCCCTGCCGTGGGCTTTGCCATCCTGAGCCTGCACATCGCCGGTGCGTCGTCGATTCTCGGCGCGATCAACTTCATCACCACCATTTTCAACATGCGCGCGCCGGGCATGACCCTGCACAAGATGCCGCTGTTCGTCTGGTCGGTGCTGATCACCGCCTTCCTGCTGCTGCTGTCGCTGCCGGTGCTCGCCGGCGGCATCACGATGCTGCTGACCGACCGTTATTTCGGCACCGCCTTCTTCAAGCCTGAAGGCGGCGGCGACCCGATCCTGTTCCAGCATCTGTTTTGGTTCTTCGGCCACCCCGAAGTGTACATCCTGATCCTGCCGGGCTTCGGTATCGTCAGCCAGGTGATCTCGACCTTCTCGAAGAAGCCGGTCTTCGGCTATCTCGGCATGGCCTACGCCATGGTCGCCATCGGCGTGGTCGGCTTCGTGGTCTGGGCGCACCACATGTACACCGTGGGTCTGGACGTCGACACTCGTGCCTACTTCACCGCTGCCACCATGGTGATCGCGGTGCCGACCGGCGTGAAGATCTTCTCCTGGATCGCGACGATGTGGGGCGGCTCGATCCGCTTCACGGTGCCGATGCTGTTTGCCATCGGCTTTATCTTCCTGTTCACCGTCGGTGGCGTCACCGGTGTCGTGCTGGCCAATGCCGGCGTCGACACTTACCTGCACGATACCTATTACGTGGTGGCGCATTTCCATTACGTGCTGAGCCTCGGTGCCGTGTTCGCCATCTTTGCCGGCTTCTACTACTGGTTCGGCAAGATGTCGGGGTATGAGCTGAGCGAGACTGCTGGCCAGATCCACTTCTGGACCACCTTCATCGGCGTGAACCTGCTGTTCTTCCCGATGCACTTCCTCGGCCTGCAGGGTATGCCGCGCCGTATTCCGGATTATCCGGATGCCTTTGCCGGCTGGAACTATGTCGCGTCGATCGGCGCCTATATCGCCTTCGCCTCGACCTTGTTCTTCGTCGGTGCGGTGATCTACGCCTTCATCAAGAAGAAGAAGGTGGCGGACAATCCGTGGGGCGAAGGCGCCACCACGCTGGAATGGACGCTGTCCTCTCCGCCGCCGTTCCATCAGTACGAGAAGCTTCCGGTCATCAAGTAAGACCGGAACTCCAGCCCCGGGAGTTCGAGTTTGTCCGACGCCAGTTTCATTGGACAGGTAAACGAGGCCGGCAATGCCGGCCTCGATGCCGCTTACGGCCAAGGCCTGACCGGTACAGGTGAGGCCCGTCCGGCCGATTATTTCGCGCTGCTCAAGCCGCGCGTGATGTCGCTGGTCGTGTTCACCGGTCTGGTCGGCATGGTTCTGGCGCCCGGCACTCTCCATCCGGTGCTGGCGATCGCCGCGCTACTCTGCATTGCTGTCGGGGCCGGCGCCTCGGGCGCGATCAACATGTGGTACGACGCCGATATCGATGCGGTGATGAGCCGCACACAGGGCCGTCCGATTCCGCAGGGCCGGATCACCAAGGACGAGGCGCTTGGCTTTGGCTGCGTGCTGGCAGTCGGTTCGGTGCTGGTGATGGGGCTTGCCGTCAACTGGGTGGCCGCCGCCATCCTGGCGCTGACCATCGGTTTCTACGTCTTTATCTACACGATTTGGCTGAAGCGCCGCACGCCGCAGAATATCGTGATCGGCGGTGCCGCCGGCGCCTTCCCGCCGATGATCGGCTGGGCGGCCGTCACCGGCGATCTCAGCCTGCTGCCGGTGCTGCTGTTTGCCATCATCTTCATGTGGACGCCGCCGCATTTCTGGGCACTGGCGCTGTTTCGCTCCGATGACTATGCCAATGCCGGCGTGCCGATGCTGCCGGTCGTGGCCGGCGAGCGTGAGACGCGTCGCCAGATTCTGCTCTACAGCCTGCTGCTGGTGCCGATCACGCTGAGCCCCTGGATGCTGGGTTTGGCGGGCCCGCTCTACGGCGGCGCCACTGCGGTGCTGGGCGCGATCTTCCTCGGCATCGCCTTCCGTATCTGGCGCGCCACCGATTACAAGTCGGCCAAATACATGTTCGGTTATTCCATCCTCTACCTGTTCCTGGTGTTCGCCCTGCTGCTGGCTGAACGCGGGCTCGGCTGGGGGGCATGATCGCGATGTCGCAGCAAGACGAGCATAAGCGCCGCCGCGCGCGCAACATCGCTTTGGCGGTGGTGCTGTTTGCCCTGGTAGTGTTGTTCTACTCGATCACCATTGTCCGCATGGGAGGTGCCAATTGACTGCGCCTGATCTGCAGACCAAGTCCGATCTGCAGCGCAAGAACCGTCGCATTGCGGCCTATTGCGTCGCGACCGTCACCTTCATGGTAGCCGGTGCTTTCGCCTCCGCGCCGCTCTACGACCTGTTCTGCCGCGTGACGGGTTTTGCCGGCACGCCGCTGCGCGCCACCCATGCGCCGGGCGCCGCTGCCCCTGGGGCAGAGGGCGAGCAACTGATCACCGTGCGCTTCAATTCCACCGTGGCGCCGGGCATGCCGTGGAAGTTCCAGCCGGTGCAGCGCGAAATCAAGGTGCGTCCGGGCGAGGAGATGCTGGCCTTCTACCAGGCCACCAACCCGACCGCCCGCACCGTGATGGGCACCGCCAGCTTCAATGTCACGCCCGAAAAGGCCGGCCAGTATTTCAACAAGATCGCCTGCTTCTGCTTCACCGAGCAGGAGCTTGGCCCCGGCCAGAGCGTCGACATGCCGGTGTCCTTCTTCGTCGATCCCGAGATGCTGAAGGATCCGAAGACCCGCGACGTCGTCGAGATCACCTTGAGCTACACGTTCTTCCGCAAGGAAGAGTCCACCCGCGTATCCGACCGTGGCGGCAACGCCCGGCCGGTCAACTAAGAGTCTGTAAAAGGGGGTATCCATGGCCAGTAGCGCCCGCAACCACGATTACCATCTCGTTGACCCCAGCCCGTGGCCGTTCATCGGCTCGATGGGTGCTTTCGCGCTCGCCATCGGTGCGGTCTATGCCTTCCACGGCCACAGCTATCTGTGGACGCTGCCGGGCTTTGCCGTCGTGATCTATACGATGGCCGCCTGGTGGGGCGATGTGATCAAGGAAGCCGAGCATGACGGCCACCATACTCCGGTGGTGCAGTTGCATCTGCGCTACGGCATGGTGATGTTCATCGCGTCCGAAGTGATGTTCTTCGTTGCCTGGTTCTGGGCCTATTTCGGCGCCGCGCTCTATCCGACCGAGGCCATCGGCCATCAGTGGCCGCCCGCCACGATCGAGACCTTCAATCCCTGGGAATTGCCCTTCATCAACACGCTGATCCTGCTGCTCTCGGGCACCACGGTCACCTGGGCGCACCACGCGCTGCTGCATAACGACCGCAAGGGTCTGGTACAGGGTCTGACGCTTACAGTGATCCTCGGTGTGCTGTTCACGGCCTGCCAGATCTACGAATACAGCCATGCCGCGTTCGGCTTCACTGACGGCATCTATGCCTCGACCTTCTACATGGCGACCGGTTTCCACGGCTTCCATGTCTTCGTCGGCACGGTGTTCCTGCTGGTCTGCCTGATCCGCGCGATGAAGGGCCACTTTAAGCCGGATCATCATTTCGGCTTCGAGGCGGCGGCCTGGTACTGGCATTTCGTCGACGTGGTCTGGCTATTCCTGTTCGCCGCCATTTACTGGTGGGGCGCAGGGCCGGCCCATTAAGGCCTAAGCGATGGCGGGTGCCTTCTATCCGCCGCTGTCGCCAGTTTCGACGGGGCTTCGCTGCAGGTGTCCCCGCTGCGGCGAGGCCCCGTTGTTTGACGGGCTGCTCTCGGTCAAGCCGCGCTGCCCGTCCTGCGATCTGGATTATTCCAAGATCGATGCCGGCGACGGGCCGGCGGTTTTCGTTATCCTGATCCTCGGTTTCATTGTTGTCGGCCTGGCGCTCTGGGTCGAGTTACGCTTTGCGCCGCCGCTCTGGCTGCATATGGTCCTGTGGACGCCTTTGATCCTCGGCGGGTCGATTGCGCTGCTGCGGCCCTTCAAAGCCACGCTCGTCGCGCTACAATTCAAGCACAAGGCGTCGTCCGACATCGAATTGCTGCGTGAGTAATCCCTTGAAAATCCTCGGAATGCGGCCCGCCCTCGGGCCGACCCTCTTTACGATCCCCGCCCTCATCCTGCTGCTGGCCCTTGGCACCTGGCAGGTGCAGAGGCTGATGTGGAAGCTCGACCTGATCGCGAGCGTCGAGGAGGGTCTCAAGGCACCGCCCGTTGCGCTGCCGGCTGGCGGCGTCGATGCCGAGGCCTGGCATTTCCGCCGCGTGGTGGTGAAGGGTGAATTCGACCATACCCGCGAATTCCATCTGCTGGCGCATTCCGAGCGCGGCAATTTCGGCTACCACGTCATCACGCCGCTCAAGCGCAGCGACGCGCCGGGCTGGGTGCTGGTCAGCCGTGGCTGGATTCCGGCCGACGACAAGGACCCGGCGAAGCGCCTGCAGGGCCAGGTGCAGGGCGAGGTGACCATCACCGGCATCGTGCACGCGCCCTGGGGCAAAGGCTGGTTCACGCCCGACAACGACCTGCAGCGGAATCTCTGGTACTACGGCGATGCCGCCGGAATGCTGAAGGCTGCCGGCATTGCCGAGGCGCCGGTGCTGTTCGTCGATGCCGATGCCAGCGTCACCGTGCCCGGCGGCTGGCCGCGGCCCGGCCATACCCGCCTCACCTTCACCAACAACCATCTGGCCTATGCCTTCACCTGGTATAGCGGTGCGGTGGTGCTGGCGGTGATCTATGTGATGTGGCACCGCCGGCGCGCCCGCGAAAGCCAGAAGCCGGGTCTGGGCAAGCCATGAAAGCCTACAAGGCACTGGAGAAACAGTTCCGCCGCATCAGCGCCGTCAACGGTGCGCTGGCGGTGCTGGGCTGGGACCAGTCGACCATGATGCCCGATGGCGGCGTGAAAGCCCGCGCCGAGCAGGTGGCGACGCTCAGCGTACTGCGGCATGACTGGATCACCGATCCCAGACTTGGCGAGCAACTGGATCGGGCGGCCAGCGAGGCGAAGGTGCTCAGCGACTGGCAACGCGCCAACCTGCGCGAGATGCAACGCCAGTGGCGTCATGCCACTGCGCTCAATCCGAAGCTGGTCGAAGCGCGCGCCAAGGCCTCGATGGCCTGCGAGATGGTCTGGCGCAAGGCGCGTCGCGACAACGACTTCAAATCCTTTGCCAAGGCGTTCAAGCCGGTGCTGGAGCTGACCCGCGACGTCGCCGCGGCGAAGTCCACAGCCTTCGGCCTCGGTACCTACGATGCCCTCCTCGATGAATACGAGCCGGGCGGTCGCTCGGCCGCCATCGACAAGCTATTCGCCGATCTGGCCGGCTTCCTGCCGGATTTCATCGATCGCGCCATGACGAAGCAGGGCAAGAGGCCCGAGCCGCTGCCGTTGCAGGGTCCGTTCCCGACCGAAACGCAGCGCGAGGTCGGGCTGAAATTCATGAAGGTACTGGGCTTCGATTTCAATCGCGGCCGGCTCGATGTCAGCGCTCATCCTTTCAGTGGCGGCGTCCCGGACGATGTGCGCATCACCACTCGCTACGCAGAAGACGATTTCACCAAGGCACTGATGGGCATCCTGCACGAGACTGGTCACGCGCTATACGAGCTGGGCCTGCCCAGGGCGTGGCGCGATCAGCCGGTCGGCGAGGCGCGCGGCATGGTGCTGCATGAAAGCCAGAGCCTGCTGATCGAGATGCAGGTCTGCCGTGGGCAGGAATTTCTGACTTATGCGACGCCGCTGCTGCGTAAGGCTTTCAAGGGCAGCGGCGAGGCCTGGTCCGAAGCCAATATGCAGCGGATTTACGCGCGCGTGAAACCCGACCTGATCCGCGTCGATGCCGACGAAGTCACCTATCCGGCGCATGTGATGCTGCGCTACCGGCTCGAACAGGCGATGCTGAACGACGATCTGCCGATCGGCGATCTGCCGCATGCCTGGAACGACGGTATGCAGACCCTGCTGGGCGTCGAGGTGCCGGATGACGCCCAGGGTTGCCTGCAGGATATCCACTGGCCGTCCGGTGCGATCGGTTACTTCCCGACCTATACGCTGGGCGCCATGTCGGCGGCACAGCTGTTTGCCGCGGCCAAGGCGCAGGATGCCTCGATCCTGCCCGGCATCGCCAAGGGCGATTTCAAGCCGCTGCTGAAATGGCTGCGGACCCATGTGCATGGCAAGGGCGCCCTGCTCACCACCGACGAATTGCTGCGCGAAGCCACCGGCAAGCCGCTGGGCACCGCGGCCTTCAAGGCCCACCTCAAGGCCCGCTACCTGAACTGAGATCACGCGATGCGATACGTCTCCACCCGCGGCCAGGCTCCCGTTCTCGATTTCGAAGGCGTCCTCCTCGCCGGTCTCGCCACCGATGGCGGTCTCTATGTGCCGGAAAGCTGGCCGCAATTCAGCATGGCCGACTGGCGCGCCATGCGCGGGCTTTCCTATGCCGAGATCGCCTTCCGGGTCATCAAGCCCTTTGTCGGCGGCAGCATTCCCGATGCCGATCTGAAGCGCATGATCGAAGAGGCCTATGGCACTTTCGGCCACAAGGCGGTCGTGCCGCTGCGCCAGAGCGGCGACAATGACTGGGTGCTGGAACTGTTCCACGGCCCCACGCTGGCCTTCAAGGATGTGGCGCTGCAACTGCTCGGCCGGCTGTTCGACTGGGCGCTGGCACGCTCGGGCCGGCGCGCCACCATCGTGGGCGCCACGTCGGGCGATACCGGCTCGGCCGCCATCGAAGGCTGCCGTGGTCGCGCCAATCTCGACATCTTCATTATGTTCCCGAACGGCCGCGTCTCGGATGTGCAGCGCCGGCAGATGACCACTGTCGCCGACAAGAATGTGTATGCTATCGCGCTGGAAGGTACCTTCGACGACGCCCAGTCGATGGTAAAGGCGCTGTTCGCCGATGCGCCATTCCGTGACTCGGTTGGCCTCACGGCGGTGAACTCGATCAACTGGGCCCGCGTGATGGCGCAGATCGTCTATTACGTGACGGCGAGCCTCAGCCTCGGCGGCCCGGATCGCGCGCCGGCTTTTTGTGTGCCCAGTGGCAATTTCGGCGATATCTTCGCGGGCTACTGCGCCGCGAAGATGGGCCTGCCGATTTCGAAACTGATCGTGGCCACCAATCGCAACGACATCCTGACGCGCTTTTTCGCCAGCGGCGAGTACCGCAAGGGCGGCGTCGAGCCGACCATCAGCCCCAGCATGGACATCCAGGTCGCCAGCAATTTCGAACGCCTGTTGTTCGACATGCACGGTCGCGACGGGGCTCAGATCCGCAAGCTGATGTCCGACCTCGACCAGAATGGCGGATTTACCGTCTCACCGAATGCACTCGCCGAAACCAGGCAGCTCTTCGCGGCCGGCAAGGCCGACGAAGCCGCCACCAAGGCGATGCTGAAAACAGCCTTCGAAGCCGGGAACGGTCTGCTGGTCGATCCGCATACGGCCGTCGGCCTGGTGGTCGCCGCCGCGCAGCGCAAAACCGGCGCCGTTCCGGCCGAGACCCCGCTGGTGACATTGGCGACCGCGGATGCAGCGAAATTCCCGGATGCCGTGAAAGCCGCGACCGGCCGCCATCCGGCCCTGCCGCCGCGCATGGCCGACCTGTTCGAGCGGCCGGAGCGGCAGACCGTTCTGAAGAACGATTTTGCCACGGTGCGAAACTTCATCGAAACGCATAGAGTAAAAGTATGACAGTCAGGATCGGTACGCTCTCCAACGGCATGCGGGTGGTCTCCGAGACCATGCCGCTGGTGAAGACCGTCTCCGTCGGTATCTGGGTCGATGCCGGCGCGCGCGACGAAACCCCGGAAATCAACGGCGTGGCGCATATGCTCGAGCATATGGCCTTCAAGGGCACCGAGCGCCGTTCGGCCCGCGCCATCGCCGAGGAGATCGAGGCGGTCGGCGGCCATCTGAATGCCTTCACCTCGCGCGAACAGACCGCCTATTACGCCCGCGTGATGGCCGATGATACCGGTCTCGCCCTCGATATCCTGTCCGATATCCTGCTGCATTCCGTTTTCGACGCCGAGGAACTGGAGCGCGAACGCGAAGTCATCATCCAGGAGATCGGTCAGTCCGAAGATACCCCGGACGACATCATCTTCGACCATCTGCAGGAAGCGGCTTTCCCTGCGCAGTCGCTGGGACGTTCGATCCTTGGCAGCGTCGAGCGTGTTAGCGGCATGCAGCGCGGCGATCTGCAGGGCTTTCTGGACCGCTTTTACCACGGCCCCAGCCTCGTTCTGGTCGCTGCCGGCGCCGTGGACCACGACCGCCTGATGGCCGAAGCCGAGACGCTGTTCGCCGGGTTCGGCCGTACGGCAAGACCGCAGCAGCAGACGGCCCGTTATGGCGGCGGCGGCGAACGCCGCGCGGTGCGGGATCTCGAACAGGCGCATGTTGCGGTGGCGCTGCCCGGTTTCGCCTTCGACGACCCCGACTATTACGCCATGAAGGTTTACGCGACCGTGCTGGGTGGCGGCATGTCGTCGCGATTGTTCCAGGAAGTGCGCGAAAAGCGCGGTCTGGCCTATTCGGTTTATGCCTATCCGTCTTCCTATCGCGACGGGGGGCTGATGACCATTTATGCCGGCACCGGCGGCGAAAAACTGCCGGAACTGATGCCGGTGCTGGCCGATGAACTTGGTAAGCTCTGCGGCCGTGTCGACGATGACGAAATGCAGCGTGCGCGCGCCCAGCTGAAGGTCGGGCTGGTCATGTCGCTGGAGAGCTCCGGTGCGCGTATCGAGCAGCTGGGAAGCCAGATGCTGCTATTCGGCCGGCCGCTCGATATCGATGAAGTGCTGGCATCGGTCGACCGTGTCGACGCTGCGGCCGTTCGCAGGGTGGCTGAGCGGGTGATGCGCTCGGCGAAACCCACAGTGGCCGCTCTGGGCCCGGTCGGGTCTCTGGAAAGTTACGACCGCTTCGCCGCACGGTTCGGCTGAGGCGCGGGGCGGGGCGAGGGAGGCATGCTGTTCGGTCGCTTCCTGCCCCCACTCGCACCGGTGCTGCACGGCGAGCGGCTGTATCTCCGCGCCCCCGATATCAACGACTATGACGCATGGGCGACGCTGCGCGCCGTCAGCCGCGAGCATCTGCAGCCGTGGGAACCGACCTGGGCGGAAGATTCACTGAGTCGCGACGGTTATCGGCGCCGGCTGGCCTGGTTCGAGCGGTTGCGGCGGCAGGAGCATGGCGAAGCGTATTTCATCTATATGCGCCGCAATGACGGGCTGATCGGCGGGATCACGCTGTCCAATATCCGCCGCGGCGCATCGCAATGCGGCGAGCTGGGCTACTGGATCGGCAAGCCCTTCACCGGCCAGGGGCATATGGGCGAAGCCCTCGCGGTGATGCTGCGGCATTGCTTCGAGGTGCTGAAACTGCATCGCATCGAAGCGGCCTGTCTGCCGGAAAATCTGCCCAGTCGCCGGCTGCTGGATCGCGCCGGCTTTCGCAGCGAGGGTCTGCTGCGCGAATATCTGAAAATCAACGGCGTGTGGCGCGATCACCAGCTTTACGCGCGACTGGCCAGCGACCTCTTGCCGTCTGCGCACGCCGATCAGGCGTGACCGGCAGTGCTCGACAGTTTCGCGACGTCGACGCCGATTTTGCGCACCGCGCGGTCCCATAAATGGTCGAGGTGGGTGTCGAAGATCAGCTCGAAGTCGGCGGGTACGGCCAGCCAGGCATTGTCCTGGATTTCGGCATCCAGCTGGCCGGCACCCCAGCCTGCGTAACCCAGCGCGAAGAGGCTGTGCTGCGGACCGGTACCAGTCGCGATCGCACGCAAGACATCCAGCGTCGCCGTCAGGCCGATGCCGATAGACTCATCGATCTTCACGCTGCCCTGACGCATGTAGTCGGTGGAATGCAGCACGAAGCCGCGCCCGGTTTCGACCGGCCCGCCGAGGCGGACCACGATGTCGTTCTCCGCCGTCGATTCGATTCCAAGCTGGGTCAGAAGATTGGGGAAGGTCAGCCCGGGATATGGCTTGTTGATGACCAGGCCCATGGCACCTTCGGCATTATGCGAGCACATATAGATGACCGTGCGCGCAAAACGCGGATCGGCCATGCTCGGCATGGCGATGAGCAGCTGCCGCTCAAGATATCCGGATATCGCCTTGTCGCTGCTACTGGTCATGACCACACTCCGGTTTCACCCGAATGTTACTCCACCGGCCCGACTTGTCCACATTGCCGGCCCGCGACAGGCCTTGCAATTGGCAGGCCAGCATACAGACTTGCCGCATGATCCATGTCCGCCGCCGCCGGGGCTCGCTTGCCAGCCTTTTTATCGCTGCTTTTCTCGCGGTTTGCGCTGCCGCGACGGCCCGGTCGCAGACTCTGCCGCTGCAGAATGTTCCGATCAAAATCGCCCTGATTCAAGGCAGCGGCGATGAAGCCGGGCTGCATATCCAGCTGTCGCCCGGCTGGAAATTCTATTGGCGGACCCCGGGGCAGGGCGGTGTCCCGGCCCAGTTCGACTGGACCGCCTCGCGCAACGTCGCGCGCGTCGACGTGGCATGGCCGGCGCCGCGGCGTATCGCCATCGGAAACACGGAAATCTATGGCTATGGCGGCGAAGCGGTGCTGCCGCTGCGAATCGAACGTCTGGATGCCGGCGAACCGTACGGTCTCGACCTGATGCTGGAATACGGCGTGTGCAAGGATATCTGCATCCTGCGCAGCGACCGCCTGCTGCTACGCAGCCGCGACACTCCGGCGACGGAAAATCTGGTGCTGATAGCAAAATGGCGTGCGCGCGTCCCGCTACCGGCCGCGCAGGCCGGGCTACAACTGGTGTCACATAAACTCAAGTCCGACCGGCTTGTTGTAACGCTGGAAAGCCAGACGCCGTTGCAGCAACCCGACCTGTTCGTCGAGGGCACGCCGGATAGCTGGTTCGGCCGGCCTGTGGTCGATCTGGCTGCGAACGGCCAGAGGGTGCGTTTCGATTTTCCGGCGGGCTATCCGCCGGATAAAGGCAGCCAGCCGCTGCGCCTGACGCTGGTCGACCGCAACCTGCAGGCTGAACTGGTGCTGCCGCCCTGATCCCTATTCTGTCGTAACACTTGTCTCGCCGCGCGGAGCGGATCATTTTAGCGCCACCATATCTGCCAAGACCCAAACCAAAACGAGGAAACCATGACCATCAAGGTTGGCGACCGTATCCCCGATGCCACATTGTACGTGATGTCCGAACAGGGCCCGCAGGCCGTGAAGGCGGCTGAATTCTTCAAGGGCAAGAAGGTCGCCCTGTTCGCCCTGCCGGGTGCCTTCACGCCGACCTGCTCGGCCAAACACTTGCCGGGCTTCATCGAAAAGTATGACGACCTGAAGAAGAAGGGCGTGGAAACCATCGCCTGCCTGTCGGTCAACGACGCCTTCGTGATGGGCAACTGGGGCAAGGCCCAGAATGTCGGCGACAAGGTGGTGATGCTGGCCGACGGGTCGGGCGAGCTGACCAAGGCGATTGGCATGGAATTCGATCTCACCGCCCGCGGCATGGGTGTGCGCTCGCAGCGCTATTCGATGCTGGTCGACGATGGCGTGGTGAAGCAGCTCAATCTGGAAAAGCCGGGCGCCTTCGAAGTCTCGGACGCCAATACGCTGCTCGGCCAGATCTAAGCCAGCAGATTTGAATGTAAAGCCGGTCCGATCTTATCGGGCCGGCTTTTTCTTTTTCGGCCTGACGTTGTCGCCAGCGATCTCGGTAGCGGCATTGCGCGCCAGCACATCCACGCGCTCGTTCTCGACATGGCCGTCATGGCCGCGTACCCAATGCCACTTCACCTGATGCGGCGCGACAGCCAGCTCGAAACGCTGCCAGAGGTCGACATTTTTGACCGGTTTGCGGTCGGCGGTTTTCCAGCCGCGCGCCTTCCATGAGCGCAGCCAGCCGGTGGCGCCGTCGATCACATAGCGGCTGTCGGAATAGAGCGCGACAGCGCAAGGCTTCTTCAGGGCTTCCAGCGCCATGATGGCGGCCGTCAGTTCCATGCGGTTGTTGGTGGTGTCCGGCTCGCCGCCGGTGAGTTCCTTTTCGGTGTCGCCGTAGCGCAGCAGCGCCGCCCAGCCGCCCGGACCGGGATTGCCGAGGCAGGCGCCGTCGGTAAAGACCTCTACGCTCTGCATGAAAGGATCAGCGCTCGATACCATAGGCCGAGGCGCCCAGCACCTGCCGGTGGAACTTGAGCTTCTTCCAGTATTCCATCGGGTCTTTCGGCTTCACCAGCGCGCCGGGCACCTGGTTGAGCCAGTCATACAGGCGGGTCAGAAGGAAACGCAAAGCCGAACCGCGCGCAAACAACGGCAGGGTATGCACTTCGCCGTCGGTCAGCGGACGTACGCTTTCGTAGCCGCCGATCAGTGCCTTGGCCTTGGTGACATTGAAGGCGCCATCAGCCTCGAAACACCAGGCATTCAGGTTGATTGCCAGTTCGTAGGCGAAATAGTCGTTGCAGGCGAAATAGAAATCGATCAACCCGCTGAAGGTCTCGCCGATGAAGAAGACGTTGTCGGGGAACAGGTCGGCATGGATCACACCATGCGGCAGCGGCCGGTCGCCGGCACGACCTGGCGTTTCCGGCCATGCGGCTTTCAGTGCGTCGTATTCGCGGGCGATGTCATGCGCCAGGCCCGGCATCACGCTGTCGGCCTTGTCCTGACAATCGGCAACCAGCTTGGCCCAGCCCTCCACGCTCAGCGCATTCGGCCGGTGCAGCGGAAAATCCTTGCCGGCCAGATGCAGCCGCGCCGTGGCGGCGCCCAGTTCGTTGCACTGTTTGGCGGTCGGCTTCTTGGGCCAGACGCCGTTCAGGAAACTGATGATGGCGCAGGGTCGGCCGGCCACCTCGTTCAGCAGCTTGCCCTCGCGGTCATGGATCGGCGTCGGGCAGGCCAGGCCCTTGGCGGCGAGGTGATCCATCAGGCCGAGGAAATAGGGCAGGTCGTCGCGCTTCACCCGCCGCTCGTAGAGCGTGAGGATGTAGTTGCCGGTCTCGGTGCCGAGCAGGTAATTGGAATTCTCCACGCCTTCGGCGATGCCCTTCACCGACAGCGCGCAACCCAGATCGTAACGCTGCAGCAGGGCGTTGAGCTGCGTCTCGTCGATCTCTGTGTAGACGGCCATGGCGAAGTCTGATCAGGCGGCAGAGGCGTCGAGGGCGACCGGCAGCTTGAACTGCACCGACTCGGTGGCGGTGGCGATCTCGTGCACCGTCACGTCGTAACGTTCGCGGAAGGCGGCGATCACTTCCTCGACCAGCAGTTCGGGCGCACTGGCGCCGGCAGTGATGCCGACTGACTTGACGCCGTCCAGCGCCGCCCAGTCGATCTCGCTGGCGCGCTGTACCAGCAGGGCGATGCGGCTGCCCTCGCGCTTTGCCACTTCCACCAGGCGCAGCGAATTCGAGGAATTCGGCGCGCCGATCACCAGCACCGCCTCGCTATGCGCGGCAATGGCCTTCACGGCGACCTGCCGGTTGGTGGTGGCGTAGCAGATGTCTTCCTTCTTGGGGCCTTCGATTTGCGGAAAACGCTGTTTCAGGGCGGCGATGATATGCGCGGTGTCGTCGACCGACAGCGTCGTCTGCGTGATATAGGCGAGCGGTTCGCCGGCCGGCACCTGCAGGCTGGCGACATCCTCCATGGTTTCGATCAGCAGCACGGCGCCGGGCGGCAGTTGCCCCATCGTGCCGATCACTTCCGGATGGCCTTCATGGCCGATCAGCACGATCAGGCGGCCCTCGCGGTGATGCCGTTCGGCCTCGCGATGCACCTTGCTGACCAGCGGGCAGGTGGCGTCGAGATAGGAGAGCTTGCGCGCCTCGGCATCGGCCGGCACCGATTTGGGCACGCCATGGGCGGAGAAGACCACATGCGCGCCGGCCGGAACTTCGTCCAGTTCATCGACGAAGACGGCGCCCTTGGCGGCGAGGCTGTCGACCACGAAGCGGTTATGCACGATTTCATGCCGCACATAGACCGGTGCGCCGAATCTCTCCAGCGCCCGTTCCACGATCTGGATGGCGCGGTCGACGCCGGCACAGAAGCCGCGTGGTGCAGCAAGCACCAGGGAGATCGAAGGGCGGTCGGCTGAGGTCATCGGCGGTGCGTTACTCTTGGGCGTCGCTCTGGGGTCGTCACTCGGGTCCGGCGGTCTCTTCAGGCCACAATCAGCCATTTCATATCAACGGCTTGCAGACCTGTCGCTTGTTTCGGGCAAGCCCGTCTTCTATACAGGACGGGCTCGGGAAACTGCCGGGCAAGCTAATACACTCGCCTCGCGAAGGAAAGGCCGCCTTGATCCTCCGGTGCCGTTCCGCTCGCCCCGCCCGACCGGTAAGCGTTTTGCCATGACCCTGCAATCCTTCCGTTTCCCGCTGATCGCCCTGACCGCCATGCTGCTGGCTGTCCTGCTATCTGCCTGCGGCGGCAATTTTCAAACCCGCGTGCCGCCCTGCCCGAAGCTTGGCATTCTGGGCGATGCGAGCAAGGCGACGCAGTATCGCGACGGCCCCGGTCGCGACCTGACAGACGTCACGTTCGACACCGAACTGGTCGACTACGACGGCGGCTGCAAATACCAAGACAAGCAGGCTACAGTCGTGATCAATTTTGTCCTCCAGGTGAGCGCGACACGCGGCCCGGCCGCCAGTCAGCCCGAAGCCCGGGTGCCCTATTTCGTCGCCGTGGTCGACAAGCAGCAGAACATCCTGTCGCGCGAGCGTTTCGTGGCGCGCATCCCGTTCAAGGAAGGGCAGCGCCGCGTCATCGTCGTCGATGAGTTCGAGCAGGTTCTGCCGCTGCAGGGCCGCCCGACCAGCGAATATGAAATCCTGGTCGGTCTTGAAATCCCGCAGGACCAGCTGAATCGCATCCGCCAGCAGCGCGGTTTCTGACGCCCGTGATGGAGCGTCTGCGCAATCTGCTGCCGGGGCTGACGGTCGCTGCCACGGTCGCGCTGGCTGTGGGTTTCATCTCGGAGCATTACGGCGGCCCGCCCTTCCTGCTCGCCCTGCTGCTCGGCATGGCGTTCAATTTCCTCAGCACCGACGCCCGCGTGCGGCCCGGCATCGACCTGTCGGCGCGGACCGTGCTGCGCATCGGTGTCGCGCTGCTCGGTATCCGCATCACGGTGGATCGCATCACCGAACTGGGGCCAGTGCCGATTCTGCTGGCCATCTGCGGCGTGACGGTCGCCATTGGCAGCGGCCTGCTGCTGGCGCGTCTGGCCGGGCGCAGCCGCGAAGAAGGCCTGCTGTCGGGCGGCGCGGTGGGCATCTGCGGCGCCTCGGCGGCGATGGCGATTTCGGCGGCTTTGCCAAGATCGCCGCAGGCCGAACGCCTGACGCTGCTCACCGTGATCGGCGTCACGGCGTTTTCCACCATCGCCATGATCGTCTATCCGGTACTGGCCTCGATGCTGGGCCTGGACGAAACCGCGGCCGGCGTGCTGTTCGGCGCGACGATCCATGATGTGGCGCAGGTGCTGGGCGCGGGCCTCACCGTGTCGCCGCAGGCCGGCGATGTGGCGACCTTCGTCAAGCTGGTGCGCGTCGCCTGCCTGCTGCCGGTAGTGGTCGGCATCGGACTGATCTACCGCACGCGATCTGCAAGTGGCGGTACACAGACCCAGCCGCTGCTGCCGCATTTCCTGCTCGGCTTTATTGCCCTGGTCGTGCTGGGCAGCGTGATCCCGCTGCCGGCTGTGGTGGTTAGCAGCGTTTCGGAGATTTCGCGCTGGTGCCTGCTGATCGCCATCGCCGCGCTCGGCGTGAAGACCTCGTTTGCCGAACTCTTCGCGCTGGGCTGGAAGCCCCTGGCGCTGATCCTGGCCGAGACCGTGGTGCTGCTCTGCTTCGTGCTGGCGGGGCTATTTTTCTTCGTCTGACGGCTGGTTCCTGGCCCAGTCCTCGGCCCAGTCGTGCAGGGCCATCAGGTTCGGCTGCAGCCGCCGTGCGGCCTCAGTCAGGGCATAGCCGCGCCCCTCGTCATGTTCCACCAGCCGGGCTGCGCGCAGCTCCTTGAGCCGCTGCTGCAGCACCGTGGGCGAAACCGCGTCGCAGGCGGCCTGCAGGGCCCGGAAGGTCAGGGGGCCGTTCTGCAGCTCCCACAGCACCCGCAGGCTCCAGCGCCGCCCCAGCAGGTCCAGAAGCGCCATGATTGGCCGTCCGGTGGCAGAGCCCCGTACGGGCTGGTGTGGCAGAGGCGGTTTGGCAGGCATTCGCAGTCCTTGCGCTACGGATTTAGTAGCAATAGTGTGCTACTGAAATCATAGCACAACAGAAGGACCGCCGCCATGACCCGTCTCGCGCCTCTGTCCCAGCCTTATCCGCCCGAAGCCGCCGCCGAACTGGCGCAGATGCCGGCCGACATCGCGCTGTTCCGCACCGTGGCGCATAACCCGCGCGTGCTGTCGCGCTGGCGCGGCGGCGGGTTGCTCGACAAGGGCTCGATCACCCTGCGGCAGCGCGAGATTCTCATCCTGCGCACGACCGCGAAGCTGAAAGCGGAATACGAGTGGGGTGTGCATGTCGGCTTCTTTGCCGCCAAGGCGAAATTCAGCGCGGCTGAAATTCATGCCACCGTACATGGCGGTGCGAGCGACTGGCTGGCGGCGGAAGAGGCGGTGCTGATCGGGATCGCCGATGCGCTGACCGGTACCGGCACGGTGGACGATGCGCTCTGGCAGAGGGCGTCGGCGCATTATAAAGCCGACCAGCTGATTGAGATCATGGCGCTGGTCGGCTTTTATCATCTGGTCTCGTTCACGGTGAACGCGACCGGCGTGGCGCTGGAACCCGGTGCGCCGCGCTTTCCGGCTTCTTAATACGCCAGCGCGCAACCATCCTTGCGCGGATCGGAGCCGGCCTGCAGCACGCCATTGGCGCGGTCGATCAGGATGGCCTGACCGCCGCCATGCGGCATTTCGGCGGACTTGACCTCGTGGCCGAGACTGGCCAGGCCCAACAGCACATCTTCGCGGATGCCGCGTTCGGCCTCGAACTTGCCGGCGGTGTGGAAACCGCGCGGGCAGTCGATGGCTTCCTGCACATTCATGCCGAAGTCGAGGATATTGGTCAGCACATGGCTCTGGCCGACCGGCTGGAAGCCGCCACCCATCACGCCGAAGCTGAGCCAGGGCTGGCCATCCTTCAGCGCCATGGCCGGGATGATGGTGTGCAGCGGGCGCTTCCACGGTTCGACGCAGTTGAGATGGCCGGGCTCGACCTTGAAACCGGCACCGCGATTCTGCAGCAGCACGCCGGTCTTGGGGCTGGTCAGGCCGGTGCCGTAGGGCCAGAACAGCGAGTTGATGAAGGAGCAGGCATTACCTTCCTCATCCACCACGCTGAGATAGACGGTGTCGCGATAGGACTGGCCGCCCACCGGGCCCGGCGGATCCATGGCCTTCTTCAGATCGATACGGCCGCGCAGCTGGTCGGCGAATTCCATCGACAGCAGCTTCTGGATCGGCACATCGCCAAAGGCCGGATCGGCCACATAAAGATCGCGGGCCTGGAACGCCAGTCGGGTGGCTTCGGCTTCGATATGGAACCGCTCGACGCCGACCGGATCGTATTTCCCGAGGTCGAAACCGCTCAGGATGTTGAGCATCAGCAGCGTGATGATGCCGACGCCGTTCGGCGGGATTTCCAGAATCTCGACATCCTTGTAGCGCGTAGCTATGGGATCGACCCAGTAGGCTTCCTGCGTGGCGAAGTCTTCCAGGCTGTGCGTCGCGCCCAGCCCGCGCAGATACTGCACGATGTCCTCTGCCACCCAGCCGGTATAGAAGCCATCGCGGCCCTTCGTCGCGATCTCGCGCAGCACCTTGGCATGTTCGGGTTCGCGGAAGGTCTCGCCGAATTGCGGCGGGCGGCCGTCCTTCAGCCACATCCGCGCGGTATTGGCGTCGGCCTTCAGCTTGGCCTCGTTGCGGCGCCAGTCGGTGCTGACGCGCTCGGTGATGGGGAAGCCTTCCTCGGCGAATTTGATCGCCGGCTGCAGCAGCTCGCCCAGCGGCATCTTGCCGAAGCGGGCATTCAGCTTGCTCCAGGCATCGACGGCGCCGGGAACGGTGACGGCATGCGGCGAGGTCAGCGGAATCTCGTTCAGGCCCTGCTTTATCAGCAGGTCGGCGGTCAGGCCCTTCGGCGCGCGACCGGAGCCGTTCAGGCCATAGACCTTGCCGCCCTTTTTCGTATTGGTGCCGGCTGGCGCATAGAGCACGAAATTGTCACCGCCGATGCCGGTCGAGCCGGGTTCGACCACGCCCTGCACGGCGCAGGCGGCAATCGCCGCATCTGTGGCATTGCCGCCGCGTTTCAGAATCTCGATGGCGGTGATGGTGGCGAGGCTGTGCGAGGTGGCGGCGGCGCCGTGGCGGCCCATGGCCACCGAACGGCCGGGCAAATGCAGATCGCGCATGAGGATCGGAACTCCAGAAATAAGCGTGCGGGCGCGAGCCTACACCAGAGTTCTCAGACCGTCAGGTGTTCGATCGGATTTCGTTGCCCATTCTATATTTCGTCGCGTCGCGCACGCTGCTTTGCGAAAGAATCCGCCGCCTGTGCTTCTTCGCGTTCGCGCCTGCGCAATTGGTACAATTGGTCCCGCCCGGCTTCATACTGTTTCGGCCAGGTCACGCCGCGCCAGTCGTAATCGGCCGCTGCGTGCAGGGTGAAATACGGATCGGCCAGATGCGGTCGCGCCAGCGCGCAGAGATCGGCACGACCGGACGCCACGATGGTGTTGACCTGGTCGGCCGAGGTGATGGCGCCCACGGCAATCGTGGCGATTCCGGCTTCCTGCCGGATCGCATCCGCAAACGGCGTCTGGAACATGCGACCGTATTGCGGTTTGGCCTCTGTCGTGGTCTGCCCCGCCGACACATCGACCAGATCGCAGCCACGCGCCTTCAGCATCTTCGCGATCTGGATCGAGTCTTCGAGCGAGAGGCCATCCGGCACCCAGTCGACCGCCGAGACACGCACCGAGATCGGGCGGTTGGCCGGCCAGGCGGCGCGTATCGCATCGAACACCTCGAGCGGAAAGCGCATGCGATTGTCCAGGCTGCCGCCGTAGTCGTCGGTGCGGCGGTTGGTCAGCGGCGAAATGAAGGTCGAGAGCAGATAGCCGTGGGCGAAATGCACCTCGATCATGTCGAAGCCGGCATCGACCGCCAGTTTGGTTGCGGCGACGAAATCGGCGCGCACGGCCTCCATGTCGGCGCGCGTCATCTCGCGCGGCACCTGGCTGTCCGGGTAATAGGGCAGGGGCGAGGGCGCGACGATTTCCCAGTCCTCGCCCTTCGGCAGCGGCCGGTCGTAGCCGCCGGCCCAGGGCAGCGTGGTGGCGCCCTTGCGGCCGGCATGGCCCAGCTGCACCGCGATTTTCGCCTTGCTGTTGCCGTGGACGAAATCGGTGATGCGGCGCCAGGCTTTCGCCTGCTGCTCGTTCCACAATCCGGTGCAGCCCGGCGTGATGCGGGCCTTGGCGGCCACATCGGTCATTTCCGCGATGATCAGCCCGGCGCCACCGATGGCGCGGCTGCCCAGATGCACCAGCGTCCAGTCGTTGGGGACGCCATCCTCGACCGAATACTGGCACATCGGCGACACCACGACGCGGTTCTCCACTGTCATGTCGCGCAGGCGGAAGGGGGTGAACATCGGGGGCGGCGCGACCTTGGGCACGGGCGTGCCGAGGTCTTTCGCCGTCTTCTCGGCGAACCAGCGGTCGATCTGGCCGATGAAGGCGGGATCGCGCAGGCGCAGGTTTTCATAGGTGATGCGCTTGGAACGCGACAGCAGGCTGAGCGCCAGCTGGATCGGCTCGAAATCGCGGTAGCGGTCGGTATGCTCGAACCATTCCAGCGAAACCTGCGCGGCATGCTGCAGGATCGACACTTCCGTCTGACGGGCGTCTTCGAAAGCCTTCAGCGCGGCGGGAATGGACGGGTGGCCGGCATTCAGCACGCGGCTGAGTGCGATGGCGTCTTCCATCGCCAGCTTGGTGCCCGAGCCGATGGAGAAATGCGCCGTATGCACGGCATCGCCGATCAGCACGACATTCTCGTGCACCCAGCGTTCGCATTTGATCGTGGGGAAGGTGCGCCACAGCGACCGGTTGGTCAGCAGCCTGTGCCCCTTGAGATGTTTCGCGAACAAGGCCTCGCAATAGGCCATGGTGTCGGCTTCGCTGGCCTTGTCGAGGCCGGCGCGCTTCCACGTGTCTTCGGTGGTTTCGACGATGAAGGTCGAGAGCCCGTCCTCGAAGCGATAGGCATGCACCTGGAACAGGCCATGCTCGTTGGCCTCGAAGATGAAGGTGAAGGTGTCCAGCGGCAATGTCGTGCCCAGCCAGACGAATTTGTTGCGCCGCCAGTCCAGGCTGGGTTTGAAGGTCTGTTTCCACTGCTCACGCACCAGGCTGTTGATGCCATCGGCGCCCACCAGCAGGTCGCAGTCGCGTCGCAGGCTTTCGAAATCCTGCTGCTCGCTGGCGAATTTCAGCACCACGCCTTCGGCGGCGCAGCGCGCCTGCAGGATCTGCAGCAGCTTCTTGCGGGCCAGGCCGCAGAAGCCATGGCCGCCCGAGCGGACCGTCTCGCCGCCGGCCACCACGTCGATCTCGTGCCAGTAGGCGAAATTCTCGCGGATGGCCTGGGCGGTCGCGGCATCCTCGGCCAGGAACTGGTTCAGGGTCTCATCGGAGAAGACAACGCCGAAGCCGAAGGTATCGTCCGGCTGATTGCGCTCGTAGATCGTGATCTGGTGGCCCGGATCGGCCTTTTTCATCAGCAGAGCCAGGTACAGGCCGGCCGGACCGGCCCCGACGATGGTCATGCGCATTGGTTTACCCCTGCTCTCAGGCTGGCTGGCCCTGGTCCTGACGGATGCGGCCCGCGTTCCGACTGCAATATATTTTATATTTAAAATAATTTCCGGCAAGCGGGTCTTTGCCGTTGCGACGCCTGAAAAACGGTCAGCGTGCCCGGGAGGCGGTCAAACCGAATGCGGCCAGCGCGATGCCGAAGCAGATGCGCGACAGCTCGCCCGGCGAGAGCGGCACGAAACCGAGATACCGGTAGCGGGCGAGTTCGGCAAAGCCGAGCGCCAGTACGCCGAGCAGCAGCCAGCGGGCTGGGCTTGGGCGATGACGCAGGCCGACAAGAACGGCGAGCATGAGGATACCGAGCAGGATCAGCGGCAACGGAAGTTTGCCGAGCGGCAGCCGGTCGGCGGCCACGGCAATCGCCACGGCAAGAGCTATGCCCGTGTACAGCGTGATGCGTTTGGAGCCGGGCGGAATGATCAGGCTGAACACGGCACCCAGCGCGATGGCAACGAGACCGAGGCTGAAGGCGAGGTAGCGCAGGTCCGATTCCAGCCCGGCCAGGCCGGACCAGCCGATCAGGGCGGTCAATTCCGCCAGTGCGATGGCCGTATGCAGTGCCGCGCCGATGCCCCAGAAGAATGCCGCCGGGATCGGGCTGCGGGCCACGAGACCCAGACACAGCACACCGCCAAGCAGATAAACCGTTTGGGCGATCAAGGCGATGTCGGGCATGGCCGCACTATGCCGACGGGACCGGGCCGCCGCAAGCCGTCGCCACGCAGCTGAAAATGCTGGAAAAGTCGTTGCATATGCTCTGTTTGGCGGGGTTGACGCGTGCCGGGGCTGGGGCTATAACCCCCGCCTCGATTTAGCCGCAAGGCATCTTACAAACTATCGGAAATTCCAAGCTATGGCTCAGCATAAGTCCGCGGAGAAGCGCGCCCGCCAGACCAAGAAGCGCACGGCCGTCAATCGTGCTCGTCGCAGCAAGGTGCGCACTGCTGTGAAGTCTCTCGAAACCGCAATCGCTTCGGGCGACAAGGCTGCCGCAACGGCCGCTCTGAAGAAGGCGCAGCCCGCCCTGGACAAGGGCGTCGGCAAGTCTGCGGTGAAGAAGCGCACTGCGTCGCGCAAGCTGTCGCGTCTGAACGCCCGCGTCAAAGCTATGGCTTGATTTTGTCGGCCGCAGACGCGGCAGACACAAGCTATACTGCATAAGAGCATCGCCCGTCTGTTTTTGCAGCGGGCGATGTTTTTTTATGCGACTGCGAAAGACGATTTACGCGGAAGATTCGTTCGCAGGCGTTTTACAGCGAGGGGATTAGTCCGTGCGCTATACGCCCAGCGCGTAAATCCGCAGCGACAAGTTCCAATTCTGCAACAGGGAAAAATATTTTTCGGGGAGTCATCATCTGTCCGCTTGCGTGGCCCTGACGATTTCCCTTTAATGCCTCGGCTGCCGCTTGTTGAAGAGCTTTCCGGGCCGCCTCGCGTAGCAAGAAATTTGCTCCGCATTCGGGTTGGACTACAAGGCACAGTGTTGAAAACCACTGCTTCGTAACCGACAGCACGCGTGACGAAAACACAGATTTGAAACAACAAAACGTAACGCGAGGTTGGGGATGTTGGCTTCGGTAATGGCGGGGGATAAAGACTATGCTGGCGATATCTCGACGACCGAAGCCTGGGCCCAGCTGGCGAACGACCCCAACGCACTTCTGATCGACGTCCGTACCCAACCTGAATGGACCTTCGTCGGTTCGCCCGATCTGGGCAAACTCGAAAAGCGTCCGTTATTCGTATCCTGGCAATTGTATCCTGAGATGAGTGTGAACGAGCGTTTTGCCGATGAATTGCGCAGCCATGGCGTGAAGCCGGGCCAGGCGCTGTATTTCCTCTGCCGTTCGGGTGCCCGTTCGCGTGCCGCTGCCAAAGCCATGACGGCCGCCGGTTTCGGCCCCTGCTACAATGTGGCGGGCGGCTTCGAAGGCGATCTGGACGGCGAAAAGCATCGTGGACGATTGGGTGGCTGGAAGGCTGCCGGTCTCGCCTGGATCCAGAGCTGAGGTCGGTCATGGTCAAGTCTACCCAGCCGCAGCCGCAATCCGCCTCCATGTCTGAACTGTCCGACAACCAACATCCCGGCGTCTCGGGCGAGCCGCTCGATGTTCAGTGGCAGCGGGTACGCACCCGCCTGCGCGTGTCGTTCGGCGATGCCGCCTTCAATTCCTGGCTCAAGCCGCTGGCGCTCGCCGACGAGGGCCTGGCCAAGGACGGCGACGTGCATCTGGCCGTGCCGACCCGTTTCATGCGCGACTGGGTCGCCAATCATTACAGCGAGCGCCTGCGCGAAATCTGGCGTCTCGAAAATGCCGATGTGCGCCGCGTGATCATCCATGTGCGCCCGACCGCCTCGACCCAGCCGCCGCAGGCCGGCAAGGCGATGGCGGCGACCGTACCGGCCATCGAGCCGGGCAATCCGGGCGGACTGACCGTCCGTCCGGCGACGACCGGTACCGCTTCGGCCCGTCCGGCCCTGCAGGTGCGCGACATGGACGATGTCGAGCGCGAACTGTCCGCGCCGCTCGATCCGCGTTTCACCTTCGACAGCTTCATCACCGGCAAGTCCAACGAACTGGCGCGCGCCGCCGCCTTGCGCGTGGCCGAAAGCCCGACCGTGACCTACAACCCGCTGTTCCTCTATGGCGGCGTCGGTCTGGGCAAGACCCATCTGATGCATGCGATCGGCTGGCATATCCGCCAGCGCTTCCCCGAGCGCCGCGTGGTCTATCTCTCGGCGGAGAAGTTCATGTACCAGTTCATCCGTGCCCTGCGCTTCAAGGACACGATGGCCTTCAAGGAGCAGTTCCGCTCGGTCGACGTGCTGATGATCGACGACATCCAGTTCATCGCCGGCAAGGAAAGCACCCAGGAGGAGTTCTTCCACACCTTCAACGCGCTGTGCGACCAGAACCGCCAGATCATCGTTTCGGGCGACCGTTCGCCGTCGGATCTGGAAGGTATCGAGGAGCGCATGCGCTCGCGCCTGGGCTGGGGCCTGGTCGCCGATATCCATCCGACCGATTTCGAACTGCGTCTCTCCATCCTGCAGGCCAAGGCCGAGAAGAACGGCCTGACCAACATTCCGCAGGAAGTGCTGGAATTCCTCGCTCGCCGCATCACCTCGAATGTGCGCGAGCTGGAAGGCGCCCTGAACCGCATCTCGGCCTATGCCAGCCTGGTCGGCAAGCCGGTCACCGTCACCTCGGCGCAGGAAGTGCTGCAGGACCTGCTGCGCGCCAACGACCGCAAGGTGACGATCGAAGAGATCCAGAAGCGCGTCGCCGAGCATTACTCGATCCGCTTCGCCGACATGCACAGCCCGCGGCGCGCCCGTGCCGTGGCCCGTCCGCGCCAGGTCGCGATGTATCTGGCCAAGCAGCTCACCTCGCGGTCGCTGCCCGAGATCGGGCGCAAATTCGGCGGCCGCGACCACACCACGGTGATGCATGCCGTGCGCAAGATCGAGGAGCTGCGCGAGATCGATGCCGCCTTCGCGGAAGACATCGATTTGCTGCGCCGCAAACTGGAAAGCTGATTTTTCAGAAAAATACTTAAAAATCAAATACTTAATCCAATAAAGGGCTCGCCGGCAGGCGGGCCCTTCGCATATGCAAAAACGGTCTCCCGAGAGGGCAAATGCCTCGCGTGTAAAGGGGGGCTTTGATATACTTAACAGACTCGGCAGCTGCTGCCGCAAACCAACAAAAACATGACCGGTTTTCCACCATGAAACTGACCATCGAGCGTGCTGTCCTGCTGACCGCCCTGAGCCATGTCCAGAGCGTGGTGGAGCGCCGCAACACGATCCCGATCCTGTCGAACGTGCTGCTGGAAGCCGAGGGCGACCGGCTGGCGATCACCGCCACCGACCTGGATATCGCGGTGGTCGAGAAGCTGCCGGCGAAGGTCTCGAAGCCGGGCGCGACCACGGTGGCCGCGCATACTTTCTACGACATCGTGCGCAAGCTGCCCGACGGCGCCGAGGTCGAGCTGACCTTCACCTCGGCCGAACAGCGCCTCGACCTGCGCGCCGGCCGCTCCAGCTTCAAGCTGAGCTGCCTGCCCAAGGAAGATTTCCCGGTGATGGCCGCCGGCGAACTGCCGCACAGTTTCGCGCTGCCGGCCGACCAGCTGCGCCGCCTGATCGACAAGACGCGCTTCGCCATCTCGACCGAAGAGACGCGCTACTACCTCAACGGCATCTACGTGCATGCCGCCAGCAGCGCCGGCGTGCCGATGCTGCGTGCGGTCGCCACCGACGGCCATCGTCTCGCCCGCGTGGAATCGCCGCTGCCGGCCGGTGCCGCCGGCATGCCCGGCGTGATCGTGCCGCGCAAGACGGTGAACGAGCTGCGCAAGCTGCTGGAAGGCAGCGCCACCGAGGCCCGCATCGAACTGAGCGACACCAAGATCCGTTTTGCCATCGGCGATCTGGTGCTGGTGTCGAAGCTGATCGACGGCGCCTTCCCCGAATACGAGCGGGTGATTCCGCGCGACAACGACAAGGTGATGGAAGTCGACAGCAAGGCCTTTGCCGCCGCCGTCGACCGCGTCGCCACCATCTCGACCGAGAAGAGCCGCGCGGTGAAGATGTCGCTGAAGCCGGAAGGCATCGAGCTGTCGGCCACCAGCCCGGACCAGGGCTCGGCCTCGGAGCAGCTGACCGCCGCCTACAGTTCGGCGCCGATCGAGGTCGGCTATAATTCGCGGTACCTGCTCGACATTGCCGGGCAGATCGAGGGCGAGAATGCCCGCTTCCTGCTGGCCGATGCGCTGGCGCCCACCGTCGTGCGCGATCCGAGCGACGACGGTGCGCTCTATGTGCTGATGCCGATGCGAGTCTGATTTGGCCGTCAGCGCGGTACGTGTTGCAGACCGGGTCGATCAGGGCGTCACGGCGGCGGGGACCGCGGTTCTGTCACTGCGCCTGCGCGACTTCCGCAATTACGCCGAGCTGCATCTGCGCCTGAATGGCGGGCCTGTCGTGCTGACCGGGCCGAATGGGGCCGGCAAGACCAATATCCTCGAGGCGCTGTCCTTCCTGAGCCCCGGCCGCGGCCTGCGCCGCGCCAAGCTCTCCGAGGTCAGCCGCAGCGACTGCAACAGTGTAGGCTGGGTGGCGCAGGCCGATCTGGCCAGCTGCGTCGGTCCGGTCGCCATCGGCACCGGGCTGGCCGAAACGAACGATGACGAAGGCGCCGAGCGCCGCGTCGTGCGCATCAACGGCGAGGCAGCCTCCAGCGCCAACGGCCTGGTCGAGTATCTCGACGTGGTCTGGCTGACGCCGCAGATGGACCGCCTGTTCGTCGAAGGCCTGTCGACCCGCCGGCGGTTCATGGATCGCCTGGTCTACGGGCTGGACGGCGGCCATGCGCGGCAGGTGGCGGCCTATGAGAAGGCGATGCGCGAGCGCAACCGCCTGCTGAAGCAGGGCAGCGCGGACGCCGCCTGGCTGGCGGCGCTGGAAAGCCAGATGGCCGAGCATGGCGTGGCGGTGGCGGCGGCGCGGCGCGAGGGGCTGGCCCGGATCGAGGCCGGCATGGCGCTGGCGGCCGGCGTGTTTCCGACGGCGCGGCTGGCGGCGCAGGGCCCGGTCGAATCCTGGCTGACCGAGATGCCGGCGCTGGCGGCGGAAGAACGACTGCGCAAGCTGCTGGCCGAGCGCCGCGGCATCGACCGCGAAGCCGGCGCAGCAACCGAAGGCCCGCATCGCAGCGACATGGCGGTGTGGCATGCCGACAAGGACCAGCCGGCGGCGCAATGCTCGACCGGCGAGCAGAAGGCTTTGCTGATCGCGATCACGCTGGCCAATGCGCGGCTGATCCGGGCGCGGCGCGGCATCGCGCCGCTGATGCTGCTGGACGAGGTCTCGGCGCATCTGGATGGCCGCCGGCGCGCGGCACTTTACGAGGAGCTGCGCGCGCTCGGCGGGCAGGTCTGGCTGACCGGCACGGACGAGGACCTGTTCGCAGGGCTCGCCGGCCATGCGGAATTTTTCACGGTGAGCGACGGCGTGGTGACGCCGCGGACCGTTCTTTGATCGAGGTTGTGAACAGATGAGCGAAGCAGTGAACCCGCAGGGTAACGAAGGCAACGGCGAGAATTACGATTCCTCCGCCATCAAGGTGCTGAAGGGTCTGGATGCGGTGCGCAAGCGCCCGGGCATGTATATCGGCGACACCGATGACGGCACCGGCCTGCATCACATGGTCTACGAGGTGGTCGACAATGCCATCGACGAGGCGCTGGCCGGCTATTGCGACGAGGCCTATGTCGGCCTGAACCCGGACGGTTCGGTCACGGTGCGCGACAACGGCCGCGGCATTCCGGTCGATATCCATCCGGAAGAGGGCGTCTCGGCGGCCGAGGTCATCATGACCCAGCTGCATGCCGGCGGTAAGTTCGACCAGAATTCCTACAAGGTGTCGGGCGGCCTGCACGGCGTCGGCGTTTCGGTGGTGAATGCGCTGTCGGTGACGCTGGACCTGCGCATCTGGCGCGGCGGCAAGGCCTATCACATGCGCTTCCGCCATGGCGAAGCCGAGGCGCCGCTGGCCGAAGTGGGCCCGGCCGAAGGCAAGCGCGGCACCGAAGTCACCTTCCTGCCGTCGACCGAAACCTTCACCAAGACCGAATTCGATTACGCCACGCTGGAACATCGCCTGCGCGAGCTGGCCTTCCTCAACAACGGCGTGAAGATCGTGCTGGAAGACCTGCGCGGCGTCGAGCCCAAGCGCGTCGAACTGCGCTACGAGGGCGGCGTCGAGGCCTTCGTCGCCTATCTCGACCGCAACAAGACGCCCCTGCACAAGCCTCCGATCGCCATCCGCGGCGAGCGCGACGGCATCGGCATCGAAGTGGCGCTGGAATGGAACGACGGCTACCACGAGACCATGCTGTGTTTCACCAACAACATCCCGCAGCGAGACGGCGGCACGCATCTGGCCGGCTTCCGCGCCGCGCTGACGCGCTGCGTCAACGGCTATGCCAATGAAAGCGGCATCGCCAAGAAGGAGAAGGTTGCCCTGACCGGCGACGATGCGCGCGAGGGCCTGACCTGCGTGCTGTCGGTGAAGGTGCCGGATCCGAAATTCTCGTCGCAGACCAAGGACAAGCTGGTCTCGTCCGAGGTACGTCCGGCGGTGGAAAGCCTGGTCAACGACCTGCTGTCCAGCTGGTTCGAGGAACATCCGCAGGATGCGCGCCAGATCGTCGGCAAGGTGGTAGAGGCTGCGGCTGCCCGCGAAGCCGCCCGCAAGGCGCGCGAACTGACCCGGCGCAAGGGCGCGCTGGATATTTCTTCTCTTCCCGGCAAGCTGGCGGATTGCCAGGAACGCGATCCGGCCAAGGCCGAACTCTTCCTCGTCGAGGGCGACTCGGCGGGCGGCTCGGCGAAACAGGGCCGCAACCGCGCCAACCAGGCCGTGCTGCCGCTGCGCGGCAAGATCCTGAATGTGGAACGCGCGCGCTTCGACAAGATGCTGTCGTCGCAGGAAATCGGCACGCTGATCACGGCGCTGGGCACCGGCATCGGCCATGACGATTTCGATCTGGCCAAGCTGCGCTACCACAAGATCATCATCATGACCGACGCCGACGTGGACGGCGCGCATATCCGCACCCTGCTGCTCACCTTCTTCTTCCGCCAGATGAAGCCGCTGATCGATGCTGGGCATCTCTATATCGCGCAGCCGCCGCTCTACAAGATCAAGCGCGGCCAGTCGGAACGCTACCTGAAGGACGAGGCGGCGCTGGAGGATTTCCTGATCAGCGAAGGCATCGAGGGCGCGGTGCTGAACCTGCATGACGGCAGCCAGCGCGCCGGCAGCGATCTCAAAACGCTGCTGGAACATGCGCGCCACGCCCGCATGCTGCTCACCGCCATCGGCAAGCGCTACAATCCGTGGATCGTCGAGCAGGCTGCCGTGCTCGGCATGCTGCAGACCGAGATCGTCAACGACGCGGCGAAGGCCGGCCCGGCGGCGGAAGCGCTGGCGGTGCGGCTGAATGCGCTGACCAACGAGCTGGAACGCGGCTGGGTCTGCGAAGCCACGGGCGACGGCACGCTCACCGTGCGGCGCGCTTTGCGCGGCTACACCGAGGGCTATGTGCTGGATGCGCCGCTGTTCCGCTCGGCCGAGGCGCGCAAGCTCAACGAGATGGCGGGCGAGCTGCAGGCCACCTATCTGAAGCCGGCCGAACTGCGCCGCAAGGACGAGAAGCATGCGATCCAGGGGCCGCTCGACCTGCTCGAACGCGTGCAGGCCACCGGCAAGCGCGGCATCACCATGCAGCGCTACAAGGGCCTGGGCGAGATGAACCCGGACCAGCTGTGGGAAACCACGCTGGACACCGAGGCGCGTAGCCTGCTGCAGGTGAAGATCGACCACGCCGAAGACGCCGACAACGTGTTCGAGACCCTGATGGGCGACGTGGTGGAACCGCGCCGCGAATTCATCCAGGGCAATGCGCTGAATGTAGTGAACCTGGATATTTGATTCGTGTTCCGTATCGCAAAGATTGAGAAGTTGAACTCAATGATTGCGAGGCCGTCCCAGATCGCTGCGATGGAAGGTCTCGAGCTTAGGCTCTAGCAGTTGAGCAGTATTTTTTCTCAGCTGAGGCAATGAAGGAGCCGTGAATCGAGAAGCGCCCGGCTTATTGCCGAGCGCTTGTGGTCGTTTGGAGGCCGGCGCCCGAACGCCGGCCTCCAGTCCCGTCGATCTGCGTGATCAGGCCGCAGCCTTCGCAGCCCCCGCTTGGGCCAGCGCCTGATCGAGATCGGCCAGGATGTCGTCGATATGCTCGATCCCGACCGAGAGCCGGACATAGCCGGGCGACACGCCGCTTTTCTCCTGGTCGCCGGCGTCGAGCTGCGAATGGGTGGTCGAGGCCGGGTGGATCGCCAGGCTGCGCGCATCGCCGATATTGGCCACGTGATAGAACAGCTTCAGCGCATCGATGAAGCGTTGCCCGGCCGCCAGGCCGCCGGATAATTCGAACCCGACCAGCCCGCCATAGCCGCCCTTGAGGTATTTGTCGGCGCGCTGTTTCGCAGCGCCGCTCTGCAGCCCCGGATAGATCACCTTGGTCACCGCCGCATGCTTGGCCAGGTGGGCTGCGACAGCCGCCGCATTACGGCTATGCTCGCGGATGCGCAACGGCAGCGTCTCCAGGCCCTGCAGGGTCTGGAAGGCGTTGAACGGACTCTGCGCAGCGCCAAGGTCGCGCAGCAGGGTGACGCGCGCCTTGATGATATAGGCGATGGGGCCGAGCGGTTTTACCGCCTCGGTCCAGACCGCGCCGTGATAGCTCGGATCCGGCTGGTTAAGCAGCGGCTGGCGCTGCGGATGCGCCGCCCAGTCGAAATTGCCGCCATCGACCAGAATGCCGCCGATGCTGGTGCCGTGGCCGCCGATGTATTTCGTGGTGGAGTAAACGACGATGGCGGCACCATGATCGAGCGGACGGGTCAGCAGCGGCGCCGCTGTGTTGTCGACGATCAGCGGGATGCCGAGCGGCCGGCCGATGGCTGCCACCTCTTCGATCGGGAAGACGGTCAGCTTCGGATTGGGCAGCGTCTCGGCATAATAGGCGCGCGTGCGCTCGTCCGTCGCCTTACGGAAATTCTCCGGATCGGCGGGATCGACGAAGCGCACCTCGATACCCTGCTGGCGCAGCGTATTGGCGAAGAGATTCCAGGTACCGCCATAGAGGTCGGTGGAGCTGACGATGTTGTCTCCGGCCTGTGCGATATTCTGGATCGCGAAGGCCGAAGCTGCTTGGCCGGAACTGACCGCCAGCGCCGCGGCGCCGCCTTCCAGTGCGGCAATGCGCTGCTCCAGCACATCCACGGTGGGGTTCTGGATGCGGGTATAAATGTTCCCCAGTTCCTTCAGGGCGAACAGATTGGCGGCATGGCCGGTGTCGCGGAACTGATACGAGGTGGTCTGGTAGATCGGCACGGCGACCGACCCGGTGGCGGGGTCGGCGCGATAACCGGCGTGAAGCGCGAGGGTTTCGGGATGCTGTGTCTTGCTCATGTCTGTCTCCTTAAGAGGCCACTTCGTTACGCCACGGAAGCGAACGGCTCCCAATGCGGATGCAGGCTGCGGATCTGCGTGCGGTGCAGGCGCCGGCGCTGGGCTGAATCGAAGGCGTCGCGGCGGTGCATCACGGCGGCGTTGTTCCACAGCAGCAGGTCGCCGGGCTGCCAGCGATGCCGCAGCACGAAGCGCTCCTGGCGCGCATGGATCCAGAGTTCGTCGAGCAACGCATGGCCGGCCGCAGCGTCGAGAGTCTCGATCCGGCGGTTCAGCGTGCGGCCCAGGAATAGCGCCGGCTTGCCGCTGAGCGGTTCGGCACGCACCACCGGATGCCATGCGCCTGCACCGGCCTTGGTGTTGGTGCGTGCGGTGCCGGCACTGGTATAGCCGGCATCGTGGAAGATGCGATGCCGCGCAATGGTGGATTTCAGTCCGAGCGGCAGCGCTTCATAGGCGCCGACCAGATCGAGGAACCATGTATCGCCGCTTCCGTCTTCGGGTAATTCACGGGCAAGAAGAGCGCAGGCGACCGGCGGGTCGCTCACATAGGTCATGTCGCTGTGCCAGGCGAGTTCGCCATCGCCCAGGCCGCCGAGCGGTTTGCCGTCGCGCTTTATGTTCGACACCACCGCGATCTCAGCAAAGCCATCCAGGCTGGATTTTTCGGTATCGAAATTCGGCGCCGGATCGAGCCGGCCCAGCGCGCGGCTGAACTGCAGCAGGTCGGCATCGCTCGCATGACCTTGGTCGCGCAGGACGACCACGCGGGCCCGGCGCCAGGCGTCGACGATGCGGCCGAGCAGGCGCTCGTTTGGCTGTTTCAGGTCATAACCGCGGATTTCAGCGCCAAATTGGGTGGTCAAAGGACGGATATCGAGCACCATGGGTCATCTCCTGGGTCTGCTGGACAGGAGTTTCACATGAGTCCGGCGGATTATCACGCAAATAAATGTATATCTTCAATTAAGAACGTTTGTGTTTGTAAAATAGATGTGCCGCCCTATTCCTCATGGTCAGACCCGCATCTGCCATGAAGGACCGACCGACCATGACGCTGTTTCCCCGTGTGACTGCCCTTTCGCTCGCCGCATTGGTCGCCCTCGGCCTGGCCCTGCCGCCCGCGGCCAAAGCCGAAACCAACGAGATCCGCATCGCGCAGCAGTTCGGCATCGGCTACCTGCCCCTGATCGTGGTGCGGAACCAGAAGCTGATCGAAAAGCATGTCGCCGCCGCCGGCCTGCCGCCGTCCAAGGTGACCTGGGCACGGCTCAGCGGCGGCGCCGCGACGAACGACGCGCTGCTGTCGGGTTCGATCGACTATGCGGCAGCCGGCATCGCGCCGATCCTGATTCTCTGGGACAAGACCAAGGGCAATCTCGATGTGCGCGCGGTCGGCGGCCTCGATGCTTCCGCCGCCTTCATCAATACCAACAATCCCAATGTCAAAACGCTGAAAGACTTCACCGAGAAGGACCGCATCGCCCTGCCGGCAGTGAAGGTCTCGATCCAGGCGATCATGTTGCAGATCGCTGCCGAGAAGGAATTCGGCGTCGGACAGCATTTCAAGCTCGATACGCTCACCGTCGGCCTGCCGCATCCGGATGCGACGGCGGCGCTGCTGTCCGGCAAGTCGGAGATCACCGCGCATTTCACCACGCCGCCCTTCAATCACCAGCAGCTCGAGAACACATCGATTCGCCGCGTTCTGACGTCCTATGAGATTTTCGGCGGCCCGACCACGGTGAATGCGCTCTACGCCACCGGCAAGTTCCGCAAGGAAAATCCGAAAACCTACCGCGCCGTTTTCGATGCCTTCGCCGAGGCGAATGCCATCATCGCCCGCGATGCGGCTGCGGCGGCGAAAATCTTTGTCGAGGAAGAAAAATCCTCGCTCGGTATCGACTATATCGAGAAGCTGCTGCGCGATCCTTCGATCAAGCTGAGCTGGACTCCGCTCAACACCAACAAGATTGCCGATTTCCTACATCGCGTCGGCACGATCAAGAACAAGCCTGCCTCCTGGCAGGATTACTTCTTCCCGGAAATCCACACCCAGCCGGGGAGCTGAGTCGATGAGACCGGCCAGCATCGCCCGTCTGCCGGCGCCGCTGCTTTCGGCGCGTGGCGTCACCCTGCAGTACAAGACCTCCGACCGCCTGGTGACGGCCGTCCAGCGTGCCAGCTTCGACGTGCATGACTCCGAACGCTTTGTGCTGCTGGGCCCGTCGGGCTGCGGCAAGTCGACGCTACTGAAGTCGATTGCCGGTTTCCTGGCGCCGGTCGAAGGCGAAATCCTGCTGGACGGCACAGCCGTGCGGAAACCCGGCCCCGATCGCGTGATGGTATTCCAGGAATTCGACCAGCTGCTGCCCTGGAAAACCGTGCGCGAGAATGTCGTCTTCCCGCTGGTAGAAAACCGTGTGCCGCGCCGGCAGGCCGAGGAGAAGGCGGATCATCTGCTGGAAAAGGTCGGCCTGTTCAAGTTCCGCGATGCCTATCCGCATACGCTCTCGGGCGGCATGAAGCAGCGCGTGGCGATTGCGCGCGCCATGGCGCTGGAGCCGAAGGTGCTGCTGATGGACGAACCGTTTGCGGCGCTCGACGCGCTCACCCGACGCAAGATGCAGGACGAGCTGCTGAAGCTGTGGGACGACGTGCGCTTCACGCTGATTTTCGTCACCCATTCCATCGAGGAAGCCATCATTGTCGGCAGTCGCATCCTGGTACTGTCACCGCATCCCGGCCGCGTGCGCGCTGAGCTGAACGTGCCACAGAGCCTGCATGCCCAGCCCGGCGGCGAGGGGCAGACGCTGCTGGGCCGTCGCATCCACAATCTGCTGTTCGGCGATCAGCCGACCACCGCCGAACGCGCAGCAGAGGAGGCCCGTCATGGCCACGGCTGACCGCATCCTGCCGCATCCGGTCGAACGGCCGGAATATATCCGCCATGTTGAGGCTGCCTTCGGCGATGTCGAGGTCGAGCGTCGGCTCAGCCTGGCTGAGCGCATTTTCCGGATCGATGCCGTGCGGCAGGTGTCGCTGCTGCTGATCCTGGCGGCGATCTGGCAGGTCTATGCCGCCTGGCTCAACAATCCGCTGATCATCCCGACGTTCCGTGATTCCGTTGTGGCGCTCTGGGACGGCTTCGTCAGCGGCCCGCTGCTGCTGCGCGCCTGGACCTCGATCAAGCTGCTGGTGGCCGGCTATGTCGCCGGCATTGTCGTGGCCACCGTGCTGACCCTGTTGGCGATTTCCAACCGCATCGGCACCGATCTACTCAGCCTGCTCACCGCCATGTTCAATCCGTTGCCGGCGATCGCGCTGCTGCCGCTGGCGCTGCTGTGGTTCGGCCTGGGCGAAAAGAGCCTGATCTTCGTACTGATCCATGCCGTGCTCTGGCCACTTGCGCTGAATGCCTATAGCGGTTTCCAGGGTGTGAGCGAGACGCTGCGACTGGCGGGGCAAAGTTTCGGCCTGCGCGGGCCGCGCTACGCCTTCAAGATTCTGATCCCGGCCGCATTCCCGGCTATCCTCACGGGCCTCAAGATCGGCTGGGCCTTTGCCTGGCGCACCCTGATCGCCGCCGAACTGGTCTTCGGCGTCAGTTCGGGTTCGGGCGGGCTTGGCTGGTTCATCTTCGAAAACCGCAACCAGCTCGAAATCGCCAATGTCTTTGCCGGGCTTCTCACCGTGATCGGCATCGGCCTGCTGGTCGAAAGCATCATCTTCCGCAGCCTGGAGCGCATCACCGTGCGCCGCTGGGGCATGCAGCGTTAAACCGAACATCGAGGAGGCACGTCATGGGTATCGCGCAGACCAAGCCTAAATTCGTCTATCGCAAGCTGGTGGCGCCGCTGGGCGGCGAGATCGTCGGCCTCGATCTGTCGCGACCGCTGGATGACGATACCTTCGATGCGGTACGCGCCGCCTTCCTCGACGCGCAGGTGCTGATCTTCCGCGGCCAGCAGGACCTGACCCCCGAGCAGCAGATCGCCTTCAGCCGGCGTTTCAACGAACTGCAGATCCATGTGCTGAAGGAATTCCATCTGCCGGGCCATCCGGAAATCCTGGTCGTCTCCAACGTGGTCGACGAGACCGGCCGCAAGATCGGCTTGGGCGATGCGGGGCGCTACTGGCATTCGGACCTGTCCTATGTGGCTGAGCCCAGCCTCGGTTCCATGCTGCTGGCGCGCGAACTGCCGCAGGACGGCAGCGGCGATACGCTATTCGCCAATATGTATCTGGCCTATGAGACGCTGCCCAAGGAGATCAAGCAGCGTATCTCTGGTCGCAACGCGGTGCATTCCTATACGCTCAAATACGATGCGCTACGCGCGATCTCGAATGCGCGCAATGCACTGACTGACGAGCAGAAGCGCCAGGTGCCGCCGAGCAGCCATCCGGTGGTGCGTAGCCATCCGGAAACTGGCCGCAAGGCACTGTTTGTCAGCGAAGGTTTCACCTCGCAGATCGAAGGTCTGCCTGAAGGCGAGAGCGAGGAATTGCTGAAATTCCTGTTCGCGCATTCGACGCAAGGCGCCTTCGTTTATCGCCACCAGTGGCAGCCCGGCGACATGGTGTTCTGGGACAATCGCGCCACGGTCCACCTCGCGGTCGGTCCGACGCCGGGTCAGCGCCGGACCCTGCATCGCACGACCATCAAAGGCGATACTCCATACTGATATCGGCACCCCTGCGTCGTCCTGCGCTCCTCCGGTTCGGGGCGACAAAGATCGGGGCCGGCTTTGCGGCCGGCCCCGAACCAAACCCGGAAAGCGTGCCTTGGATCAGCTTCCGGGCTTGTCGTGAATCTCGGGGAAGAACAGATCCTTCCAGCCCGGTTTGGCCTGGATGCTGCCGATGCGATGCATGAAGTCGGAGAATTTCTCGACATTCTGCGGCGAGGTGGTGAAGACGATATCCTTGTCGGCCAAGATGCCCTCGATGAAGTCCTGCGGCAGTTTGGAATTGTCCAGCTTGATGAATATCTCCGCGGCTTCCTTGCGGTTCTTGCCGATGAAGTCGGTAGCTTCTTCCAGTGCGGCTAGCACCGCCCGATAGACTTTCGGATTCTCGGCGCGGAATTTCGTCGTCGTCCAGATCGCGCTGAACGAGGCCGGCCCGTTGGTGATATCGTAGGAGCTCAGCACCTTATGCACTTTGGCATCCTGCAGCTGCTGGTACTGGAAGGGTGGACTGGTGAAATGCGCCGTCACCTCGGTGCGCCCGGTCAGCAACGCCGCCGTGCCGTCGGGATGCGCCAGCGATACCGTCCAGCCGTCCAGCCGGTTCTGCTGGCCGGGGCCCCAGGTCTGTTCGGCCGCCATCTGCAGCAGAATCGCCTGCAGCGACAGTTTCACTGTCGGCAATGCGATACGGTCCTTCTCGGTGAAGTCCCGGATCGATTTGACATTCGGGTTAATCGTATTCAGAAACGCCGGCTGCGAATTCAGCGTTGCCACCGCCTTGACCTGCACATTACCGCGGGTCTTGTCCCACAGCGTCAGGAACGGCGTCACGCCGGCGGCGCCGTAATCCACCGATCCCGACAGCAAGGCGTCGTTGATGGCGCCGGGATTGCCGATCGGACGATAGCTGGCTTTGACATCTTTCAGTCCGAGCTTCTCGGCCTGCTTCTCGACCAGGCCTTTTTCCTGCATGATGTAGAGCTGCAGGTAACCGAGGCCAAGATTGCGCGCGAAACGAACCTCGTTTACTTCGGCGGCCGCAGCGGTGCTGAGGCCCAAAACCCCAACGATAGATGCTGCCACGATTGCGCCCCATTTTGTGTTCACCACAGGTCTGTCTCCATCAGGTTGATCGAACCCAAGACGGTAGGGCAGGACATAGCAGCGCAGAATTGAGTTTTCTTATCGTGAGAATTTAGCGGCAATGATGCCAGGCACGACATCTCCAGCCCGACGCAGGATTGCCATCATCGGTGGCGGTGTGAGCGGCGCTGCCTTGCTGCTGGCACTGCTGCGCGACGGCAGTGCGATCGACGCTGTCGTCTACGAACCGGAGGTTGAGATCGGCCCCGGCCTCGCCTATGGCGCGGCGGCACCCTGGCATTTGCTGAATGTGGTCGCCACCCGGGCCAGCCTTTACGCCGAGGATCCCGATCACTGGTGGCGCTGGGCCCGCGAGCATGGTCCGGGGCTGGGCTGGCCCGAAACCGCCACCGCGAGTGCCGGGGATTATCTGCCGCGTCGCCTGTTCGGTCATTATGTCGTGCAGGAACTGGATGCGGCGCGCCGACGGCCCGGCCCGGTGCGCGTGCTGCATCATCGCACGGCGGCCGCGGATATCGTTGTCGCCGAGGATACTGGCGTAGTCGTCACCGATGCTGAAGGCCGTGCGGCGCAGTTCGAAACCGTCGTGCTGGCCACCGGTGCGCCGTCGAGTCCGCATTTCGACCTGCCGGGCCTACCTGATATCCGCCGGCAGTGGAACTGGATCGATGATCCATGGGACCTGCCGCTGCTGGCAAAGATTCCGCGCGACGAGGCGGTGCTGTTCGTCGGCTCGGCGCTCACCATGGCGGATACGGTGCTGTCGCTGGCGAGGCAGAATCATCGTGGACCCATCCATGTCCTGTCGCGGCATGGCGTGGTCCCTGCGGCGCGGCATGAGCAGCCTCGTTTACCGACAGGCATTTCTGCCGACGACAGCGTGTTGCCTGTCAGCCAGCTGCTGCATCGCCTGCGGCGTGCCGTGCAGATCCACGGACTTACGAACTGGCAGGGCGTGTTCGAAGGATTGCGCGGCTGTACGAATGATCTGTGGACCGGCCTGCCGCCGGAGGCACAGCGGCGTTTCATGCGTCATCTGAAAGCGTTGTGGGATGCGCATCGCTTCCGCATGCCGCCCTCCACCGCGCAGGTTCTGGAGCGGATGCGACTGGATGGACAGCTCAGATTCCACAAGGGCAGCCTGCAGCGTCTGGTGCAGCGGGGTAACGGCGGCATCGGCGTGGACTACCGCCCACGCGGTCATGCCAGCAGCCATGTGCTGTCGGTCGCGGCCGTCATTGACTGTACTGGACCACGGCGACCGGAGATTGACTGGGCTGGCCAGTTGATGGCTCGCATGCTTACTCTCGGCCTGCTCGCGAAAGCGCCCTGCGGCGTCGGGATTCACGCCACCCCGCAGGGCGAGGTGATCGACGGCACTGGCAGGATCGTGCCAGGCCTGCACCTGATCGGCCCGCCCTTGCGTGGGACGTTGCTGGAATCAACGGCGATCAGTGATATCAGGACGCAGGCGAACGGGCTGGCGGCCCGGCTCGTATCGACGCCGGCTGGATCAGGCGCTCAAAGTCTGGCTCAGTAGACGGCCAGTCTGGTTGCGATCAGGGTGAAGGCGGCGGCAGAGAGCCAGGGCGCCGCCTTTCGGGCCGCGGCAGCGAGCCTTCCCAGCCGCGCCAGCAGGGCGCCGGTCACCGCTACCACGCCAGCAATGAGCAGGCCAAATCCGGCAATCAGTGGATCATGGCGCCAGAAGGCCGCGGCGATCAGCCACAGCAGGATGGCAATCGCGCCGCCCAGCCATTGCGGGGCGGAATCGGCTTCCCAGGTCAGCAGGTCGCGGTCGTCGTTTTGGAATTCTGACGTCATGCATGGGATGTATGGCCAACCTGCAAGACGGACAACTCAGTAATATTTGCCCCTGAAGTTGGTAAAACTAAACAATCAGAAGCGACTTATGCCGGTATGCCTCTGATAAGGATCGCTTTGCCAAAATGAACTGGAAAATGGTCATCACGGACAGGGCAAGATAGAAATCCGAGACAGTCTAAAATTGAATGTATCCTGTAACCCGTTGAGTTTCCTTAATGTGCAATGACAATCTAAATTTGAATGTACAGACAGAAAAAAACTACTGCACTACAGCGCGCGCTGTACTCGTGAATTCCGCTTGCACGGCATCGGTCATTTGGCGGGCGTAGGCAATGCTATGCCGACCATTGCTGATGCGTCTGCCAGTTCCGTTTCGGCGCCGGCATGTTGTTGCGGGGCGAGGCAGTGTCGCGCCAACCGGTGCGAACGTGTCTTGGCGATGAGGGACCGCGGCGCGAGACCGAAGAATTTATAGAATGACGACGTCAGGTGCGCGGGATTCGCAAACCCAAACTCGGCAGCGACATTCTTGAGCGAGGTTCCTTCCGCTGCCATGTACATTGCCAGATGGACCCGCCGGCAGCGCAAAAACTGCTGTGGCGTCATACCCGTGTAGTGCCTGAATTCGCTGATAGTGCGTGCGGAGTGCACGCCGGATCTCACATGCAGATCCTCCAGATTCACGGAATGCGGAAGATGATTTATGATGCTGCCCAGCAGATATGAGGTCGATTGCGACAAAGGACCTCGCTGAAGCATTGTCGTTGTAACCTGACGCGGAGACACGGCGAGTTCTTTGAAAAAATCCGCCAACGCCATGACGGCCTGTTCGGTCGACCGGCCGCGTAACAGCCTCCGAAAATAGCGTATATAGTTTGAATTTGCCTCATATCGCGACACGTAGGGGAGTTCGAAGAGCGCTGCAGCAGTTTCCGTCGGCAATCCTGCGCTTCTGTCCATGCTGTCGCAAAGCCGGAGCACCGTTCCGCGTATGAACAGCGTTGTCCATCTGGCCTTATCGCCACCGCAGGCTTTCAGCTGGTAGCTGAGGTTTCGGGGAATGACCAGAAGCTGATGCCGCGTCAGCGTTACGTCTGTGTCCAGAATGCGAACGATAAGGTTGGATCGGGCAAGAATCGTGACCGGCACACTGTGACAATGGAGCTTTGCGACAGGGCGTTGCCTTGGGGCATTTATCAAAGGCATGTCCAGGTCAGCGAACAAATGCCATATCGATGCGATGACGTTACTCATAACTATTAGTTATTAACCAACCCTCGATGCACAAGTCGGCATATCTAGGCTGTGAAATGCAGTTCGCAATAGTAAGAATGTGAATTACACAGAAGATTTATATGATATTTCTACTGGCCCACAGTTGGGCTGGACGCGTGGAGCCGGTCAGGCAGGGTACCTCGCCACGTCTGAATTTTATTATATTTCATCACTTTAAATGAAATCCTTCAGGGTGTAAGTGGGGTCAGTCGTATACACCCTTAAATTTTATATAAGAGTTTATATTCGCGTTTCTGGGCGATGAGGTGGAATGTCTCGTCGTGGTCCTCGTAACGGCGATGGCAGATTTTGATGCGAATTGAGTTGGATGTGAGTGGTGAACTCAATCCTCAGTCATACGCTTCGGCGCCCGAACTCGGTGGCCTCGTAGATTACTGGCGCAGCAAGTCTTGCAATGGCGCCATACCCAGGCGAACGGACATCGATCCGATCGAGCTGAAAAAAGACCTTGGTTCGCTATTCATCGTGGAGCCGTCAGGCCGTGCCAAAGACTTTCGCTTTAGATTGGTGGGCGCCGACCTGACGACATTGCTCGGGCAAGAGTTCACCGGCACCACCTTGCGCGAGATATCGCCCCCGACAATCCCCCACGGCTTCGGGCCAATTCTGGCAGCGTATCGAACTGTGGTCCGCGAGCGCGCGGTGCTGAGGGCATCGGGACGGATTTGCTGGGCCCGAACGGATCACCTTGAATTCGACTCTGTACATGTCCCCGTCCTCAGCCCATCGGCGGATGCCATCTGGATTATCGGAAAGATGATTGTGCGGAGTTCCAGTTTCATGCGTCGTATTCCGGCCAGCCTGCAGTCGCAATGGCCGACACAACCCGTGCGCATCTGGCGTTACGCCTAGTTACTGACGGAGGGAGTCCACCAGTAAACACGGAGCGTCCAGGAGAGGAATCATGGCAGCAGTAAAGCTGATAGAAAATATAGGCCTGCTCGCCTTGCTTGCGTATGTGCTGGTGTCTCTGAGGGTGGGCGAAAAGAACTTCACGCGCTTTCTGACGGCGAAGATCATCGTCGGAGTCTCCTACGGCGTGATGTCGGCTGTCGTCATGCTTGATCCCATTGTCACGCCGTTTGGGGCGACACTGGATCCCAGGGCTGGCCCGGCCGTGATGGCCGGAGTGGTCGGAGGTTTCGAAGGCGCAGCTGTCGCGGGCGTGATCGGGGCCTTGGTTCGTTACCACGTGATCGGCGGGCCAGTGGCGCTCGGCGGCGCAGTGGGATCAGTCCTGTATGGTCTGTACGGCTGGCTGGTGGGGGTTGTGATCCATAGATATCGGATCAAACTGAATCTCTCCACGCTCACGCTGATCGGTCTTGGGTCGGTCGTGATTGTGCTCCCGTCGTTCTTCGTAAGCGTCGATGCCGCAAAAGCAGTCGAAATCCTGAGCAAGGTATGGCCGTTCCTGCTGACCGCCAATCTGCTGGGCGTGATCGTGGTCGGCCTGGTCACAGCTCACGCTTACCGGACAGTCAATCTCAGCAGCCAGCTAAAAGCCAAGAACCAGGAAAACGAGATGCTTGGCCTGGCGCTTCGGGCGAGCAATCCGGTTGTCATCACCGACAGAAGCGGAGTAACCGAGTGGGTGAACGAAGGATTTACGAAACTCACGGGATACAGCGCGGACGAGGCGATCGGTCGCAAGCCGGGCGAAATTCTTCAAGGTCAGCAAACCAGTCCAGCCACGGTCGCCTTGATGGGGCGCTGTATTGCCGAAGGGCAGGGCTTCGACGTCGAGATCATGAATTATTCCAAAGCCGGCCAGCCTTATTGGGTGAGCCTGTCCTGTTCTCCCATCAAGATTGGACGCGAGACCGTAAAGTTCGTTGCAATACAGAACGACATCTCGGCGCAGGTCGAAGCTGCGAATGCCATGCGCATCGCCAAGAATGAGGCGGTGGAGGCGAACCGAGCAAAATCCGAGTTCTTGGCCGCGATGAGCCATGAACTCAGAACGCCGCTCAATGCCATTCTGGGATTTGGCCAGCTGCTGGATATGGACCCGGAGCAGCGGCTCAGCGCCAAGCAGACGGAGTATGCGCAGCATATTGTATCCAGCGGCGAGCACCTGCTGCAGCTGATCAACGACATTCTGGATCTGTCGCAGATCGAAGCTGATCGCCTTCCGCTCCACATCGAGTCATTTTGTGCAATCGACGTGATAAATGACTGCGAATCCAAGATGCTGCCGATGGCGCAGAAGAATGGCGTTCGCATGTCAGTAAAAATCTACGGGGATACCGGACAGGAAATAAAGGCCGATCGCCTGCGTTTCAGGCAGGTCGTTATCAACCTGTTGTCCAACGCCATCAAATACAACAAAGCAGGCGGGTCTGTAACTGTGCAGCTATTGCCGGGCGAAGATGGATTCCAGAGGGTTGCCATAGCCGATACCGGCGTGGGTATTTCCGCCGCCAAAAGAGACAGGTTGTTTCGCAACTTCAGTCGTCTCAATTCGAGCCCGGATCTTGCCGGAAGCGGCGCTGGCCTTGGTCTGGCTGTGTCGAAAATGCTCGTCGAGAGAATGGGCGGTCATATTGGATTTTCCAGCGAAGTGGATATAGGCAGCACGTTCTGGATCGAACTGCCGCTTGCCGATAATGACTACATTGTTGTCTGGGACGAGAGTTTCAGGGTCGGCGTCGATCCGATCGACGCGGATCACCAAAGAATACTCGGCCAGATCAACAGCCTTTCAGAGCCGGATATCCCGGACCAGACCTACACCAGCAGACTTGGGGATTTGCTCTCGTTGGTGCAGAACCACTTCGCCCGGGAAGAGGCGATTATGGAATTGTGCGACTTCCCGGAGCGGGCAGACCATGTGCGTAGCCATCAGAATTTCCTCTCCGAACTGAGGGCATTCGAGCAACGCTGGCTTCAGGACAATAGGGATGAAATTTCGGTCCAGATCAGAGTGATGCTTTGCGATTGGTGGATCGGACATATCGCGGTGAGCGACAAGAAGATTGCGGAATATGCAAAGGGAAGGGAACGCGACATCAAGCAGGCAGTCGAGGCGCTGGTTTGAAATCAACACGGGACTCATGGACGCTGCCGTTGCGAGGCCGAACCGCGCCGCACGATCATGCGGCGCGGGCCACTTCCACCGCCGGCGACCAGGCCAGGTTCGGGCGATAGCGCTGCGCGACACGGCCCTGTTCGAGCGTGAACAGGTGCAGCCAGCCCTGGTCGAACAGGGTCCGCACCTGCGGGTGGCGCAGCAGGATCTCGGTGATCGCCTCCTGCGGCGCCTCGACGAATACCGACAGCCGCAGCGGTTCGTGCGCCAACCGGTCGCCGTCGTGCACCGCCTGCCACGGCAAGCCCGCGCGCAGGACGCCGCCATTGCCCTGCACCACGCCGATGCCGCCGACCGCGTTGTGGATGAGCTTGTTGCCGCCGCCGAACAGCTCCGGCGCCACCGCAGAACCGTAGTATTGCAGGCTGATCCAGCTGGCCACCACGACCGGCGCCGTCAGGATGAGCTCCAGCGTTGCGAAGCCCGTATCGGCCCGCCAGTCGTAATCGTGCAGGAAGGCGCGGCCGTCGAGATTGCGTCCGGCGGTGGCGGCACGCGGCGCGGCGACAAAGGCCGCACATCCCGCCAGGCCCCATTCCGGCCGCACTTCCGCCCAGTTGCGGGCGCGGCGCGCCACGTCGGCGGGTTTGGCGCCGGGCAGCCGCACGGTCCGTTCCGTCCGGCTCAGCATTCCGGCGCTGTCGAGCCAGGCTTTCGCCTGCGTGAGCAGCGACGGTGGCAGATCGGCATCGAGATCGTACAGCGTCACCGTATCTGTCGTGGTATTGTGCAGCCCGGCGACGAACCGTGTCCCCACTGGCATATCTATGCCATGTGCGACAAGACCGCTCCGCGTCTCGCGGTCGTTCAGCAGCCCGGCCAGCAGCCGGGCCGACACCGCGCCCGTCTGTCCGCCGCAGGCGCCGCAGTGATAGGCGCTTTCGTGCGGATTATTGGTCACCTGGGCGCCGTGTCCGAGCAGCAGCACCAGGGGGGCGAAGCCCTGCGTCAGGCCCATGGCCTTGAGGATAGCGGCCGCCGTCGCCGCCTTCTGGCCGGCAGCAAGATCGACCTCGAAACGCGGCGCGAGTTCGGGCAGTGCGTCGCGCAGGCTGAGTCCGAAGGCATCCTTCACCAGCTTCCAGCCATAGACCGGTCCGGCCGCTTCGACGAAGGCGAAAGACGACACCGCCGCCTGCCGGAACCGGCCCCAGGCGCGTTTGGCGCGCGCCGAGATGCGCGCGGACTGCTCGGCCTCGGGCGCGGCATGGCTGCAGGACGTCAGCGCGGGATTGAGTAGCACCGGCAGATGGGCCTGCGGCGTATCGGTGCCGTGCGGCCGATGAGCCACCGGCAAACCGAAGAAGCCGGCGAAGCCCAGTGTCCGGATGCCCGGGTCCAGGCTTTCCAGATTGCGGCGGAACACTTCGGACCGCACGTCGATACAGAATGCCGCGAGCAACCGCGGCGGATGCGGGTTGCGCCGGGGCCCGGCCAGCGCGTCGGTCAGGCGGCGCTGGTGCGCTCTCTCGGCGGCCTCCTGCAGAATGGCGTCGACCACCTGATCCGGCGTCGCGGCCACCGGCTGCGCATGACCAGCAAGGCTCTGCGCCCATGGCGCGGCAATATCGGGCGCGTGCGCCAGCAACGCCTCGTCCCAGATCAGCCGGATCGCCAGCAGATCGGTCAGCGTCGCATCGCTGCCGTTGCCGAGTTCCGCCTGCCAGAGCAGCCAGCGGGCATGCTGCGCCCAGCCGCCGAGGTCGATCAGCAGCCGATGGAAATACGTCTCGGCTGCAGCGTCGCCGATGCCGAGTTGCTGCGCCGCGCGCAGGATGGCGCGTTCGGAAGTGTCGGGCGCCGCCGCGACATGCGCGCAAAAACCCTTGAGTCCGGCGATCTCGGCCGTCAGATCGTGCGTGGCCCATTCGCGCCACGCGGCGAACGCCGCTTTGCCCGGCGCCGGCGACCACAGCGCCTGGCCGCGGTCGAAATAGCCGCCCGCCCACAGGCCGAAGCTGCGCGCGATCAGCGCCGGCCAGTCGGTTCCGGTCGCTTGCGCGGCGAGATCGGCAACCGTCGGCAGTGCGGCAGGCTCAGGCGAGGCGACGGCAAGTCGCGTTTTCAGATCCTTGAGATCGGCCGGCTTCAAGGCGGAGTCGCTCGCAGCCAGCGCCGCCGCGAGATCGCCGTCGGCGATCCGTCCTCCCGCCACCTCCGCGGCATACTCCGCCCGCGACCGCGTGATCCGCGTTCCCGCCACGCGCGCCATCCGCGCTGCCGTCGTCGCCAGATCCTCACCGATCTGACCGAGAAAAGGGTTCACCGCGACCGTGGCATCGAGCGGGAATGCCGGCGGGATGGCGCGCCCGGCAGCCTCGGCGGCCTCAAGCAACGCATGCCTCTGCGCGGGCGCAATCTGGAAAGCGGGGGTCAGCATATCCTGTCTCCAAGGTTCAGAGGGGTTTCGCGGTGCGGAAGCCGCCGATCATCCGGTCGAGCACGGCGTTGAGATACAGGCCGTTGGCGACGTGAACCCGCAGTCCGGCCGTCGCCGGATGGTGTGCCCAGTGCGGGAACAGCGTCTGCGCCACTGCCACCAGGCCGAAGGTGGCGACCGCGAGAACGATCAGCGCCCATTCCAGAGGACCAGCCTGCGGCGGTACGGGAAGGTGCGGACCCCAGATCGCGTCGGCACCGAGATGAAAAGCGAAGTAGCCCACGGCTGCTGCAAGGGATGCCGCTGCCGTGCGCTGCGTCAGCGCCAGCGGCGCGGCATCCGCCAGGCCCTGCGCGACCAGATAGGCCACGCCGAAGATGAGGATTGTACCCAGCGCCACCGCCTGCGCCGATTTCGGTGCGGCCAGCAGGCCGAACACCGCAGCCACCATCGCATAGAGCAGCACGGCCAGCGCGAAACTCTTGCCGACGGCTGCAAGTCCCGGCACCGCGACCGGCCCCGGCCTGCGAATGGCGTTCACCGCTTTCACGGCAGTGCCGGCGGCGAGGAAGGCGTGTGCCTTGTACAGCGAATGCGCGACGATATGCAGCAGCGCCAGTGCCCACAGGCCCAGACCGCATTGCAGCAGCATGAAGCCCATCTGTGCGACCGTGGACCAGGCCAGTGCCGTCTTGACGGCGCTCTGCGTGAGCATGACGACCGCACCGAACAGTGCCGTCAGGCCGCCCATGAAGACCAGCGCCGCCATCACGCCGGGGCTGGCCTGCACCAGATCGGACAGCCGGATCAGCAGAAAGCCGCCCGCATTGATGATGCCGGCATGCAGAAGCGCCGAGACCGGGGTGGGCGCCTCCATCACCTCGGTGAGCCAGCCATGCAGCGGGAAGGCGGCGGTCTTGAGCAGTGCCGTCAGCGCCAGCAAAGCTGCCGCAACCTGCAGCGCCGGCGTCGCGCCGGTGGCGGCGGCAGCATTGATCGTCGCGATGTCGGGCGTGCCGGCGGACAGCCACAGCAGCGCCGTGGCCGCGACCAGCGCCAGATCGCCCGCGCCCCAGATCAATGCGAATTTCATCGCTGCGCGCCGGGCCTCCGGCCGGTCGGCATAGAACCGCAGCAGCCCATGCAATCCCAGTCCCACGGCAAGGAATGCCGGGACAAGAACCGTCAGGCTGCCGGCCTGGACCAGAAGCAGCACCGCGGCCAGCGTGGCGAGCATCAGGCCGTGAAACAGGCCCTCGCGCGCCTCGCCGTCGATGTAGCTGCGCGCATAGCGCACCACCATCCAGCCCACGAAGGCGACCAGTACCGTCATGGTGGCGGCCAGCGCATCGAGGCGAAAAGACAGGGGGATCACCTCCCCGAAGGTCAGCCGCGCCGGTCCGGACAGCAGCAGCTGGACCAGGCCCGCGCCGGCGAACGCGAAGGCGGCCAGGGTGGCGACCTCGGCCAGGCGGGGCAGGCGGCCGGGCCGCCGGCCGGAACGGACAAAGCCGATGCCGGCGACGGCCAGCAGGACGAGCGGCGCGAGCAGCGAGACGGGGGGCAGATTCGGCATGGCTTTCTCCTTGGCCCAGTGCATTGGCCCAGTGCAGTGGCCTGTGCGGCAGCGGAGATAGCTCTTGCCTTCATTCTATAAAATTACATATTTTAAGCAAAATCGTTCTATAAAACAGAATAATGAATCACCTAAACCTCCATCATCTCCGACTGTTCCGGGCGGTCGCGACAGAAGGCAAGCTGACCGGCGCGGCAGAGCGTCTGAATCTTTCGCAATCGGCATTATCTGCGCAGATCAAGGCGCTTGAGGACAACCTCGGACATGCCCTGTTCGAGCGGCGCGGGCGCGGGCTGGTGCTGACCGAAGCCGGCCGTATCGCGCTGGATCATGCCGAAGCGATCTTTCGCACGGCCGAGGACCTGACGGCGACTCTGCGCGACACCGGCCGGATCCGCCGTGCCCTGCGGGTCGGCGCGCTGGCGACGCTCTCGCGTAATTTTCAGATGCAGTTTCTACGCCCGCTGATCGGCCGGCCGGATGTCGAGGTTGTGCTGAGGTCGGGCAGCCAGGCGGAACTTCTGAAGGGTCTGGCCGAACTCGCGCTGGATGTGGTGCTGACGAATGCCGCGCCGGCGCGCGATGCCGCCAGTTCCTGGCTGATTCACCCGCTCGACGAACAGCCCGTGAGTCTGATCGGCACGCCGGCACGCGTGGGGCAGCATCCGCGCTCGCTGGAAGACCTGCTCGCCACCGAACCGCTCATCCTGCCGACGGCCGAGACCGGGCTGCGCGCCGCATTCGATGCGCTGGCAGCGCGTCTCGGTATTGAGCTGACGATTGCTGCCGAGGCTGACGATATGGCGATGATCCGCCTTCTGGCCCGCGAGGATGCAGGCCTCGCCATCATTCCGCCGATCGTCGTGCGCGATGAACTGCGTGCCGGCCTGCTGGTGGAAGCCGCGACACTCGACGGCATCGGCGAGTCTTTCCTTGCCGTGACGCTGCAGCGCCGTTTCCCCAATCCCCTGCTGGCGGGGCTTCTGACGCGATGAAGCGGCAGAGCGTGACGGCACGCGGCCCGCTGCAGGTGAAGACCGATCACGCCGAAGACGCCGACAATGTGTTCGAGTGCTGATGGCGACGTGGTGGAACCGCGCCGCGAATTCATCCAGGGCAATGCGCTGAATGTGGTGAACCTGGATATTTGAGGGTTGGCCGCTACGTTCATCGGTAGGCCAAATCCAAATCGATATTGAGAGAATTCAATCGGCTAGTTAGACTCGGTCCCCGCGGTCACGCACCGGATAGAAGCGTTGGCCGAACCGGGGGCGCATGCTCAACAACACGACATTCTGGGTTCGGCATCGGCCTGTGCGGGTCGGTTGGCTGGTTGATCCGACCTCAATGGAGCAGGTCCTCAAGGCGGTCGCTTCGAATACCTGCCTCTGGGGCGGACGGTATAATCCGCTTGTACCCATCAATGACCACAAGCTGGCCCAGAATCTCGTATCTGTGTTCGGGGTGGACGACTTCTGCGATTTGAGCGGCACTGACGTAAGTAAGGCGACGCGCAAGCTGTTCCCTCACATAATTGACGATTCCATGCGGAAACACGTGTTCGATCCGTCGAGACCTGACGGCGACGGCGTTGCCTACGTGGACGTCGTTCATGCTGCAGACAATCTCAAGCGGCAGCGGACCTACAGGTCAGATACACGTAAGTTCACGGTCCTTGAGCTTGACGAAGCAGATCCTCTGCGCCCTGCATTGGCGTGCCACTACGGCTTTTACCCGCCGGGGAATGCCAATGGGGTCGACTATCGCGCCACGATCATGGAAATGCTCGATGGCGGTACCATGAAGGTCGGCGTAAACGAATCGATCCCTCGGCCTGACAATCCGATTATGTCTCCGCTGGGACTTTCTGAGCACCACATCCCGAGGTGGAAGCCGCATGGTTGGCGCGCGCCTGCAATCGTATTGGGCAGTGTTGCGGACCCGGCGGATATCATCTTCTTCTGGAACCTGCGAGCAGCAGGAACTCCCGCAGTCTTTTTTGATGCCAATCAGGCCGACCGACTGACTCAATATATTGAAGGCCTTGTGGAATACGCCCGGCATCAGGAGCCGATGTTTGGCGACAAGCCGCAGGTTGCCATTTGGTCGAAGAACGAAGACTGGACGTTCCCACTTCCGACAGAGGGCCTGTCGCGGTCGCATTGTCGTTATGGCGACGACGGGATATGGAACGGAATGAATTTAAAGGCGCAGGAAGTCGTCTTTGATTTCAACCACCACGATGTCGTTGGTGCCTATTCCAGCACTCCACCCGAATCGGTGACGCTACCGGTACCGCCGGGGCCGTTTATTTCCGATTACGGCAGGTTCCAGAACTACGCCTTAAGCATCCAGACCAGGCAATATGGCGAGCAGGGCGGAGATCTCACATTCAGCCCTCCCGCAATCGTCAAGATGAATGAGTTTCTCGGGCGGCAGTACTACTTCGACTACCATGCGGCGCGCGCGGATACCCGAGATACTCGTACCATATCGATCATTCAGCATGTGTCAGCGCAGACACTGTCTCTCTATGCGGTATCGATTACCGGATACTTCCAAGCGTACTTCAGGCGCCTGGAAATCGATATGAAGCAGAGCCGCGCTGGTCACGTGGTTAAGCGCCTCATCGCACAGATTGGCGGAATTCAAGGTGCCCGTGTATTCAAAGTTCGCGGTGCCCGGAACCTAATCAGGAAGCTGAAGCCCAACGAGGCGACGTCTAGATCAAACGCACTTCAGTGCATCCGGAATGTTGATCCTGCCACAAATGTGGTGCAGTTCACCGAGCATCAAGATCTCTTCATCGAACGCCGGGAATCCGAGCGCCTTATGCCCGAGGACGTGTTCACGTATTTGCTCGCGAAACGGGTCTTTCGGGCTGGCCTGGAACCAGAATGTCCCAGTTGTCTCCAGAAGAGCTGGTATCCGCTCGATGGTCTGAAGGATGACATGGTGTGCGAGTTCTGTGGGAATTCGTTTGACCTGCCACTCCAGCTTAGGAGCCGCGGTGACTGGGCTTTCCGCCGATCGGGCCTTTTCGGCAGGGATAACAATCAGGAAGGCGGCGTGCCCGTGGCGCTGACGTTGCAGCAACTTGACGTCGCGCTTCGGGACAATCTCGGCATCTATGTCGTTGGCGCGGAATTTACGTCCGGGAGAGAAGACCTCGACGATTGCGAAGCAGATATCCTGGCGATCCTGCATGGTATGCGTGATGAACCGGTGAGATTCCTCGTTGCCGAGTGCAAATCCGATGGAGGCGAGATCACGGCCGACGATATCAGAAAGCTCACAAAGCTAGCGGCCGCCATAGAGGCCGATGGCTACGAGTGTTTTGTCTTGCTTTCAAAAACCAGCAGATTCACAGACGCCGAGATTGCGGCGTCCGCAGACGTGAACAAAGCTGCGGCGGCGAAATACCGGCGTTCGCGCCTTATCCTATGGGACATAGACAATCTTGAGCCTTACCACGCCTATGAGAAGCAGGAAGGACGCCTAAAGCAAAAGCATGGTCCGGTCGACCTCCAAGGCATGGCCGATGCGACGGTCGAATTGTATCCAGCAGTCGCGCCGCCGCCTTGGGACGTGCCGGGCATTGCAAAGAAGAAATGAGGTTATTCCGGAGTAACGCCGGGAATCTTCGGCCGTAGAGCGTGCGGAGATTGGAATTGAGAAAGGCTCCCTGCACGAGCCACATACAAAGGCATGTTTGTTTAGTCATAGTTGGGGCTCAGATTGGCATTCCTGGATAGCTTCTCGAAGCGGAAATTTGGGATGCTACTTGAGCACGCCCTACAAGGGATCATCGCAATGCAAGGTAACGGCTTTCTCGCCATCTGGAGCGACGTCACCGGCGCGCAGGAAACCGACTACCTGCACTGGCTGACGCGCGAGCATACGCAGGAGCGCCTCGGCGTGGAGGGCTTCTTTGCCGTGCGCGTGTTCAGGGCGCTGCTCGAGGATGTGAACCGCTTCCTGATCGTCTACGAACTCGACAGTGCTGCCACGCTGGCCGGGCAGCCTTATCTGGATCGCCTGAACGCGCCCACGCCCTGGTCGCAGCGCATCATGCCGATCCTGGGCAATTTCGCGCGCGGCGGTGGCCGGCGTATCGCTTCGGCCGGCAGCGGGCGCGGCGCCGTCGTCGCCGCGTTGCGTCTGACGGCAGATGAACTGCCGGCCGATCCGGCACCCGGGGCGCAGCTGCTGCAGCAGCTGGTCGGCCATGACCGCATCGTCGCTGCCCATCTGCTCGAAACCGATCAGGCGCGCACCGGCATCAAGACCGGCGAGAAGGGCCTGCGCGCCAACGATGGCTCTTTCGACGGGTTGCTGCTGGTCGAAGGGCTCGACCCGGCGGCTGTGCATGCCGCCCTGGCCGCTGCGCACCTTCGTTCCGGGGCAGAGGCAGAAGCTGGGGCGCCGCAGCTGTATGCCCAGGTCTTCGCGCTGGACGGCCGGGCCCGGGCCTAGGGCAGCGGCTGTTTCAGGCGGGGCGGCTCTCTCCGGCGCCGGCTTTCGTCACGACCTCCGTTGGGCCGCTGCCCTGTGCCACCGCATCCAGCGACCTCAGCGCCTCCATCACCTCCTCGAAGCTGACCGGCTCGCGAAGGCCGGCGGGGCGCCGCAATGTCGGGGCAGAGTCCATCGCGCAGGCATCCGATGCCCATGATGCCAGGATGGCGCGTTTCTCGGGCAGGGACAGCGTCGGATCCTGCAGCACCGTCGCCGGCCGCCCGTAAGTCCGGGCCGGCTGCAGCAGGGCATCGAGTTCGGGGGCCTGAGCCAGGCCGGCCCCATGCAAGGGAATTCGGGCCAGGGGAATAAAGCGCTTCCGTCGGCGCATGTCGTCCTCCTCACGGGCCCGCCGGTCGGGCCGGTCACCTGCCGATGTGTGGGGCGCCGGGCATTCCGGCAAGACGCCGATGCGCCGGCCGAAAAAATTTTTGCCGGCCGGTCTTGAACCGGAAAAATCCCGCACATACCTCGCCGGCGCTCCGGTCCCCCGGGATCCCGCTGGGGCCGGCAAGCATGACATCCAAGTCCTGCAAATGGAGGAAGACCATGAAGCTTCTGCCCCTGCACGACCGCGTCGTCGTGCGCCGCATCGATGCCGAAGAAAAGACCGCGGGCGGCATCATCATCCCCGACACCGCCAAGGAAAAGCCGCAGCAGGGCGAGGTCGTGGCCGTCGGCCCGGGCGCCCGCAACGAGCGCGGCGAGATCGTGCCGCTCGACGTCAAGGCCGGCGACAAGGTCCTGTTCGGCAAGTGGTCCGGCACGGAGATCAAGGTGGATGGCGAAGAGCTGCTCATCATGAAGGAGTCCGACATCATGGGTATCGTCGAGGGTGCCCAGTCGGCCCGGAAGGCGGCTTGATCGCAGAAGTCTGAGGAGCGACTGCAATGGCTGCAAAGGAAGTGAAATTCTCGTCCGAAGCCCGCGAGAAAATGCTGCGCGGCGTGGATATCCTGGCGAATGCCGTCAAGGTGACGCTCGGTCCCAAGGGCCGCAATGTCGTGCTGGAGAAGAGCTTCGGCGCGCCCCGTATCACCAAGGACGGCGTCTCGGTCGCCAAGGAAATCGAACTAGAGGACAAGTTCGAGAATATGGGCGCCCAGATGGTGCGCGAGGTCGCCAGCAAGACCAACGATCTCGCCGGCGACGGCACCACGACGGCGACCGTTCTGGCCCAGGCCATCGTGCGCGAGGGCGCCAAGGCCGTGGCGGCGGGCATGAACCCGATGGACCTGAAACGCGGCATCGATCTGGCGGTGGATGCCGTGGTGACCGAGCTGAAGGGCAGGGCCCGCAAGGTCACCCGGAATGACGAGATCGCGCAGGTCGGCACCATCTCGGCCAACGGCGATGCCGAGATCGGCCGCTATCTCGCCCAGGCGATGGAAAAGGTCGGCAACGACGGCGTTATCACCGTCGAGGAGGCCAAGAGCCTGGAGACCGAGCTGCAGGTCGTCGAAGGCATGCAGTTCGACCGCGGCTATTCCTCGCCGTATTTCGTCACCAATCCGGAGAAAATGCTCTGCGAGCTTGAGGATCCCTACATCCTCATCCACGAAAAGAAACTCTCCGGCCTGCAGGCCATGCTGCCGGTGCTGGAAGGCGTGGTCAAAACCGGCAAGCCGCTGCTGATCATCGCCGAGGAAGTGGAAGGCGAGGCGCTGGCGACGCTGGTGGTCAACAAGCTGCGTGGCGGGCTCAAGCTTGCCGCCGTCAAGGCGCCGGGCTTCGGCGACCGCCGCAAGGCCATGCTGGAAGACATTGCCATCCTCACCGGCGGCACGATGATCTCCGAAGACCTCGGCGTGAAGCTGGAGAATGTCACGCTGCAGATGCTCGGCCGCGCCAAGAAGGTCAGCATCGACAAGGAGAACACCACCATCGTGCAGGGTGCGGGCAGCAAGGCCGATATCCAGGCCCGCGTGCAGCAGATCAAGGCGCAGATCGAGGAAACCACCTCGGACTACGACCGCGAGAAGCTGCAGGAGCGGCTCGCCAAGCTGGCCGGCGGCGTGGCCGTCATCCGGGTCGGCGGCGCCACCGAAGTCGAGGTCAAGGAGCGCAAGGACCGCGTCGACGATGCGCTGCATGCCACCCGTGCGGCGGTCGAGGAAGGTATCCTGCCCGGCGGCGGCGTGGCCCTGCTGCGCGCGCTCAAGGCGCTCGACAAGGTCAAGCCTGCCAACGACGACCAGAAGCATGGCGTGGATGTGATCCGCCGCGCCCTGCAGGTGCCGGCCAAGCAGATCGCCATCAATGCGGGCGAGGATGGCTCGCTCATTGTCGGCAAGCTGCTGGAAAAGGACGACTACAACTGGGGCTTCAACGCCGCCACCGGCGAATACCAGGATCTGGTCGCGGCCGGCGTGATCGATCCCGCCAAGGTCGTGCGCACCGCGCTGCAGGATGCCGCGTCCGTGGCCGCGCTGCTGATCACCACCGAGGCACTGGTGGCCGAGAAGCCGAAAAAGGAGACGTCCCCGTCCATGCCGTCCCCCGCCATGGACTACTGACGCCGGGGCCCGGTCGAAAGACCGGGCCTTTTTCTTGCGGTAACCCCGCCGGATTGACCCGGGGCGCCGATTGCGGTACTATTTCTTGTCTAAGATATTGTTTTAAATATGTTTTTCACGATAGGGCGGCGATAAGCCGGAGCTGGCGCCGGATAAGCCTGCGATAAGCCGCAATAAGGGTCAGATAAGACAAAATAAGCACGTTATAAGCTCGAATAAGCGCGGAATAAGCCTGATCTCCCCGCATCTGAGCTGGCTAAGTAACTGAAAAACTTTGGAAATGGCCGTATTCGGCTGGTGGCGCGCGGCTTTGCCTGCGACTCTCGGCTGGCGCGTTACACCGGCGCCCGGTTCGCCACCGCCCAGTAAGCGCCGTCGCGATGGATCATCATGCGGTAGGCGCGCGGCGCCACGCCGTAGCGGTCGCGGAAGCTGCGGCTGAAATGCGTCGAGGAGTTGAAGCCCCAGGCGAAGGCGATCTCGGTGATCGACTGCTGCAGCAAGGCGGGGTTGGCCAGGTCCTGGCGGATGCGTTCCAGACGGCAGTTCCAGATATGGCTGTTCAGCGTCTCGTCTTCCAGCGCGAACATCTTGTGCAGGTTGCGCTTCGAGCAGCCCACCGCCGCCGCCACGCGGTCGAGCGACAGCAGCGGGTCCTGCAGGTTGGCATGGATGAAGGCCTTCACCCGGTCGCGCGTGGTCTCGCGCCGGGCCGCCTCGCTCGACACGCCCATCCGGTCCTGCACCGCCAGCCGCACCAGATTCGCCATGGTGTCGGCGAATTCCTCGCCGCCGCGCGGGCCGGCCAGGGTCGGCAGTTCGGCGAAGGCCGAGGACAGCAGGTCGAAGACCAGGCGGCCGACGCCATGCTTGCCCGAGAAGCGCTGCACCGCCAGCTGCTCCATGTCGAGGCCGAGCCGGGTCAGCCGCTCGCGCGGCAGCAGCAAAGCCAGCTGGTTGATCGGCTCGGGATTCGAGACCGTGTAGGTGCGCGTGGTGTCGTACATGCTCCACTCGCCCGGCGTCAGTACCAGCTTGCGGCTGGCCTGCTCGAAACGGCCGGCGCCCTCGATCTGGGCGACGATTTTCACATAGCCGCGGTCGTCGCGCAGGATCTGGTTCGGCGTGCGCACCACGCGATGGCGGCTGGCGATGATGCGGCAGAGCTTCAGCCCGCCGATATCGCCCAGCTCCAGGCGGCCGTCGAAATGCCGGTCGCCGAAGGTGTCGGATTGCAGATGGCCGATATGGCGGCCGACGAAATCGCCCCACAGCGCCAGCCTGTCGGCCGGCGCGACAGCTGAGGTGGACACCACCGCAATCGCGCTCACATCTCCTCCCGGGAGTTATCGCAGGCCCTTCGTTGGGGCTCCAACTATCTCCCAGTCTAGCCGCGAAGTCCGGCCAGGTTAAGCGGAAAGCGGGGCCTGCTGCGCTGCAAAACGCAGTTTGGCGGCGCGGGCGTATGCGGAGCGTCGTTCGCTCACGGATAAGTTTCGGTTCCCTCTGAGGCAAGAAGGCGGGCGTGACGGCGGCTAGTGTCGACGCACTGCCGGGCGCCCGCGCCCGGTCCAGAGGGAGAGAAACAAATGACACGCAGAACCATTCTGGCGGCCATGCTGGCTGCCGGCTTCGCCGGCACCCTGTCGCTGGCGGCCCCGTTCGACGCCGCGGCGCAGGACAAGATCAAGATCGGCTATGCCATTTCCAAGACCGGCCCCAATGCCGGCGGCGCCAACATCACCCAGATCCCGAATTACCAGCTCTGGTTCAAGGAGCTGAACGACAAGGGCGGCCTGATGATCGGCGGCAAGCGCGTGCCGATCGAGGTGGTGGAATACGACGACCGTTCCAATTCGGAAGAAGCCGTGCGCGCGGTCGAGCGCCTGATCACCCAGGACAAGGTCGACCTGCTGCTGCCGCCCTGGGGCACCGGTCTCAACCTGGCGGTCGGCCCGGTCTTCAACAAATACGGCTATCCGCAGCTCACCTTCAGCGCCGTGACCGACCAGGCGCCGGCGCTGGTCAAGCGCTGGCCGAACAGCTTCTGGTTCCTCGGCACCAGCCAGCAGTATATCGATGCGCTGGTCGACCTGCTCTCCAAGCAGCAGAAGGCCGGCAAGATCAATGGCAACGTTGCCATGATCAGCATCGCCGACGGCTTCGGCATCGACCTGTCCAAGGCGGCGCGCGCCGGTCTGGAAAAGGCCGGTTTCAAGCTGGTGGTGGACAAGAGCTATCCGATCGGTACCCAGGACATGTCGCCGCTGCTCAGCGAAGCGCAGCGCTCCGGCGCCGATACCTTCATCGCCTTCAGCTATCCGCCGGATACGATCGCAATCAACGATCAGGCCAAGGTGGCAAGCTTCGCGCCGAAGGTGATGTTCACCGGCGTCGGCACGGCGTTTCCGCTGTTCCCGCAGCGGTTCGGCGCCAATGCCGAGGGCATCATGACGCTGGGCGGCTGGGATCCGAACAATGCCGGCACCGCGGAATACCGCAAGAAGCATGTCGCCATGCATAGCCGCGATCCGGATTACTGGGGCAGCCAGCTCGGCTATGTCTCGCTGCAGATGCTGGAACAGGCGGTCGAGCGCGTCGGCAAGATCGACCGCGCGGCCATCGTGAAGGAACTGCAGACCGGCACCTTCGACACCGTGCTGGGCAAGTTCAAGCTGGTCGACAACATGCCGCCGAAGGGCACCTATGCCTATATCGGCCAGTGGCAGAACGGCTTCTTCACCGGTGTGGCGCCTGCGGGTGCCAACATGAAGGAAATGGTGATCCCGAAGCCGGCCTGGAAGTAACAGTCTGGCGCGGGCGCGGCGGCTCTCCCTGGTCGCCGCGCCCGGATTTTTTTTCGTTTTTCGAAGGTCCGGTCGATGTTTCTCGAACCCCTGCTGACGGGCATCACGCTCGGCGGGATGTATGCGCTGGTTGCCATGGGGCTCACGCTCCAGTATGGCGTGGCGCGCATCATGAACCTGTCTTACGGCGAGATTCTCGTCGCCGCCGCGTTTGCGGTATTCTGGCTGTTCACCGCCGCCGGTTTGAGCCCGCTGCTTGGCCTGGCCGTCATCGTGCCAATGGCCTTCATTGTCAGCTGGCTGATCTATCGCATCCTGCTACTGCCGCTGGTGCGTCGCGCCAAAACCCGCGACGCGCTCGAGGTCGACAGCATCCTCGCCACTTTCGGCCTGCTGTTCGTGGTGCAGGGCGTGATGCTCGTGCTCTTCGGCGGCGCCTATTACAGCTACTCCTTCCTCGCTATCCCGGTGAATGTCTTCGGCGTCACCATTGCCGCCAACCGCCTGCTGGCGCTGGCCTTCGTCGCCGTGATCGGCCTCGCGCTCTACCTCGGCCTGACCCGCACCCGCGCCGGCACGGCCCTGCGTGCCGTCGCCGTCGACCCGGTTTCGGCACAGCTGGTCGCGATTGACGTGCGTGCTGCCGCCGCCATCGCTTTCGCGCTGGGCGGCGCATTGGTGGCCTCGGGCGGTGTGCTGGTCTCGATGTTCCTGACCTTCAACGCCAATATCGGCGTGGTCTTCACCATGAAGGCGCTGATCGTCGTGATCATGGGCGGCGTCGGCAATATGCTGGGTGCGCTGGTGGCCGGGCTGATCCTCGGCCTGACCGAGACTTTCGTGGCCACCTGGATCGATCCCGGCCTGACGCTGGCCGCGACCTACGCGATCTTCCTGATCATCCTGCTGGTCCGCCCGCAGGGCCTGTTCGGCAGGAGCGGCAAATGACGCTGCCGCTGCCCGTCAAACTCGCTGGCACCGCTGCGCTGATCGCGCTGCTCGCGTGCGTACCCTTCGTGGCCGACGGCTACCGGCTGTCGCTCGCTATCAGCCTGTTGAACTACACCGTACTGGCGACGGCCTGGGCGCTGTTCTCGGGCCCGACGCGCTATGTCTCGCTGGCCACGGTCGCCTTCTTCGGTATTGGCGTCTACACGGTCGCCGTGCTGGGCGAGGTTCTGCCCTGGCCGCTCGTGCTGCTGATCGCGCTCGGCATCGGCGGTACCGTGGCACTGATCGTCGGCCTGTCGACGCTGAGGCTCAGTGGCGTCTATTTCGTCATCTTCACCTTCGGCCTGGCCGAACTGGTGCGCCAGTTAGTCACCTGGTTCGAGGTCAACATCACCCGCACGCTGGGCCGTTATGTTTTCCTCGATGTCACCACCGACCAGATCTACTGGCAGCTGCTGGGACTGACGGTGCTGGTGTTTGTCGCAGGAGTGCTGATCCGGCGTTCGCGCCTCGGGCTGGCACTGCGTGTGATCGGCGACGACGAGACGGTGGCGCGCCATATCGGCATCAACACGACGACGGCCAAGGTTGCGCTCTTTGTTCTCAGTGCGACTTTCATGACCCTGTGCGGCGCGATCATGGCGCCGCGGTGGTCCTATATCGATCCGGCCATCGCCTTCAATCCGGTCACATCGTTTCAGGTTCTGATCATGGCGCTGCTGGGCGGCGTGCATCGCCTTTATGGCCCGCTGCTCGGCGTGGTGCCGCTGACGCTGCTGTTCGAATTCCTGCTGGCGAACTTCCCCAACCATTTCAGCATCCTGATCGGCATCGCCTTCATGCTGATCGTCTATGCCATCCCGCAGGGTATCGTGGGTCTGCTGGAGAAGCTGATGAAACGAAAGGGAGGCGCGTCATGACCGCGACGCCGCTTCTCGACGTACAGGGCCTGACCCGCCGCTTCGGCGGTCTGGTCGCCGTCGACGGTCTCGATCTCTCGGTTCAGTCGGGCGAAATCGTCGGCCTGCTGGGTCCGAACGGCTCGGGCAAGACCACGGCGCTGAACCTGATCTCCGGCGCATTGAAGCCTGACGCAGGCAGTATAGCGCTGCGCGGCGGGGCGATTGCCGGATTGCCGCCGCACAAGATTGCGCGGCTGGGCGTGGCGCGCACCTTCCAGCTGGTGCGCGTGCTGGGGTCGATGACCGTGCATGAGAATGTGTTGGCCGGTCTGGCCTTCGGGACCCGCAACGACTGGGGACCGCGGGCAGAGGCCAGTGCCACCGACCTTCTGGATCGCGTCGGCCTAGGCGGCCGTGGTGCGGTGATGACCTCGGAACTGACCTACATCGACCAGAAGCGGCTCGAACTGGCGCGCGCGCTGGCATTGCGGCCTGAATTGCTGCTGCTGGACGAATGGCTGGCCGGTCTGAATCCCACCGAACTGCTGCAGGGGATCGAACTGGTGCGATCCCTGCGCAGCGAAGGCATCGCCATCCTGATGGTGGAGCATGTGATGGATGCGATCCGCTCGCTCTGCGACCGTTGCGTGGTGATGAATGCCGGCCGACGTATCGCGATCGGTACGCCCACCGAAGTGCTGGCCGATCCCGAAGTCGTGCGTGCCTATCTGGGAGACGGCGATGCTTGAGATCGAAAATCTTTCCGTATCCTACGGAAAGCATCGCGCCGTCGACAATGTGGCGCTCAGCGTCGCGCGTTCGGAGATCGTGGTCATCCTCGGTGCCAACGGCAGCGGCAAAACCTCGCTGCTGAAAACCATCGGCGGCATCCAGCCGACCGCCAGCGGCGCGAAAATCACGCTGGGCGGTGCCGACCTGACGAAGCTGCGCGCGCATGCCATCGTCGAGGCCGGCCTGGCGCTGGTACCGGAAGGACGCGGCATCTTCGGCGATCTGACCGTGCGCGAGAATCTGATGCTGGGCGCCTATGCGAAACGCGCCCGTGCAAAGGAAGGCGAGAACCTGGACCGCGTGCTGACGCTTTTCCCGCGCCTGTCCGAGCGCATGACGCAGGCGGCCCACACGATGAGTGGCGGCGAACAGCAGATGGTGGCCATTGGCCGTGCCCTGATGTCGGCACCGGATATCCTGCTGTTGGACGAGCCTTCGCTCGGCCTGTCGCCGCTGATGTGCGGCGAGTTGTTCGGCGCGCTTGGTCGTATCCGGCAGGCCGGTATCGGCGTGCTGCTGGTCGAGCAGAATGCCAAGCGCAGCCTGGCCGTGGCAGATCGCGGCTACCTGCTCGAGAACGGCCGCATCGTCGGCCAGGGCTCCGCGCAATCGCTTCAGAACGATCCCGCCGTGCAGCGCGCCTATCTGGGCGTGGCGCAAGCGGCGGTTTAACACTCACGAACGGGAGACCATCATGTTCAATATCGACCTGCTGATCGACGGGAAAACCATTCCGGCTGCAGGAGGCCGCAGCTTCGAGCGTCGTAACCCGTTGAATGACAGCGTTGCCACCAAGGCGGCCGCTGCCAGCGTGGAAGATGCCCGCGCCGCCGCCGATGCGGCTGCCAAAGCTTTCCCGGCCTGGTCGGCATTGGGGCCGAACGAGCGCCGTGCGCTGCTGAACAAGGCCGCCGATGCCCTGGCGGCAAAGACACCCGAATTCATCGCGCGCATGGCAGCCGAGATCGGCGCCACCGCCGGCTGGGCCGGTTTCAACGCGCATCTGGCGGCCGGCATGCTGCGAGAGGCGGCCGCGATGACCACGCAGATCGGTGGCGAGGTGATCCCGTCCGACAAGCCGGGCTGCATTTCCATGGCGGTGCGCCAGCCGGTCGGCGTCATTCTCGGCATTGCGCCGTGGAATGCGCCGGTGATCCTCGGTACCCGCGCGCTGGCCATGCCGTTGGCCTGCGGCAATACCGTGGTGCTGAAAGCGTCCGAGCTTTGCCCGGGCACACATCGCCTGATCGCCGAATGTCTGCTCGAAGCCGGTCTGCCGGCCGGCGTGGTGAATGTTGTCACCAATGCGCCGGAAGATGCGGCGGCCGTGGTGGAGGCGCTGATTGCGCATCCCGCCGTGCGGCGCGTCAACTTCACCGGTTCGACCCGTGTGGGCCGCATCATCGCCGAGACGGCGGCGCGCCATCTCAAGCCCGTGTTGCTGGAACTGGGCGGCAAGGCGCCGATGCTGGTGCTTGACGATGCCGATCTGGATGAAGCCGTGAAGGCTGCCGCTTTTGGCGCCTTCATGAACCAGGGCCAGATCTGCATGTCGACCGAGCGTCTTGTGGTCGACAAAAAAGTTGCTGACGACTTCGTCGGTAAGTTCGCCGCCAAGGCCAATACACTGGTGGCTGGCGATCCGCATAAGGGCAACACGCCGCTGGGCGCTGTCGTGAGCCGCGAGGCCGTGAACAAGGTGCAGGACCTGATCAAGGATGCCACGGGCAAGGGTGCCAAGCTGGTGGCCGGGGGCCGTGCCGAAGGCGCTATCATGGATGCAACCGTGCTGGATCATGTCACCCCGGACATGAAGATTTACTATGAGGAGTCGTTCGGACCGGTCGTGTGCGTGGTGCGCGCGCAGGACGACGAAGACGCCATCCGCATCGCCAACGACACCGAATACGGTCTCTCGGCTGCAGTATTCAGCCGCAACATCCCGCGCGCCATGAACGTGGCCCGCCGCATCGACAGCGGCATCTGTCATGTGAACGGCCCGACGGTGCATGACGAAGCCCAGATGCCTTTCGGTGGCACCAAGGCCTCGGGTTACGGCCGCTTCGGCGGCAAGGCCGGCATCGACCAGTTTACCGAACTGCGCTGGATCACCATCGAGACCCAGCCCGGCCGCTTCCCGATCTGAGGCGACGCATATGGCTTTGCTGGACGGGAAGGTCTGTATCGTCACGGGCGGCGCCGGCAGCCTCGGCCTGGCCTCGGCGGCGGAATTCCGTCGCGAGGGCGGTCGCGTCATGCTGGTGGATCGCGACCAGGCCGCACTGGAGGCGGCCGTCGCGAAGATCGGTGGCGCGGGCAGGGATCTTGCCGTCTGCGCGGCCGATGTCGCCTCGACCGAAGGCACCAAGCGGTACATCAATGACACGGTGTCGCGCTGGGGCAGGATCGACGTGCTGTTCAGCAATGCCGGGATCAGCGGCATCGTCTGCCCGGTGACCGACTATCCGGAAGATGTGTTCGATGCCGTGATGGCGGTGAATGTGCGGGCCTCGTTCCTGGCCTGCAAATACGGCCTGCCGCAGATGAACGATGGCGGCAGTATCCTGATCACCTCCAGCGTGGTCGGCGTCACCAGCGATCCTGGCATCTGCGCCTATGCGACCTCCAAACATGCCGTGATCGGCCTGATGCGGACGGTCGCCAAGGAAGCAGCCAGTCGCAACATCCGCTGCAACGTGATCGCCCCGGGGCCCATCGACAACGGGTTCCAGCTCGAGATCGAGAAGGGCATTACCGCGGCGACCGGCCGCGACGGCACGAAGCTGCTCGATTCCATCATTCCGCTCGGCCGTCATGCCAAGCCGGAAGAGATCGCCCGCATGGTGCTGTTCCATGCCTCGGAGCTGGGCAGCTTCACAACCGGCAGCGTGCTGATGGCCGACGGCGGCATGCATATCTAGTTTGAAACCAGCAGCAGAGAAAAGGGAGCGCCCCATGCCCGAAGTCGCGACTACCGAGTTCTGGAAAGACCTGAAGCCGATTTCCAAGGTGTTCCAGCCCGACGCCCGGCCCGAAGTCTATATGAAGAACGCGCCGACCGACGACGAGCGGCTCTATGTGCCGTTCACCGATACGGTGTCGTCGCGGCCGCTATGGATTTCGCCGTCGCAGAACAAGTGGTGCGACATCCTGATGGCGAAAAGCGCCGGTCTGGTGAACCGGCACTATCACCCGCATGAGGTCTTCGCCTATACGATCTCGGGCAAGTGGGGCTATCTCGAGCATGACTGGACCGCCACCGCCGGCGACTTCGTCTACGAGACGCCGGGCGAAGGCCACACGCTCGTCGCCTACGAGCACAAGGATCCGATGAAGGTGTTCTTCACCGTCACCGGTCCGCTGATCTGGCTGGACGAGAACGGCGAGTCGGCTGGCTATTTCGATGTGCACAACTACATCGACCTCTGCCGCAAGCATTACGAAAAGATCGGTATCGGCGCCGCCTATATCGACACCCTGTTCCGGTAATCCGGACGGGGCTTGCGGCCGGCAGACCGGCTGACTAGGCTCGATCCCGGGTATTCCCCCGGGATCGGCGGCCGATGAGACATGTCATTCAGGATCTGCAGCCGCACGAGGCCGCGTGATGGCGCGCCGGCTGCGCCCCGCCATCCTGCTGATCGGCCATGGCGCCATGGCGGCCGAAGTGCGTGCTGCCGCGCTCAGCACCGGTCTTTTCGATGTCGGCGCCGTGCTGGTGCGGCATGAGAAGGTCGGCAGCGTCGGCGCCGAACTCAACGGCTACAAGGTCATCGACAGCCTGGATGAGCTGGATTTCGAGCCGGTGCTGGCTGCCGAATGCGCCAGCCATTCCGCCGTGCGGCAATACGGTCCCGGCCTGCTGCGGCTCGGCATCGATCTGGTCGTTGCCTCCATCGGTGCGCTGAGTGACGAAGCCCTGCATCGCGACCTGGAAGCGGCGGCAGCGATCGGCGGCGCCAAGCTGATCCTGCCGGCCGGGGCGGTGCCGGGCATCGATGCGCTGAATGCCGCCATGCAGGGTGGTCTCGAACATGTCTCCTATGTCTCGCGCAAGCCGCCGGCCGCCTGGAAGGGCACCCCGGCAGAAGGCAAGCTCGATCTCGACACTCTGGACCGCGCGGAAACCTTCTATACCGGCACGGCGCGCGCCGCGGCCCGTGATTATCCGAAGAATGCCAATGTCGCCGCCACCGTGGCGCTGGCCGGGCTGGGCTTCGATGCGACGGAAGTGCGCCTGATCGCCGATCCGGCGGCAGGCGGCAACATGCATGAGATCGAGGCGGTCGGTGCCTTCGGCCGGATGCAGCTCAGCATCGAGGGCAAGCCGCTGAGCAGCAATCCGAAGACCTCGTCGCTGGCCGCCTACAGCACTATCCGCGCTATCCTCAATCGCGTGCGGACCACGGAGATCTGAGGCGTTGCGCTGCGCTGGCGGTTGGCGCGGCGAGCCGCTAGGATCGCCGCATGCTGCGGCTCGTCGCCCATCCTCTAACCCCGGAAGCTTTTGCGCCTTATGGCGACGTACTGGCCGCACCCACCGATACGGGGCGCCGGTATTTCGGCCCCCGGCTGGAAAACCGCCGACCCCTGGCCAAGCTGGATTTTTCGCTGTCGACCGTTTCGGCCAGTCATCTGCCGCTGAAGCTGAGGCTGTTCGAGCGGCATGAATTCTCGGCACAGGTCTTCATGCCGGTCGATGTCGCCCGCTATCTGGTCACCGTCTGCCCCGATAACGGGCAGGGCAGGCCGGATACGGCCAGAGCGATCTCCTTCATCGGGCCGCCCGACACTGGGGTAATGTATGCTGCCGGCGTCTGGCACCATCCGATGGTGGCATTGGAGCGCGCGGGTCGCTTCAGCGTGGTCATGTGGGCCAGCGGCGATGCCGGCGATGAGGAACTGGTCCCGCTCGATCGCGAGATCGAGGTCCATCCCGCCTGAACTGGCAGGAAAATTGCTGTGACAGGGACATGACCCGCAAGATCACCGTTGCCGCCGCGCAGCTCGGCCCCATCTCCCGCAAGGATACCCGGAGCCAGGTGGTCGAACGCCTGATCGCGCATCTGCGCGAGGCGCATCGTATGGGCTGTCAGCTCGTCGTCTTTCCGGAACTGGCGCTGACCACCTTTTTCCCGCGCTGGTTCATGACCGACCAGGCCGAGATCGACAGCTTCTTCGAACGCGAAATGCCCGGGCCGCAGACGCAGCCGCTGTTCGACGAAGCCAGACGGCTCGGCCTTGGCTTCTATATAGGCTATGCCGAATTGACGCCGGAAGGCCGGCATTTCAACACCTCGATCCTGGTGGGCCGTGACGGCGCGATCATCGGCAAATACCGCAAAGTGCATCTGCCCGGCCATGCCGAGCATGAACCCTGGCGCCGCTTCCAGCATCTGGAGAAACGCTATTTCGATGTCAGCGACACCGGCTTCGGGGTGTGGCGGGCCTTCGGCGGCATTCTCGGCATGGCGATCTGCAACGACCGGCGCTGGCCCGAAACCTATCGCGTGATGGGCCTGCAGGGCGCCGAGATGATCCTGCTCGGTTACAATACGCCGGTGCATAACGCGCCGGCCCCCGATCATGATGACCTCTCGCTGTTCCACAACCAGCTGTCGATGCAGGCCGGTGCCTATCAGAACGGCTGCTGGGTGGTCGGCGTCGCCAAGGCCGGCAACGAAGAGGGCGTGCCGATGATCGGCGGCAGCCAGATCATCGCACCCTCGGGCGTGACGGTGGCCGCCACGCGCAGCGACGGCGACGAACTGGCGGTGGCGGTCTGCGATCTCGATGCCTGCGCCAGCTACAAAAACACCACATTCAACTTTGCAGTCCACCGCATGCCGCAGCATTATGGGCTGATCACCGCGCGCAAGGGAGCCGAGCCGCCGCCATGAAGAAGTCCGCTAAGAAGGCGAATGTCACGCCGCTGACCCCGCCGGCCAAGGCGGTCGCCGCCCTGCCGCCGCCGCTGATTGCCGGCATGTTCGCCGAGGCCGGCGTGCTGCTGCGTCCCGGCCGGGCCGATGCGATAGCCGCGACCCTGGGTACGGCGGTGGCGAAATTCCGCGAGCAGTCGGTGCGCCTGCCGCTCGAACGCGAACCCGGACTGTTTCCAGTGATCGTCGCCGAAGCCAAGAAGAAGGCGAAGCGGACATGAAAAAGCAGGCTGTGAAAAAGGCTGTTGCCAAGAAGAAAGCACCTGCCACCGATCTCGCCCTGATGGGCCTGGCCGAAGCCGTGCGCGCCGTGGCGCAGGGCAAGGTGACGTCGCAGGCGCTGACCGAGGCCTGCCTGGCGCGCATCGCCGAGTGGCAGCCGCGCGTGAATGCATTTCTGCAGGTCGAATCCGAGACCGCGCTGAAAGCCGCAAAGGCCGTCGACCGTGCCCGCAAGCGCGGTGCATCGCTGGGCCGTCTCGCCGGCGTGCCGCTGGCGCATAAGGATATGTTCTACCGTGCCGGCCAGCAAAGCAGCTGCGGCTCGGCGATCCGCCGGCACTGGAAGGCGACCGAAACCGCCACCGTGCTGCAGCGGCTGGATGCCGAAGGCGCGCTCGATCTCGGCCGCCTCAACATGGCGGAATTCGCCTTCAATCCGACTGGCCATAACGTGCATTACGGCCATGCCCGCAATCCGTGGAATACCGACCGCATCACCGGCGGCTCCTCCAGCGGTTCGGCCGCGGCCGTGGCGGCGCGCATGGTGTTCGGCGCGCTGGGGTCCGATACCGGCGGTTCGATCCGCCAGCCGTCGCATTACTGCGCACTGGTCGGTATGAAGCCGACCTGGGGCCGTGTCAGCCGTGCCCATGCCATGCCGCTGAGCTATTCGCTCGATACCGTCGGCCCGATGACGCGGCGCGTCGAGGATAATGCGCTGCTGCTGGAAATCCTCGCCGGTGCCGATCCGCTGGATCCCACCGCCAGCCGCGAACCGGCCGGCCAGTATGTCGCGGCGGCGAAATCCGGCGGCGTGCGCGGGCTGAAGCTGGCCGTGCCGCGCCGCTATTTCTGGGACAAGCTGAACAAGCCGAGCGCCGAAGTCCTGGAAGCGACGCTGAAGACGTTTTCCAAACTTGGCGTGAAGATCGTCGAGATCGTGCCGCCCGACATGGAGACGATCGCGGCAGCCTGTATGGTGATGGTCTCGGCCGAGTCGGCGGCCCTGCATGCGCCCTGGCTGCGCACGCGGCCGCATCTCTATGGCGATCTGGCCCGCATGCGGCTGGAAAACGGCCTGGCGCTCAGCGCGGTGGATTACATCGACGCGCAGCGCTGGCGCGGCGAGGCGATTGCCGCTTTCCTGAAAGCCATGGGCGATGCCGATGCCGTCTTTGCCCCGGTGGCGGATCGTCCGGCACCGACTATCGAGGAAACCGATGTCGCCGGCCGGCCGCAGGCCGGCAAGACCGTCGCCACGCTCACGCGCCTGAACCGGCCGATCAACTATCTCGGTCTGCCGTCGCTGGCGGTGCCGGCGGGATTCGTGCGCGGCAAACTGCCGGTCGGCTTCCAGGTGATCGGCCGGCCGTTTGCCGAAGCGATGCTGTATCGCTTCGGCGGCGCCTACGAAACCGTGCAGCCGGTCTGGCAGACGTCTCCCGACTGACGCCTACTTCTGTTCCTCGAAGGGCAGGCCGACATAATTCTCGGCCAGCGAGGTCATGGCGGCGCGCGAGCTGACCACGTAATCGAGTTCGGCCAACTGCACTTCGTTTTCGAAACTGCTGCGCTCGTCGAATTTATGCAGCAGCGAGGTCATCCACCAGGAGAAGCGCTGCGCCTTCCAGATGCGGCGCATGCAGAGGTCGGAATAACCAGCGAGGCGTGCGCTGTCATTCTTGCCGTAGAAGCTCTCTAGCGCGCGCGACAGGTAGCGCACATCGGCGACGGCAAGGTTCATGCCCTTGGCGCCGGTCGGCGGCACGATATGGGCGGCATCGCCGGCAAGAAACAGCCGGCCGTGGCGCATCGGACCGGATACGAAGCTCCGCATCGGCGTCACGCCCTTCTGGAAGATCTCGCCTTCCGGCAGCTTGAGGCCGTCTTCGCCTTCCAGGCGCCTGTGCAACTCTTCCCAGATCCGGTCATCCGGCCAGTTGGCGATGTCCTCGTCAGGATCGCATTGCAGATACAGGCGCGTAATCTCGGGCGAGCGCATGCTGAACAGCGCGAAGCCACGCGGATGGTGGTTGTAGATCAGCTCTTCCTGCACCGGCTTGGATTTCGCCAGAATGCCGAGCCAGCCGAAGGGATAGACGCGTTCGTAGACCTGCTGGATCGAAGTGGGGATGGCCGGACGGCAGATGCCGTGGAAACCGTCGCAGCCGGCGATGAAATCGCAGTCGAGGCGCTGGTCCTGCCCGGCCTTGTCGCGCCAGGTGATGTACGGCGTGTCGCTTTCGATGGCGTGCACGGCCACCTCGGCGGCCTCGAATTCGATCTTGCCGCCGTCTTTCAGGCGCTGCGCGATCAAATCCTTCACCACTTCATGCTGGCCGTAGACCATCACGGCCTTGCCGGTCAGGTCGACGAAATCGATATGGTGGTTGCGGCCGCGGAAACGGAGCGTTGTGCCGTGGTGCAGCAGGCCTTCGCGGTTCATGCGTCCGCCCAGACCGGTCTCGTTCAGCACATCCACCGTGCCCTGTTCCAGCACGCCGGCGCGGATGCGGCCTTCGACATAGGGGCGGTCGCGCGCTTCCAGCACGACGGAGTCGATGCCGGCCAGATGCAACAGATGCGACAGCAGCAGCCCGGCAGGGCCGGCGCCAACGATACCGACTTGGGTACGCATGGAATTCCTCTCCTAGATAACAGTTCCAGAGTGGCCCTTTTCGGCGCAGAGGAAAATGGACGCAGGGGCTTTTGTCTTGTACTTTTACGCTGAGGCATGGCAGCGAGACGATAATCTTGCGATACTCTGCGGAAAGCCGAAGGTATTCTTCAAATGATTGAAAGAATTCCGAGATTTTTCCTGTATGGCGAGGCCGACCAGGAAGCCGGGCTGCATTTTCTGCATGTCGAGACCATAGCCGCCCGCAGCATCTTGCACGATTGGCACATTGCGCCGCATCGCCATTCCAACCTGTTCCAGCTGCTGCTTGCGGTGGGCGGCGGCGGCGAGTTGCGGGCCGACAGTCTGAACCGGGGTTTCAGCGCGCCGGTGCTGGTGACCGTGCCGCCCGGCGTGGTGCATGGCTATCGCTTTCAGCCCGGCACGGAAGGCTGGGTCGTCACGCTGTCCGACAGTTTCGCCAGCGAAATCCTCGGGCCGCGCGACGCCGAGATCGGTCCGGTGATGACCGAGGCGGGGCTGATGCCGCTGGAGGCCGGCGATGCGACGACACAGGCGCTGCGCGCGCAATTCGCCGCCATCGCCGAGGAATTCCGCAATCCCGCCCTGGGCAGTCTCGCGGCGATTGCAGCCCATATCCGTCTGGTTTTCGTCATGCAGGCGCGACTGCGTCAGGCTGACCGCCAGGCCGCATTGGCGCGCGACGCGGATGCCGAATTGTTCGCACGGTTCCGCACTCTGGTCGAAAGCCATTACCGCGACCACCGCCCGGTGAGTGCCTATGCCCGCGATCTGGCCGTAACGGAAAAACGGCTGACGGCGGCCTGCCGCCGCGTGATGGAGAAGGCGCCGCTGGATGTGATCCATGCCCGCCTGCTGATCGAGGCCAAGCGCAACCTGCTCTATACGTCGATGACCATCGCCGAGGCCGGCTATGCCCTGGGATTCCGCGATCCGGCCTATTTCACGCGATTCTTCACCCGCCGGGCTGGTATGGCACCCAAGCAGTTCAAGGCCGCCGCCGGTCACGAAGCGGTGCAGACGGGCGCTTAACGCTGCGTCATGCCGCGTGGGCAGCCTTGCACTGCACCGGACCTGTTATAATCTGAAGAAAATGCGCGTTTCCGGGAGCGAAACCATGGACCTGAATTTCACCGCCGAAGAACTGAAGTTCCGCGACGATGTGCGCGCCTTCATCGCCGAGAAATTCGACCCCGAAATGCGTGCCGCCATGTCGCGCACCCGCACGGGCTATATCGCCAAGCATCTGCATATCCGCTGGCAGAAGGCGCTGAACGAACGCGGCTGGCTGGCGCCGAACTGGCCGAAGGAGCATGGCGGCCCGGGCTGGACACCGACGCAGCGCTATATCTTCGAACAGGAAATGGGTTCGGCCGGCGCGCCTATCGTGGTGCCCTTCGGTCCGCGCATGCTGGCGCCGGTAATCATGAAATTCGGCACCGAAGCGCAGAAGAAGAAGTATCTGCCCGATATCCTGGCCAGCAATACCTGGTGGTGCCAGGGCTATTCCGAACCGGGCTCGGGCTCCGATCTCGCCAGCCTGCAGATGAAGGCCGAAGACAAGGGCGACCACTTCCTGTGCAACGGCAGCAAGATCTGGACCTCGGAAGCCCAGCATGCCGACATGATCTTCTGTCTGGTGCGCACGGCGCAGACCAAGAAGCCGCAGGAGGGTATTTCCTTCCTGCTGATCGACATGAAGTCGCCCGGCGTCACCGTCACGCCCATCGTCACCATCGACGAGGCCTCGCCCGGCATGCAGGAGGTCAACCAGGTTTTCTTCGACGATGTGAAGGTGCCGAAGGAGAATCTGGTCGGCGAACTGAACCAGGGTTGGACCTGCGCGAAATACCTGCTCGAATTCGAACGCGGCAATGCCTATTCGGGCCATCTCAAGCGCCATCTGGCACATCTGAAGAAGATCGCCAAAGCTGAACTGGCCGGGCAGCAGCCGCTGATGCGCGACCCTGATTTTGCCGCCAAGCTGGCCGAATGCGAAATGCAGATCATGGGCATGGAGATGCTGGAGCTGCGCGTGCTGGGCGGCGCCAAGAGCGGCCAGAATCTCGGTGCGGCATCCAGCATGCTGAAGACGCGCGGTACCGAACTGCAGCAGATGGTCAGCGAGCTCTCGGCCGAAGCCATCGGCTATTACGCGGCACCGTATACGGCGCTGGTCGAAGGCCAGAACGAGCCCGGCATCGGGCCGGACTATGCCGATGGCGCCGCCGCGCGTTATCTCAACATGCGCAAGGTCACTATCTACGCCGGATCCAACGAGATCCAGCGCAACATCATGTCCAAGCTGATCCTCGGGCTCTAAGGCTTAATCAAAGCCGGGCGGCCAGCGGTCCGCCCAGGGCGCCTGCTTCTCGTAACGCCGGCCCAGCGCCAGCAGCATCGCATCGCGCCCATAGCCGCCGATCAGCTGGAAGCCGATCGGCATGCCAAGGGCGTCCCAGTCGGCCGGCAGGCCCAGGCCGGGCAGCCCGGCGAGATTGACCCAGCCGGTATAGATGGCATGGCCGCGCGGGCCGGCTGCTTCTCCGGCGATGGTGTCGGGATAAACCTTGTCCTTGGCCCAAGGCTGTGCGGCGGTCGACGGCGTCAGGATCGCATCCCATTGCGCGAAGAAGCCGGCCATCTGGCGGCGCAGTTTGGTGGCGTGATTGAGGGCCGCAAGATAAGCGCTGCCGCTCACAGCCTTGCCGGTGTCGTACATCGGCATCAGGGCCGGAGTGATCCGCTCCGGGCCCCCAAGCCTGTCGACGATCATCGCCAGACCGGTCGGCATCATCGTGGCCAGTGCAGCCGTCGCCTCCTCGAAATCGAAGGGCAGGGGGCCGGTCTCGATGCTGCAGCCGGCTCCGCGCAGCACCTCTGCCGCCCGGTCCACGGCGGCGACAATGCCGGGCTCGACCGGATGACCGTCGAAGCGCGGCAGGTAAAGAATACGCGGTCGTGCGGGGCTGTGGTGCGTCTCGTCCATCGCGACCGCAGACTGAAAGGCCAGCGAATGGCGGTCGCGCGCATCCGGTGCAGACACGGCGCAGAGTGTGGCGGCAACATCCTCGACGCAACGACCGAACAGACCGATCACCTCCAGGTCGTTGTAGATTTCGGCAAAGCCGCCGTTGCGTGCGATCCGCCCGATGCTGGGCTTCAGGCCGACGAGACCGGTATGGCCGGCCGGCCGCCGCGTCGAGCCGCCGCCATCGGTGCCGAATGCGATGGGACCGAAGCCGGCGGCCACAGACGCCACCGCACCGCCGCTCGAACCGCCCGGCGTGAGATCCGGGTTCCACGGATTGCCGGTCGTGCCGAACAGCAGATTGTGCGTGTAACCCTGCACAGTGAATTCCGGCACGTTGGTCTTGCCCAGCAGCACCGCGCCGGCGTCACGCAGACGCGCCACCGGCAATTCGTCGACGGGCGGGCGATTGGTTTTCAGCAGCAGGCTGCCCCAGGTGGCCGGCATGCCGCCGACGACGAGACTGTCCTTGATCGTGACCGGCACGCCGTCGAGCGGACCGCGGGAGTTGCCACCGCGATAGCGCGCCGCGCTGTCCTCTGCGGCGCGCATCGCGCCGTGCGCATCCACATGCACGACTGCATTGAGCTTTGGGTTCAGCGCGGCGATGCGGTCGAGAATGGCGCGGGTGACATCGACGGGCGACAGTTTGCCGCTGACATAGGCCCTGTGCAGATCGGCGGCGCTGAGGCGCCAGACAGCTTCGGTCATCGCTTTTCCCCTTTTGCCATCCTGCATACGGACTGGCCGGAGGCTCGGCAATGACCGGGTGAGCAGGATTTTCTGTATCCCATATTATTCAATAAACAGGAACAAATAATGAAAATTTGCCGATAAAGCTCGTCTTGTGTATACATCCTCGGCAACAGGAGTTGGAGGAAGCCGAGGGATGGCCAGCAACCAGCCTTTCACGATGGACCGCGATGCCGCGCCATGGCCGTTCAATGCCTGGTATGCCGCCGCCTGGGATCATGAAGTGAAACGCAGCCTGCTGGCACGCACGATCTGCGGCGAGCAACTGGTGCTCTATCGCCAACCCGACGGTCGCGCGGTCGCGCTGCAGGATGCCTGCTGGCATCGGCTGCTGCCGCTGTCGAAGGGCCATCTGCAGGAGGATGGCAGCCTGGTCTGCGGCTATCACGGGCTGGTCTACGATGCGCGCGGTCGCTGCACGCATATGCCGTCGCAGGAGACGATCAATCCGTCTGCCTGCGTGCGCAGCTATCCTGTGACAGAGCGTCATCGCTTCGTCTGGATCTGGATGGGCGATCCCGCGCTGGCCGATCCGGCGAAGATTCCTGACCTGCACTGGAATCACGACCCGGCCTGGGCCGGCGATGGCGAACTGATCGCGGTGAACTGCGATTATCGCCTGGTGGTCGACAATCTGATGGATCTGACCCACGAAACCTTCGTGCATGGGTCCAGCATCGGCAACCGTGCCGTGGCGGAAGCGCCGTTCGACGTGACCCATGGCGAACGCTTCGCCACCGTCACGCGTTGGATGCGCGATATCGAGGCGCCGCCCTTCTGGGCCAAACAGCTCGGCAAGCCGGGCCGGGTAGATCGCTGGCAGATCATCCGTTTCGAGGCGCCTTGCACGGTGACCATCGATGTCGGTGTCGCACCCACCGGTACCGGTGCGCCCGAGGGCGACCGCAGCCAAGGCGTCAACGGCTTCGTGCTCAACACCATCACGCCGTCCACCGCCAATACCTGCCTGTATTTCTGGGCCTTCGTGCGCAACTACCGGCTGGAAGAGCAGAGCCTGACCACCGAACTGCGGCAGGGCGTGTCGGGTATCTTCCGCGAGGACGAGATCATCCTGGAGGCACAGCAAAAGGCCATCGAGGCGCATCCCGGCAAGCTGTTCTACAACCTGAATATCGACGCCGGTTCGATGTGGGCGCGGCGCAAGCTGGATCGGATGATCGCCGCCGAGCGCGGCATTGCCGAGGCTGCCGAGTAATGTCGCAGTCGCTCAAGACCATCCTTTCGTTGCGCGACCTGATCCTCAGCGGCGAGCTGAAACCGGGCGAGCGCCTGTCGGAACTCGCCATCGTCGACCGGCTCGGCGTGTCGCGCACACCGGTCCGCACCGCGCTGGTCCGGCTGGAAGAAGAGGGCCTGCTGGAGGCCATTCCATCGGGCGGCTATGCCGTGCGGCATTTCTCGGAAGCCGACATCTTCGACGCGATCGAAACGCGCGGCACGCTGGAGGGTCTGGCGGCACGGCTGGCGGCCGAGCGCGGCCCCAGTCCGGGCCAGATCGGCGAGATCAAACTTTGTCTGCGCAAACTGGATGCGCTGGTACAAACCGAAACCGGCGCGGACACTTTCTCCTCCTATGTCGAACTGAACGAGCGATTCCACCAGCTGTTGATCCATCTCTCGGGCAGCCGGGTGGTGGCGCGCCAGATCGAACGCGCAGCAGCGCTGCCATTCGCGTCGCCCAGCGCCTTCGTCGAGGTGCAGGCGGTGCTGCCGGAATCGCGCGCCATCCTGCTGGTGGCGCAGGAACAGCATCGCAGTGTGGTGGAGGCCATCGAGCGGCGCGAAGGCGCCCGTGCCGAAGCGCTGATGCGCGAACATTCGCGCGTGGCGCATCGCAACCTGCTGATGGCGCTGGAGCACCAGAATGCCCATGACCTGGTGCCCGGCATGGCACTCCTGAGGCAGGCCTGACATGCACGACCGCAATGACTGGATGGATGCCGAACTGGTCGCCACGCGCGACTACGGTACCGATATCCGCCTATTCGAGATCGCGCCGGCCGGTGGCGTGGTCGCCTACGAACCAGGCAGCCATATCAACATCGCCGTCGAGATCGCCGGCCAGCAGGATGTGCGCTCCTATTCTCTGGTCGGTCTGCCGCGCCGTGGCGTCTATCGCATCGCCGTCAAGCGGGTGAAACCGAGCCGCGGCGGCTCGGCGTGGCTGCACGGCTTGAAGCCGGGTGCGCGGCTGCGGATTACGGCGCCGCGCAATCATTTTCCGCTGCAGCATGGCGCACCGGCCTATCTGCTGATCGCCGGGGGTATCGGCATCACGCCGCTGCTGGGTATGGCGCTGGCCCTGAAGCAGCGCGGCGCCGATATGCGTCTGCTCTATGCCGTGCGCAGCCGCGGCGATCTGGCATTGGCCGAAGAGGCGAAGGCCGCGCTGGGCGACCGCGTGTCGTTCTACATTTCGGAAGACGGCCAGCGCCTCGACCTCCAGGCTGCGCTGGCGGAGTTTGCCGCCGATGGCGACGTCTATTTCTGCGGCCCGGCACGCATGTTGCGCGGCTTGCAGGAGGCGATGACGGCGCTGGGGCGGCCGCAGCACAATCTCCGCTTCGAAACCTTCGGCAGCGGCGGATTGAAACCTGAGGAATCCTTCTGGGTTCGCATTCCGCGGCTCGGTGTGGAAGTGACGGTGCCGCCGGGCCGTTCGATGCTGGAGGCTCTGGATGCTGCCGGCGTCGAAGTCATGTCGGAATGCCGGCGCGGTGAGTGCGGTCTGTGCACGGTCGATGTCATGGAACTGCAGGGCGAGATCGACCATCGCGATGTCTTCCTGAGCGATCACCAGAAGCGCGAAAATACCCGGCTCTGCGCCTGCGTGTCGCGCGCCGTGCAGGGTGGCGTGGTGATCGATACCTCGTGGCGGCCCGAACAGTGATCGGAGCAATAATCCATGGGCGTCGCGGCAGGTTCACTCTCAGTCAAGTTGGCCAGTTTTTCCTTGCATCTTGATGCCGTTTCGCCAAAGTCCGGGAAAAGCTGTTGGATCAGTGTACGCACGGGCGAATACCGCACGTGATAAAAAAACAAACGGAGGAAACCAGATGAACCGCAGACATTTTCTCATCGCCGCGACCGCCGGCCTCGGCCTGCTGGCCGCGACCGGCGCCTATGCCCAGCAGACCGTCAAGATCGGCCTGATCCTGCCGATGAGCGGGCCTTTCGCCTCGACCGGCCGTCAGATCGAAGGCATGGCCAAGCTTTACATGGCGCAGAACGGCAACATGGTTGCCGGCAAGAAGATCGAACTGATCGTCAAGGACGATACCGGCGTTGCCGATGTGACCAAGCGCATCGCGCAGGAACTGGTGGTCAACGAGAAGGTCAGCGTGCTGGCCGGTTTCGGTCTTACCCCGCTGGCGCTTGCCACCGCGCCGATTGCGACCCAGGCGAAAATCCCCACCATCGTGATGGCGGCGGCCACCTCGATCATCACCGAGCAGTCGCCCTATATCGTGCGCACCGGTTTCACCCTGCCGCAGGTGACGGCGCCGCTGGCGGAATGGGCGCCGAAGAACGGCATCAAGAAGGTGGTGACCCTGGTGTCAGATTACGGCCCGGGCCATGACGCCGAGAAGGCCTTCAAGGAAACCTTCGCCAAGGGCGGCGGCCAGGTGCTGGCCGAACTGCGCGTGCCGATGGCCAATCCGGAATTCGCGCCCTTCCTGCAGCGTGCCCGCGACGCCAAGCCGGATGCATTATTCGTTTTCGTACCGTCGGGCGTCGGCTCGGCGGTGATGAAGCAGTTCGCCGAGCGCGAACTGGCCAAGGACGGCATTCGCCTGATCGTGACCGGCGACGTGCTGGACGACGATATCCTGAACAACATGGGCGACACGGCGCTCGGCGTGGTGTCGTCGCATCATTATTCCGCGGCGCATAATTCGCCGGAGAACAAGGCGCTGGTCGAGGCCTTCAAGAAGTCGAACAACATGCGGCCGAATTTTCATGGCGTCGGCGGCTATGACGGCATGCACCTGATCTATCTGGCGCTGAAGAAGACCAATGGCGATGCCGACGGCACCAAGCTGCTCGAGGCGATGAAGGGACAGAGCTGGACCAGCCCGCGCGGCCCGGTGAGTATCGATCCGGAAACCCGCGACATCGTGCAGAACGTGTTCATCCGCAAGGTCGAGCGGGTGAATGGCGAACTGTACAATGTCGAATTCGCCACCATCGAGAAGGTGAAGGATCCGGTAAAGGCCGCCAAGAAATAAGTCGCGCGCTTCTGCAATCTCGCGGCCGGCGGTATCCCCGCCGGCCGTTTTTCACACCCCGATAACGCAGCAACGAGACGTCCGTGCTGACCATCCTGTTCGACGGTTTCGCCTATGGCATGATCCTGTTCGTGCTGGCCTGCGGCCTGTCGGTCACGCTCGGCCTGATGAATTTCATCAATCTGGCGCATGGCGCCTTTGCCATGGCCGGTGGCTATCTCACCGTCGTGCTGATGAACCGCTTCGGCGTGTCCTTCTTTCTCTGCATCCCCGCCGGCTTTCTTGCCTCTGCGGCGCTCGGCATCCTGCTCGAACGCACCCTCTATGTCCGGCTCTATGCCAGGAGTCACCTCGATCAGGTGCTGTTCTCCATCGGCCTGGTATTCATGGCGGTGTCGGCGATCGACTATTTCATGGGCGCCCAGCAGCAGCTGATCACGCTGCCGCCGGCGCTGCAGGGCCGGATCGACCTATTCGGCATCCAGATCGGCGTCTATCGCCTGTTCGTCATCGCCATCTGCCTGGTGCTGGCCGTGGTGCTGCAGCTGATCCTGTCGCGCACGCGTTTCGGCAGTCAGCTGCGCGCCGCCGTGGACGATGCCCGTGTCGCCCGCGGGCTCGGTATCAATGTCGGCCTGATTTTCACCTTCACCTTCGCCTTCGGCTCAGGGCTCGCGGGGCTGGGCGGCGTGCTGGGGGCGGAAATCCTCGGCATGGATCCGACCTTTCCGCTCAAGTTCATGATCTATTTCCTGGTGGTGATCAGCGTCGGCGGCACCACCACGCTCACCGGGCCGCTGCTCGCCTCGATCCTGCTCGGCATCGCCGATGTGGCCGGCAAGTATTATGTGCCGACGGTGGGCAGCTTCATCATCTACACCATCATGGTCGTCGTGCTGATCCTGCGCCCGCAGGGTCTGTTCGGTCGTGCCAACGCGCGCTGAGGCCGGCCGATGTCTGCTCTGCTCTCGTATTTCAGGCCCGACACCTCCACCGCCACCGGCATGCTGCTGGCGCCGTCGCGCTGGCGTCCGCTCGAAATCCTGTTCTGGCTGGTGGCCGCCTCGCTGCTCTGGCTCGCGCCGAGTAAAGTGCTGCTGCTGAACGAGATCGCGATCCTGGCGCTGTTCGTGCTGTCGCTCGACCTGATCCTCGGCTATGCCGGTATCGTATCGCTCGGCCATGGTGCCTTCTTCGGTCTTGGAGCTTACGTTGCCGGCCTGCTCGGCAAGCATGGCTTCACCGACCCCATCATGGGGCTTTTCGTGGCCGGGGCAGTGGCGGGGCTGCTCGGTTTCGTCACCAGCTTCCTGGTGCTGCGCGGCTCGGATCTCACCAAGCTGATGGTCACGCTCGGCGTCGCGCTGATCCTGCGTGAACTGGCAAACAAGTTCGGCAACATCACCGGCGGCGCCGACGGCCTGACCGGTGTCACCATCGGGCCGGTCCTCGGCCTGTTCGAATTCGACATCTTCGGCAAGACCGCCTATGCCTACAGCCTGACGGTGCTGTTCATCCTGTTCTATGTGGCGCGCCGCCTGGTTCATTCGCCCTACGGACTGATGCTGCGCGCCATCAAGGGCAACAGCCTGCGCACCGGCGCAATGGGCGTGCCGACCGACCGCCGGCTGGTCAGCATCTACACCATCGCCGCCGTCTATGCCGGCATCGCCGGCGCGCTGCTGGCGCAGACCTCGCAATTCGTCTCGCTCGACGTGCTGGATTTCCACCGCTCGGCCGATGCGCTGCTGATCCTGGTGCTGGGCGGCAGCGGCCAGCTCTGGGGCGCGGTGATCGGCGCGATTGCCTTCAAGATTATGTACGACTATCTGGCCGCCATCACGCCGCAATACTGGCAGTTCTGGCTCGGCCTCGTGCTGGTGCTGATCGTGCTGTTCGGTCGCGGCGGCATCCTCGGCTTCGTGCAGGTGGCCCGCGACTGGGTCTCGTATCGCTTCGGTAAGGGCGGTGGAGCATGAGTGCCGTCCTCGAAACAAGGAACCTGAGCAAGGCCTTCGGCGGGCTGGTTGCCACCGACGATGTGAGCTTCCGGCTGCCGGCCGGGGCGCGCCATGCCCTGATCGGGCCGAACGGCGCCGGCAAGACCACGCTGGTCAATCTTCTGACCGGCGTGTTGCAGCCGACCTCGGGCCGCATCTTTCTGCAGGGCGAGGATATCACCGGGCTGCCGTCGTACCGGCGCGTGCAGCGCGGCCTGGCGCGCACCTTCCAGATCAACCAGCTGTTCGCCGAGCTGACGCCGCTGCAGCATATCGTGCTGGCGATCTCGCAGCGCGAAGACGCCGCTACCGGCTGGTGGCGCCCGGTCGGCAGCCGCAGCGACATCGTGGATGAGGCCGAGGCGCTGCTGCGCCGGCTCACCCTGATCGATGTGCGCGACCAGCGCACCGAGACCATCGCCTACGGAAAACAGCGTCTGCTGGAGATCGCCGTGGCGCTGGCGGCGAAACCGGCCGTGCTGCTGCTGGACGAGCCGGCTGCCGGGGTGCCGGAAACCGAACGCCATCAGATTCTCGACGTGATCGCCGCCCTGCCGGACGATGTGACCCTGCTGCTGATCGAACACGACATGCAGCTGGTGTTCCGCTTTGCGAAAACCATCTCCGTACTGGTCAACGGCGCCCTGTTCGTGGAAGGTCCGGCTGCCGAGATCGCGCGCGACGAACGGGTGAAAAAGGTTTATCTCGGCGAGGAGCTGGTCGATGTCTGACCTTCTCACCGTGCGGGACCTGCGCGCCGGCTATGGCGAGGCCATCGTGCTGGATGGCGTGAGTTTCGATCTGGCGGCCGGCCAGTCGCTCGCACTGCTGGGCCGCAACGGTGCCGGCAAGACCACCTTGATCAACACGCTGGTCGGCGCCACGCGGTATCGCGGCGGCAGGATCGGGCTGAATGGCACGGATATCACCGACTATCGTTCGGATCGCCGCGCTGCCGCCGGTATCGGCTGGGTGCCGCAGGAGCGCAATATCTTCAAGTCGCTGACGGTGGAGGAAAACCTCACCGCCGTGGCGCGGCCCGGTCCCTGGGGCGTGGCGCGGGTCTTCGAGATGTTTCCGCGTCTGGCCGAGCGCCGCCGCAACATGGGCAACCAGCTGTCGGGCGGCGAACAGCAGATGCTGGCGGTCGGCCGCGCGCTGATGCTCAATCCGCGCCTGATGCTGCTGGACGAACCGCTGGAAGGCCTGGCGCCGATCATCGTCGAAGAACTGCTGGCGGCGCTGCGTCGCATCACGCGGGAGGAGGGACTCTCCGCCATCATCGTGGAGCAGAATGCCCGCAAGCTGCTGCCGATCACCGATCGCGTGGTGGTGCTGGAGCGCGGCCGCATCGTGCATGCCGCTGATAGTGCCGGCCTCGCCGCCGATCCATCGAAACTGGAAGCCTGGCTCGCTGTCTCCGACGGCAGCCATTAATCTCGTCATGTAAGGGAGAAACAGCCATGCAACGCAAGATCCCGCCGTTCCGCGCCGACCATGTCGGCAGCCTGCTCCGTCCGCAGGTGCTGAAGGAAGCCCGCGCCCAGAAGAAAGACGGCAAGATCGATGCCGCGCAGCTGAAGGCGGTGGAAGACGAAGCGATCAAGCGCGTGATCAAACAGCAGGAAGAGGTCGGGTTGCAGAGCATCACCGACGGCGAATTCCGCCGCTCTTGGTGGCATTTCGACTTCCTCGGCTTTCTCGACGGCGTTGAGTATTACACGCATGCCGAACAGGGCATCCAGTTCTCCGGCGTGCAGACCCGCGCCGAAGGCGTGAAGGTCAAGGGCAAGATCGGCTATTCCGGCCACCCGATGGTCGATCACTTCAAATTCGTGAAGGCCCATACCAGCCGCACGCCGAAGATGACCATTCCGTCGCCCAGCGTGCTGCATTTCCGCAGCGGCCGGAACGCGATCCCGAAAGACATCTACCCGAACCTCGACGACTTCTTTAACGATCTCGGCCAGGCCTACAAGAAAGCCGTGCAGGATTTCGCCGCGGCCGGCTGCCGCTACCTGCAGCTGGATGAAACCAACCTGGCCTATCTCTGCGATCCCGAGCAGCGCGAACTGTCGCGCCAGCGCGGCGACGATCCGGACAGCTTGCCGGAGAAATACGCGCAGATGATCAATACGGCGATTGCCGACCGGCCGAAGGACATGGTGATCTCCATGCATCTCTGCCGCGGTAATTTCCGCTCGACCTTCATTTCCAAGGGCGGCTACGAGCCGGTGGCCAAGACGCTGCTCGACACGATCAAGGTCGACGGCTACTTCATGGAATACGACAACGAGCGTTCGGGCGGTTTCGAGCCGCTGCGTCATCTGCCCAAGGGCCATAAGACCGTCATCCTCGGCCTGGTCACCTCCAAGACCGGCCAGCTGGAATCGAAGGACAACATCAAGCGCCGGCTGGAGCAGGCGGCGAAATTCGCCGATCTCGACCAGCTCTGCCTCAGCCCGCAATGCGGCTTCGCCTCCACCGAGGAGGGGAATGTGCTGGCCGAGGAAGAGCAGTGGGCCAAGCTGCGCATGATCGTCGAGGTGGCCGAAGAGGTCTGGGGCAAGAACTGACGCCCGCCTGTCACCTCAGGTGACAAGCTGTCATCCCCGGGCGACCCGGGGATGACAGCTTGGGGGCAGTAAATCTCATCATTGTGACGATGTCGGTGGCCGGTTTCTGGCGTAAACTCCGCGCAACCGGAGCTGACTCGCCATGATTCGACGCACCCTGCTTGCCGTTCCATTTCTGCTGCTGGCCGCTGCGCCGGCCTCCATTCACCAGGCGCAGGCGCAGCAGCAATCCCCCACGGATATCCTGCCGCTGATCGATGCCCATCTGCATTACAGCCACGATGCCTGGGAATATCTCTCCACCGCCGATGCCATCGCCATCCTGCGCCGCAGCAACCTGCGCAAGGTTCTGGTCTCCAGCTCCAGCGACGATGGTACGCAGAAGCTGTTCGAAGCCGCCCCCGACCTGATCGTACCCGAGCTGCGGCCCTATCGCCGACGCGGCGAGCTGAGTAGCTGGATGCGCGACGACAGCATCATCGCACATCTGGAAGCCCGGCTGGCGAAATACCGCTATGTCGGCATCGGCGAATTCCATCTGTACGGCGCCGACGCCGACCTGCCGGTGCCAAAGCGCATGGTGGCACTGGCCAAGCAGCATAAGCTGTTCCTGCATGCCCACAGCGATGCCGATGCCGTACAGCGGCTGTTCGTGCACGATCCGGATGCCATCGTGCTTTGGGCGCATTCCGGCTTCGACCGGCCCGATGCGGTGCGCGACATGCTGAAACGCTACCCCAATCTCTGGGCCGATCTGGCGTTCCGCAGCGATCATGCATCGAACGGCAAGGTCGATCCGGACTGGCGCAAACTGTTCGAGGATTTCCCCGACCGCTTCATGGTCGGCACGGATACCTTCACGCCCGAACGCTGGCACTATGTCGAGGAGCATGCGAAATGGACACGCGCCTGGCTCGCCGACCTGCCGCGTCCGCTCGCCGAACGGATCGCCTATCGCAATGCTGAGGCGCTGTTCGCGCGCACCGGCTATAAGGCTCCGCCGCTGAACTGATCATGCGCAGTCTGCCAGCCATCGCGGCGCTTCTGTTTGGGCTCCTGTCCGGTCCGGCCTGGGCCTGTGCGGATATTCCTGCGCAGGCGCGCCAGATTCAGGCAGGGCAGTTTCGTCTGCTCGTGACGCCGAACCCGGCGCCCATTCCGCTGAACCGGCCCTTCGCGCTCGATATCCGGCTGTGCGACGGTCGCATGGCCGAATTCCCGCAACTCACTGCCGTCGATGCCCGCATGCCGGCACATCGCCATGGCATGAACTACAAGCCGACGCTGACCAAGCTCGACTGGGGCCATTACCGTGCCGAAGGACTGCTGCTGCATATGCCGGGCGACTGGGAATTCAGCTTCGATTTCACCGGCGCCGCCACGCGCGAACGGCTGACCTTCCGCTTCGACGCGCAATGAAGGCGCTGGTTGCCGGCTGTCTGCTGCTCGCCTTCGCCGGTGCGGCACAGGCTGCGGATTTCGATGCGACACAGACCCGCCGTATCCTTGGGCACGGACCCTGGCCGCCAGCGATGGATGCCGACCGCACCAATCGCTTCTCGGGCAATGTCGATGCCATCCGGCTCGGCGCCAAGCTGTTCGGCGAGCCGCGTCTCTCGGGTAACGGCGCGCTCAGCTGCCAGACCTGTCACCGGCCCGAACATGGCTGGAGCGAGCCGAAAGCTCGCAGCGAGGGGCTGCAACTGCAGGATCGCAACAGCCCCGGCCTGCTGAACGTTCGCCTGCAACGCTGGTTCGGCTGGGACGGTGCCAACGACAGTCTCTGGGCCGCCGGTATCCGTCCGATTCTGAAAGACAGCGAGATGGGCGGTTCGGCAACGGCCACAGCCACTTTGCTGCGCGAGGATGCGCCGCTGGCATGTCTTGCACGGCGCGTAGAGCCTGCCTATGCCGCCATGAACGACGAGGCCGTCCTGGTGCTGGCGGGCAAAGCGCTGGCCGCTTTCCAGGAAACGCTGGTCACGCCGCGCACACCGTTCGATGAGTTTCGCGATGCTCTCGCTGCAAATGACAGGACGCGAATGGCGCGCTACCCGCAGTCGGCGCAGCGCGGACTGGCGCTGTTCACCGGTCGCGGGCAGTGCGGCATGTGCCACACCGGTGCGAATTTCAGCAACGGCGAATTCCACGATACTGGTCTGGTCTTCTTCCTGAACGATCCGGATCGCAAGCCGGGGCAACCGCGCCGCGTCGATCCCGGCCGCCATGGCGGCATTGTCCAGCTCAAGGCCAATCCCTTCAACCTGCTCGGCCGCCATAATGACGATCCCGGCGGCATGGCCAGCGTTCCGGTCCGCCATGTCGAGCAGCAGCATCGCAACTGGGGCGAATTCAAGGTGCCGGGCTTGCGCAGCCTGCCGGCCACCGCCCCCTACATGCACGACGGCAGCAAGCCGACGCTGCGCGATGTGATCCTGCATTATTCGGAACTGGACGAGGATCGTCTGCATTCAGATGGCGAGGCGATCCTCAAACCGTTGAAGCTGTCAGAGACCGAGATCGCCGATCTGCAGGCCTTTCTGGAGTCGCTTCATGCGCCTGACGACACGGCGGCGCGCTATGAAAGCCTGCGGCGGGAAGCAGCAGCTTGCCGCTAGGCCTTAGGCCGATAGCATTCGCGCGGGGTTGCGGAGCGGCAGATTGATCGTCACCACCGTGCCCTTGCCGGGCAGCGAGTCCAGGTCGAGCGTGCCGCCATGCAACTCGGCCAGCGATTTCACCAGCGGCAGACCGAGGCCGGTGCCCTGATGCTCGCGGCTCAGTACGCCGCGGACCTGGCCGAACGGCGCCAGCGCCTTGGGAATATCCTGTGCTGCCATGCCGACACCGGTATCGTGCACGGCGATCTTCAGGATCCGGTCCGCCACCGCGGCCGACACCCAGGCCCGTCCGCCACGCGGCGTGAACTTCACGGCGTTGCTCAGCAGGTTGAGCAGCATCTGTCGCAGCATGCGCTCGTCGGCCTGCAGCTCGGGCAGGGCGTCGGGAATATCGGCGCTCAAATTCACGCCGGCGCGGTCGGCCTGCATCCGCATCATTTCCAGGCTGTCGGCGATAACCTGACCCGGATGCAGGGTTTCGATATGCGGCTCCATACGGCCGGCTTCCACCTTGGCGAGATCCAGCACGTCGTTGATCAGCTGCAGCAGATGCTCGCCCGACTTCCGGATGTCGTCGACATATTCCAGCTGCTTGGGTGGCATCGCGCCGAAATAGCCGGCCAGCAGCGATTCCGAAAAGCCGATGATGGCATTCAGCGGCGTGCGGAATTCGTGGCTCATATTGGCCAGGAACGCGCTTTTCGAGCGATTGGCCACTTCCGCCATTTCCTTGGCATGCAGCAATTCGCGCTCAGTGGCTTCACGCTCGGCGATGTATTTGGTCAGCGCCACGGTACGTTCGTCGACACGGGCTTCCAGCGTGTCGGCCAGGTCGCGCAGCTGATCCTGCACGCGGCGCAATTCGGTGATGTCGGAATAAGAGGTTACAAAGCCGACATCGGGGATCGGTGTGCCGATGATCTCCAGCACCCGCCCATTCGGACGGCGCCGCTGCAGGCGGTGCGCCATAAAGTTGCGGGCCAGCGCCAGGCGCTCGGCCACCATCTCGTCCACATTGCCGGGCCCGTATTCGCCGCGTTCGACATTCCAGCGCACGAAACGCTCGAACGGCGTACCGGGCACGCCCAGTTCGGCGGGGTATTCCAGCAGGTCGAGGAAGCGCTGGTTGCACATCACCAGCTTGAGGTCGGTGTCGAACAGCGTGATGCCGTGACTGATCGTGCCGAGCACCACATCCAGCATGCGGTTCTTGTCGCGCAATTCTGCAGTGCGGGCCTGAACCGAGTCTTCCAGCCCTTCGCGCACGCGCAGAAGGGCCTGCTCGTTACGCCGCAGTTCGGTGACATCGGTATAGATCGCGACCCAGCCGCCGCTCGGCAGCGGCGCGCCGCGCACATCGAGCAGCGTTCCATCCGGACGCTCACGCTCGAAATGATGGGGTTCGAATTTACGCACCAGCGCCAGGCGCTCCTGCACGATGGCTTCGATATCGCCGGGGCCGTACTCGCCGCGCTCGGCGTTATAGCGGAAGAAAGTTTCTGCCGGCGTGCCAGGGGTGGCGAAACTGTCCGGGAAGGCCAACAGGTCGAGGTAGCGGCGGTTGCAGGCAATCAGCTGCAGTTCGCCGTCGAAGATGCTGATCCCCTGATCCAGCTGGTTCAGCCCCTGCAGGATTTGCACATTCTGGTGCATTCCGCCGAGTTCCTTGACTATTGCCCTGTGCACCAAGCTAAACCTTACGGCGGCGGAAAAGAATGCCGCAACGGCGCATCAATCGGTCGGCACCCTTCAGCCATGAAAAAAGCCGCCTTGCGGCGGCTTGATTCGCGAGTCGATAAACCGGAAGGCGTCGATTACATCGAACCTTCGCGCTGGGCGCGCTTGCGGGCCAGCTTGCGGGCGCGGCGAATGGCTTCGGCCTTCTCGCGGGCGCGGCGCTCGGACGGCTTCTCGTAATGGCCGCGCAGCTTCATTTCGCGGAAAATGCCCTCGCGCTGCATCTTCTTCTTGAGCGCCTTGAGCGCCTGATCGACATTGTTATCACGAACCAGAACCTGCACGTCGGTTCCATCCTTTCAGGTCAAAGAATTCCGTTTGCGGAGCCTTGGCTCCGGCGAGTGGCGGGTTCTAGCACGCGGCCCGGGCTTTGTGAAGCGACTTTGTGGAGATCCGGGCCCAATCCCGCTATTGGCATAACATATTGGGAATAAAAGCACTTCCGGGCGACTTGGCCGCGTCGGCGGTCTGTCCTAGGCTGCGGATATGGCAATTCTCAAGATCGCAAAGATGGGGCACCCGGTTCTAGCCCGTCCGGCCGACTCGGTCCCGGATCCCACCGCTCCGGAGATCCGGCAGCTGATCGCCGATATGGTGGACACCATGATCGATGCGCCGGGGCAGGGACTGGCGGCGCCGCAGGTTCATGTGCCGCTGCGGGTGGCGGTCTTTCTTACCCCTGACGAGGGCGACGGCCGGCGCGAGCTGGTCACCCTGATCAATCCGACATGGCAGCCGGTCGGCGAGGAACAGGATATGGCCTGGGAGGGCTGCCTGTCGGTCCCGGGCATGCGGGGGCTGGTGCCGCGCTACACGCGGATTAGATATGAAGGCGCGCTGCCCGATGGCGGCCGGCTCGAGCGCGAGGTCGAGGGCTGGCATGCCCGCGTGGTGCAGCATGAACTGGACCATCTGGACGGCATCCTGTATCCGCAGCGCATGACCGACCTGAAGGACCTGGTATTCGAAAGCGAGATGCGCCATCGCGCGCCGCTCCGCCCGCAGGAGGACGAGGAATGACCGACCCGCATCCGCAGGATCATCTTCTGGCCGAGAAACGCAGCTTGCTGGAGGCCATGCTGGCGCATGTGCCCTTCGATGGCTGGACCGCGAAAGCGTTGAACCTCGCCGCGCGCGATGCCGGTATCGACAACGGCATGGTGCTGCGTGCTTTTCCCGCCGGTGCCGCCGATGTGCTGGATTTCTGGGTGGGCGAAACCGATGCCGCCATGCTGCGCGTGCTGGAAGGGCGCGACCTCGCGGCGCTGAAAGTACGCGAGCGCGTGAAACTCGCCGTCATGACACGGCTGGAACTGGCAGCGCCGCATCGCGAGGCGGTACGCCGCGCGCTGGCGCTGCAGGCCCTGCCGCAGCATGCGCCGCGTGCATTGAAGCAGGTGTATCGCACTGTCGATGCGATCTGGTATGCCGCCGGCGACACCGCCACCGACTTCAATTTCTACACCAAGCGCATGCTGCTCGCCGGTGTCTACGGCACCACGCTGCTGCACTGGCTGGACGACAAGTCGGAAGGCTTTGCCAGCACCTCGGCCTTCATCGACCGCCGGCTCGCGGATGTGATGCGGATCCAGCAGGCCAAGGGCAAACTCGCCAAGCTTACCGAACGGCTGCCCAACCCGTTCCGCAACCTGCGGCGCGCGTAAAATTTCAGAGCTTCGGGAAAAGTCTCAGGCGACGACGCTGAGGAACTGGCCGACCACGTTTGGCTTTTCCAGCGGCGTGGTGCTGCCGTTGCGGCCGTAATTCAGCACCGGGGCAGGGGCTTCGCCGCTGCCCGGATTGCCCGAGGATGCGCCATAGCCCGCATTGCCGCCCTGCGAGGACGGCTGCTGGTACTGCTGCTGCTCGGCCTGTTCGACCGGCGCATCGGCGAGATAAGAGGTGAAGCGGCTGACCTGCGCATATTGCTGCACGGCCGAATTGTCGGTGTTGCTGATCAGGGCATTCTTCGTCGGCCGCTGCGGAGTGGTCCGCGCGGCGCCAACAAGTCCGGCGCTGATATTCTCGATCGACATAACGATCAGGTTCCCCGACCCCGTTTTTAACGCGGGTATGGTTAACAGATATTAACCGTCATTATAGCGCAGCTTCGTCCGACCGCAAGCGGAACGAGGATGCGACGTTTTGACCTAGGGTTGTGCTGGCTGCGGCGCCTGTCCCCGGGGGTAAAGCCGGTTCACATGGCCCATTTTCCGGCCCGGACGGGCCTCGGACTTGCCGTACAGGTGCAGTTTGGCATTCGGCTCGGCCAGCAGGGCCGGCCAGGCCTCGATCTCGTCGCCGATCAGGTTCTCCATCACGGCGTCGCAGAGCCGGTCGGCCGAACCCAGCGGCAGGCCGCAGATCGCCCGGATATGCTGTTCGAACTGCGAGGTGACGGCAGCGTCCATGGTCCAGTGGCCGGAATTGTGGACGCGCGGCGCCATCTCGTTGACCAGGATTCGGTCGCCGCAGTCGAACAACTCGACGGCCAGCGTCCCGACATAGTCCAGTCCCGTCGCCAGGCTGGCGGCGATCTGCTCGGCCTGGGCGGCGAGAGCGGGTTCAATGATCGCGGGCGCATGGGTGCGCCACAGGATATGATTGCGGTGGATATTCTCGACCGGGCCCCAGGAGGCGATATGGCCGTCCAGCCCGCGCGCCAGCACAACCGACAGCTCGCGTTTGAAGCTGACGAAGCCTTCGGCGACCAGGTGATCGGATTTCAGCGCGGCGAAAGCGGAGGCAGCCTGCTCGCGCGCTGCCACCTTCACCTGGCCCTTGCCGTCATAGCCCATGCGGCAGGTCTTCAGCACCAGCGGCAGGCCGAGCGCATCGATGGCTGCTTCGAGATCGGCAACCGAAGTCACCTTGCGCCACGGCGCGGTGGCAATGCCGCGCGCGTTGCAGAACTGCTTTTCGAACAGGCGATCCTGACTGATGCGCAGCGCTTCGGTACCCGGGCGCACCGGCACCAGCTTCGCGATCTGTGCGACCGGATCGAAGGGAATATTCTCGAATTCGTAGGTCACGACATCGCAGGCGCGCGCAAACGTCTCCATTGCCGCTGCGTCGGTGTAGTCGGCGCGCGTGAATTGAGCAGAGACTTCGGCGGCCGGCGGATCGGCTTCGGGCGCGAAGATATGGCAGTGATAGCCGAGCCGGCTGGCGGCATTCGCCAGCATACGGCCGAGCTGGCCGCCGCCGAGGATGCCGATCGTGCTGCCCGGCTTGAGGGCGCTCACTTCTTTGTCTTCTTCTCAGACACCGGCGCCTGCTTGATCGCCCTGGTCTGTTTCGCGCGCCAGGCCTGCAGCCGCTTCGACAAGGCCGGGTCGTGCAGCGCCAGGATCGCGGCGGCCAAAAGCCCGGCATTGATCGCGCCGGCCTTGCCGACGGCGAGCGCGCCGACCGGAATGCCGCCCGGCATCTGCTGGATCGAGAGCAGCGAGTCGAGGCCCTTCAGCGCCTTGCTCTCCACCGGCACACCCAGCACCGGCAGATGCGTCATGGCCGCGGCCATGCCCGGCAGATGCGCCGCACCGCCGGCACCGGCGATGATCACCTGGATGCCGCGCTCATGCGCGCTGTGGGCATAGTCGTACAGCCGCTGCGGTGTGCGATGGGCCGAGACGATGCGGTGTTCGGCCGGCACCTTCAGGGCCGCCAGCACGTCGGCGGCATGCTCCATCGTGGCCCAGTCGGACTGGCTGCCCATGATAATCCCGACCAGCGCTTTGCCTCTGGGGGCTCCAGACTTGGCCGGACCTTTACGCGGCGCCATGAGTTACTCCTGCAGCGGAAAGCGGCGGATTATAGGGAGCGGGGAGGGGCTGTAAAGCCAGACCATGGCCGCGGGCAAAAGCCCGCAATCGGAGGATTTTGCTGCAGTGGAATGGCCGGGCGATCCATGCTTTGTTAACGGCTCCTGCGGCATGAGTAAGGCAGATTGCCGCTTCAGGCGGCGAGACCCGGAGAACGACGCAGCGTGAAGATCGAGGACCGCCGACCGGTCGGGCTGGGCTCGACGACCCCTATCGGGTCGGGCGGTGCTGCGCGCCCTGTCGTGGTGCCCGCGGCGCAGTCCGCCGGCGGCGTGACGGCGACCACAGTCAACCCCGCCGCGACCGCCACGGTGATGGGCATTCCCGAACCGGAACTGACGCCGCGCGTGCGCGACGCCATCATGCGGCTGATGGGCGAGGTCGACCAGCTGCGCACCGAACTCAACCGCACCCGGCATCGCCTGGCCGAACTCGAACGGCTGGCCGACCGCGACACGCTCACGCCGCTGTATAACCGCCGTGCCTTCGTGCGCGAACTGTCGCGTGCGATGGCGCATGTCGAACGCTACAGCCGCCCGTCCTGCCTGATCTATTTCGATCTCAACGGCCTGAAGGACATCAACGACAAGCACGGCCATGCCGCCGGCGATGCCGCGCTGATCCAGGTCGGCCAGATCCTGCTCGACAATACGCGCGAATTCGATGTGATCGCCCGGCTCGGCGGCGACGAATACGGCGTCATCCTGAGCGAGACCGATGCCCAGGTCGGCCGCGAAAAGGCGGAGCATCTGGCCGAGGCGATCCGCCGCCGGCCGCTGCACTGGGAAGGCAAGACCCTGCCGCTCGATGCCGCCTATGGCGTCTATCCGCTCAAGCCCGGCGAGGATCCGGGGGCGGCGCTGGCCGCCGCCGACCAGATGATGTACAGCCACAAACTCTCCCGCCGGATGGCCCGGGGCTGATTTATATTATTTTTCAATATTTTATGATGAGGCCGGGGCAGCAGAGCCGATGCTTGTTTACGCCTGAAGGCACCCCGGTATGCATCTAATCCGGGCTTATCTCGCGCCTATTCCAGCTTATCCCAGCCTTATTCTGTCTTATCGCACCCTTATTTCTGCTTATTCCGTGAAACATCGCCGTGAAACATCGGACCGCTTGCCTGACCGTGAGTGTGAACATATAATGAACATAACTCCGGAATCAACAGGGCCCGCATGCCTGCCGACAGCGATTACGGCGACTACGTCTTGGACTGCCTGGCGGCGGCCCGGGTCGGGCCGGTGACCCGCGAGCGGCTGTTCGGCGGTAGCGGATTGCGCATCGACGGCGAACTCTTCGGCGTCATCCTGCGCGACACATTGTATTTCGTCGTCGACGATCAGACCCGCCCGCGTTTCGTCGCGGCGGGGATGGGACCGTTCACCTACAGCCGGAAAAGCGCGCAGCAGAAGATCGAGCGCTGGTACGAACTGCCGGAAGATGTGCTGCTCGATCCGGGCGATCTGCGCGACTGGGTCAGGGATGCGCTGGCGGCCGCACGCCGGACCGCGAAGCCGGAAAAGCCGCCTACGAAGCGGAAATCGGCCGTTAAGGTAAAGACGGCTCCAGCGGGCAAAGCGGCGGCAAAGCTGAGCTCTGCTGGCACGGCAGCCAGGGCGGCCGGACGCAAAAAGGTCCGCCCGGCCCGTTAATGCCGGGGCGCCGGTTGCGCCAGGCGGTGACGCAGGCGCTCGTCGCGCAGGCGCTGCTCGCGCGCCAGCCTGAACATGACGAACAGCGGCAGGCCGCTCAGCATGGCAGCGAAGTTGGCGGCCAGGATCCAGTCGATATGGAACCAGGTCACCATGCTATCGGCGACAATAAAGAACTGCAGGACCGCGAGAACGAGGAAAAAGGCAGAACCGGGGAAAGCCATGATCCACTCCATTTTTTTTGTTTTAAGGCCTCACGACTCAATGGCCGAACCCTAGCCCGGCCGGTGTCGCTGCGCCGCCGACAAGACTGTGACCCCTGTGACCGCGTTGTGACCTTGGAATTCCGGCATTTTCGTGCCAACGGTCACGCGACGGATTGAAACCCATAGGTTGTAAAGCTTTGCGGGAAAGTAGTAATATCTGCACAGGTATTGCGAGGCAGAGGCGAGCAATCCGGGGGGTAGGGCCATGAACAGGCTCGATAGGTGGAAAACGGTTTTCGTTGCGCTGTTGACGCTGGCGGCCGCGCTGCTGCCGGTCGCTCCCTCACTTGCCAATCCGACGCACCGGCTGGCGCTGGTGATCGGCAACAACGCCTATACCGATGGCGTGCTGAAAAACCCGATCAACGACGCCCGCTCCATGGCCACCACGCTACGCGAACTCGGCTTCGAGGTGCGCGTGCTGGAAAATGCCGACCGTATGACGATGCAGCGCGCTGTGGTAGATTTCGGCCGCAAGCTGAATGAGAGCACCGTCGGGCTGTTTTACTTCGCCGGCCACGGCATGCAGGTGCGCGGATCCAACTATCTGATCCCCGTGAAGGCGGAAATCGCCAGCGAAGACGAGGTCGAGGTCGAAGGCCTGGACGTCGCCTATGTGATGGCGCGCATGGCGACGGCGAAGAACCAGTTCAACATCGTGATCCTGGATGCCTGCCGCAACAATCCGTTCCAGCGCAGTTTCCGCTCGACCAGCAACGGACTGGCCGCGATTTCTGCGCCGACCGGCACGCTGATCGCCTATGCCACCGCGCCCGGTTCGGTGGCGAGCGACGGCGATTCCGCGAACGGCATCTATACCTCTGAACTGGTGAAGGCGATCCGACAGCCCGGTGTCTCGATGGAAGAGGCCTTCAAGCAGGCACGCAGCGGTGTGATCCAGCGCACGCAGGGTCGCCAGACACCATGGGAAAGTTCTTCCGTGATCGGGCATTTCTCGTTCAGGGCGGCGCCGGCGCCGGCACAGGTCGCTTCGCTGGCAGCACCCCCACAAGATAGCGCGGCCGAAATCGCCTTCTGGAACACGATCAAAGAGAGCCAGGACCTGCGCGACTTCCAGGCCTATCTCGACAGCTATCCCAACGGCACGTTCGACAGGCTGGCCCGGATCAGGATGGCGGCGCTGGGCGATGCCACCAAGACGCGTAGCCCCGGTCCTGCCACCGATGCAAAGTCGCCGCCGGCCAAACCCACGGCCGTCGCCAGCCTGCAGCCGCCCGCCGCCAATCTGAATACAGGCGGTGCTCTGGGCAGCGATTACGAGGGGCTGCTGAGGCAGAACTGGCCCAAGGTGGAAGCGGCGCTGAAAGCGCATATGCAAAAGGAATTCGCCACCTATCGCGTCATGATGCCGAGTGGCCAGCACATCACCACCATGCCGGTCAATCTGAAGCTGGTCAAGGCGACGTTGCAATCGGTCGACGCCGCTGCGCGCAAGGCCACGGTCCTGCTCACCGGACAGCGGCAAGACAGCACTTTCTGGGCCGCTTTCAACGCGCCTTTCAGCTATGCGCTCGATCTCGTGGACGACCGCGTCGTCATCGGTGAGTACACTTATGTGTATCCAGTCCAGAATCAGGCGGCGCAGTAACGGCAGGAGGTTGGAATGACGAAGCTCGTTCGACTGAATGCCGCACTCGCCGCTCTGATGATGGCGGCTTTGCTTCTGCTGCCGGTGGCACCGTCCTTTGCCACCGCCAAGCGTCTGGCGCTGGTAATCGGCAACAACGCCTATACCGACGGCGTACTGAGAAATCCGATCAACGATGCCCGCGCCATGACCGCCACACTGACTGATCTCGGCTTCGAGGTGCAAAAACTGGAAAACGCCGATCGTGGCACGATGCAGCGCGCGGTCCTGGAATTCGGCCGCAAGCTGAACCAGGATACCGTCGGCCTGTTTTACTTCGCCGGCCATGGAATGCAGGTGCGGGGCTCCAATTACCTTATTCCCGTCAAGGCCAGCATCCAGAGCGAAGACGAGATCGAGGTCGAAGGCATGGATGTCGCCTATGTACTGGCACGCATGGCCACGGCGAAAAACCAGTTCAACATCGTGATCCTCGATGCCTGCCGCAACAATCCATTTCAGCGCAGCTTCCGTTCGGCTAATAACGGATTGGCGGCGATCTCGGCGCCGACCGGTACGCTGATCGCTTATGCCACCGCGCCCGGTTCGGTGGCCAGCGACGGCGATACCGCCAATGGCGTTTACACCGCAGAACTGGTGCAGGCGATCAAGCAGCCCGGCATCACCATGGAGGAGGCCTTCAAGCGGGCGCGCGGCGGTGTGATTGCGCGCACGCAGGGCAAGCAGACGCCGTGGGAAAGTTCGTCAGTGGTCGGCAACTTTATGTTCCGGGATGGGCCGGCCGGCGGACAGCAGGCTGCTCCGGTGGCGGATGCCACGGAAATCGCGTTCTGGAATTCTGTTAAAGACAGCGCCGATCCGCGCAGTGTGCAGACCTATCTCGACAGCTATCCGCAGGGCAGCTTCGAGCGGCTGGCGCGGCTGCGCCTTTCGGCGCTGGCAGGTCCTGTCAAAGGCAGCCCAGACTCCGCCGTGGTTGCCAGCCTGAAAGCGCCGCCGGCTGCGAGCGTGCCGGACGCGAACGACCTCAGTGTAGCTCTGCTGCGGCAGTGGCCTGCTGTGGAAGCGGCGCTACGAGACCACATCAAGACAGAATTCGAAACCTATCGCGTCGTTCTGCCCGCCAACTCACCGATCCTCGAGATCAAACTTGCAAAAGCCACGCTAGAAAACGTTCTCGATGGCTCGACCGCGAATGTCACCCTTGAGGGACAGCGCTTTGCGGCGGGGATTTACGTCAACAACGCGCCATCCTGGGTGGTTTTTAGGGCGCGTTTCAATTACGAAATCAAACTCGACGGCGACAAAGTGATCATCGGAAAATACCGTATGATTCCGCATACGCCCGACAACCGCATGTTTCATCAGTAGTCGCCGCGAGGCCGTCGCTTACCGCTTGGCGTATCGTTTCTCGATCGCCGCATAGAGCGCGCGCAGGCCGGTGGCCTCGGCACCGAGCGGGCGGCCGGGACGCTGGCGCGGGTTCCAGGCGAACATGTCGAGATGCGCGTAAGACTTCGTCTTCGACACAAATTCCTTCAGGAACAGCGCGGCGGTGATCGAACCGGCAAAAGGGGTGTCGCCCGAATTGCTGATATCGGCCACCTTGCCCTCGATATACTCGCGATAACCGGCATGCAGCGGCATGCGCCAGAGCGGATCGGAAACGGCAAGCCCCGCCTCCAGCAGCGCCTGCGCCATCGCATCGTCGGTGGCATAGAGCGCCGGCAGGTCCGGGCCGACGGCGACGCGGGCCGCGCCGGTCAGCGTCGCGGCATCGATCAGCCAGTCGGGTTTTTCGGAGTCGGCCTCGGCCAGCGCATCGCCCAGCACCAGCCGGCCCTCGGCATCGGTGTTGCCGATCTCGACCGTAATGCCTTTGCGGCTGGTCAGCACGTCGCCCGGGCGGAAGGCATTGCCCGAGACGCTGTTCTCGACGGCGGCGATCAGCAGGCGCAGGCGCACCGGCAACTTCATCGCCATGATGACGGTCGCCAGACCCAGCATCACGGCGGCGCCGCCCATATCCTTTTTCATCAGCAGCATGCCGGCGGATGGCTTGAGGTCGAGGCCGCCGGTATCGAAGCACACGCCCTTGCCGACCAGGGTGAGTTTGGGATGCTTCGGGTTGCCCCAGCGCAGGTCGATCAGGCGCGGCAGGCGCGTGCTGGCGCGACCGACCGCATGCACCATCGGATAATTCTGTTCCAGCAACTCGTCGCCGATGATGGTCCTGAACTCAGCATTGCCGAGCAGCGCCACGCCGCGCGCGGCTTCGGCCAGTTCGGCCGGGCCCATGTCTGCCGCTGGCGTATTGATCAGGTCGCGCGCCAGCACGATGCCGTCATGCAGTGCAGTTACACGCTGCTGGTTGGCCTTGGCCGGCCAGACCAGGCGGACCAGTTTCTTCTCGATCTTCTTGTAGCGGTCGAAGCGATAGGCATTCAGCGCCCAGCCGAGCGCCGCGGCATCGCCGGCCTTGCTGTCGCTCAGCTTGTAATCGCCAGCGGGCAGCGCCTGTGCGATGGCAGCAAAGCTCCACAGATCGGGTGTCTCGGCGATCCCGGCCAGTACGCGCGCCGGCCTGCCGCTTTTGGCATCCGGCAGCACCAGAACCTGGCCCGGCTTGGCCTTGAAGCCCTGCGCCTCGGCCAGACCGGCGATAAGGCCCTTTTCCTTCGCGGCACGCGATGCCCAGACCTTGGCGGTCACGGTCTCGACCGGGATGGCAGCGGCGGATTTGGCAATCAGGGTGGCGGGCACGGGTGATCCTCGGAATTGCGATAGGCAGTATCAACTGGGGTGCAATATCAATATGGGCGGCGGGCGGCCTGTCGTCTATAAGGTGCGGGCCTCATTTCCGACTGACCCAACTTCCGGGAGCATACCTCTTGAGCGATCTCACTCTCGTCATCGGCAACAAGAACTATTCGAGTTGGAGCCTGCGGCCCTGGCTGGCGCTGAAAGCCGCCGGGCAGAGCTTCGATGAAAAGCTGATCGTGCTGCGGCGGCCCGAGACCAAAGCCGAGATCCTGCTGCAATCCGCCGCCGGCAAGCTGCCAGTGCTGAAAGCCGGCGATCTGACGATCTGGGAGAGTCTGGCGATCTGCGAATATATTGCCGAGACCTGGCCAGAGGCCGGCCTGCTGCCCGAGGATGCGCGCGCGCGCGCCGTGGCGCGCAGCGTGATGAGCGAGATGCATGCCGGTTTTGCGGCGCTGCGTCGCGAACTACCGATGGATATCTGCAAGCTCAGCCAGTTGGCGCAGACCGGTGTCACGCCCGGCGATGAGGCAAAGCTCGACATCGCCCGCGTGCAGCAGATCTGGCAGGATTGCCGTGGGCGCTTTGGCAAGGGCGGGGAGTTTCTGTTCGGCCGTTTCGGCATCGTCGATGCAATGTATGCCCCGGTGGCGACGCGCTTCCGCTCCTACGGCGTGGCGCTGGACCCGGTGAGCGAGGCGTATGTGAACGCGATCTACGCCTGGCCGGCGATGCAGGAGTGGTGCGCGGCCGCAGCGAAGGAGCAGCCGCTGCCGGAGAATTGAGTCTGGGAATTAAGCGAGGTGTGAATACTCCAGTAACCTATAAACCCCGCCGTCATGGCCGGGCTTGGCCCGGCCATCCACGCCTGCGATATTTTACGCATGGCAGGTGGCTGGATTTACATTATGACGAACAGGCCGAACGGCACGCTTTATGTCGGCGTGACCAGCGATCTGGCGCGTCGTACTTGGGAACATCGCGAAAGTCTGATCCCCGGTTTTACCAAACGCTATGGTCTGAAGCGGCTCGTTTATCACGAATGGCATGATGATATCCGTGATGCCATTCAACGAGAGACGCTGATGAAGCATTGGGCGCGGGCTTGGAAGATACGGCTGATTCTGGAAATGAATCCCGGCTGGGATGATCTCTTCGAGTCACTCAATCTTTAGAGCGTCGGCCGTGGATGGCCGGGTCAAGCCCGGCCATGACGGTTTAGGGGTAGCGTTGCTATCCGCGTGGCATGACGGGGCTTATGTGTTCAAGCCTGGTCATGACGGTGTTTTCTCATTGGCCGCCGAGCTCGCCCGCCTCACGTAATCAGCTTCATCTCGCGGTAGAAGCGTTCGGCGCCCGCATGCAGCGGCACGCTGACGCCGAGCAGGGCGGTGCCGAGCCGGATACGCTGCGCCATGGCCGGGCCGGCATTGAGTATCTTGCGATTCTGCGGATGCCATAGCGCGCGCAGCAATTCGTAGACCAGATCCGGATCGAGACTCTCCGGACAGATCCACTGCATGCCGATGCTGAGCGTCTCGGTCTCGGGCACGCCGCGATAGGTGCTGGCCGGAATGGTATCGCGCATGAAAAACGGATGCCGCCGCAGCGCGCCTTCGGTCTGCCGGCCGGTCAGCGGCAGAACTCGGGCGATCTCGCGGTCGGTCAGGTCGCCCACGGTGGGCGCCGGCTGGCCCGAGATCAGGAAGAAGGCATCGAGTTCGTCGCGCGACATCAGGTCGGCGGCTTCGCCCGGGTCGACTTCCAGCAGCTTCAGCTGATTCAGCCGCAGGCCGTGCGCAGCCAGAATGATCTCGGCATTGAACCGCGTGCCCGAGCCGGCACGGTCCAGCGAGACGCGCTTGCCGGCAAGGTCGCGGAAATCGCCGATCCCGGCATTGCTGCGCACCACCAGATGGACGGTCTCGGGATACAGGCTGGCGAGCACCCGCAGATTGCCCTGCTTGGCGCGGCGGAAATAGACGCCTTCGCCCTGATAGGCGCTGGCGACCAGATCGGCCTGGGCAAAGCCGCTCTCAATGCTTTCGTTCCCGATGGCGGCAAGATTGGCGACGCTGCCCTGGCTGGTCAGCGCCACCGCGATCAGGCCGGGCACGCCGCAGGAGCCGCCTTTTTCGCAGGGCCGGCTGCCCGGGGGATTGGAAATCACCGAAGCCATCGCGACGCCGACCGGGAAGGCGGTGGTATGCGCCGAGCCGGTCAGGATGCGGAAGAAGCCGCCGCTGTCCTTCGGACGGTTCGGCTCGGTCTGCATCTGCTGGGCGGCCGCCGGCCACGCGGCCAGACCGGTACCCAGGACAGCACTCGCGGCGGAGTGGAGCAGGAAGTCGCGCCTGTTCATGGGCATTTTTATACGCCGCAGGACGCGGCCTGACCAGCGATCAGGCCCGGAAGGTCATTGCTGGGCGGCGGGCGCCGACGAGCCCGGGCGGTCGAATCTCAGCTTGGCCACCAGCACGGCGGCGGTCAGTCCCAGCGTGACCAGATTGGCGGCGATCAGACCGGGCGAGCCGATCAGCAGGCCATAGACCAGCCACAGGGCGATCCCGCAGTTCATCAGCAGGAACATGCCGAGCGAGATGTCGCGCGCCGACCGGCTGCGCCAGACCTTCACCACCTGCGGCACATAGGCCAGCGTGGTGAGCGCGCCGGCGATCAGGCCGAGAATTTCAACGGATTCGGATGTCATGGCGCCAGTATAGGCGCTCAGACGCGGGTGATGAAGGCGTTCTGCAGCTTCGCCACCGTGGCGCGCATGGCGGCATCGTCATACGGTTTGGGCGGCAGCTTGCCCCAGACCGGCGTCGGCCAGGCGCCGTCCTCGCGGAAACGGGCAATCACATGCACATGTAGCTGCGGCACCATATTGCCCAGCGCGCCGACATTCAGCTTGTGCGGATCGAAGACATGCTGCAGCACGCGCTGCGCCTGAGCGATCTCGTTGATCAGCAGCTTGCGCTGCTTTTCATTGAGTTCGGCGATTTCGGTGACGTTTTCAACTGCGGGGACCAGAATGAGCCAAGGATACTGGCTGTCGTTCATCAGCTGGACCAGGCAAAGCTTCATTCGGCAAACCGCGAAAGTGTCGCGGCGCAACTGGTCGTGCAGGGTGAACATCGACTAAAATTCGCTTTCTTGTTTGTGCAGCGCCGAAGCCCGTCTCGCGCTGATACTCGCGTCCAAAGGATTTGTCCATGACTATCAATACGTTGCCCGTTCTGCGCGTGAAACCGCGGGAAGAGCGCCGCGCAAGGGGTGGACATCCGTGGGTCTATTCCAATGAGATTGCACTGGATGCCGATGCCAAGGCGATTGCACCCGGCAGCCTTGTGCGACTCGTGGATTCGCAGGGCGCACTGCTGGGAATCGGCACCTTCAACCCGCATTCGCTGATTGCGGCGCGGCTTTTAAGCAACGAAGCGGCAACGGTAGATGCCGCTTTCCTCGCCGGCCGGTTGCAGGCAGCGCAACGTTTGCGCGACCGCTGCTTCGCGGCGCCCTATTACCGGCTCATCCATGCCGAAGCCGATGGTCTGCCGGGCGTGGTGATCGACCGCTACGGCGACGTGGTGTGCGTCCAGTGCAATACGGCGGGTGCGGAGCGTCTGTTGCCGGAGCTGTTGGCGGCGCTGGAACAGGTGCTGAAACCGCGCGCGGTGGTGCTGCGCAACGACAGCCCAGTGCGCGCACTGGAAGGCCTGCAGCCCGAGATCCGGCTTGCCGCCGGCAGCCTCGAGGACGGCCCGGCCGTGGTGGAAGAGGGCGGCGTGCGGATCGCGCTCGATCTGCTGGAAGGCCAGAAGACCGGCTGGTATTTCGATCTCGCCGGGGCGCGTGCGCTGATCGCTGCCCAGGCGAAAGGCGAAGATATTCTGGATGTCTATTGCAACAGCGGCGCCTTCGCGCTGACGGCGGCCAGGGCGGGGGCGAAAAGCGTGCGCGGGATCGACCGGTCCGAACTGGCGATTGCCCAGGCGGTGCAGGGCGCGAAGGACAACGACCTGAACCGGATCGCGAAATTCGAGAAGGCCGAGGCCTTCCCGGCGCTGGAGCAGATGCAGTCCGACAAGGCGCGTTACGGCATCGTCGTCACCGATCCGCCCAACTTCGTCAAAAGCCGCAAGGATCTCGGTCCGGGCGCGAAAGCCTATCGCAAGCTGGCCAAGCTGGCTGCGCCGCTGGTCCGGCCGGGCGGGCTGTGGTTCGTCGCCTGCTGCGCGCATCTGCTGCCGGGCGAACTCTTCGCCAAAGAGGTTGCCATCGGCCTGTCCCAGGCCGGTCGGTCGGGGCGCATCCTGTATTCGGGCGGCGCGGGGCCCGACCACCCGGTGCATCCGCATCTGCCGGAAAGCGCCTATCTGAAATGGCAGATCCTGCAGCTGGATTAGGCTGCCGCAATTTCGCCACGGATCGACGGCAGCATTTGCACTCGGCAGGTGTCCGATAAAAGACCGGCATGTCCCGTGGCGGGCATGTCGCCCCAGCAAGATCGGCTGACACGGGACGCCTGACCCGAGGACGGTCATGTCTTCCCGCATATTTTCCCGACGCATCGTCGCGCTGCTGGCGCTGGCGGCGCTTCTGCCTGGCTGCGGGCAATGGCATTGCAATGCCTTGCCCGACCGTGAGCAATGCTATGCCGCCTATGACCAGTATGAAACCTGCCAGTTTGAATCGCGTCCGCTGATCCGCCAGGTCGGCGAAACCTGGCGCACGGATTGCCGCACCGAGCGTATGAGCTGCGGCAAGCGCGACAAACGCTGCATTGAGCGCACGCGCGAGGTCTGCCGTTCCTATCCGGAACCGATCTACGATTACCGCGACTACAACAACGGCGTGTCACAGTGCATGCGTGGCAAGGGTCTGGCCGCCTACGACATGTATTTCAGCCGGTAGATGTTTTGTACACACCTCGTTATGCCCGCGCAGGCGGGCATCCAGCTTTCGCTTCAAACTTGTATCGGGCAATGTGGGTGGGGAATATTGGGGCAGGTGAGATACATCCATGGGGAAGTACTTCGGTCGGGTGGTGGGGAATGTTGTCCTGGTCGCAACCTCGATAGCTGTTGCGCTACTGTTGATCGAGGCCCTCCTGGCAATCTGGAAGCCGATAGAGATCCGCGTGGCGGGGGAGAGAATCAAACTCCCGGTATTCCGGCAGTACGTGATCCATAACGACGGTATTCGTGGACTTGAGCGTGAGATCCGGCACAGCAAAAACAATATAGGCTTCCGTGGTCCCGACTGGTCGTCTTCTTCCTCCGGCGAAAGGTGGTTTTTCGTCGGCGGCAGCACGACTGAAGGTTTTTATATTTCTAATGGCGCGACCTGGCCCGAACTAGTTGGAGACGCACTGGCGGGCTTCAGTCCGGGCCTCTGGGTCAACAATGCAGGCCTGGATGGGCATACGACCTTCGGTCATGCAGTCCTGCTTGACCAGCATATCAGCAAACTCGAACCAACAGCCGTTTTCTTCCTGATCGGTGTGAACGATATCGGAGCTGAGGCACCTGTATTCTTCGATGAATACCTCCGGCCCGAACTCGCGGGAAATATGCTCGAGAGATTTGGAATCTGGCTGAACAATCACAGCCATATTGCTCAACTGGCACTCGTCGTCCGGCGGAGTATCAGGGCCAAGCAGTTCGGATTGAGCCACAACGCTATCGACTTGGAGAAGGTAAACCTGTTGCCCGAGCCCATCGCCGAGGACAAGGCGCGCGAGGTGATGGAAGGCCATCTAGCATATGTCGCGGCCTACCGGGACCGGGTTCGTCTCCTGGTGGAGGCAGTGCAGCGCCTTGGCGCGCGACCCGTACTTATTACGCAGCCAGCGCTCTACGGCCAGCCATCAGCGGATGCAAGCAGGGACTGGAGCCTATTACCTATGCCTGATCGCTTCGGTGTTGTGGACGGAATAACCAAGTGGCGCGTTCAGGAACTCTATAATGACGTCCTCCGAACATTGGCTGCATCCGAAGGCCTATTGCTCATTGACCTTGCGGTAAGCCTGCCGAAGGATGATGCCTACTTCTACGATCAGGTCCACTTCAATCTGCAGGGCGAGAAGAAGGTCGCCGAAATAATTGCCGAGGCGATACGGCGTGCATGGTTCCACAATGGCACTCCCGCAAGCTCCGTCGGATTGCCGCTTTGATTCCCGCTCAGCGCCGGTTCAGCCGCGCGAACCACGGATCGAGCCGCGCGATGGCATCATCGATGATCGCGGCATCCATGCAGAAGGAGAAACGGATGTAGCGGTGGCCGTCGGCGGTGTTGAAATCCACGCCGGGCGCCGCCACCACGCCGGTCTCGTCCAGCATGCGCTTGCAGAATGCGACAGAGTCATCCGTGAAATCGCCGACATCGAGATAAAGGTAGAACGCCCCATCGGGCGGCGCGAAACGCGTGATGCCCCAGCGCTTCACGGCCTCGAGCAGCTTGTCGCGGTTGACGCGATAGGCCTCGACGCGCGGCACCAGTTCCGCGTCGGCCTCCAGCGCCGCGATACCGGCCAGCTGCGACAGCGTCGGCGCGGAAATCTGCAAGGACCCATGCAGGCCCTCAATGCGCTGCACCAGCCGCTCGGGCAGCACCAGCCAGCCGAGCCGCCAGCCGGTCATGCCCCAGTATTTCGAGAAGCCGTTGATCACGATGGCATCATTGCCGGCCGACAGCACCGTCTCGGCCGGGCGGTCGTAGGTGACGCCGTGGTAGAGTTCGTCGACGATCAGCCATAGCCCGCGTCGCTGGCACAAGTCGTAGATCGCGCGCAGTTCGGCGGCCGACAGCATCGTGCCGGTCGGATTGGCCGGGCTGGCGATCACCACGCCTTTCACTTCAGGCGGTAGCGCCGCGATCATCTCGGGCGTGACGCGATAGCCGGTCGAGGCATCGGTGGTGAGACGATACGGCACCAGGTCGATGGCCTTCAGCGTGCCGCGATAGGCCGGATAGCTCGGCTCGACTACCGCCACCGTATCGCCGGCGGAGAAGGCCGCGAGGAAGGCGAGCATGAGACCCGCCGAGGTGCCGACGGTGACGGCGACGCGCTGCGACGGGATATCGAGGCCATGGCGGCGTTTGTAGAGCCGCGCGATGCCCTCGCGCAAAGCCGGAATACCGAGCGCTTCGGTATAGCCGAGCGGCTTGCCGCTGTTCAGGGCCTCCTGCGCCGCCTTGATCGCAGCCTGCGGCGGCGGCAGGGTCGGTTCGCCGGCCAGCAGGCTGACGACCTTGCCGCCGGCTTTCACCCTGGCATTCACCGCCTTGAAGACTTCCCACATCTGGTAGATCTCGACATCGCTGCGCAGCGAGGCGGCGGGGGCGGTGAACACTTTGTCGATATGGTCAAGCATGGCGGCAGTTTAACTCATTCAGTCGGGTGTGAAGCAGACCGCCTCGATGCGGTAGCCGTCGGGGTCGAACACGAAGGCGGCATAATAGGTCGGCGTGTAGTGTGGGCGCAGGCCGGGTGGGCCATTGTCGGTGCCGCCATTCTGGATGGCCAGCGCGTGAAAGGCATCGACGGCATCGCGGCTATCGGCGCGAAAGCAGATATGCAGGCCGGATTTCGGATCGGCCGGCACCGGGCTGCTCGTCCGGTCGATCCAGAATTGCGGCCGTGCCGCGCCCCAGGCGATGCCATGTTCGCCGTCGTAAAGCCGTTTGTAACCCAGCGGCGTGAGCGCCGCGTCGTAGAAGGCGGCCGAGCGTTTGGTGTCGCGCACCCCGATGGAAAGATGGTCGAACATCGTAACTAACCTCTTTAATGGTTAGTCCGGTTATAGCGCGAAAATACGCCATTGGCGAGCGCCACGCCGAGACTGACGGCGCAGATGCCGATCCAGGTGACGGTTTCCGGCCATTCGCCCAGCAGCGGGATCGCCAGCAAAGCTGTCAGTGCCGGGGTCAGCGCCGCGAAGGCTGCCGCCGGTGCGGGGCCGAGCCGGCGCACGGCAAAGCCATAGGCCGCCATGCTGAGCAGGCCGGACGCGACCGACTGCACCAGCTGCACGCCGATCTCGAATGCCGGCGCCTGCAGCAGATGGCTGTCGAACCACAGCAGGTAGAGAGGCAGGTAAAGAATGAAGGCCGAGACATAGACCATGGCGGCGGCCTGCCAGATGCCGATGCCGGTTTTCTTCAGCGCAATCGTGTAGCTGGCCCAGAGCGCGCCGCAGCAGATGAACATGAGGTCGCCGCGCCAGGTGTCTCCGGTACCGGCAAACACCTGCCAGCCGCCAACGGCCAGTGCGCCAAGCAGCATCAGCAGCGTGCCGAGGCGACGCTGCCGGTTGAAACGTTCCCCCAGCAGCAGCACGGCGAACAGCGCGGCAAACAGCGGCATGCTGCCTGGCATCAATGCGCCGGCATGGGCAGCAGGCGCGAAAAACATGCCGATGCTGCTGATCAGCATGAAGGGCAGGCCCGCGCCGGCCATCAGCACAAGAAACCACAGCGGGTTGACGCCAGGGCGCAGCAGCATGGCTGGCCGGCCCTGCATCAGCATGGGCAGCAGCACCGGCAGCAGCAGAATGGCGGGCAGCAGCATGCGCAGGAAGATCACGTCCCAGATCGTCAGCGCACCGGTAACACCGAAACGGGTCGCCACCAGCCCGGCGGCCCAGAGCAGTACGGTGGCGAGCGCTGCGCCGGCGCCGAGCCAGCGGCCTGACTCAACGGCAGGCAAGACGGGGGGCAGGGCGGTGCGGGTATCGGCGGACATGAAAAGAACTCCGGGAACAGGTCGGCAGTTGCAGGATCGCCGGGAAAGCCGAAGCATGTCCTTGCTATTTCTGCCTGATTTGGGATTATTCCAGCAATTTATGTCAATAATTGGCAGCAACTGGGGCAGAAAGTGCCAAAACAGAACCTCGACGATTTCGACCGCAAAATCCTCGCCGCGCTGCAGGCGGATGCCCGGCTGAGCAATGTCGATCTGGCCGAGCAGGTGGGCCTGTCGCCCTCGCCCTGCCTGCGCCGCGTCAAACGGCTGGAAGACGAGGGCTATATCCGCAGCTATCGCGCGGTGCTCGACCGGCGCAAGCTCGGGCTTGGCCTGACCGTCTATGTCGATATCAAAGTGGAGAAGCATTCGGCCGAGAATGCTGCCAGCCACCAGCGCATGCTGGAGGCGATTCCCGAAGTGGTCTCGGCACATATGGTCTCGGGCGAGGCGGATTTCTTCGCCGAAGTGGTCGTCCCCGATCTTGCGGCCTACGAGGAATTGCTGACCCAGCGATTGTTGTCGCTGCCGATGGTAAAGGACATCCGCTCCAACTTCGTGATCCGCCCGATCAAGACCGACGGCGCCCTGCCGCTGGAGCATCTGGACGCGGGCTAAGCTGCGGTGGGTAAACCGCCGTCCCCTCGACTCTTTTTTGGCCCCACCGTATAGTCCGGCGTCTGCCGTAAAGCCGCCATATTGCCTGCCTATCAGACTGCCTGCCGGGAACCGGTGTCGGCGGTTGCGGGCCGGTACGGGGTAACCGGCGCTGCGTCGCAATCTCTGCCCCGGGGCCAAAGTGTCCAAGTCTCTCGCCATGCGCTATTCGGGACTCTTCGTCCTGCTCATTGTCGGCGTCCTCAATCTGGCCGCCTGGGCCTATATGAATCGCCCGATCGAGCCGCGCCCCTGGGGCGAGGTGATCGCCGGCATCGACTACACGCCGTTCCGCGGCGACCAGGATCCGCGCAACAACCGATTCCCCTCCGAGGCCGAGATCGAGCAGGACATGCAGATTCTCGCCGGCCAGGTGCGGCAGATCCGCACCTACTCGACCATCGACGGTCAGGGCGAGATCGCCAAGATCGCCGGGCGCTACGGCCTCGAGGTGATGCAGGGCAGCTGGATCGACGGCCGGCTGGAGCGTAACGAGGAAGAAATCAAAAACCTGATCGAGATCGCCGCGACGCACGACAACGTTCGCCGCGTGCTGGTCGGCAACGAAACCCTGCTGCGCGCCGACATGCCGATCCAGGATCTGGTCGACTATATCCGCCGCGTGCGTACCGGGCTGGCCAATCGCGGCAAGCATGTCGAAGTCTCGACGCCGGAAACCTGGGATATCTGGCTGCGCTATCCGCAGCTCGGCCGCGAGGTCGATTTCATCGCTATCCATCTGCTGCCCTACTGGGAAGGCCAGTCGCCCGACACTGCGGTGGAATATTCGCTCAGCCGCTATCAGCAGGTGAAGGACGCCTTTCCGACCAAGAAGGTGGTGATCACCGAAATCGGCTGGCCGTCGGAAGGCCGTACGCGGCGCGACGCGGTGCCGAGCCCGACCAGTCAGGCCGCCTTCCTGCGCGCCTTCCTCAACATCGCCAACCAGCGCGGCCTCGACTATTACATCCAGGAAGCCTTCGACCAGCCGTGGAAGCGCAATATCGAAGGTTCGGTCGGCGCCTACTGGGGCGTCTACAATGCCGACCGCACGCCGAAATTCCCCATGGTGGGTCCGGTCAGCGACCGGCCGCACTGGCCGCAGCTGGCTGCCGCCTCGATCCTGCTGGCATTGCCGCTGATGGCCTGGTTCCTGGCGCGCTGGTCCGACCTGCGCTTCTCGGGCCGCACCTTCTTCATCGCGCTGATCCAGATCGTCACCAGTGCGCTGGTGATGGTGGTCGATTCAGGATTGCGAACGTATATGAGTCCCGGCATCGCACTGATGTGGGCGATGCTGCTGCCGCTCCTGCTGCTGCTGTTCATGGTGGTGCTGGTCGAAGGACTGGAGCTTTCGGAAGTGATCTGGGCGAGCCGGCGACAGCGCCACTTCCTGCCGTTCCGCACTGATGTCGAGCGCAACTGGCCCAAGGTGTCGATCCATATCCCCGCCTATAACGAGCCGCCGGAAATGGTGAAGCGCACGCTGGATGCGCTCAACCGCCTCGATTATCCGAATTTCGAGGTGCTGCTGATCGATAACAACACCAAGGACGAGAAAGTCTGGCGGCCGGTCGAGGAATATTGCCGTACCCATCTCGACCCTGAGAAATTCCGTTTCTTCCATGTGTCGCCGCTGAAGGGCTTCAAGGCCGGCGCGCTGAATTTCGCGCTGCGCAACACGGCCAAGGATGCCGAGATCGTCGGCGTGATCGATGCCGACTATCTGGTCGAACCCGACTGGCTGAAGTCGCTGGTGCCGTATTTCGACCGTGCCGATATCGGTTTCGTGCAGGCGCCGCAGGATCACTACGACTGGAAGAACGATACCTTCAAGGAATTCATCAACTGGGAATATGCCGGCTTCTTCAATATCGGCATGGTCCAGCGTAACGAGCGCGACGCCATCATCCAGCACGGCACCATGACCTTGGTGCGCAAGGCCGCCATCGATCATGTCGGCATCTGGGCCGAATGGTGCATCTGCGAGGATGCCGAGATGGGATTGCGGCTGCTCGCTGGCGGCTGGCATTCGATCTATACCGACAAGCGGTATGGCTACGGCCTGACGCCCGACAGCTTCTCGGGCTACAAGAGCCAGCGCTTCCGCTGGGCCTACGGCGCCGTGCAGATCATCAAGCGGCACTGGCGCGACATGCTGCCGGGCGACGACCGCAAGCTCGACCCGATGCAGCGGTATCACTTCGTCACCGGCTGGCTGCCGTGGTTCGCCGATGCGCTCGGGCTGATCTTCGCCATCGCCTCGCTGGCCTGGACCGTCGGCGTGCTGATCCTGCCGAAGTATTTCGAACTGCCGCTGGCGCTGTTCCTGCTGCCGGTGGTGGCGGTGTTCGGCGCGAAGCTGGCGCAGTTCCTCTGGCTCTACAAGATTCGCGTACCTTGTAGCTTACGCCAGCGTCTGGGTGCGGGTCTGGCTGGTCTGGCGCTGACCTATACGATTGCCAAGGCGATGCTGTTCGGCCTGTTCACCTCCAAGCTGCCCTTCATCCGCACGCCCAAGCATGAAGACCAGGCCGCCGTCGTGCAGGCCTTCATCATGGCGCAGGAGGAGACCCTGATCGCGGCGCTGCTGCTGCTCGCCGGCATCGGCATGTGGAATTTCCAGGGCGGCGAAGATCCCGAGGCGCGGCTCTGGGCTGTCGTGATGTGGGCGCAGTCGGTGCCCTACTGGGCCTCGCTGGTTCTCGCCTTCATCAGCACGGCGCCCAAGGCGCCGAGCAAGACAGCCGCCATTCCGGTTGCCAATCCGACGCCGAACGACGCTGCCTCGCAGGGCAGCCCGGCACAGTAACTCCAGACAGGGTCCGTATCATGACTGCGCCGATATCCCGGCCGGCCACGCGCTTTGCGTGGCTGCTGCTGCTGGTTCTGCTGGCCGCTCTGGCCAATATCCTTGCCTGGTGGTGGCCCAATCGTCCGGTGCAAGTCGGCAATGCGCCGTTTGCGGCGCAGGAGCATGTTGTCGAGAGCATGTCGTTCGCGCCGTTCCGGCGCGGCCAGAGCCCGCTGACCAAGACCTATCCGACGGCCGCGCAGGTGATCGAAGATCTGCACAGCCTGAAAGGGATCACCCGCGGCATCCGAACCTATACGTCGCGCGAAGGCCTCGAAGTCGTGCCGCCCGAAGCGCACAAGCTCGGCATCAATGTGATGCAGGGCGTCTGGCTCGGGCCGGAACGCGATATCAACGAGAAGGAAGTCGCTGCCGCCATCGAACTGGCCAATAAGTATCCCGATGCGATCAAGTCGCTGGTGGTCGGCAATGAAGTGCTGCTGCGCAAGGATCTGCCGGTCGATGAACTGATCGGCTATATCCGCAAGGTGAAGGCCGCCGTGAAGCAGCCGGTCACCTATGCGGATGTGTGGGAATTCTGGCTGCGCTTTCCGCAGCTGCTGAACGAAGTCGATTTCGTCACCGTGCATTTCCTGCCCTACTGGGAAGACCTGCCGATAGCCGCCTCGCATTCGATGCCGCATATCATGGAGGTCTATCGCGAGGTGAAGGAAAAGCTGCCGGGCAAGCCGATCACCATCGGCGAGGTCGGCTGGCCGTCGGAAGGCCGTTCGCGCCGCGATGCCGTACCCTCGCGCACCGAAGCCGCCGGCTTCATCGCCGACTTCATGCAGGTCGCGAAAAAGGAAGGCCTGTCCTACAACCTGGTCGAGGCTTTCGACCAGCCATGGAAGGTAAAGCTGGAAGGCACGGTCGGCGGCGCCTGGGGCATCCTCGACGAACTGCGTCAGCCGAAATTCGAAGTCGGTGGCAGGGTGTCGAACCTGCCGGAATGGCCGCTCTTTGCCGGGCTGGGCGTGCTGATCGCGCTGATCGTGCTGGTGATGCATGCGCAGGCGGTGGCGCGACTGGCGCCGGCGCCGATGGCCGCTGCGGTGGTCTTCGCGCAGATCCTGTCGGGCCTGATGGCTGCAACGATCGAGCGCGGGCTGGAATACAATTTCTCGCTGGTGCATCAGATCGAGGCCGGCCTCGCCGTGGTGATACTCGGCATCTTCGCGCTGCTGCTGCTCCGCCGCCTGCTGGCGCTGCTGGGCGGCAAGCCTGAGCCGGTGCAGGCGCCGCGCGCGCTGGGCAGCGCGTTCGGCCTGCTGCGTCCTGTGGCTGGCGCATTGTCGCTGCGCCAGCCGAGGCTGGGCGAGGCGATCTACGGTCTGCTCGGTCTCTGGGTGGTGTATCACGCCCTGATGCTGGTGGCGGCAGGCCGCTACCGCGATTTCCCGATCGATTATTTCCTGCTGCCGGTCGCGGGCCTGCTGCTGCTACGGCTGTTCGCCGGGCTGTTCGGCCGCAACGACAACGCGGGCCTGGCCCGTATCGCGCTGGGCAACAGCTTCGCGGAGCCGCAGGCGGGAACGGCGATGCAGGGCCGGTTCGGCTGGGAGGCCGTGCTGGCTTTCCTGCTGCTCTGCCTGCCAGTGCTGGTGCTGCGCATCGAGACGCTGGACAACCGCGAGGCGCTCTACTGGTGCGCCATCACGGTCGTCTATGCCCTGCCGCTACTGGGCAATCTGACGTTGGCCATACAGCGCACGCCAAAAGCGGCCGCCGCCTGAAGCCTCAGGCGGCGCGTTTGGCCGCCATGGCCCGCATCTTCTGGACCACGGCCAGTGCCAGTGTGAGCGCGATGCCCACCGACTTCATCATGTCGATATGCTCGTTGCCCAAAGTGGTCGAGATCGCATCGAGCAGCGACGGGAACAGCAGCAGCGTGCCGGCGATCGCCAGGCCGATCCGCACTGCCACGCCGGTGCGGCCGAACAGCCAGCCCTGAGTGGCGCCGGCATAGGCCCAGATGCCGATTGCAGTCGTGGCGGTCACCCACAGGATATTCGTCCAGTCGCCGCCCTTCGGCATGTTCAACAGCAGGCCGACACCGTTCGGATCGAGCACGAAGACGAAGGGCACCAGGAAGGCCGGCATGGTGTATTTCCACGACTGCAGCGTGGTGCGATAGGGATCGGCACCGGTGATCGCGGCAGCGGCGAAGGGCGACAGCGCGGTCGGCGGCGACACTTCCGACAGCACCGCATAGTAGAAGATGAACATATGCGCGGCGTAGTCCGGCACGCCGAGCTTGATCAGCGCCGGCGCCGCGATCACGGCGCAGATGATGTACGAGGCGGTCACCGGCACGGCGAGGCCGACGATCCACACGATCAGTGCCGTGTAAACTGCGGTCAGCACCAGGCTGCCGCCGGCATAGGCGATGGCGATGGCGCTGAATTTCAGACCGAGGCCGGTCAGCGTGACCACGCCGACGATAATGCCGGCCGAGGCGCAGGTCGCTGCTGTTCCGAGCACACCAATCGAGCCGGCAGCCAGCGCATCGATCAGCTTCTTCGGCGTCAGTGCGGTTTCGCGACGGAAATAGCTGACGGCAATCGCGGCAATGGTGGCCCAGAAGACCGACAGTACCGGCGAGAAGCCCATCAGCATCAGGATGACGATCGAGACCAGCGAACTGAAATGATAGCCGTAGCGCTTGGTCAGGTCCCACAGGCTGTCGCGCTTGCCCATGTCGATGTTGGAAATGTTGTATTTCCCGGCGTCGAACTCGACCATTGCCAACAGGCAGAAGTAGTAGAGCACGGTGGGAATCGCCGCCATGCGGATGACGTCGAGATACGAGATCTTGAGGAATTCGGCGATCAGGAAGGCGGCGGCGCCCAGCACCGGCGGCGAGATGATCGCGCCAAGACCGCCGGCCGCGAGAAGCCCGCCGGCGGCCGAAGCCACGTAGCCCGATTTCTTGAGCATGGGCCAGGCGACCGAGCCGATGGTGACGGTGGTGGCGACGCCCGACCCAGAGGGGCCGCCCATCAGGAAGGAGGACAGCACGATGGCACGGCCCGAGCTGGTGCTCTTGCCGCCCATGGCGGAGAAGGAGAAGTCGATAAAGAATTTGCCAGCACCAGAAAATTGAAGAATGGCGCCGAAGATGGTGAACAGGATGATCAGGCTGGACGAGACATCGACAGCCGAGCCGAAGATGCCTTCCAGCGTCATGTAGAGATGGCCGACCAGGCGTTCGGCATCGTAGCCGCGATGCGTCCAGGGCGCCGGCAGATAGGGCCCGAACAGGGCATAGGCGATGAAGAGAATACCCACGACCGGCATGATTGGGCCGGTGGTGCGCCGCGTCGCTTCCAGAATCAGGATGATGAAGACGGCACCGACCGCCACGTCGGTCTGGTTCGGCAGGCTGGCGCGGTCGGTCAGGTCGTCGCCGCCCATGATCAGATAGGCCATGGTGGCGATGCCGATCAGGGCGGTGAGCACGTCCCACCAGCGGATACGGTCGCGGAACCGCAGCGCCACGGGGTAGAGCAGGAAGATCAGCAGCATCACGAAGCCGACATGGATCGGGCGCAGCTGCTGCGTCGGCACGATGTCGTAGGCGGCATAAAGATGGAACAGCGTCATGATCACGGCCAGCGCGGTGATCAGATGGCCGGCCCAGCCCGACAGGCGGTTGGCCGCGCCTTCTTCCTGTTCGATATATTCCTCGACCTTGCGCTGGGTTTCCTCGTCGAGCGCACCCGGCTCGATCATGGCTTCGGTGGCGCTTTTCGTCGTGTCCTGCGTCATGCCGCTACTCCCTCACGTCGCCTGTCACGCGACGCCCCTATTCCGCATCCCCGTCATGGAGCGTTCTTTTAACAGTGAGCCCCGCTTCGGCCAATGCCGAAGCGGGGCTCGTAGTCCGGTAAAATCCCTAATAAACCGGCGGCGGATTACTTGGCGTCGAGCTTGATGCCTTTTTCCGCCATATACTTGATCGCACCCGGATGGAACGGCACCGGCGTGTTGGCGCGCAGCTGGTTTTCCAGCTTCACGTTCTTTGCCTCGGCATGCACCTGGGCCCATTCATCGCGCTTCTCGAAGATGGTCTTGGTGATGTTATAGGCAGTGGCTTCATCCATCGTGTCGGCCACGAATAGGATGTTCCACACGCTGGAAACCGCATTCGGCGCCGCCTGACCCGGATACAGATTGGCCGGGATGGTGTTCTTGGCGTAGAGCGGGCCGTATTTCGCGTTCATCTTCTCGACGACGTCGGAATGGTCAACCAGCTTCAGCTTCACGCCCGGCGTGGCACCGAGATCGGTGACGGCCGAGGTGGGCAGACCGCCGACCCAGAAATAGGCGTCGATCTTGTTGTCCTTCACCGCATTGGTCGACTCGGCAGCACCGAGGCGCTCGCGCTTGATGTCCTTGTCCTTGTCGATGCCGGCAGCTTCCAGCACGCGGAAGGCCATGACTTCGGTGGCCGAACCCGGCGAACCGGTCGACACGCGCTTGCCCTTCAGATCGGCCATGGTCTTGACACCGCTGGCCTCGGTGGTCACCACATGCATGATGTTCGGATACAGCACGGCAATGGTGCGATGGTTGACCGGCGCGCCCTTGAACTTGTCTTCGCCGCGGGAGGCATCCAGCGAGGCATCGGCCATGCTGAAGCCGATGTCGGCGCGCTTGGCACCCACCAGCTTCAGATTGTCGACCGAGCCGCCGGTCACTTCGGCAGTCGCCTGCCAGCCCGGCACATGCTTGGTCAGCAGGTTGGCGAGGCCGCCGCCCAGCGGGTAATACACGCCGCCGGTGCCGCCGGTGACGATCGACAGGTTCTTGGACTGTGCCAGTGCACCGCTGGTGGCACCAACTGCTGCGAATACCAGGCCGGCCACAGCCGCGCCGATGATCAGGCGTTTCATTCTTGTTTCCTCCTCGCTGTCCGTCCGCAGATGCTGCGGCGGCCCACTCCTTGTGCGGAGGAGAGACGATAAGGAGTCTGGACGCCAAATATCAACCCTCTTTTCCCCTGCCGCACCGCACAACACTGTGTAAGGCTGTACAACCATTGTATTTCCACTGCCTTGGGTCTAAGCCCGGGTCGTGTTTGCCCACGAAAAAAGCAAAATCAGCGTCATGTCCTCCTCCGCCTCATCGTCGAATCTGGCCCAGCGCTGGGCACTCGCTGCCCTGATTCTGGGCGCACTGGCGATTGCCTTTTCGCCAATCTTCGTGCGCCTGTCGGAAGTCGGCCCCACGGCGACCGGCTTTTACCGCACTATCCTCGCCGTGCCGCCGCTGTGGCTGGTCTGGCATCTGCGACCCGCGCGAGAGGCCGCCGTTCCGGCTGCGTCGCGCATTCCGCCGCTCGGCGTGCTGCTGCTGCCCGGCCTGCTGTTTGCCGGCGATCTGTTCTTCTGGCATCTGGCGATCCAGTACACCTCGGTGGCGAATTCCACGCTGCTGTCGAATTTCGCGCCGGTGATCGTGACGCTGGGTGCCTGGCTGCTATTGCGGGAGAAAATCTCGCCGGCTTTCCTGGTCGCGCTGCTGGTCTCGATCTGCGGTGCCATGATGCTGGTGGGGTCCAGTTTCCAGCTCGGCGGCGACTATGTCTTCGGCGATCTGCTGGCCCTGACCACCGCCTGCTTCTACGGCGCCTATATGATTGCGGTGGCGAAACTGCGCGGCCGGCACGGCAGCCAGGAGATCATGCTGTGGTCCAGCATCGTCAGCGGTATCGTGCTGCTGCCGGCAACCTGGCTGATGGGTGAATCGCTGCTGCCGGCCACTTTGGGCGGCTGGGCGGTGCTGTTCGGTCTGGCCTGGATCAGCCATGCGCTGGGGCAGAGTCTGATCGCCTATGCGCTTGGCCACCTGCCGGCGTCGTTCTCGTCCCTGGTCGTGCTGGTGCAGCCGGTGGCAGCAGCCTTTTTCGGCTGGCTCTGGCTCGGCGAAGGCCTGGCGCCGCTGCAGATCGCCGGCGGTGTGGTCGTGCTGATCGGTATCCTGCTGGCGCGCAGGGCTCAGTTAAAATAGGGCGCAGTTGAAGCCGGCTTAAGCCGCGCGCTGCTTCGCGAAGTCGACGAACCAGACCAGGCTGCCCGGATTGGCCATGGTGCCGGGATTCGAGACTTTCTCGGCCGGCTGACCGAGCAGGATCTTCTTCACCGGGACTTCCAGTTTCTTGCCCGACAATGTGCGCGGCACTTCTGCGACCTGGAAGATATCGTTCGGCACAAAGCGCGCCGACACCGCCTTGCGGATCGCCTGGTTGATACGGTCCTTCAGCGTTGCATCCAGCGTGACGCCCGGGCGCAACACGACGAAGAGCGGCATGTAGCTGTCGCGGCCAAGGTATTCGAGATCGACCACCAGGCTGTCCAGCACTTCGGGCAGTTCTTCCACCGCGCGATAGATTTCGCTGGTGCCGAGCCGCAAGCCGTAGCGATTGATGGTGGCATCCGAACGGCCATAGATGATGGCCCCGCCGCGCGGCGTGATGCGCAGCCAGTCGCCATGGCGCCAGATGCCGGGATAAACGTCGAAATAGCTGTCGTGATAGCGCTTGCCATCCGGGTCATTCCACAGATACAGCGGCATCGACGGTAGCGGCGACACGCAGACCAGTTCGCCGACCTCGTCGGTCAGCGATTTGCCATGATCGTCGAAGGACTGGATATCGGCGCCGAGGCAGCGCACCTGCATCTCGCCGGCATAGACCGGCAACATCACGCAGCCACCCACGAAGCCGCCCGCGAAATCCGTACCGCCGGAGATCGGCGTGAGCCAGATATCCTTGCCGAGCTGGCCGTAAATCCAGGCATAGCTGTCTTCCGAGAGCGGCGAGCCGGTCGAGCCAACGGTGTGAAGGCGGGACAGATCGGCCACCTTGCGCGGCTCGACGCCCGCCTTCTGGCAGTTGGCATAAAAGGCTGCGCCAGCGCCGAAGAAGGTGGCCTTGGTCTCGCCAGCGAACTGCCACAGCCGGTTCCAGTCGGGCCAGTTCGGGCTGCCGTCATAGATGGCGATGGTGGAGCCGACCAGCAGTCCGGCCACCTGCGCGTTCCACATGATCCAGCCGGTGCTGGAATACCAGTGGAAGATGTCGTCCGGCCCGAGATCGTTATGCAGCGCGGTCAACACCATGATGACGATCACCACGCCGCCATGGCCATGCACGATCGGCTTGGGCAGGCCGGTGGTGCCCGAGGAGTAGACCACCCAGAGCGGGTGATCGAACGGCACCGGCTCGACTGGCAGCGCGGCCGGTTGGGCGATCACCTCGGCCCAGCGCGCAGTCGGCACCGCGGGTAATGCCTGCTGCGTCTCGCCCGGCATCAGGATCACGTTTTTCACCGTCGGCAGTTCTGCGATCAGCTGCGCCAGCACATCGCCCTTGTCGAGAGGCTTGCCGTTGTAATGACTGGACGGCACGGCAAACAGCGCCACCGGCTCGATCTGGCGGAAACGGTCGAGAACCGCATTCAGCCCCATATCGGGTGAGCAGACCGACCAGATCGCACCGATACTGGCAACCGCCAAAAAGGCCACGATGGTTTCCGGCGTGTTCGGCGCATAGGCCACCACACGGTCGCCGCGTTTCACGCCCAGCGCACGCAGATGCGCCGCCACCGCGCCGACCTGTTCCTGCAGCGTGGCCCAGGACATTTCCTGCAGCGGCCGGGTTTCGGAAGAATAGAGGATGGCAGGCTTGGCCGCAGTTTTGTGGCGGAAAACCTGATCGACGAAGTTCAGCTCGGCGCCGGTGAACCATCGCGCGCCGGGCATCTCGCGTCTCGCCAGCACCTTTTCATAGGGCTTGTAGGCCTTGATGTCGAAATAATCCCAGGCCGCGGCCCAGAAGCCCTCAAGGTCGCTGACCGACCAGCGCCACAGGCTGTCGTAATCCGGGAAGTCGCGGCCGCGTTCCTGTCGCAGCCAGGTCATGAAGCGATACAGCTGGCTGCGCTGAATACGCGCGGCTGTTGGGTTCCACAGCAGGGCGGGGGCTGCCGTCTCAGTCATGGTCTCTCCCGGAAATCTCTAGGCTTTTGCGATCAGCTTAGCGATCTCTGGCGAGAATGCACCATCCAGCAGGATGAAGGCCATGCGGGCCGGGTTGGTCTCGGACGGATTTTCCCAGGCGTGATCCGTGCCGCGCTGGACGACAACGTCTCCGGCTTTCAGATGCGTGCGAGACCCATCGTCCAGCACCAGTACGATCTCGCCATGCACGACGATGCCATAATCCACCGACTCCGTGCGGTGCATCAGCGGATGCGGCGAGCCTGGCTTCCAGGTCGAGGCGTGGCTGGACCCGACCATGGCAAAGGCGGCCTGTGCCATTTCCTTCGTCACCGGCGGCGCACCGGCGGCGGCCGTCTGTTTGGGGCCGAAATCGACGAAACGGATGATGCTGCCTTTCTCGGGCGGTTCGATCTGCAGCTGGCGATCTGTCGGGTCCCTGCCATTGTCGACGCTGGCCGGGCTGCCGGCGGTGTTCCAGACTTCGTAGAAGGCGACGCCGAGCTCGGGCTTCTCGATGGTCGGCTTCATCACCGTGTCGATGGCGACGACGGATTTGCCATTGGCATCATGGCCGGTGACGATGCGGCGGGGTGATTTCATCTTTCGCTCCAGTGAACCATGGGCAATCCGGCGACCGGACTGCGGAACCAGGGAATGTTCGTGCCGAATAGTGTGCCGATATAGGCATTGCGCAAATCCGGTCCGCCGAAGGTGACGCTGGCGATCCAGGGCGTGACGCTGCTGCGGGTTTCCATCATCTGCTCCGGCGTTGGCTTGCCGGCCTGATAGCCGGCCTCCAGCGCCGCAATCTTCTCGGGCTTGCCGTCGTCATAAAGCGTCAGCATCTCGCCGTCGGGCGTCAGCGCGATCAGCTTTTCCGCCATTACCAGCGTGACCCAGAGATTGCCGTAAGAATCGAAGGCGCAGCCATCGGGGAATCCGGCCGGGCCGAAGTCGCTTGGTCCGAAAATCTCGCGGCCGCTCAGGCTGCCATCGGCGCCGACGCGGAAACGCGTGATGCGCCGCCCGCAGGTTTCCACGGCGTAGAGATATTCCTCATTCGCGTCGAGCCGCACTTCGTTGGTGAAATGCAGTCCGTCGGCCACGATACGCAGGCCGCGCTCGTCGGCCAGCGCGATGAAGCCGTCGTCCAGGCCGGGGCGGATTGCTTCCATCCAGTTTTTGATGCGCGTTGAGACGGTGAGCCAGATGCGGTCTTTCGAGTCGCGCAGTACGAAGTTGACCTTGCCGATCGGCTTGCCGTCGATGCTGTCGTACAGCACGCGGCTGGCGCCTTCGCGGGTCATCACTTCCAGCCGGTCGGTGCCGAAATTCGAAATCAGGATGTCGCCGTTGCGGGCGAAAGCCAGGCCGTTGGGCAGGGTGCCTTCGGTGAAGCGCCTGGCGAGGTCTGACGTCCCAGCGAAATGGCTGTCGGCCTGCTGCGCGATCAGCTGCTGGCTGCCGTCCGGGCGGATGCGCATGACACCGCCGCGTGCATCGGCCGACCAAAGGGTGCCGTCACGTTCGGCCAGGATACATTCCGGTCGCTGCAAATCCTTGCCGACGAACTGAAGGTCGTCACGGCTGATGCGAAAGCCTTTCAGCGGGTTGTCTGCAGCCATGTCACACCAATGCGAGCGTCAGTTGCGGGAAGAGTACCAGCAGGATCAGGGTCAGCAGCATGATCGCGACAAAAGGCAGCGTGCCGACGAAAATGGTACGCAGCGTGATGGCAGAATCGTTCAATGTGCTTTTGATGACGAAGACGCTCAATCCAAAGGGCGGGGTGAGCAGCCCGATCTCGACGGCGACGATGGTGACAATGCCGAACCAGATCAGGTTCATATCGAAGCCGCTGGCGATCGGCAGCATCAGCGGCAGCACGATCAGCAAAATCGAGCTGGAGTCGATGAAGCAGCCGAGAATGACGATCAGCAGGATGTAGATGGCAAGGAAGGCGAAGGGGCCGAAGCCGGCGGCGCTGATCTCGCCGACCAGGAATTGCGGCACGCCGCTGAGCGCCAGCATGCGTGTATAGAGGCTGGCACCGATGATCAGGAACGATACCGCCACGGTGACATGGCCGGTCTCGACGAGGACCTGCCAGAATTTCTTTCTGTCCAGCTTGCGTTTCCACAGGGCGATCAGCAGCGCGCCAGCCGCGCCCACGGCGCCGGCATCGGTGGCGGTGAAGAATCCGGCATAGATGCCGCCCAGCACCGCGCCGATCAGCAACAGGATCGGCACCAGCTTGGCGGCCATTTCTCCGCCGCCCATCAGTGGCACGCCAGCGGCATCGCCCGGCATGTCTCCCTGGGCCCGGCCGCCGACATAGGACGGCCAGAAGCGCGCCATCAGCATGATGCCGATGGAATAGGTGACAGCGAGCAGTAGACCCGGCACCACGCCGGCCATGAACATCGAACCGACCGAGACCTCGGCCAGGAAGCCATAGAGGATCATCAGCAGGCTGGGCGGGATCAGCATGCCGAGCACGGAGGAGCCTGCGACCACACCGGTGGCGAAGCCGGGTTTGTAGCCGTAGCGCAGCATCTCGGGGACTGCGACGCGCGTGAATACGGCAGCAGAGGCGATGCTGATCCCGGTGATGGCGGCGAATACAGCATTGGCCGCGACGGTGGCGATGCCGAGGCCGCCGCGCAGGCGGCGCAGGCCCTGGTTGGCGACCTCGAAGGCATCCTTGCCGATATCGGCAATCGAGACGAGGAACCCCATCAGAACGAAAAGCGGCACCACACCGAAGATATGGCTGGCGATGGAATCGTAAGCGCCCTGTGCCAGCATGCCGGTGGCGACGCCGGGATCGCCCTTGATCAGCCAGACGCCGACGAAGGAGGTGAGGCCAAGGGCAACCGCAACATGCAGGCCCATCCAGACCAGCAGCATCATCCCCGCCAGGGTGAGAAACCCGATCTCTAGGCCGGTCATTTACGGCCTGCGAAAGCGAAACGAAAATCCTGCCAGGCCATGATGAGGTACTGCAGTGCGGTGGCGACGGCGCCGATCAGGATGAGCAGCCGGATCGGCCAGGTCGGTGCGGTGAAGTCGCCGGCGGCGCCGACATATTCATCGATCTCGACAGCATCCTCGAACAGCGCGAGGCTGCCCCAGAAGATGATGGCGAGGAAGGCAACGCCGAGCAGGTTGAAGAGTCCCTGCAGGGCCCGGCCAAGGCGCGGCCGGGCGATCAGCAGATTCTCGATCACCATGTCGGAGCGGGTCATGCGCCCGCTCATCAGCGCATGACCCAGTTGCAGGAAGACGATCCCGACAATGGACAGTGCCAGCAGTTCGGTGGTGCCGCGAACCGGGGCGCTGAACACTTCGCGCCCCAGGATATCGGAGTTGATCAGTACCATGAGGAGGAAAATCCACACGGTACCGAGCGCGTTCATCGCGCCAAGCAGTCGGGAATACATCACGACACCACCGGGAACCTGCCGGACTTACTCTTTCGACCAGTCGCGCGGGAACTGCGCGCCGGCGGCCCGCATCTGCGCCGCAAACTCGTTCAGCACGACGGTACCGGGCAGACCCTTGGCATCGAGATCCTTGGCCCAGGGCAGCGCCACATTGGGCAGCGCCATCGCCCACTGCTTGCGCTCCGCAGCCGACAGATCGCGCGGCTTGGCGCCGCTTTCGATCATTTTCTGCATCAGCGACGCCGAGGTCGCGGTCAGCAGCTCGGCGAATTTGGCGTCGTATTCCGCGCCGACCTCGTTGACGATCTTCTTGGCATCGGCCGGCAGCTTGTCATAGACGCGCTTGCTCATCACCAGCGCGCCGGCAAACTGTGCGCCGTAGCTCACCTTGGTGATATGCGGGGCCACTTCGGTCAGCTTGGCGGGAAAGGCGCCGGTGACGAAAGTCAGCGCACCTTCGGTCACGCCGGTCTGGATGTCGTTGTAGTAGGTCTGCAGCGTGCCGGCGACGGCGACGGCGCCGGTGCCCTTCACCCAGTTGGCCGAGGGCCCGGGCGCATTGATCTTCTTGCCGTTGAGGTCTTCCAGCCTGTTGATCGGCGCTTTGGTGAAGAGGTGATAGGTGTCGAGGCCGGTGCCGCCGAGGAAGATCATGTTGTTCTTGGTCCAGGCTTCGGCCATGGCCGGCACCTTGGCCTGCACGCCTTTGATCACCTTCGACATCAGGGCGATGTCATCGGTCATGAAGGGGGCCACGTAAGACACGTTCTGCAGCGGGAATTTCGGCGCTTCGAAAATGGTCGAGACGAAGGCCAGTTCGGCCAGCCCGTCCTTGATGGCGCCGGACTCGCTGCCGAGTTTCACCGCAGTGCCGCCCCAGGCCCTGGTCCATTCGAACTTGGTCTTGCTGTTGGCGGCGGCCAGGCGCTTGTCCACTTCGGGGATGAAGAACTCGTCAGCGAGTTTCACCCAGGGGAAGATCACCGGATGGCCGGCGACCGCCGTCATCTTCACGGTCTGCGCCGCGACCGGCTGGGCCAGCGCAAGCATCAAGCCGGCGCCGACGACGCCGGAGAGAGTTTTAAGTGCGGTCATGGTTTCCTCCCGAGGATTTATCCGCGTGTCTTTATTTTGTGTCAGGCAGTCACGGCGGTGCCGTCTGTCTGGCATTCGCTGCGGCATCTTCGCCGTAGCAGAATTCGTAGGTGTGGCTGAGATGATGATGCAGGCTGGAGCAGGCGCCCTCGGCGTCGCGCGCCAGCACCATATCCATCAGCTGCTTGTGTTCGCGCATCAGCACGCCATGCCCGATGATCATGAAATTCTGCATCATGCCCTGCCGATAGCGCTCGGCCTGGTCGTAGAGACGGCTCTGCTCGTCGAGCAGGCGTGGCGAACCGCAGGCCGCGATCAGCGCGACATGGAAGGCTTTGTGGAGATCGCTGAACTCGGTGAAATTCTCCAGCGTCTGGCCTTCCATGCGGGTGACATAGCGGTCGAGCCGGTGGAAGGCGGCGAGGATCGCGCCCTCCCAGGCATCGTCGCCGCGCGCGATGGCCAGTTTCAGCGCCGCCGGCTCCACCACCTGACGGGCCAGCGTGATATCGGCCAGATCCGCGGCGCTCATGGCGGCGACGCGGAAGCCGCGCTGGCTTTCGACGGAGACGAACCCTTGGCTGATCAGCCGGGCCAGGCCCTCACGCAGCGGACTGGCGCTCAGGCCGTAGCGGGCTTTCAGGTCGTCGATCTGCAGCTTGGTACCGGGCGGGAAACGACCGGCGATGATGTCGGCGCGAATATTCCGGTATGCGGATTCCGTCAGGCTGCCGGCCTCGGCGGCCAGGTCGCGGATATCGGCTTTGCTCTTCTCGTCTCCCATGGCACCACTCTGGCGGCCGGACTCGCGGGCTGTCAACGACAAAAAAGAAAAAAATCGACAAAATGATCCGCGGTCGTTATTGTTGCCGGCAACCGTCCATAGAGCCGGTCCTCAGGAGGAACCATGCCCCGTCGCTTCGTCGACCTCTCCATCTATCTCGAAAACGACGTCCAGTCCGATCCGCCCGGCTTCAGCCCGAAGATCGATTACATCCGTCACAAGGACAGTGCCTCAGACGTCGTGAAGTTCTTCCCCGGTCTGAAGGAGGAAGACCTCCCCGAGTCCGAGGGCTGGGCGGTCGAGAATGTGCAGCTCAACACCCATAACGGCACGCATCTGGATGCGCCCTATCACTTCCACTCGACGATGAACCATGGCGAACGCGCCTGGACCATCGACGAGGTGCCGCTGGAATGGTGCTTCGGCGATGGGGTGAAGCTGGATTTCACCAAGCTGCCGGATGGCTATGTCGTCACCGACACGGACGTTGAAAACGAGCTAAAGCGCATCGGCTACACACTGAAGCCGCACGATATCGTCGTGGTGAACACCGCGGCCGGAAAAGCCTATGGCAAGCCGAACTATGTCAGCACCGGCGCTGGCATGGGCTACAAGGCAACCATGTATCTGCTGGAACGCGGCGTGCGCGTCACGGGCACCGACGCCTGGAGCTGGGACGCGCCTTTCGTGCACACGGCCGAGAAGTTCAAGGAAAGTCAGGATGCGTCGCTGATCTGGGAGGGCCACAAGGCCGGCCGCCATATCGGCTACTGCCATCTGGAAAAGCTGCACAATCTGGAAGTGCTGCCGCCGTTTGGCTTCACCATTTCCTGCTTCCCGCACAAGATTCGCGGCGCCTCTGCCGGCTGGACCCGCGCCGTTGCGATTTTCGAGGAATAAGTGAAATGAAATTCTGCACATACAGCCATGCGGCGCATGGCTCCATGCGTCCTGGTATTCTGACGGCAGACGGCGCCACCATCATCGATCTCGGCGGCAGCTTCGATAGCGTGCTGGCCATCATCAAGGGCGGCGACGAAGCCAAGGCGAAGGCGAAAGGCGTGCTGCATGCCGCCACCACCCGCGTGCCTCTGAGCGAAGCCAAACTACATGCGCCAGTGCCGGTGCCGGAGCAGATTCGCGACAGCATGCTGTTCGAAAAACATGTGCAGCAGGCGATGGAGCAGATCGCGCGCATGCGCAAGCCGGTGCTGGGCCCGCTGATGATCAAGCTCGGCATGGTGAAGGTGGCGCCGACCTGGTACCAGATTCCGATCTACTACAAGTCCAACCGCTTCTCGGTGAACGGTCCGGAGGGCGACGTGATCTGGCCGCGCTACAGCCAGATCATGGATTTCGAGCTGGAATTCGGTTTCTTCCTCGGCAAGGGCGGCAAGAACATCAAGCCGTCGGAAGCACGCAACCACATCTTCGGCTTCACCATCTTCAACGATTTCTCGGCGCGCGACGCGCAGAGTATCGAGATGCAGAGCATGCTCGGCCCCTGCAAGGGCAAGGATTTCGATACCGGGAATGCGATGGGTCCGTTCCTGGTGACACTGGACGAGATCGGCGATCCGTATGCCCTGCGAATGCAGGCGCGCGTCAACGGCGAGACCTGGTGCGACAGCAATTCCAGCACCATTCACCACACATTCGAGGACCTGCTGGCGCGTGTGTCAGCCGACGAGACCGTCCATCCGGGCGAGTTCTTCGGCTCCGGCACCGTGGGCGACGGCTGCGGCCTGGAGCATGGCCGCTATCTGAAGGATGGCGATGTGGTCGAACTGGAGGTCGAGAAGATCGGCATCCTGCGCAATCGCGTTATTCGCCAGAAGTAAACGGCACTTCGGGCAGGCCCGGAATTTCGACCGGGACCGCGAAAATGCCGCCGGCCAGCGGCGTTTTCGCCAGATCCTCAGGCGTATGTCGCTGGCGTGCCGTGGTGATGTACAGCGTTTTGAAATCCGGCCCGCCGAAGCGGGGCATTGTGGTGGCATTGGCCGGCACACGGATCTCGCGCAGGCGTCTGCCGTCGGGCGAGAATTGCGCCACCTTGCCGGCGCCATAGAGCGCGACCCAGTAATTACCGGCGGAATCCACCGTGGCGCCATCCGGGCGCTCGGCGGTTTCGCGCAAGTCCAGAAACAGCCGCCGGTTCGCAATCGCCGCTGTCTTCACATCGTAGTCGTAAGCCCAGACGCACATGGTCGGCGTATCGGCGTGATACATCACCGTGCCGTCCGGACTCCAGGCCAGGCCGTTCGAGATCGCGATGGCGCCGACCAGGCCCTGCCGCAAGACGCGGTCGCCCTCCAGACGATAGAGCGCCGTATCGGGCTGGCGGTCGTCGGTCATGCCGCCGACCCAGAAGCGGCCCTGGCGGTCGCAGCGACCATCGTTGAACCGCGCATTTTCCAGCGGTGAGGCGGCCAGCAGGCGTTCGGTTTCGGTGATCGGATCGAACAACCAGATGCCGTCGCGCCGCGCCAGCAGCAATTCATGGCCGCGCGTGGGCGCGATGCTGCCCAGCGCAGTCGGCATCGGCCAGGTTTCCAGTTTCAGCGTCGCCAGATCGAAGCGATGCAGGTTTGGCGCATGGATATCGACGAACCAGAGCTTCTGGTCTCTGGCCGACCAGACCGGCGATTCCGCCAGCATGAACTTGCCGTCGAGAATGCAGGTCGCGTCCATCACGCCAATCCATCAGCCATATCGGCAACCATCTCGCCGATGCTGAGCGACGCCGTGAGGCCCGGACTTTCGATGCCGAACAGATTGATCAGACCGGCCACGCCGTTCTTGTCCGGCCCCTGAATGATGAAATCGTCGCCGGTCTTTGCATTCCCGCCGCGGCTGAGTTTGGGGCGGATGCCGGAATAGCCGGGCTGGATCGAACCGTCGGGCAGGCCGGGCCAGTATTCGCGCACGGCGGCATAGAAGCTGTCGCCGCGCGCCGGGTCGACCTTGTAGTCGATGGTATCGATCCATTCGACATCGGGACCGAAGCGCATCTGCCCGCCCATGTCGATGGTGACATGCGTGCCCAGTCCGCCGGGCGTCGGGATCGGATAGATCAGACGCGAGAAGGGCACCTTCACGCCGGAGAGTACGAAATAATTGCCCTTGGCGTAGTAGCAGCCGGGAATGCTTTCGGGCCGCACGCCCTGAATCTTGGCAGCGATGCCCTGCGCGGCGAAGCCGGCGGCATTCACGACGATGCGGGCTTTCAAGATCATCGGATCGGCGCCGCCGGTTTCGATCACGATGCCATCGTTCACGGCTTCGCCGCGCACAACCGGCGCGCCCAGCGCCAGCATGGCGCCATGCTCTTCGGCCTCGCCCTGATAGGCCAGCATCAGGCCATGGCTGTCGATGATGCCGGTGGACGGAGATAGTAGCGCGGCGACGCAATGCAGTTGCGGTTCCAGTGCCAAGGCCTGCTCGCGGGTCAGCCATTGCAGGTCATGCACGCCGTTGGCTTCGGCTTTCTTCTTCAGGACCTCAAGCTCCGGAATCTGGCTGTCGTCGGTGGCGACGATCAGCTTGCCGCAGCGCTTGTGGCCGACATGGCGCTCTGCGCAATAGGCATACAGCGCCTGCTTGCCTTCGACGCAGAGCTTGGCCTTCAGGCTGCCGGCCGGATAGTAGATGCCGGCATGGATCACTTCGGAATTGCGCGAGGAGGTTTCGCTGCCGATCAGATCGGCAGCCTCGGCGATCACCACTTCGCGACCGCGCCGGGCCATTGCCCGGGCAATGCCCAGACCAACCACACCGGCCCCGATCACCAGACATTCAACGCTGTCCATCGGCCTTTCCGCTCCTTGTCTTCCCCCGTTATCGGAAGCCGGCAGCGCCGGCGCAACCCCTTGAGCGGGTTGCCGATAATTGCCCCGCGAAACCTTGGGGGCGGCGCTTGACTTCCAGCGGCCGGGGCCGTAAACACTCGCCTCGGTTCGGACGGCCCCTCGGGGCGGACGCATCGCCTGCCCAGGTGGCGGAATTGGTAGACGCGCTAGCTTCAGGTGCTAGTGACCGAAAGGTCGTGTAAGTTCGAGTCTTATCCTGGGCACCAATTCCTCGATGCCGCATCGCTTGATCAAAGCGCCGGCACGAGTGCAGCACCCGAGAGTGCATCGCAAATGGCAATCACCGTATATCAGAACGACCTGCCGGCCGGCCTTGATCTCGGCCCCGTCGTGGCGGTCGATACCGAGACCATGGGTCTGCGTACCCTGCGCGACCGCCTCTGCGTCGTGCAGCTGTCTTCGGGCGATGGCAATGCCCATCTGGTGCAGTTCCGCTCCGGCACCGGCTATGCCGCGCCGAACCTGAAGCGCCTGCTGGAAGACCCCAAAGTCCTCAAACTGTTTCATTTCGCCCGCTTCGATCTTGCGGCCCTGAAGCAGTATCTGGGGGCCGAAACCACGCCGGTTTACTGCACCCGCACGGCCTCCAAGCTGGTACGCACCTTCACCGACCGCCATGGCCTGAAGGATCTCTGCCGCGACCTGATCGGCGTCGAAATCTCCAAACAGGAACAGTCCTCGGACTGGGGCGCCCATGACCTGACCGAGGCGCAGCAGCGCTATGCCGCCTCCGACGTGCTGAACCTGCACCAGCTTAAGACGGTGCTCGACGGCATGCTCGCCCGCGAGGGCCGTACGGCGCTGGCCGAAGCCTGCTTCGGGTTCCTGCCGGCGCGTGCCGCGCTCGACCTCGCCGGCTGGCCCGAGGACGATATTTTCGCCCATTGATCCCGTTTTGAGTCCGAGACTTACCGAGCAAGCGGCCAAGTCTCTGAATCTGCCCATGAACCGGTCATCAGGTTTGCAATTCGGGGGGCGATTCCCCATACTTGGCACGATTCTTGTTTGTGCCTCCAAGCGGTGAAAGCCCATGACATCCGCACCCTCCGTTGCGCGAGTTAAGCGCGCCGGAAAAAAACGTGCGAAAGCGCAGCCCAAGGCCGTTTCGGCAAAGGTGGTCCAGGTCGCCAGCCGGCGCCCGGCTGCCAGCCCGGATATCGAAGTCGGCCGCCGCGTCCTGATGATGGAGGCCAACGGGCTCGCCGCGCTGGCTGCAAGCCTGGACGACAATTTCAGCCGCGCCGTCGATATCCTGATGGGCGTCAGCCGGGAAGGCGGGCATGCGCGCGCCATCATTTCCGGCATGGGCAAGAGCGGCCATGTGGCACGCAAGATCGCCGCCACCCTGGCCTCAACCGGCACGCCGGCCAGCTTCGTGCATCCGGGTGAGGCGAGTCACGGCGATCTCGGCATGATCATGCCCGGCGATGTGGTGATCTGCCTGTCGAATTCGGGCGAGACGCAGGAACTGGCCGATGTGATCGCGCATGCCAAGCGCTTCGCCATCCCGCTGATCGCGATGACGAAGAAGGCCAAATCCGCGCTGGGCAATGCTGCAGATGTCGTGCTGCTGGTGCCGCCGGTGGAAGAGGCCTGCCCGATTGCGCAGGCGCCGACCACCTCCACCACCATGATGCTGGCGCTGGGCGACGCCCTGGCCGTGGCGCTGATGGAGCGCAAGGGGTTCACCAAGGACCAGTTCCGCGTGTTCCATCCCGGCGGCAAGCTCGGCAGGCAACTGGTCAAGGTGAAGGACCTGATGCATCCCGGTGCCGAAATGCCGCTGGTGCCGGTCGGTACGCCGATGCGCGAGGCGCTGGTGACCATGGCCGGCCGCAGCTTTGGCTGCATCGGTATTGTCGGCAAGACCGGTCGCGACAAGGGCAAGCTGGTCGGCATCGTCACCGACGGCGATCTGCGCCGTCATATCGAGGGCGACCTGCTGAACCAGAAGGTTGAAACGGTTATGACGAAGAAGCCCATCACCATCGGCCCCAACCAGCTCGCGGGCGAAGCGCTGGGCGAGATGAACCGGCGCCGGATTACCGCCTTCTTCGTGATCGAGAACAGCCGTCCCGTCGGCATCCTGCACATGCACGACTGCGTGCGGGCAGGCATTACCTGAAGCATGGCGCCATGATGACCGCGGATCTCAGCCAGCAAGGATCGCCCAAGCCCCGCCGCAGCGCGCAGTTCACGCCGCGCGACGCCGGCCAGGTTTTGTCCGCGCTACCGCGCCGCCGCGGCTTCGTGCGTTTCATGAAATTCATTCTGCCGATGATCGCCCTCGGCACGGTGGTGGCCGTGATCGCCTGGCCGCAGATGGCGAAGCGCCGGATGGCGATTCCGCTCACCTTCAGCGATGTGGAAACCGCCAATGCGGCGCTGGTGATGAACAATCCGCGTTACCGCGGCACTGATACCAATGGGCAGCCCTATGTGGTGACGGCCGATCGCGCGATCCAGGATCCGAAGGACGATAAACAGGTCACGCTCGATCGTGTGCAGGCCGATATCACCATGACCAATGGCGAATGGTGGTCGCTGAATTCCGATACGGGCCTCTACAACGGCAACAGCCAGATGCTCGACCTGTATGGCAATATCAATGTCTTTGGCGACCGTGGCAGTGAGATGCACGGTCACTCTGCAGAGATCAATCTGCAGACCAAGGTGATTTCCAGCGATGACAAAGTCTGGGGGCATGCCGGCTTCGGCAGCATCCAGGCCAACGGCCTGCGGGTTTATGACAGGGGACGGGTCATCGTGTTTATCAATGGCGTGAAGACGAAAATCTTCCCGCAGGAGAAGCGGGGGTGAACGCGATGGGGAATGTCCGTCGGTATTTTCCAGAGGGCCTGAAGGCCATAGTGCTGGTGGTGGCGGCTGTGTTCTTTGCGCTGCCCGCCGTTGCGCAGATCGGTCTTGGCGCGCGTCAGAACAATAACGAACCTATCGATATCTCGTCGGATACGCTGGAAGTGCAGCAGGACAAGCAGCTGGCAATTTTTCGCGGCAAGGTCGACGTGATTCAGGGCGACACGCGCCTCCGGTCGGACGAGCTGTTTGTCTATTACCGCGACCGCAATCCGCCCGGCGCCAGCCCGGCTGGCGCTACGCAGCGTCCGCCGCCGCGCAATCCGCAGCCCACCGGTGCGGCCGGGCCGGATTCCAGTTCGATCACCAAGATCGAAGCGAAGGGGAATGTTTTCGTCTCTACGCCGAAAGAGCGGGCGCAAGGCGATTTCGGCGTTTACGACGTCGACAAGAAGACCGTCACCATCACTGGCAATGTCCTGCTGACCAGTGACGACAGCACGCTGCGCTGCGCCCGCGCGATCATGTATCAGGATACCGGCCGCAGCATCTGCGAACCGGCAGCAGGCCAGCGTGTGCGCGGCGTGATCATGCCCAATAGCAGCGGCGGCGCACCTGCACCCGGAGCGCCCGCCCAGTTGCAGGAAGGGCAGCGTCGATGACCGCTGTCGGTGGGAAGACTGACGAGATGCAGGAGGCGGCTGGGGGTCTGCGCGTCGTCGCGGAGAATCCGTATCCGGGCCTGGCCGCGCATCGGCTGGGCAAGAGCTTCAAGAAGCGTCCCGTGCTGCGCGATGTTTCGCTCTATGTGCAGCGCGGCGAGGCTGTCGGCCTGCTTGGCCCGAATGGCGCCGGCAAGACCACGACTTTCTACATCATGACCGGGCTGATCCGGCCCGATCACGGCAACATCACGTTGGACGGCCATAACATCACCGGCCTGCCGATGTATCGCCGGTCGCGCCTGGGGATGGGGTATCTGCCGCAGGAAGCCTCGATCTTTCGCGGCCTGACGGTGGAACAGAATATCCGTGCCGTGCTGGAACTGGTCGAGCCGGAAGCCGACCGCCGCGAGGCGATGCTGGACGATCTGCTGGCCGAATTCTCGATCACGCATCTGCGCCGCACGCCAGCGCTGGCGCTGTCGGGCGGCGAACGCCGTCGCTGCGAGATCGCGCGTGCCCTGGCCACGCAACCGTCCTTCATGCTGCTTGATGAACCGCTGGCCGGCATCGATCCGATTGCGGTGGGTGAAATCCGCCAGCTGGTGTCGCACCTGAAGGATCGCGGCATCGGCGTGCTGATCACCGACCACAATGTTCGCGAAACGCTCGATATCATCGACCGCGCCTACATCCTGCATGACGGCAAGGTCCTGATGGAAGGCAGCCCGAGCGAAATCGTCGCCGACGAGAATGTGCGGCGGGTTTACCTCGGCGAGCGGTTCAGCTGGTGATGGGCCTCTAAGCCATGGCCTTGGGTCCCCGTCTTGAACTCAGACAGGGTCAGGCGCTCGTCATGACGCCGCAGTTGCAGCAGGCTATCAAGCTGCTGCAACTCTCCAATCTTGAACTGACCGCCTATGTCGAGCAGGAGTTGGAGCGCAATCCGCTGCTGGAGCGCGTGGATGGGGAAGGCAGTGGCGAGGACAACCGCGACGCCTTCGATATTTCCGATGGCGATGCGCCGGCCGAACGACTGGATCTCGAGTCCGACCGCAGCGCCGACAAGGCGCGCGAGGCGATGGACGTCGACGCGGACGGCGACAACACCTTCAACAACGACAGCGGCTACGACGCCGCGAATGCCGATATCGGCCTGGCGAGCAACTATATCAAAGGCAGCGGTGGCGACAGTCGCTTCGATGAGGAAGGCGGCGGTCTGGAACAGACGCTGTCGGACAACCCCAGCCTGCGGGAGCATGTGCAGGACCAGTGGCTGCTGATGCCGGCCAATGCCGGGGATCGCCTGATCGGCGCGGCGCTGATCGATGCACTGGACGAAGCGGGTTATCTGACGGAACCGCTGGAGGAGATCGCGCAGCGGCTCGGGATCGAGGCGGACGAAGTGGAGGCGGTTCTGGTCGACCTGCAGACCATCGAGCCGTCCGGTATCTTTGCCCGCTCGCTGAAGGAATGCCTTGGGCTGCAGCTCAAGGCGCGCGACCGGCTCGATCCCGCCATGCAGGCATTGTTGGACAACCTGGAGCTACTAGCCAAACGCGACATTCCTGGCCTGATGCGCATCTGCAGCGTCGACCAGGAAGATATCGCCGACATGGTGCAGGAAATTCGCGCCCTGAATCCGAAGCCGGGCCTGCTGTTCGGCGGCGAGCCGGTGCAGACGCTGGTGCCCGACGTCTATGTGCGTCGCGCCAATGACGGCAGCTGGACGGTAGAACTGAACAGCGACACGCTGCCGCGCGTCCTGGTCAACAGCCGCTATTATGCGCGCATCACCAAGCCCGATCCGTCCAACGGCGCGCAGAACAGCCAGCTCAAGCAGACCAAGACCTATATGTCGGACTGCCTGAACTCCGCAAACTGGCTGGTGAAGTCGCTCGACCAGCGCGCCCAGACTATCCTGAAAGTGGCCAGCGAGATCGTACGGCAGCAGGATGCTTTTCTGCGCCATGGGGTGTCGCATCTCAAGCCGCTCAATCTTCGCGCCGTCGCCGAGGCCATCGAGATGCATGAAAGCACGGTCAGCCGTGTTACCTCGAACAAGACGATGGCGACGCCGCGCGGCATTTTCGAAATGAAGTATTTCTTCACCGCCAGTATTGCGGCCACCGATGGCGGGGAAGCTTTTTCGGCTGAGTCGATCCGCCATCGGATCAAGACGCTGATCGACGCCGAGAGCGCCGACGACGTTCTGTCGGACGACAAGATCGTTGAAATGCTGGCTGGCAAGGGCGTCGATATCGCCCGGCGCACCGTGGCGAAATATCGTGAAGCAATGAACATCCCGTCCTCAGTGGAGCGTCGGCGCCTGAAGAAGGCCGGCCTGCTGAAGACGGGTTAGCAGGGGTCATCATGGCCGATATCGCGCCGCTGTTTGAGAGCAACCGTGCCTGGGCGATGTCCAAGCTGAAGGCCGATCCAGGCTTCTTCGGCCGCCTGACCGGGCAGCAGACGCCGGCCTATCTGTGGATCGGCTGTGCCGACAGCCGCGTGCCGGCCAACGAGATCGTCGGCCTGGATCCCGGCGAATTATTCGTGCATCGCAACGTCGCCAACCTTGTGCATGCTGCCGATATGAATTGTCTGGCGGTATTGCAGTACGCCATCGAGTTTCTGAAGGTAAAGCATGTGATCGTTACCGGGCATTACGGTTGTGGCGGCGTGCGCGCTGCCATGCATCCGCAGCAGCTTGGCCTGATCGATCACTGGCTGCGGCCGATCCGCGACGTCTATTCGAAAAACGAAGCCGAACTGAAGGACATTGTGGACGAGTATAAGCGGCTGAATCTGCTCTGCGAGATGAATGTCCGCGAACAGGTTACCAACCTGGCGAAGACCACGATCGTCCAGAATGCCTGGCATCGCGGCCAGGACCTCAGTCTCCATGGTTGGGTATACGGAATCTCGAACGGCTTGATACGGGATCTGGGCGTTACCATATCCGGAGTCGAGCCGGTGGGCCGAATCTTCCGTACAGAGCCGACCGAGCCGACGCCTTAACTATCAGTGACATGGGTTAACCGCAGCCAGACAGCTGTGGATAGTTTATGAATCAATGGGTTAATGTGTTCCACATGCGGTTGACATGGAAAAAGGCCTTCTCTATGGTCCGCGACCGCATGACGGGCGAAGGCCGCCGTACTAAACTCATGCTCTGACCGATCGAACTCGGATTTCGACACAGATGAAAATCCTGACTTCCGGACAGCAGCTCGACCTTGGTGACTCTCTACGCGCCTATGTCGAGGAGCATCTCACCGCCGCAGTGTCCAAGTACATGGACAATGCCATCGAAGCCAATGTCGTGTTCCGACGCGACGGCTCGATGTATCATTGCCAGTGCACGGTTCACATCGGTGCGGGGATTTCCATGCAGGCGGCCGCCGAAGGCAACGATATCTACGTCAGCTTCGACGTGGCCCTGGACAAGCTCGCCAAGCAGGTCCGGCGCGACAAGCGCAAGCGACGCAATCATCACCAGCGGCTCCCTGAAGCCGGAGATGTTGCCTGAGCCTCTTCACAGAGGCCGGCATGCATCGACGGTAGTGGCCGCGGAGGCACAGTTCCCCATGGAAATCTTTCAGCTCTTGAGCCCGGATGGCGTGATCGCCAACCTCAAGGCCAACAGCAAGAAGCAGGCGTTGCAGGAACTTTCCGCTCGCGCCGCAAAAATCACCGGCCAGCATGAGCGGGCCATTTTCGACACGCTGCTCGAGCGCGAGCGGCTCGGCACGACCGGCGTCGGCAATGGTATCGCCATTCCGCATGGTCGTCTGCCAGGCCTCGACAAGCTTTACGGGCTGTTCGCGCGGGTCGAGCGTCCGATCGATTTCGACTCGATCGACGAAATGCCGGTCGATCTGGTGTTCCTGCTGCTGGCACCGGAATCGGCGGGTGCCGACCATCTCAAAGCGCTTGCCCGCGTCTCGCGTCTGCTGCGCGACAAAGGCGTGTGCGAAAAGCTGCGCGGCGCGGAAAGCGCCGACGCCATCTACGCGCTGCTCACCGACAGCCCGACAAGTCACGCCGCCTGACCGGCGACGTGACGTCGTCTGCGTTTATTGCACGCTGACCGGCATCAGGTCGTTCTGCACGGCTGCCGCAAAGGCCAGATCGCGTGCCGGCGCAAAGCCAAGCTGCGTTCCGTTTGCCGCGTAGATACCCCAGGCCAGCCCGTCCGGTGTCTGGACCGGGCGGATATAGGCGAGGTCGGGTGCGCCCAGATTTGCGAAGGTTTCTTCGGTCATCAATGGTTGTGTCTGCACCGCGTCGGGTTTGCGGTCTTCGTTACCAGGGATAGCCATCTGTTTTCTCCTTCCCGGCCTTAAGCGTGACCGGTGCCCGGCTTGCCGCCGACGCCTATGGTGTCGCTGCGGCCGCCATCCGTCGTATTGATAGCAATATTGCGAACCTGCGGTTCCGGCCGCGGCCGATGCAGGTCGATATGCAGAAGACCATTGCCAAGTTCGGCTCGCATAACCTCTATGCCATCGGCCAGTACGAAACTGCGCTGAAACTGCCGGGCGGCAATGCCGCGATGCAGATAAATGCGCTCCCTGTCATCGGTCTGCTTGCCGCGAACGACCAACTGGTTGTCCTCGACGGTGATGGCGAGATCGCCCGGGCCGAACCCGGCCACGGCCAAGGTGATGCGCAGCGCGTTTTCACCCGTCTGCTCGATGTTGTAGGGCGGATAACCTTCGGATCCAGCTTTGGTGGCGCGCTCAATCATGCGTTCGACATGGTCGAAGCCGAGCAGCAGCGGGCTGGAGAAAATCGAAACACGGCTCATTCTGCACTCCTTTGAAAGCGAGTTGCGACCCGGACCCTCAAAGGCATCCGGACAAGACAGGATGTGGGGTGTGGCGGGTTGCGGATCAAGGGCTGTCTAGGCAGGATATTGCCGCGCAAACGGAGGATTATTGTGGCAGAAACCGGGCAAAAAATTGGAACTGTCGGCGTGATCGGCGCGGGCGCGATGGGGCGGGGTATCGCACAGGTCGGCATGACCGGCGGGATGGACGTTCTGCTGTATGACGCGATGGAAGGCGCCGCCGGCAAGGCGCGCGACGCCATTTTTGCCCAACTCGACCAGATGGTCAGCAAGGGTCGCCTGGCCGCAGAGGCTGCAACCGCTGCCAAGGCGCGTCTGACTGTGGTCGATGCGCTGGAGGCTTTTGCCCCGGCCGACCTGGTGGTCGAGGCCATCGTCGAGAATCTGGCCGTCAAGCAGGATGTGTTCCGCAAGCTTGAAGCGATCGTCCGGCCCGACTGTCTGCTCGCCTCGAATACGTCCTCGCTACGCATCGCCAGCATTGCAGCCGCCTGCCAGCACCGGTCGCGCGTGGCCGGCCTGCATTTCTTCAACCCCGTACCGCTGATGAAGCTGGTCGAGGTGATCCGCGCACCGGGCACCAGCGACGCCACCATCGCCGCACTTGTCGCTGTGGGCGAACGGATGGGACGCCTGCCGGTCGTGGTGCAGGATAGCCCCGGCTTCCTGGTCAATCTCGGCGGCCGTGCCTATACGCAGGAGGCCCTGCGGATCGTCTCTGAAGGCGTGGCCACGCCGGCCCAGGTCGATGCGGTGATGCGCGACAACTGGGGCTTTAAGATGGGGCCTTTCGAGCTGATGGACCTGACCGGGATCGATGTGAATTTTCCGGTCAGCGAGATCATTCACGAGGGATATTTCTACGACCGCCGGCTGGCGACCTCGCCGCTACATCAACTGCTCAAGGAAAGCGGCCAGCTGGGGCGAAAGACCAAACAGGGCTTCTTCGCCTATGACGAAGCCGGCAAGGGCGTGGTGCCTTCGGCCGATGCCACCAGCGCGGCGGCGCCGGCGACAAGGGTCGTGCTGGCCGATGCCGACGACGAGGCTCTGGGCGAACTCCTGCGCAGCTTCGGTTTCGAGGTCAGCGGCTTCGATGATGGCGACAGCGCGATTCTCTGTGCGCCGCTCGGAGTCGATGTCTCGACCTATGCGGCCGAGCGCAAACTGGATCACCGCCGGCTGTTCGGTCTCGACATCGCCGGCAAGCTGGACAAGCGGCTGACGCTGATGCGCGCGCCGGGCGCGCGCCGCGACCTGCTGGATGCCGTGGTGGCGCGCCTGCATGACGCCGGGCGGGCCGTGACCGCGATTACCGACAGCCCGGGTTTCATCGGACAGCGCATTGCGGCGATGGTGGCCAATCTGGGTTGCGAAATGGCGCAGATTCGTATCGCCAGTCCGGCCGACATCGACAAGGCCATGACGCTCGGCCTGAACTATCCCTTCGGCCCGCTGGCGCTGGCCGATGCGATGGGGCTGGAGACAGTCCATACAGTGCTGACGCAACTGCAGGCGATCACTGGCGACGACCGCTATCGCCCCAGTCTGTGGCTGCGTCGCCGCGCCCAGCTCGGACTTTCGGCGCTGACGGCGGACTAGGCGGTCAGCCTGACGAAAGGCACAGGCCGGTCAAAGCCTTTCAGCTCGGCACTCTCGCGGCTTAGCGGGCGGCCCTGCAGCAGCGGCGTGACCGCGGGATCGGCGGCCAGCGACTCCGATAGCACCACTTCGCCGCGCCGGCTGCGCCCCTGCAGGCGCGCGGCAAGGTTCACCGTGCTGCCGAAATAGTCGAGCCGCTCGTTCAACGTCACCGCAATGCAGCGACCGCCGTGCAGACCCATTTTCAAGCCGACCGCCGCGTCGGTGCTACCGGTTTCGCGCGTATACTCCGCATTGAACGCGGCGATGCGGTCATGGATGTTCAGGGCGGCCTGCACGGCCTGCTCGGGCGTGGCGAACGCCGCCATCACGGCGTCGCCGATGGTTTTGATCAGGGCGCCGTCATGTTCGCGGATGATTTCCGCCAGCACGCCAAAATGCCGTCGCACCAGACGATAGGCCGCCGCATCGCCGAGCCGCTCATACAGCGCGGTCGAACCCTCCAGGTCGGTGAACATCAGCGTGATGCTGTCGATACCGACATCTTCGCCCGCCCGCAGCACCTGGGTCGGCAGTAGGTCGCGGAAGGCCTGCAGCGTCGTGACCTCATGAGCGGTGAGGGCATCGCTGCGCCAGGCGCGCGATTCGATCACGAAGGTCAGGTCCCGGCTGCTGAGGTTGCGCATCAGGATGACGCCGATGGCGTCACCCGCATCGGCGCGCATGGTAAAGGCTGGAGCGTCGGCATCCTCGGCCGTCATGACGGGAAAGACGCCGCCATCGTGACTGACGATGCATTCCCCGCCAGGCTCCAGTGTACGCAGGCGGTATTCGCCGGCCGGCAGTGTGACGGTCACATGGCGATCCTCACCGGGCGCCAGGATTTGCTGGACCAGGATGTGACGTGACACATGCGGGCCGCCCATGCAGAATTCGCCTTCGCCGATACTGCGGATGGCTGCGGCCGGACGGAAACTGATTTCGATATTGCTGGTGAAACTGCCATCATAGGCAATGTTACAGGACGGGCAGTGCGCCTGCTTGGGCAGGGCCTCCAGCGTATCTGCCGAGGCTTTGGCGCCGCCGCAGCGCGGGCAGAGCAGGTTCCAGGACAGGCCGAGCATGCCCAGTCGCGCCGCATCGAGGCAGAGTTCGGCGACGTGACGCACCGGAGCCTGCCACTCGCGTGCCAGCTTGCGCGGCCGGATGCGGATCAGATCGACTTCCTGCGCCGTCGCAATGTGATGGGCCAGGCGGTCGGCCAGATCATGATGATAGGCACCGGCAGCGACCTGGCGCGTCAGGCTGTCGAGCCGCGAACGTTGTTCGGAGGTGAGATCGGGTGGCGTGTACTCGAATGGCATCTCCGCCTGGCCCGCGGCAAAGCGACCGACATGTTGCACCATGCCGTCCAGCCCCTTACCGATCTTATCGAGCAGACCGGTGGCGAAGAGCAGGTGTCCGACCAGGCCGCGCGGCGTACCGAGTAGGCGATAGGTGACGCGGCTTCCGCCATTGGGTGCCGGGGCCAGTTGCAGCGTCGGGCTCAGGCTCTTCAGCGGGCCGCGTCGGAAAATCCGCGTCTGGCGGAATTCGCGTTCCGTGATCCATTCGAAGGGCGGGTCGTCCCATTCCACCGCCACGCCCATATAGTTGGCAGTGGCTCGGCGCTTTACCGAGCCATCCGCCTGCGTTTCCTCGGAAACTGCGTATCTCGGCGTACCGGCAGCTTCATTGAAGCGGGCGGTGTCAGACAGGTATGGCCAAAGAGCTGCCGGTGAGGCGGGCAGTTCCCAGGTCCAGACGCGCTCATGCTGCTTCTGCATGGGGCAGAAGCTAGCACGTTGCCGTCATTGGCAAGAGGCGGACCGGGTGACGCCGGTCACATCGGCCTGGTTGTCGGCTCCGGCGCCGGTTCAACGATGATCATGCCCGGCGGCAGGGGGCGCGATTCCGGCAGCGGCTGATGCTGCGGCTGGCTGTCCGGATAGCTCGGCACGCTACCCGGTGAGTCGTAGGGCATGGTGGCCAGCTGCGGCTCGGGGCGGCGGCCCGGCGGTGTCATCGGCATGCGCGGATCGGCCAGCGGGCGCGGTGCCGCCGGCAACTGGCGGCCTTCCAGCGAATAGGGATCCGGTTCGGCATAGCAGTCTACGCCGCCCAGCGTCTTGAAGCAGAACACTTCCTGGCGGTCGGTCGGTTTGAAATTGCTAACGCAGTAGCTGCCCTCGGTGATGACGTTTTCGATATTGCAGGTCATGCCGAGACGCTTTTCGACCCGCGCCTTGTAGATTTCGTATCCGACGCTGAGGATGCCGCTCTGCGCGGCGGGGGTCAGGTCTTTGCGCTGATCGGCGCAGGCCGACAGCAGCCCGGCCAAAACGAAGGGCAACAGCATAGTCTGAATCTTGAAACGCATGGGGTTTCTCCTGCGTGGCCTCTCGCTGAGACCGGTCTGCCTTCTGGCAGACCGCAGTATCGCGCCCACGGCATTGAATATCCAGTTAAGCGATATGGTTAATATTCGCTGGCGATGCTTTTTGGCGGGAGGATCGCGCAAGCTTGGCCGCCGGATCAGGCCGGCGTCTGGGGCAGCACGATGCGGAAGGTGGTGCCGAGCGGCCCGGTGCGGATCAGCTCCAGGTCGCCGCCATGGCCGCGGATCAGTTCGCGGGCAATCGCCAGGCCCAGTCCGGTACCCCCGCTGCGCCCGCCACGGAACGGTTCGAACAGATGCGTCCGGGCCGCTTCGCTCAGGCCGCCGCCGCTATCCGCCACCTCGATCACAACGTCGTTTCCGGTCGTCGTAGCCGCCACCCGCAGATCGCCGCCGCCGGGCATCGCCTGTACCGCATTCCGCATCAGATTGTTCATCACGCGGTAGAGTTGATCGGGATCGGCATTCAGCGGCAGGGTCTCCGGGACCGCATTATGCCAGCGGATACCGGTGCCGTCGGGAAGCCCAAGTGCGGACGCCACGTCGTCGACGAAAGGCCGCAGCGCAATCTGGCAAGTCTGCGGCGCACGTTCCTCGGCCTTGCCGAACTGCAGGGTTTGCGCGCAAAGGGAAATTGCCCGGTCGATCGATCCGACCAGTCGCGGCGCCACCTGCCGCACGGTCGGGTCGTCGGAGGCCTCCAGACGGTCGGAGACCAGTTGCGCCGCCGCCAGCATGTTACGCAGATCGTGGCTGATCTTGCTGACCGCGATGCCCAGTTGCGCCAGCCGCGTGCGCTGCGTCAGGGCATGGCGCAGGTCCTGCTGCATCATCTGGAGTTCGCGCTCGGCAAGACCGAGTTCGTCGCGCCGGCGGGTGGGGCGGATGATCTGCCGTGCATCCTCCGGTGCGGCATGGAACCCAACGATACTGCCGATCAGACGGCGGATCGGCCGCACCAGAAGCAATTGAAGGCTGATATAGACCAGACTGCCGGTGATCACCGAGATCAGGATCGCAACACCCAGCACGCGCCAGGAGAAGTCGCGCAACGCTTCGCTCATCGGTGCGGTGGGAAGCACGACCTCGATGCGGGTCTGCGGATCGCGCGGCGACGGGCCGACGACGCGGACATAGTCGTCGGGCGGCTTGATCAGCACCATCACGGCATGGGCGATGGCTTCCCACCATTGTTGGTTTGCCAGATCGACCGGCTTGCCCAGCATCGGCAGCTCCTGCCGGTCGCTCAGGATCAGGGCGTTAGATTCTTTACGCCGCATGGCGACCAGCTTGCCGCCCACGTTATGCAGTAGTTCGTCTTCCAGTTCGGCGCTGACCATGCCGTTCGGCGCCGCCAGCAAGGCCAACGCAGCCTGGTCGGCCAGTTCGATACGAGCTTCCAGATAATTGATGCGGAAGCGGCTCATCGCCGGCAGGTAGATCAGCACCGCCGACAGCATGGTGAACCCGACGGTCAGCAACAGCAGCCGGCCGGACAGGCTGGCCACGGCGGGCGAGCGCGGCAGGCGCGACAGATCGGTCGATGGTCCCGGATCGGCGTTCATGATGGGGGATAATATAGTGCCTCAGTCGAAACGGGCGAGGAACTGCACCACCCGCCGTCCGAGGTTGCTGAACAGCTTGGGGCGGTAGAAATCGGTAGCCGCCTGGCCGGCGGTGTTTCCGCGCGCCGGGAAGGGGGCCATCATGGCCTGCATCGCGCCGATCCCGAATCCCTTGCCGATGGCCAGCCCCCAGGGCTGCAGAACCTCTGCTGCCTGCGGGCCGACAGCTGCGGCGCCGAGGATGCCGCCGAACGATGTCGTCATAACTTTCAGCAGGCCTTCGCTGGCGCCATCGGCCAGTGCCCGCTCGTTCAGCGCAAACGGCCGGCGCAGGATGCGGATACTGCGGTTGCCGCGCCGGGCCTCGGCTTCGCTCTGGCCGACGACGGCCAGTTCGGGGTCGCAGGGCACCAGGCTGGCGGCGGCATTGGAAGCGATGCGCGCTGGCAGTCGGAACAACAGGTTTTTCAGCACGACGCTGGCATGATGCTGCACCACCGGCGTGGTGGCCTGCAGGTCGGTAGCCGCACCGATGGCGAAGACGCGCGGATTGCTGGTGCGTAGTCGCCGATCCGTGACGATGCCTTGCGATCCGGTTTCGATCCCGGCAGCTGTGGGGTTGAGTGTTGCGTGGTCAGCCTGCCAGCCGGCGGCGAGCAGCAGATGCGAGGCGGCGATACGCGTGCTGTTGCCATCGGCGTGCCGAAGCGTCAGCACGATTCCGGGCACCGTGTTTTCCACCTTTGCGATTTCGGTCTGCTCGTGCAGGCTGACGCCATCGCGGCGCAGTGCGTCGATGACCAGGTCGCTCAGTTCGGGGTCGTATCGCGACAGGAAATGCCCTTGTTCGACCAGCGTCACTTTGACGCCGATGCGGCTGAAGCCTTGTGCAAGGGCCACGCCCGCGCCGCTGCCGCCGATCACCAGCAGATGCAGTGGTCGCTCGGTAAGGTCGAAAACGGTTTGCGGCGTCAGATAGGGAATGTCGGCCATGCCGGGGATCGGCGGCAAGGCAGGGCGCGCACCGGTGGCAATCACAAACCGCTTTGCCGAGACCGTCTGTTGGCCGACCGCGATACTGTCGGTCGAGACAAAGCGCGCTTCGCCCTGCAGCACGGTCACGCCTAGGGCAGACAGCCGTTCAGGCGACTCATTGGCAGCTTGCGCTGTCGTCAGATTTTTCGCCTGGCGCAACACGGCGGTGTAATCGATGTCCGGCTCTTCGTAGCGGATACCCAGACCGGCTGCTTCGCGCCAGCTGACGGCATGGCGGCCGGCGGCGGCCAGGGCCTGTAGAGGCAGTTCGCCATGCAGGCGGTGGCCGCCCATGCGCGCACGTTCGATTAACACGGTCTTCCTGCCGAACAGGGCGCAGGCGGAGGCCACGGCAATGCCGCCGGTTCCAGCGCCGACCACGGCGATCTCGCAGTCGATCCGTTCGCTCATACCGCCAGCACAACAGCGGCCTTTTCCCAAGTCAAGCAATCGACTCGGGGTTAAAGTGGCGCCTTCCGCCCCGTTTTTGCCGCAAAGTCGCGCCAAGGAGAGCTTTCGGCCAGCATATCGGCTATAGCTGGGCGGCCTGTGCGCGGGCACTGCTCCGCATTCGTTACAGATCCTCATCGATGTCATGACGCTTCAACCGATCCATATCCTGTTCCGTTTCATCCTGCTGTTCTGCCTGCTGCTGGTGGCTCCCGCCGGGGCGCAGCCTGCCGGGGGCACGGCACCCGGCGCACTGACGCCAACCGACTGGACGGCTGCCCTGTCGCCGATCACGCGCCAGTTGCGCGACCCGCGCATGGACGACGAGGGCTTTGCCGCGCTGCGTGCCGATCTCGACCGTCTTCGCGTGCAGGCCACCGCAGAACGCGACCAGTTCCGGCAGGTCGCAGCTTCAACGCAATCCCAGCTCGATGCGCTCGGCCCTGCGCCGGCCGCCGGCCAGCCGCGCGAGTCAGCGGCGGTCTCGGAGTCGCGGCGTCAGCTCGCCGTGCGGCTGCAGTCAGTGCAGGACAGCGCCAAGCAGGCCGAACTGGCGCTGACACGCATCGTCGCGCTGCAAGACGAAGTTGCCGACGAAGCGCGACGGCAATTCACGCGTCAGTTACTGTATCGCGGTGCTTCGCCGTTCAATCCCGATTTCTGGCGCAGCGGTTTCGACGATATCGCTGCGATTGCGCCACAGGTGACGGCGATACCGGCACAATGGTGGGAGGCCGATCAGGGTCGTCGCCCCGGGCATAGCACGCTACTGCAGATCGTCATCGTGATTGCAGTTGCCAGTATCCTGCTCGTTCCGACGCAGCGGTGGCTAAGCCGTCATTACGGCATCCAGGAGGGGATCGAGACTCCCTCGCCGGTGCGGCGCACGATCGCGGCCTTTACCGTGCTGCTACGCTACACGGCGATGCCGCTGGCGGTGCTGTGGGCCGCCTACGGCGTGCTGCTGGGTAACGACTGGCTGAGTGGGCTGGTCGGCAGCATGGTGCTGATGCTGATGCAGGCCGTGTCCACGGCACTGCTGGCCAATGGTCTGGCGCAGGCGACACTGGCGCCGCACCAGCCGGCCTGGGCGCTGATTCCGCTGCCAAAGCTCGAACGCGCGAAACTGCTACGCCGTGCTGCCGCTTTTGCCGTGGGCATGATCCTGCTGGCCGTTCTTGTGGCGCCGTCGCGCGTACCGGATTTCGGTTTCGCCGGCCGCAACATGGTGATTGCCGCAGTGGCAGTGTTCCTATTCGTCTCGAATCTCGCCTTCGCCGATCCGCGTCTGTGGCGCTCGTTGCCCGACGACTGGCGCCCGCTGCGCCTGCTGGCCGGGCTGATTTTCGCCGTCAACCTGGTCGCCCTGGTCGCGCTGCTGCTCGGCTATTACGGCGCCGCCGCCTTCCTGTCCTACGGCCTGCTCGGTTCGGCGCTGACGCTCGGCGCATATGCGCTGGTGCGGATCGCCGTCCGCGATGGGCTGGAAAATCTGGCGGAGAATCCGGAAAGCCGCTTCCGCATCTGGCGGCAGTCGCTGGGCCTGAGCGGCCCGCTCAGCACCACCAGCCATCTGCTGCTCGGCTTGTTGGCCGACATCGTGCTGTTCCTGCTGCTGCTGGCTGGGCTCGCTGTTTCCTGGGGTGTCAGTCGCGCGACGCTGGTCAGCTATATGCTTGAGCTGTTCTATGGCGTCACCATCGGCCCGGTCACCATCTCGCTCGGCAATATCCTGGCCGCGGTGGTCGTGCTGGTGGTCGGCATCGGCATCACGCGGCTGCTCAGCGGCGGCCTGAATGCCCGGCTGGAAACCCAGGCCGGTATCGATCCTGGCGTCCGCAATTCGATGGTCACGGGGCTCACCTATGCCGGTTATCTGCTCGCCATCGTTGCCGGTGTCGGCGTGGTCGGCCTCGACCTGTCGAACCTGGCGATCATCGCTGGCGCGCTGTCGGTCGGTATCGGTTTCGGCTTGCAGAATATCGTCAACAACTTCGTTTCCGGCCTGATCCTGCTGATCGAACGGCCCGTGAAAGTCGGTGACTGGGTGGTGGTCGGCACGCGCGAGGGCTATGTCCGCCGCATCAACGTGCGTTCCACCGAGATCGAAACGTTCCCGCGCGCCTCGGTGATCATCCCGAATTCGGAACTGATCTCGCAGTCGGTGATGAACTGGACGCATCGCAATCGGCTGGGGCGGATCGATATCCAGATCAGACTGTCTTACAACACCGACCTTGAGAAGGCGCGCGAGGTGCTGCTGAACTGTCTGACAAGCCATCCCGACATTCTCGGTATGCCGGCACCGGTGGTGATCTTCCGTGAATTCGAAGCCGGCACGCTGTTGTTTGCCTTGCGTGGGCATATCTCGGATGTGGAGAAGCGCCACATCATTGAGAGCGATCTGCGTTTCGCGATCCATGCAGCGCTGAAAGACAGCGGCGTCGGCCTGCCCTTTGGCGGGCCCAACACTTTGCATCTCGCCGATATCGACAGGCTGGAAAAAGCTTTGGGCGGCCTGCGTGTTGCGCAGGACCGCCCAAAGTCAGACGATCAGGTCAAGCCAGACTAGTTCGGGCGCTGCTGCGGACGCGGCAGATCGAACAGCAGGAACTCGGCACCCTCGGGTGCCTTGATCTCGACCGGAGAGTCGGCGGCAATCGCAACGCCGTCGCGCGTCTTCAGGGTCACGCCGTCGAGTTCGACGCTGCCCTCGGCGACCACCAGATAGGCCATGCGATCCGGCTTCTGGTCGTAGGTCACCGACTTGCCCTTTTCGACCAGTGCGCCGAACAGCGTGGCGTCCTGGTGGATCAGCAGCGTGCCCTTGTTGGCCGACAGCACCGCTTCCTCGCCGGATGCCAGCGGCACCAGACGGTTGGCACGATCGCCCTTGGGGAACTGCGCCTGGTCCCAGCGCGGCTTCAGGCGGGCCTGACGCGGCTCGATCCAGATCTGGAACAGATGCGTCATCTCGTCTTCGGCGTTGAACTCCGAATGCATGATGCCAGTGCCGGCCGACATCACCTGCACATCGCCGGCCGGGGTGCGGCCCTTGTTGCCCAGGCTGTCTTCGTGGCTGATCGCGCCCTTGGTGACATAGGTGATGATTTCCATGTCGCGATGACCGTGCATCGGGAAACCCGAATTCGCAGCGATCTCGTCATCGTTCCACACCCGCAGCGGGCCGAATCCGAATCCCATCGGCGCGGCTACGCCCGAGAAGTTGAAGTGGAAGCGGCTATTCAGCCAGTCGATATTCATCCGGCCTAGATTGTCGAAGGGAACAACATGAATCATGGAAGCCTCCGTCAGCGACGGCCGATCATATATCGGCCGTCGCTATTGGGTAGAGAGTTAAGCCTTCAGCTTGGCGGCGATACCCGCCACATGCTTGCCCTGGAAGTGGGCGGTCTTGAGTTCCTTTTCGCTCGGGCTGCGGCTGCCGTCCGCACCGGCGATGGTGCCGGCGCCAAGCGGCGAGCCGCCCTTCACCTCGGAGATGTCCATCGTCTCCGGGAGGGCATAGGGCAGGCCGACGATCACGAGGCCATGATGCAGCAGCGTGGTGTGGAAGCTGCTGACGGTGGTTTCGTTGCCGCCGCCGGTGCCGGTCGAGACGAAGACGCTGCCGACCTTGCCGACCAGCGCACCCTTGACCCACAGGCCGCCGGTCTGATCGAGGAAGCTGCGCATCTGGCTGGTCATGTTGCCGAAGCGGGTGCCGGTGCCGAAGATGATCGCGTCATAATCGGCCAGCTCGGCCGGATTGGCGATCGGGGCGGCCTGGTCCCATTTGCCGCCCGCCTTCTTGAAGGCCTCTTCCGGCATGGTCTCGGGCACGCGCTTGATGGTGACCTGGGTGCCGGGCACTTCGCGCGCGCCGGCGGCGACGGCCTCGGCCATCTTTTCCACATGGCCGTACATCGAATGATAGAGAACGAGAACCTTGGTCATGGCTGCCTCCTGGGCGGTCTGGGGTGGTGTTGGTTCGCTACGAAAGCTATGCACTTCTTTATTTGAAACAATACGATCTATGGAATATGATTGTTTCTTATGAGAAACAATATGGACCACCTGGCCGATCTCGCCGTTTTTGCCCGCGTGGTGGAGCAGGAAAGCTTCAGCGCCGCCGCGGAGGGCCTGGGCCTGTCGAAATCCGCCGTCTCGAAGCAGATTTCCCGGCTGGAGCGCCGGCTGGGGGCGCAACTGCTCCAGCGCACGACCCGCAAACTCTCGCTGACCGAGACCGGCCGCATCGTGCTGGAGCATGCGCAGCGCGTGCTGGTCGAGGCCGAGGCGGCCGAAGCCGCCGTGCAGAACCTGCAGGCGCTGCCGCGCGGCCTGCTGCGGGTGAACCTACCGATGAGCTTCGGCCTGCATTATGTCGCGCCACTGCTGCCCGAGCTGCTCGCGCTCTGCCCCGAGCTGCGGGTCGATCTCACCTTCAACGACCGCACGGTCGATCTGCTGGAGGAAGAGGTGGATGTCGCCATCCGCATCGGCGCTCAGCTGACCGATTCCACGCTGACGGCGCGGCGACTGGCGCCGGTGCGGCCGATCACCTGTGCCTCAGAGTCTTACCTGCGTAAGGCCGGTGTGCCGCTGGTGCCGGAAGACCTGCGCCAGCATGAATGCCTGCTCTACAAATACCTGCCTGAACCGTCGACCTGGCATTTCGACGGGCCGGCGGGCGCACAGGCGGTGAAAGTCTCGGGCCGGCTGACCACCAACAACGGCGACTCGCTGCGCGATGCCGCCATCGCCGGCCATGGCGTGGCCCGGCTGCCCAGTTTCATCGTCGGGCCCGACATCGCGGCGAAGCGTCTGGTGCCGCTGCTCGAGGCCTATGAGCCGGCGCCCCTTGGGATCTATGCTGTCTATCCGGCACAGCGCTACCTGACGCCGAAAGTGCGGGCATTCATCGATTTCTTTGCCGATCGCTTCGGCCCCGAGCCGCCCTGGGAGTGTGTTCTGGCCGACACAGCCCAGACACGGAATATGAAATCGGTGTGAAATCCGGTTTACGCCCCCGGTCGGCTATGCTATCCGACATTCGCGATCTACTAGGACTTTGTGTCATGACCCGCCAGTGGCGACATCGACGAGCCCGTATGAACGCACCGCTCCCGCAAATGATGCGAAAGCGGTGCGTAACGGCCGTTCGTGCCCACTGAAGCCAGGTCATCGTCGTCCCCTGATCCTGACATCCCTGCTTCCCTGATGAGCACGACCCGGCCAACCGGACGGAAGGCTAAGGCCAATCGTCCGCCTCTGGTGTCCGAAATCGTTGCTGGAAGCAAACTCATGTACCCCATTCTGCCGGAGCGGCCCGCTGATGCCGCCCAGATCGATAGCCTGCTGGATCTCGCCTTCGGCTCGGATCGCACGCGCAAGACCGTCTATCGGTTGCGTGAGGGCGTGCCGCACATCAAGTCGCTCGCCTTCGTGGTGCGCGACGAAGACGGTATCGTGCTGGGCTCGATCCGCTACTGGCCGGTGAGCATCGGCGAGGCGGCGACACCCGCCGTCATGCTGGGGCCCGTGGCCGTGCACCCGGACTATCAGGGGCAGGGCATCGGCCGCGCGCTGATCCGGCACAGCCTCTATGCCGCCACGCGGCTGAATCACGGCCTGTGCATCCTGGTCGGCGACAAGCCCTATTACGAACCCTTCGGCTTCGTGAATGCAGCCGATCGCGGCCTGGAGATGCCGGGCTGGGTCGAACGCGAGCGGTTCCAGGTGATGGAACTCGCGGCTGGCGCCCTGCAGGGCGTTGGCGGCACGGTCGGCAAGCCCGCGAAAGGCAGCGGCCGCAAGAAGGCGGCGGCCTGAAGATGGCGCGCACCGTCTTGCCGCATGGCAATGACGGGTGCCGGGTCCTGCTGCTCGACAGCATTGCCGAAATCCTGCCCGAGGATGCCGGGTCGCTGGTGATCTCGGGTAGCCATGGCGGCATCAGCGCCGCGCAGTTCGCTGTCGCCGTCAGCCTGCGCGGCTGCTTTCTCAACGATGCCGGCCTGGGCAAGGATGACGCCGGGATAGCCGGTCTTGCGCTGCTGTCTTGTCCGGCCGCCGCCTATAGTCACAACTCGGCGCGCATCGGCGATGCGGCGGATGCTTGGGCGAATGGCAGGCTGACCTATATCAACGATGCAGGTCGTGCGGCGGGCTGGCAGGCAGGGATGTCGGTGCAGGCTGCGGCAGGGATGCTGCGCTAGCGGCTTTCGCGCCGCCACATCAGCAGCATGCCGAGCAGCAATGCGGTCAGCATCGCCAGCGGCAGGACCAGCGGGGTCAGTGTCAGCCCGGTGACGACATAGTCGTTCTGGCGATACAGGCCGATCCAGTTGCGGCCGGCCTGTTCGCGGACAACGGAGCGGGTCGGCTTTTCGACCATGCGGATCTCGGGCTCGCCGTCGCGCAGCCAGCGCAGGCTGCCCTGGCTGGCATCGGCCAGCGGTTTCAGCACGGCCGGCGTGGCGCGCGGATCGGCGAATTCGCGCGGATTGATCGCGCCCATCGTGGCCACCGTCTCGCGTTCGCCGTCACGCACGCGATAGATGCCGGGCAACTCCACAGGCAGGCGACCGCTGGCAATGCCATTCCCCTGTTCTTCCAGCATGAGCCGGGTTTCGCTGCCATCGGGGCGGATCACGGTGACCGGTTCACGACTTTCGGTCAGGCTGCGGCGCTCGACTTCCAGCCGCCCGCCCCTGGCGTCGGCGCGCAGCGCCTCTTCCTCAAGATCCGGCTCCTTCATCAGCCAATGCGCCAGCCGGCGCAGCAATTCGGCCTGCGGACCGCCATTTTCATAGCCGCGCGACCACAGCCAGATGTGATCGGAATAGAACTGCGCCACGCGACCTTTTTCGACGCGGTCGAGCACCATCAGCGGTTCGCGGTTCGGGCTTTCCATCACCGCATGACCGCGCGTGACATCAACGTTGACGACACGGAACCAGCGGCTCCAGTTCGGCTGGCCGTTTTCGCCCACGGAGCCGGGCAGGCCTGCGGTGACCGGGTGGCGTTTGCCGATGGCGCTCAGCTGCGGCGTGAAGGGTTCGGTGCGCATCGTGCCGTGCGGGCGACCGGGCAGAATCTCCGAGACCGGCGTGCGATAGATGCTGAGCGGCGTCGCATAGGTCGAGCCCGACACTTCGAGGAAAGCGCCGCCGCGTTGGACATAGCGGGCAATATTCTCGTAGTAGGCGTTCGGCAGGATGCCGCGCCGCCGGTAGCGGTCGAAAATGATCAGGTCGAACTCATTGAGCTTGAGTTCGAACAGCTCGCGGATCGGGAAGGCGATCAGCGACAGTTCGCGGATCGGCGTGCCGTCCTGTTTATCCGGCGGCCGCAGAATGGTGAAGTGGACCAGGTCCACATTCGGATCGGCCTTCAGCAGGTTGCGCCAGACACGCTCGCCGGCATGCGCCTCGCCGGTCACCAGCAATACGCGCAGGCGGTCGCGCACGCCGTTCACCGACAGCGCCACACGGTTGTTCAGCGGCGTCAGTTCGCCCGGGATCGGCGGCACGTCGAATTCCAGCAGGCTGCGGCCGGCACGCGGCAGCTTGAATGGCACGGTGATGTCGCGGCCGATCGGCACCTGCAGCACGCGCTCGCCGGCATCCTGCTGGCGGAACCGCAGCTCGGCCATCTCGTTGGGGACTGCGCCGCTATCGTCAATGCGCAAGGTGACATTGAGATCCTGGTTGATCATGCCGAAGGTCGGCGCATTGCGCACCACCAGTCGGCGGTCGCGCTCGTCCGGCCGGCCGGTCAGCAGCACATGCACCGGTGCGTCGGTGACGTCCTGCGCCGCTGCGATTTCGGCGGGCATATCATGCACCTGTCCGTCGGTGACGAGGATGCTGCCGGCCAAGCGATGACGCGGCAGGTCGCTCAACGCCAGGGTCAGTGCCGAAAACAGCCGCGTACCCTCGTCGCGCTCGGCGGTTTCCGCCGCTGCCTTGCCGGCATGAACCACGCGGACTTCCAGATTCTCGATGGCGCCCAGCTTTTCGCGCAGCACGGCTTCCGCCCGTTCGGTCTGCTGCCGGCGGTCGGCGATGCCCTGGCTCGGACTTTCGTCCACCACCACTACAGCGATGTCGGGCAGGGTGCTGCGGTCTTCCTTACGCGCCACCGGGTTTGCCAGCGTGGTAATGGCCAGCGCGGCGACCAATGCGCGCAGCAGGGTGCCGCGTGCGCGCCGGAACAGGCCCAGGCCCGCCAGGACCAGCGCCACCAGGCCGCAGGCCAGCAGCAGCGGCCAGGGCACCAGCGGGGCGAAATCGAAGGTGAGTGCGCTGTTCATCAGTTGCCGAGCCGTTCAAGCAGGGCCGGCACATGAACCTGATCGGCCTTGTAGTTGCCGGTCAGCGTGTACATCAGCAGATTGACGCCGAAGCGATAGGCATATTCGCGCTGGCGCGGCAGGTTCGGCACCGTGACGGCCAAGGGCCGTCCATTGCTGTCGATGGCCCATGCCGCCGCAAAATCATGGCTGCCGATCACGATGGACGTCACGCCGTCCTTGTCGCCGCCCGGATTGCGCTCGACCCACAGCGTGCCGCCGGAGTAACGACCGGGAAAGTCCTTCATCAGGTAGAAGGCCTTCGTGAGCACATGATCCTCCGGCACCGGCATCAGCGGCGGAATGTCGAGCCGTGCCAGCAGCTGGCGCAGCTTGTCGGTATTCGGGCTGGCGGCGGTGCCGCTCAGGCCCATCGCCTGGTCACGTGTGTCGAACAGGATCATGCCGCCGGTCTTCATGAAAAGGTCGAGGCGGCGCAAGGCGGCATCCGACAGCTGCGGCTGCTGCGGTGTGATCGGCCAGTAGAGGAACGGCACCAGCGAGATGTCGTCGGCTTCCAGATTGACCCCCAGCGGCTCGGCCGCTTCGATCGAGGTGCGGCGATACAGCACCTCGGTCAGACCGTAGAGGCCGGCACGGCTCATCTGGTCGATATCGGCCTGACCGGTGACGACATAGGCCAGGCGCAAATCGAGCGACGCCTTCAGGGCGAAGTCGTCGCTGGCGGTCAGTGTGTTGCGACGTTGCTGCGCCTCTGCCGCACCCGAGAGCAACAGGAGGGCGATGGCGAGCATTGCGGCGGCGGGCCGGCGGCGCAATGCAGGGAGCAGGCCGCGCAGGCCCAGACCGATCAGCCAGTCGGCGAGGAACAGCAGCAGTGCGCCGCCCAGCAGCCAGGGCAGCAGATGCAGTTCGCGGCTCTGGCCATCGAGCCGCAATTCGGCGACGCCGGCCGGCCAGCGGGTGATTGGCAGCAGCTTCGTGTCGGCAGTGGCGGTGTTCAGCGACTGGCGGCTGTCGAGGCGGCCGTACCAGCCGGGCGGATGGCGCGGTCCGGGTTTGGTGGTGGCAATCGCGCGCGGCGCAATCGGCTGCACGGCGGGGCCTGGCTGGGTCGCGCGACCGAAACCGTCCAGCACGCCGAGCGGCGGCAACGGTGTGTCGGCGGCTTCTCCGGTGGCGCCGATCCCCTGCGACAGGTCGATCACCTTGCGCAGCATCTCGACATAGAAGCCGCTGAGCGCCAGATCGGACCACAATGTATTGGCGGTGGTGTGAACCAGGATCAGCCAGCCCTTGCCGCGCTGCGCGGCGGTCACGAGCGGGGTGCCGTCTTCCAGCCGCAGCCAGGTCTTGTCGCCGAGTTGTGCTTCCGGTTCGGCCAGGACCTGGCGGCTGACCGTGACCTCCTCGACGCCGCCAAGACCGAAGAGCGGGCTGGCTTCCGGCGTGGCGCCCAGTCTCTGCGGCTGCGACCAGGAGAGTGCGCCGCCCAGCTGTCGCGATCCCTGCCGCAGCTTGACCGGCAGCAGGCCATCCGTGGCCTCGGCCATGCGCGGGCCGGCAAAGCGCAGCAGCACGCCGCCATTGTCGATCCACTGCTCCAGCTGACGGGTCTCGCTCGCCACCACCTGCGCCACGTCGGCCAGAACGATCACGGCAAGTTCGCGCTGCAGCAGTTCGCCGACCGGCGCCGAACGCAGCTCCGCATAAGGGCCCAGCGCGCGCTCCAGGTAGAACAGGTCGCCGAGCAGCGGCTGCCGCGTCTCCACTGCGCCGCCGGTGACCAGCCCGACCGGCCGGCGGCGCCAGCGGTCGTCCAGCAACTGCACGCTGCCGGCCGTCGGCTGTTCCTCGATTTCAAGTCTGGCCAGCTGATTGCGCAATTCGCTTGGCAGGTCGAGCTTCAGTGTTGCGGTCTCCGATCGTGCGGCGAAGGTCATGCGCTCTCGGGCCAGAACGCGGCCCTGCTCGGTGACGGCACGCAGGGTGACGCCCTGTTCGCCGCTGACATTGGCGCTGCGCCGGACCGTGACGGTATCGCCCTGCGCGCTGGTGGCCGGCGGCAGCAGGGCCAGCGTCGCATCGTCGGGCGATGTGATCACGCTGAGCGGACCGAGCCGCTGCAGGAATTCGGCCAGCGTATAGGTGCTCTCGCCGCTCTCGTCTTCGCGCAGGCCGTCGCTGATCCACACGAAGTTGGCGCTTTCGGGCAGGCGAGCCTGCAGCAGCGACTGTACCGCTGCGGCGCGGTCGCTGGCCCAGGCCTTGGGCTGCAGGCCGGCGACGATGGGGCGAAGGTCGGCCGCAGGCATCAGCAGCGAAGGCTGGACCGCTTCGCCATTGGCGGGTGCGGCGGTGGTGATCAGCATGGCGGGGCGGCCATCGCGGTCGGCGACCTGCAGCAGGTCGTCGGCGCGCGCGAGCTTTTCGCGCCAGCGCGGCGCACCGGTCCAGCCATCGTCGATCACCAGCACCAGCGCCTGGCCATCGCGCTGCGCGGCTTGCGGATTGAGAATCGGCTCGGCCAGCGCAAGGATCGCCAAGGCGGCAATTAGCAGACGCAGCAGCAGCAGCCACCAGGGCGTGTGCGCCGGCGTTTCTTCCTTCGGCTTCAGCAGAAGCAGCAGGCGCAGCGGCGGGAAGGTGACCTGCCGCGGCTGCGGCGGCGTGATGCGCAGCAGCCACCACAGAACCGGCAGGCTGACCAGCGCAGCGAGGGCCCAGGGTGTGGCGAAGGCGAGCGCGCCGAGCGACAGCATGGCTTAGCGTCCCGCCGGCAGGGCGCGTTCACCCTGCAGGGATTGATACAGGGCCAGCAGGGCGGTCTGCGGGCCCTTGTCGGTGCGATGTTTGATATGACGCCAGCCGAGCCGGCGGCAGACTTCGGCCAGTTCGGCCTGATGCGCCGCGAAAGTGGTACGCCAGTCGTCGCCCATGGTTTCGGCGCGCGGCACCAGCAGCGGATATTCGCCTTCCAGCCCCAGAAAGCGTGTGCGGCCCTTGTAGGGGAAATCTTCCTCGGCCGGATCGACCAGGCGAAGCACTGTGCCTTTCACGCCCATATCGGCAATGGCGCGCAGGCGCGCGGCGATTTCGGGCACCGGATAGAGGAAGTCGCCCATCAGCACGACATGCGCGTAGCGCGGCAGCGGCTGGATCGGCGGCAGGCTGGCCTCGGCGGTTTCGAAGCGCGAGCGGATCAGGCGTTCAGCGATGCGCTCCAGCACCATGCGGCCCGACGACGGACGCTGCGGATGGCCGAGCAGGGCGATGCGTTCGCCGCCGCGCAGCAGCAGGCTGGCCAGCCCGAGCAACAGCAGGTCGCCGCGCTCGTCCTTCTGCTCCATGCCGAGATCGGATTTCCAGCGCATCGAGGGTGAAGGATCGCGCCAGAGCCAGACGCTCTCGGCGGCTTCCCATTCATTCTCGCGGATGAAGGCGGCTTGGCGCTTGGCGGTCTGGCGCCAGTCGATCCGCGTCAGCGCGTCGCCCTGACTGTAGCGGCGGAACTGCCAGAAGGCATCCCCGGGTCCGACGCGGCGGCGGCCATGCACGCCCTGTTCGACCGTCGCGGCCACCCGTTCGGCCGCCACCAGCAGCGGCGGCAGGAATGCGGCGAAGTGTTCGGCGCGCTGGCGCCGTGCGTTGGCTGTGGGTCCGGTCGAGGCCGTTGCCGCCATACCGCGTCCGGCTTACCGCAGCGGCGCGGTGAGCTTGGCGATGACGTCGGAGACGGTGACGCCTTCGGCGCGGGCGGCGAAGGTCAGCGCCATGCGATGCCGCAGGATCGGGCCGGCGAGCGCCAGCACGTCCTCGATCGAAGGCGCAAGACGGCCCTGCAGCAGGGCGCGGGCGCGCACCGCCAGCATCAGCGCCTGGCTGGCGCGCGGGCCGGGGCCCCAGGCGACCAGATCGGCAAGACCGGGGATGTCGCTTTCCTCCGGACGTCCGGCACGGACCAGATTGAGAATGGCTTCCACCACGCTCTCGCCCACCGGGATGCGGCGCACCAGCCGCTGTGCGGCCATCAGGTCGGGTCCGTTCAGCACGGTCGGGATCGATTCTTCCGTTGCGCCGGTGGTGGCGAACAGCATGCGGCGTTCGGCTTCGCGGTCCGGATAGCGCACGTCGATCTGCAGCAGGAAGCGGTCGAGCTGGGCTTCCGGCAGCGGATAGGTGCCTTCCTGCTCCAGCGGATTCTGCGTTGCCAGCACATGGAAGGGTGCTGGCAGTTCGTGGCGCTGGCCGGCCACGGAGACCTGGCGCTCCTGCATGGCCTGCAACAGCGCGGACTGCGTGCGCGGGCTGGCGCGGTTGATTTCGTCAGCCATCAGCAGCTGGCAGAAGACCGGACCAGGGATAAAGCGGAAGGAGCGGCGCCCTGTCTCGCTTTCCTCCAGCACTTCGGAGCCGACGATGTCGGCCGGCATCAGATCGGGCGTGAACTGCACGCGGCGGGCATCCAGGCCCAGGACCCTGGCCAGCGTTTCGACCAGTTTGGTTTTCGCCAGACCCGGCACGCCGACCAGCAGGGCATGGCCGCCCGCCAGCAGGGTGATGAGGGTTTCCTCCACCACCTCGGTCTGACCGAAGATCACCCGGCCGACCGCATCGCGGGCGGTGACGAGACGGCCGCCGACCCGTTCGATCTCTGGAAGGATATGTTCGGCGGTATCGCTCAAATTGTGCATAGGACTGAGTATATAGTAGAAGCGAAACGAAAGCCCATATGTCTGATATGTCCAGCACCGCCTCGAATGGCCAAAGTCTCAAGGATGTGATCGCCCGGTTCGGCGGCGAGGAGGCTTTGCGCAAAAAACCGCCTGTCCATTTGTGGAACCCGCCGTTTTGTGGGCAGATCGACATGCGGATCGCGCGGGACGGGAGCTGGCATTACATGGGCACGCCGATCCCGCGACCCGCCATGGTCAAGCTCTTTGCCAGTATTTTGCGGCGCGAAGCGGATGACAGTTACGTTCTGGTGACGCCGGCGGAGAAATGCGGCATCCGGGTCGACGACGCCCCCTTCGTTGCCGTAGAGGCAACGGTGGCCGGGGAGGGCGCAGATCGGCTGATCGCCTTCCGCACCAATGTCGACGATGTGATCCCCCTGGATGCCGAGCATCCGCTGCGGATCAGCGTGAACCCTGCCACCGGCGAACCCTCACCCTATATACTGGTGCGTGACCGGCTCGAGGCGCTGCTCGCCCGGCCGGTCTACTACCAGCTGGTCGAGCTGGCGGAAGAACGCAGTGTCGACGGTCGGGTTGTGCTGGGCGTGCGGAGCGCCGGGCAATTTTTCGTGTTGGGTGAAGTATCGTGAATGCCGCTGCACCGCTGATCATCGACACTACGCCGACGGTGGAGCGGCTGCGCGCACATTTGCAGCCGGTACCGGCCTTCGACGCGATTCCGCGCGACCACACGCTGGCGCCCAAGGGCGATTTCCAGCTCAATCCGGGCTTCAAGCCGTTTCGGTCCGGCCCACTGATGCCGGCGGCCGTACTTGTGCCGGTGGTCGCCTATGGCGGCGGCGAGCGCGTGATCCTGACCAAGCGCACGGCGCATCTCTCCAATCACGCCGGGCAGATCAGCTTCCCCGGCGGACGCGTCGACGCCGAGGATCCCGATGTGATCGCGACGGCCCTGCGCGAGACCGAGGAGGAGATCGGGCTGGATCGCGGTCATATCAGCGTGCTGGGCGCGCTGGATGCCTATGTCACCGGCACCGGCTTTGCTGTCGTCCCGGTGGTCGGCCTGGTGACCCCCGGTTTCGCATTGCGCCTGGCGCAGCATGAAGTGGCCGAGGTGTTCGAGGTGCCGTTCGACTTCCTGATGGATTCGCGCAATCACCAGCGGCACAAGGGCGTATTCAACGGCGTCGAGCGCCAGTGGTGGGCCATGCCCTACAAGGACTATTACATCTGGGGCGCCACGGCCGGGATGCTGCGCAACCTGCACGACCTGCTGAACGGCCAGACGGCGGAAAGCGTCGCGCCATGAGCCGCCTGCTCGTTCATCTGCTGCCGCTGATCCTGCCCTTCCTGCTGTATGGCCTGTATATCTGGCATGTGAAGCGCAGCGGTAAGGACGGTCCGGAAGCGACGCCCTGGTTCTGGCTCGCTGCCATAGGCATGGTGCTGACGATCCTCAGCTTCGCGATCTACGGCGTCTTTTTCGGCGAGTCGCTGGGCGATTATGCCCCGGCGCGATTCGAGGATGGCAAGCTCGTACCCGGCCGTATCGGCCAATAACGATCTGCAGCGGATGCTGTAGACTGGCAGCATGAGTTTGCCCGAGACGATTCCGCAGCCCGACTGGATGACCGCGGCGCCGACCTGCAGCCTGCTGGCCGCGCTTGGCGCCGGGGGCGCGGAGGTGCGGTTCGTCGGCGGCTGCGTGCGCGATGCCATTCTGGGGCTGCAGCCCGCAGACGTGGATATTGCCACGCCGGAGCTGCCCGAGCAGGTGATCCGGCGGCTGGAAAAGGCAAAGCTGAAGGCGGTTCCGACCGGGATCGAGCACGGCACCGTGACGGCTGTGGTGCCGCCCGCGACCTTCCAGGTCACTACGCTGCGCCGGGATGTCGCCACGGATGGCCGCCATGCCAGGGTCGTCTTCGGCACCGACTGGGCGGAGGATGCCGCACGGCGAGATTTCACTATCAACGCACTCTACGCCGATGCCAGCGGCCGGCTATACGACTTCACCGATGGCCGGGCCGATCTGGCGGCCGGGATCGTGCGGTTTATCGGCGACCCGGCGCAGCGCGTGGCGGAAGATTACCTGCGCGTGCTGCGGTTTTTCCGCTTCCATGCCCGTTTCGGCAAAGGCGCACCAGACGCCGCCTCGCTGGCCGTCTGCGCCGCTGCAGCCCCGCAGCTCGACCGTCTGTCCGGCGAGCGGATCAGGGACGAGCTGCTCAAAATCCTGATCCTGCCCAATGCCGCCAATGCGCTGACGCTGATGCAGCAGAGCGGCGTGCTGCCGGGGATTCTGCCGCAGGTCCGGCTGGATGTGTCGGCGTTTTCGCGACTCGTGCGATTGCAGGCGGCGGTGGCGGCCGATGGCGGAGCCGAGCCGGATCTCTGGCCGCGTCTTGCCCTGTTGCTGGATGGCAACACTTCAGCGGAGGCCATCGCCGACAGGTTGAAGCTGTCGAACGCCCAGCGCCTGCGACTGGATGGCCTGCTGTCGTTGCCCGCCTTCGATGACAAGCTGCTGCAGGACGACTCAGCCTTCCGCATCGCGCTCTATCGTCTGGGGGCGGAACGCTGCCGCGATGGCCTGCTGCTCGCGGCGGCCCGGCAAGCCGTGGAGGAGGGGGCCGTGATCGCGCGGGCGATTGCGATCGCGAACTGGAAGCGGCCGGTCTTCCCGCTGCGCGGCGCCGATATCCTCGCGGCGGGTTTTTCCCCGGGGCCGACGGTCAGCGCATTGCTCGGCGAACTGGAAGCCTGGTGGCTCGAGGCGGGCTTCGCGCCTGATCGTGACGCTTGTCTGAAGCGCCTGCGCGAAAGGGTGCAGGTCGATCGCAGCGAATGAGCGCCGCTGAATCAAATATTTGAATTTTCTGGATTTTTATCGGGGACTGCAGTTGGAAAATATCTGCGGCATGTCCCTAAAAGCGCTTGGGCTCCACGTCGGCGCCGTAAACCCGGCGGCCGACGTGGAGCCCAAGACCACTTACTCTGAAGCTACTCGAAGGGCCTTACTTCTTGGCCTTCTTCTTCGCAGCCTTCTTCTTGGCCTTCGGGGCCTTCTTAGCCTTCACAGCCTTCTTAGCCACCTTCTTCTTAGCGGCCTTTTTCTTCGCAGCCATGAGTTTCTCCTCCATGGATTAGAGTGCGGTTTTCACCGCAACGAAGTTTTCAGGAAAATGTTTCCCGAACACGTATATCTGTAGCACAACGCAACAGTATTAACCACTAAATCTTGCGCGCGCTTAAAAAATGGTTAAGTGCGCAGTGCGACGGCGATGAGAATCGTGCAGTCGCATGAACGAAAAACAGTGCTGAAGAAAAAACGCGCGCGATGAGTCCGAAATAAAGCGGGATTAAAAAAACCCGCGTGGAATCTGGCGTTCTTGCACTTACGGCCATTTCACTTCGGGCGGCATCGACATCAGAATAGCATCGGTGTTGCCGCCGGTTTTCAGGCCGAAGGTGGTGCCGCGATCGTAGAGCAAATTGAACTCCACATAACGTCCGCGACGCACCAGTTGATGCTCTCTGTCGGCCGCCGACCACGGCTCGTTGAGGTGTTTGCGGACAATTTTCGGGTATGATTCGAGGAACGATTCGCCGACCGATTTTGTGAAGTCGAAGTCGCGCTCCCAGTCGCCGCTATCGAGCTGATCGAAGAAGATGCCGCCGACGCCGCGCGCTTCGTTCCGATGCGGCAGATAGAAATACTCGTCGCACCATGCCTTGAAGCGGGGGTAGTAGCCGGGATCGAAACGGTCGCAGGCGCCTTTGAGGGCGGCGTGGAATGTCGCGGTGTCGGTTTCGTCGGGCTTCATCGGCGTGAGATCCGCTCCGCCGCCGAACCAGGCCTTGCTGGTCACCAGAAATCGCGTGTTCATATGGACCGCCGGCACTTTCGGCGACTGTAGGTGCGCCACCAGAGATATGCCGGACGCCCAGAAGCGACCGTCCGACGCCGCGCCCGGGATCTGCTTGCGGAACTCTTCGCCGAATTCGCCATGGACGGTGGACACGTTCACACCCACCTTTTCGAAGACGCGACCGTGCATCACGCTCATTACGCCGCCGCCGCCGCCGGGCCGATCCCAGGCGGTGCGCACGAACCGCCCGGCCGGTCGGTCGCTCAATGGGCCGGTCAAATCGTCTTCCAACTGTTCGAAGGCGGCGCAGATCCGGTCGCGCAGCGATTCGAACCAGATACGGGCGCGCTGCTGACGTTCAGAGATCGTGGCGTCGGTCATGGCGGTAATGCTCCTGGGTTGCCGGCTATGCGAGTCTACGGACGGCGCGGAAATGCATCGCATTGCCGCAGCGCTTCGCCAAGGACGATGGCGGCGGCCGTGGCGACATTAATCGAGCGCAGGTCCGGGCGGATCGGGATCAGCAGCCGCGCATCGGCTGCGGCGTGAACGTAATCCGGCGCGCCCTTGCTTTCGCGACCGAAGAGAAGAATGTCATCCGGCGCGAAACGGAAATCCGTGTATGGAATGGCCGCCTTGGTGGTCATCAGAACCAGGCGCCCCTGCGGCCGCTCGTCCAGGAAATGCTGCCAGCTGTCATGGCGGCAGATTTCGGCATGCTCCAGGTAGTCCATGGCGCTGCGCCGGATTGACTGGACCGAGAAGGGGAAGCCGCAGGGCTCGATGACATGGACCGGGGTTTCCAGACAGGCCCCCAGGCGAAGAATCGTGCCCAAGTTGGGCGGGATATCGGGTTCGAAAAGGGCGAGCCGCATGGCCGTTCCGGTGCGCTTGTGAATCGGGTGTACGAATGGGGGCGATAGGGGGTATTTTTTTCGCGGTTTCCTAGGGTGATTCCAACCATAACACCCCTGCGGCAACCTGTCGCATCCGGCGGGCTAAGTGCTGGACTTCGCCAACATATAGTGAGAAATATCGCGTCACGTTTCCAAGTCTTATTATCTTCGAGGGATCTATGGCAGGGACAGCGACCAAACCGGCCGGTACGACCGAGCCGACCCGGCGCGACTTTATCGTCGTCGCAGCCGGTGCCTTCGCCGCGGTGGGAGCGGCGGCGGCGGCATGGCCGTTCATTCATCAGATGAACCCGTCGGCCGACGTGCTGGCGCTGTCGAGCACCGAGGTCGATCTGAGCCAGATCGCCGCCGGCCAGAGCGTCACCATCCTGTGGCGCGGTAAGCCGGTTTTCGTGCGTCACCGCACCGAAGCCGAGATCGCCCAGGCCAAGGCGGATGATGCCGCCGTCCTGCCGGACCCGCAGAAAGACGCCGACCGCGTCAAGAAGCCCGAATGGCTGGTCATGATGGGCGTCTGCACCCATCTCGGCTGCGTGCCGCTGGGCCAGCAGGGCGAGTTCGGTGGCTGGTTCTGCCCCTGCCACGGCTCGCATTACGATACGTCGGGACGTATCCGCAAAGGCCCCGCGCCGACCAATCTGCCGGTGCCGGAATACGCCTTCCTCAACGATACCCGCATCCGTATCGGTTAAGGCTTAAGGACCAGCACCCATGGCTGACAACAGCAACTCCGGCTTTTTTGCCAATCCCGTCGTCAAGTGGATCGAATACCGCCTGCCGGTCTTCTCCACCATCGACCATATGGTCGGTACACAGTATCCCACCCCGAAGAACCTGAACTACTGGTGGAACTTCGGCTCGCTCGCCGGCCTGTGCCTGGTGATCCAGATCGTTACCGGCATCGTTCTGGTGATGCACTACACGCCGCATACCTCGATGGCCTTCGACAGCGTCGAGCACATCATGCGCGACGTGAACTACGGCTGGCTGCTGCGCTACATGCATGCCAATGGCGCCTCGATGTTCTTCATCGCGGTGTACATCCATATCTTCCGCGGTCTGTATTACGGATCTTACAAGTCGCCGCGCGAACTGCTGTGGTTCCTCGGCCTCATCATCTTCCTGCTGATGATGGCGACCGCCTTCATGGGCTATGTGCTTCCCTGGGGCCAGATGAGCTTCTGGGGCGCCACCGTGATCACCAACCTGTTCTCCGCCATCCCGGTGGTCGGCGATCCGATCGTGACCTGGCTGTGGGGCGGCTTCTCGGTCGATAACCCGACGTTGAACCGCTTCTTCTCGCTGCATTACCTGCTGCCGTTTGTGATCGTCGGTGTGGTGCTGCTGCATATCCTGGCGCTGCACCAGCATGGTTCGAATAACCCGCTGGGCATCGACACCAAAGGCCCGCAGGATCGCATCCCGTTCCACCCGTACTACACCATCAAGGACGCGGTGGGTGTTGGTGCATTCCTGATCTTCTTCAGCTTCTTCCTGTTCTATGCGCCGAACTTCCTGGGCCACCCGGACAATTACATCCCGGCCAACCCGCTGGTGACGCCTGCGCATATCGTGCCGGAATGGTACTTCCTGCCGTTCTACGCGATCCTGCGCTCGGTCCCGGACAAGCTCGGCGGCGTGCTGCTGATGTTCGGCGCCATCCTGATCCTGTTCGTTCTGCCCTGGCTGGATACCAGCAAGGTGCGGTCGGCCAAGTTCCGCCCGATCTACAAGCAGCTGTATGTGATCTTCCTGATCGTCTGCGTCGGCCTTACCTGGGCCGGTGGCAAGCCGGCGGAAGGCTACTATCTGATCATCGCCCGCGTCTGCACCGTGTATTACTTCGCGCACTTCCTGGTCCTGCTGCCGCTGGTTGGCTGGTTCGAGAAGCCGCTCAAGCTGCCGGCCTCAATCAGCGAGGCGGTGCTCAAGGGCGACGCCGCGCCCGCTGGCAAGGCGTAAGGGGGATCGGACCATGAAGGTATTTGATATGCGTGCGATCCTCGCGGCCCTGGCCCTCGGCCTGGCGGCTCCGGCAGCGCTGGCTGCCGGTCCGGAAATCGCCATCCCGGCACAGAAGTGGAGCTTCAACGGTCCCTTCGGCACCTTCGACCGCGCCGAACTGCAGCGCGGCTATCAGGTGTACAAGGAGGTTTGCGCGGCCTGCCATGCCATGAAGTATGTGGCCTTCCGCAACCTGCGCGACATCGGCTTCAACGAAGCCGAAGTGAAGGCGCTGGCGGCCACCTTCGAAGTGAATGGCGATCTGAACGATGCCGGCGAGCCGACCAGGCGTCCCGGCCTGCCGCAGGACAAGTTCCCGTCGCCGTTCCCGAACGAGAAGGCGGCGCGTGCGGCCAACGGCGGTGCCTATCCGCTCGATCTGTCGCTGATCGCCAAGGCCCGTGCGGGCGGCCCGGACTACCTCCGCGCCCTGCTGGTCGGCTACAAGGATGCGCCGGCCGGTTTCGAGTTGGGCGAGGGCCTGCATTACAACGCGTATTTTCCGGGCCATCAGATCGCGATGCCCCAGCCGCTCAACGAAGACCAGGTGACCTATGCCGATGGCACCAAGGCCAGCGTCGAGCAGATGGCGCATGATGTGTCCGCCTTCCTGATGTGGGCCGCCGAGCCCAAGCTGGAAGACCGCAAGCGCATGGGCTTCAAAGTGATGGTGTTCCTGATCGTGCTGACCGGCCTGTTCTACATGGCCAAGAAGCGCATCTGGTCGCGACTGCACTAAGCCTCACCGGCTCAAGTCGTCTCAAAAGGCCGCCGGAAACGGCGGCCTTTTTTGTTGCGCCACGGGAACCGGTTTGCTTAAGTCGCGCGCGGCCCAGTGCCCCAGAATTTGCGCGCCCGACATCCGAGAGGATCATCTGCTATGGCCAAGGCGAAAAAGGCTGCTAAGAAAATCGTGAAGACGGTGTCGCGTAAACCGGCGGCCAAACGCAAACCAGCCCGGCAGACCTCTGCTGCGGCCAAGTCGGTCGCAGGGCGCGGCAAGGCGTCGTCGAGCATCCCGAAACCGCATATCGCCAAGGCCGGCGATCCGGTGCGCATCGGCGTGCTGGGTGGCAGCGGTCTCTACGGCATGGCCGGTCTGAAGAATACCAAATGGCGCAAGGTCTCGACGCCCTGGGGCGATCCGTCCGACGAGTTGCTGTTCGGAACGCTGGAGGGAACCGAACTGGTTTTCCTGCCGCGCCACGGTCGCGGCCATGTGCATTCGCCATCCGAGGTGAACTACCGCGCCAATATCGATGCGCTGAAGCGTGTCGGCTGTCGCGACGTGATTTCGGTGTCGGCCTGCGGCTCGTTCAAGGAGCATCTGGCGCCGGGCACCTTCGTGATCGTCGACCAGTTCATCGACCGTACCTTCATGCGGCAGAAAAGCTTCTTCAGCACCGGCATGGTGGCGCATGTCTCCTGCGGACACCCGGTCTGCAGCCGTCTGGGCGACGCGCTGGAAGCCGCAGCCAAGGAGGCCGGCATCACGGCGCAGCGCGGCGGCACGTATCTTTGTATGGAAGGCCCGCAATTCTCCACCCAGGCCGAGAGCTTCCTCTACAAGAGCTGGGGCTGTGACGTGATCGGCATGACCAATGCGCCGGAAGCCAAACTCGCCCGCGAGGCCGAGCTCTGCTACGCCTCGGTGGCGATGGTAACGGATTACGATTGCTGGCATCCCGACCACGATCATGTCGATGTTGCTGCCGTGATCCGCGTGCTGCTCGGCAATGCCGAGAAAGGCCAGGCCCTGGTCGCCAAGGCGGCCCCGCATCTCAAGGGCCGGCCGCAGACCTGCCCGCAGGGCTGCGACCGCGTGCTGGACACAGCCCTGATCACCGCGCCGGAAAAGCGCGATCCGAAGGTGCTGAAGAAACTCGATGCGGTCGCCGGCCGCGTGTTGAAGGCTTAATTCAAAGAAGGATCAGCCTGCCATGCAGGGTATCAAGGATAAGATTCGCGCGATCCCCGACTATCCGAAGCCGGGCATCATGTTCCGCGACATCACCACGCTGCTGCAGGATGCGCGCGGTTTCCGCAAGACTGTCGACGAGATGGTACAGCCGCTGGCCGGGACCCGCATCGACAAGGTCGTCGGTATCGAGGCGCGCGGTTTCATCCTGGGCGGCGCCATTGCGCATCAGCTCTCCATCGGTTTCGTACCGGTGCGCAAGCGGGGCAAGCTGCCGTGGAAGACGTTGGCGCAGGAATACCAGCTGGAATACGGCACGGATTCGATGGAAATCCACATCGATGCCATCCAGCCGAACGAGAATATCCTGATCGTCGATGATCTGATCGCCACCGGCGGCACTGCCGAGGCGGCGATCAAGCTGATCCGTGCCCACAAGGGCAATGTGGTCGGCTGCTCCTTCATCGTCGACCTGCCGGAACTCGGCGGTCGCAAGAGGCTGGAAGCGCTGGGCGTGCAGGTGCTGTCGCTCTGCGAATTCGACGGTCACTGAGTCCTTACTGAGTCGGGAGTCGCGTCGCGTGGCCCATCACATCATCGGTCTCGATCATACTGTTCATGCGGTCACTGATCTTGAGGCGGCCAGGGCGAACTGGCAGCGGCTCGGCTTCACGCTGACGCCGCGCGGTCGCCACATCGGCTGGGCCACCGGCAACTACTGCATCATGTTTCCGCGCAACTACCACGAACTGCTCGGCATCGCCGAGCCGGGTGGCTACACCGCCGGCGTGGAAGACCTGCTGAAGGCCAGGGGCGCCGGCGTGCATAAGGTGGTGCTGGGGATCGACGATGCAAAGGCTGCCGTGCAGGAGCTGAAGGCTTCGGGCCTGAATCCGTCGGAGCCACAGGATCTTAAGCGCGAACTCGAACTGCCCGAGGGCACCGTGCTGCCGGCTTTCAGCCTGGTGCATCTGCCACCGGAAGCCACGCCGCAGCTCCCCATGTTCCTGTGCCAGCATCTGACACCGGACTTGCTGCGCAAGCCGGAGTGGCTACTCCATCCCAATGGAGCGCAGCAGATCGTCAGCGTGGTCGTGGCAGCCGAGAACCCGCCAGCGCTGGAACAGCCCTACGAAGCGCTAGTGGGGGCCGGAGCGGCCGTGCGGACCGATCGCATGGTAGCGGTGCGTGCGGTTGAGGAGACCGTTCTGTTTGTGACGCCGGATGATCTCGACACCCTGTTTCCGGATATCGGACATCCGACCCGTCCGACGCCTTATGTCGCCGGCCTGCGCTTCCGTGTGCATAACACCGAAGCGGCGGCGGCCTATTTCAAGGCGGCCGGCATCGACCATGCCCGCAGCCTGGACGGCACCGTGCTGGTGCCCGCCGCCGTCGCCGACGGGATCTTTCTCGAATTCAGCAGCCGCGCCTGAGGCGGCTACAGCAGCGCCTCGAAGAAAGCTAGCGTGCGACGCCGGGCAATCACCGCGGCAGTCGCGTCGTAGGTGGCACGCTGGTCGCAGTTGAAGCCGTGATCGGCCTCGTAGACATGCGTCGTGATGCTCGGGTGAAGTGCCTTCATCTCATCGGCCAGGCTGGTCGGAATCATTTTATCCAGCGCACCGAAATGCAGGAGGCAGGGCGCTTTCGGCGCTTCCGCCTTCAGTTCGCCCCAGGGCCCGCCATAATAGCCCACCGAAGCCGCCAAGCCGGGCAATGACGTGGCCATTTTCCAGGTTACGCCGCCGCCGAAGCAGTAGCCAGTGGTGCCAACCCGACCGGCCCTGGAGGCCAGTGCCAGTGCCACGGCGCAATCCTGCAGCACGGTGTCCCAGACCATCTTCCCGCGAATATCGCGGCCCTTGGCGATGTCGTCCGGGCTGTAGCCGAGGTCGACATTGGGCTGCACGCGGTCGAACAGGGCCGGCGCCACGGCGAGATAGCCATCGGCGGCAAAGCCATCGGTCACAGCCTTGATATGCCCATTCACGCCGAAGATTTCCTGGATCACTACGACGCCGCCCTTGGGTGCGCCCTTCGGCTCGGCGATGTAAGCCGCAAGGCGATGGCCGTCGGCGGCGGTCAGGCTGGTCATGGCACCCATGGCAGGCTCCTTACGGTGAGACAGGATTGCGGAAACGCATGATGCCGATGCTGGTGAAGCGCATCACCAACTCGTCATTCTGGTTGAACGCTTCGATCAGGAAGCGGGCCGAGCCGATGCCGGGCCGGCTACGAGAGGGCGTCTTGTCGAGGCAGGTCATGCGGGCGCGGATGGTGTCGCCGGGTCGCACCGGCTTCAGCCAGGCCAGGTCGTCGAAGCCCGGCGAGCCCAGGCTGGCCTCCAGTTCGATGGCGGAATCGACAATCAGCCGCATCACGGTGGCGGCCGTATGCCAGCCCGAGGCAATGATGCCGCCAAAGGCAGAGTTCTTCGCGGCCACGGGATCGACATGAAAGGGCTGCGGATCGAACTGCCTGGCGAAAGCGATGATCGCCGCTTCGCTCAAAGAAGTGCTACCGATCTCGCGCACCGCGCCGGGTTGGATGTCTTCGTAATATTGCATGCGATTACCCCGCCGCTGGTCGGCGGGCATACATGCCCTTGCCCTGCATGGTCAGCACGGTTTCGCCCTTCTGATTCTTCATTTCGTAGCGCGTGGTGATGACGCCGCGGTCGGGCTTGGACTGCGAGAACTTCACCTCCAGCACCTCGCCGCGCAGATGCAGCGTGTCGCCGGGGAAGACCGGCTTGACCCAGCGCAACTGGTCGATGCCGGGCGAGCCCATTGAGGCGTATTTGCCGATCATGTGGTCGACCAGCATGCGCATCATCATGGCAGCCGTGTGCCAGCCGGATGCGCAAAGGCCGCCAAACAGCGACTGCCTGGCGGCCTCCTTGTCGAGATGGAAGGGCTGCGGGTCGTAATCCCGCGCGAAAGCAATGATCTCGTCTTCACTCACCGTGCGGGGTGGGAAATTCATCACCTGCCCGACGGTGAAATCCTCCAGATATTTCATTCTAGCTCTTTTTGGGCATCTCTTAGGTATTGAAGCGGAAGTGCATCACATCGCCATCCTGCACGATGTAATCCTTGCCTTCCAGCCGCAATTTGCCCGCATCGCGCGCACCGGCCTCGCCCTTGCCGGCGACATAATCATTGTATGCAATTGTTTCGGCGCGGATGAAGCCCTTTTCGAAATCGGTATGGATCACGCCGGCGGCTTCCGGCGCGCGCGCGCCTTTGCGTACGGTCCATGCCCGGGCTTCCTTGGGGCCGACCGTGAAGAAGGTCAGCAGGTCGAGCAGGCCGTAGCCGGCGCGGATCACGCGGGCGAGGCCGGTTTCCTTCAGACCCAGATCGGCCAGGAAGGCGATCTTTTCTTCGTCGCTGTCCAACTGCGCGACTTCAGCCTCGATGGCGGCCGAGATCACCACCATGGCAGCGCCCTCGGCATCGGCCTTGGTTTTCACGCGGGCAGAGAAGGCATTGCCTTCCGCAGCCGAGGCTTCTTCCACATTGCAGACATAGAGCACCGGCTTGGCGGTGATCAGCATCAGCTCCTTGTAGAACTTCTTTTCGTCCTCGGCCGGCGTCACGGTGCGGGCCGGCTTGCCGTCGCGCAGCGCCACCAGCACCTTTTCCATCACGGACAGACGCTGCTTTTCTTCCTCGTTGCCCTGCTTGGCGCGCTTGGCGGTCTGCTCGACGCGGCGCTCCAGGCTTTCGAGATCCGACAGCATCAGCTCGGTCTCTACGGTTTCAGCATCGGCCACCGGGTCGACCTTGCCTTCAACATGGGTGATGTCGCCGTCCTCGAAGCAGCGCAGCACATGGCAGATCGCATCCACTTCGCGGATATGGGCCAGGAACTGGTTGCCCAGGCCTTCGCCCTTGGACGCACCGCGCACCAGACCGGCGATATCGACGAAAGTCAGCTGCGTGGGGATGATCTTCTGCGAGTTGGCGATCTTGGCCAGCACATCCAGACGCTCATCGGGCACGCCGACCAGGCCGGTATTCGGTTCGATGGTGCAGAAGGGATAATTGGCTGCCTGCGCGGCAGCGGTCTGCGTCAGCGCATTGAACAGGGTCGATTTGCCCACGTTGGGCAGGCCGACAATGCCGCATTTGAACCCCATGTTACGCGTCCTTCACGTCTGTCTTGTTGGTTCGGGCCGGTTTCTCGGCCTTGGGCTTCGGCGGCTGCAGGCGCAGCGCCACCCTGGTCATGAAGCCGGTATCGTCGTTCTTCGCCAGATAGCCGGCTTCTGCCGCCATGGCCTCCAGCAGCGGATCGAGCCATACGCGCTCGTCCGCATGGAAATTCTGCAGCACATAGCCCAGCACCAGGTCCTTGCCGGGATGGCCGATGCCGATGCGCAGGCGCCGGTAGTTCGGACCGATGGCGCCGTCGATCGAGCGCAGACCGTTATGCCCGGCATGACCGCCGCCGAGCTTCATGCGGATCTTGCCCGCCGCCAGGTCCAGTTCGTCATGCGCCACCACCACCTGCGCCGGCGGCAGTTTGTAGAAATGCGCCGCTTCGCCGACCGACTTGCCCGAGAGGTTCATGTAGGTCTGCGGCTTGAGCAGCAAAGTCTTGGTGCCATCCAGCACGCCTTCGGCGATTTCACCCTGAAACCGCTTTCTGAATGGCTGGAAATTGTGGCGTTCGGCGACGGCATCGATAGCCATGAAGCCGACATTGTGGCGCTGGCGCCGATGTTCGCTGCCCGGATTGCCGAGTCCGACGAGAAGCAGCATGGCGATTCAGCGTCCGGCGGTCGAGAGAGGGGAGAGAAAGGCTGGCGGCACGAGCGCGCCGCCAGCCAGGCAGGCGATTACTTCTTGGCAGCCGGCTTGGCCGCGGCAGCCGGAGCAGCCTTGGCGCCAGCAGCCGGAGCAGCAGCCTTGGCACCCGCAGCAGCCGGAGCGGCAGCAGCGGCTTCAGCCTTCGGTGCGGCCTCTTCTTCCTTCGTCGGGGCGGCAATCGTCGCCACGGTGAAGTCGCGATCCTGGATCACGGCCTTGATGCCACCCGGCAGTTCGAAAGCCGAGATGTGGATCGAGTGGCCGATATCCATGCCGTCGAGGCTGATCGAGATGCTCTCCGGAATGTTGTCCGGCTGAACGAAGAACTCGACTTCGTGGCGCACGATATTCAGCACGCCGCCCTTCTTCAGGCCCGGCGACTTTTCCTGATCCAGGAAATGCACGGGGATGAAGATACGGATCTTCGAATCCTTGCCGACGCGCTGGAAGTCGACGTGGATCGGCCGGTCGGTGACCGGATCGAGTTGCACGTCGCGCGCCAGAACGCGCTCGCTCTTGCTGCCGACATTGATGGTGAACAGACGCGAGAAGAAGCTGCCCTTGTGCAGTTCCTTCAGCAGGTCGCGGCTTTCGACCGAAATCAGTTCCGGGGTCTGCTTTTCGCCATAGATGACCCCCGGCACGCGACCCTTCAGTCGCGTTGCACGGGCGGTCCCCTTGCCGGCCCTCGACCTCGCCTCAGCGGCGATGGTGTTAACTTCACGCATGATTGCGCTCCTTGGTAATATACGGGCCCGACACCGCGTCGAACCCGTTCCCGACGCCGGCCTCCAGGGGTGCCGCGCGCCGAAACTGTGAAACTGTTTAGTCGAACAGGCTCGAGACCGAGGCCTCTTCGCTGATCCGCCGCATCGCCTCGCCCACCAGCGGCGCAATCGACACCTGGCGGATATTGCGCGCCAGGCGGACCGCTTCCGTCGCCAGGATGGAGTCGGTGATGACCAAGCCTTCCAGCTGGCTCGCGGTCACGCGCGCCACGGCGCCGCCCGACAGCACGCCATGCGTGACATAGGCATAAACCGATTTGGCGCCATGCTTCTTCAGCGCATCGGCGGCATTGCAGAGCGTGCCGGCGGAATCGACGATGTCGTCGACCAGAATGCAGCGGCGGCCTTCGACATCGCCGATAATGTTCATCACTTCGGAGACGCCGGCCTTTTCGCGACGCTTGTCGACGATGGCGAGGTCGGCGTCCAGGCGCTTGGCGATATTGCGGGCTCGCACCACGCCGCCGACGTCAGGCGATACGACCATCAGGTCATCGCCCTGCAGATGCTGCTTGATGTCGGCGGTCAGCACCGGACCCGCCATCAGGTTATCGGTGGGAATGTCAAAGAAGCCCTGGATCTGGCCGGCATGCAGGTCCAGCGTCAGCACGCGGTTGGCGCCGGCGGCGGTGATCAGGTTGGCGACCAGCTTGGCCGAAATCGGCGTGCGCGGACCGGGTTTGCGATCCTGACGGGCGTAGCCGAAATAGGGGAGCACGGCGGTGATGCGGCGGGCCGACGAGCGCTTCAGCGCATCGATGCAGACCAGCAGTTCCATCAGGTGGTCGTTGGCGGGATAGGATGTCGACTGGATCACGAACACGTCTTCACCGCGGACGTTTTCGTGGATTTCCACGAAAACCTCCATGTCGGAGAAGCGGCGCACGCTGGCTTTGGCAAGCGGGACCGACAGATACGCCGCAATGGCTTCCGCCAGCGGACGATTGGAATTACCCGCCAAAACCTTCATGACAATGCTCTGTGTGAGGCCGGACTCGAGGGGAGAAAATCGCGCGGACTATAGCCGCCGGCCTGCCACCTGTAAACCGCGAAAAATCTAATAAATTCAGGATTTTGCGGGTGGAACGGCGGGTCGATTGCGTTGCCGGCTCTCCAGAATCTCGCTCAGGCCCTGCCAGCCGCCCTGAGCGATGATATGCGCGGTCTTTCCCCAGGCCCCGGCAAGCTGCCCGCGCGGGATGCGGTTCGCCTGTTTCACGTCGCCCAACGGGCTGCCATTGGCGCCCAGCAGCACCCATTCGATGGTCACCCGCTCCGAGTCTGGCGTGTCCTGCCAGACATTGACCCGGCAGCCGATGACGTAATCCGCGCCGGCAGTCTCGGGCAGTGGATTGCGACCGCCCAGGATTAGGATTTCCCGCATCGCCTGGCGCAGTGCCCGGTTGCCGTCACCCGGCGCGCCTTCGCATTCTTTCACCGCCAGCATGATCGGCCGGGCGTCGGTCTGCACCGCTTCGATGACGGCTGCGTTCAGTTTCTGCGCGATAGCCTCGGCCATGATCGCGGCAGCCTGCTTGATGGCAACGGCATCGCCTGCTGCCAGCCGGGCTGGCGCAACGCCAAGGCTGCGGGTTTCACCGGCCTGCTGGCTGCCGTCCGGTGCGCGGTCTTCCCAAGACCAGACGGCATCGCTGCCGCGCGGTTCCAGTCGCACGGTCAGCAACGAGGTCAGCCGGTTGCGACCGCTGGCACTGGCCGGCACGTCCTTGTCGTTCAGCGCCTTGGCGAGCGTTTCGGCGAGTGCGGCATCCGGGCCCGGCGGCAGCCCGCCGATCGGGGGAATGAACAGGCTGGCCTCGCCGATCGGGCGGATCAGCGCGTCGGTGGCCTTTGCCCGGCTGTCGGCCTGAAACGGCTGCGGCAGCGGCTGGCAGGCCGTAACCGCAAAACCGGCGGCGAGGATTGCGAGAGAAAGACGCTTAACCGAGAACACAGCTCACCATCAGGCAGAGGATTGCAAAGACCGCCAGCATGAAGATGTGCGGCATGATCAGGCCGGCAGCGCGATGGCCGAAACCTGGCGGCCGTAATCGGCTTCCTTCAGCAAGGTCATGCGGCGATAGCTGAAGAAACGATCCGGATCGCTGCAGGTATCGAGCCCGAGAGTCTCCGCCACCACGCCAGCCAGCTGCAGACGTTGCTTCAGATAGGCCGGCAGATCGAATTGCCAATGGCCTTCACGTTTTCCGGTGGCGAAGAAAACGGCGTTGCCGGCATCGGCGGCGAGGAATTCGTCGCGGAACGGTGCGCTGACTTCATAGGAGGCCTGACCGATACAGGGGCCGATGGCGGCTTTGATCTGTTCGCGCCGCGCGCCCAGCGCAATCATGGCATCGATGGTGGCGTCGGTGACACCGGCAAGGGCGCCGCGCCAGCCGGCATGGCAGGCGCCGATCACGTCAGCCTCGGTATCGGCAAACAACACCGGCGCGCAATCGGCCGAGAGAATCCCGAGCGCAATGCCGTGCCGTCGCGTGACGAGGCCATCGGCTTTCGGACGCTGCGCGATATCGTAATCCTCGCCGACCGTGACGATGTCGCGGCCATGCACCTGATAGAGAGAGACCAGCCCATGCACCGCATTCAGGCTTGCGGCCACGCGACGGCGGTTCTCCTGCACGGCAGCCGGCGTATCCGAGGAACCCGGGCCGCAGTTCAGCGATGCGTAAAGCCCGGTCGAGATGCCACCGCGGCGGGTGAAGAAACCGTGCGGCAGGCCGGAGAGCCCGACGGCTGTTACAGGCGCAAGTGCATCGGCAACAAGAATAGTCATGCAAAGCCTGCGGGTTGCGGCGACTCAGGCGCGGTCAGCGCCAACGCCTTGAACAGGGTGCCCATCGCTTCCGGAGCGGTCAACCGCCGCAGCGCCTGATCCACGTCGCCGGCCTGTGCGAGATTGTCGCGCTTCAGCTTGGCTGCGCGCGCCTGGATCCCGAGTTGGTCGAGAAACGCGCCCTGGCCGACCGGGCCATGCACAGCCGCGCCGGCACGCTTTGCCGCCAGCGCAAAGGAACCGAAATCGACATGGGCGGTCAGGTCGGCAAGCCCCGGCGTTTGCAGCGGATCGGCATAGGTATGGCGATACACGGCTTGTAAGGTTTCACCTATTCCTGCACTTGCGTAGCCGTAATCGATAAACACTGCCGCGCCGCCCTGGGCTTTCAGCCGCGCGGAAATTTCGACCGCGACAGCCCGGACCGGCGGGCTCGATTCCACGATGGAGCCCGGCGGCGAGTCGCGCAGCACCTGCGGCAGCAGTTCGTCGAAGGGCAGGGCGCGCGGATCAAGCATGAAGCGCAACTCGCCGCTTGCCTCGTCCAGTCCGACGCAGCGCTCATGCCAGGCATGGTCGTCGCCGCGCTGGAACTGCCGCACCGGCAGCGCATCGAGGAATTCGTTGGCGATCAGCAGCAGCGGCGCATCCTTTGGAATCGCGGCAATCTGCTCATGCCAGATGGCGCCTTCGCCGGTCAGCGCCGCCTGCTGCTGGTCGCGCAGTCGTACCGAAGCCTCCACCAGAACCGGGATCAGTGCGCGGCGGAAAGCGGGGAGTGCGCGGGCGGCGCGCAGGGCATCGCGCATCAGCGTACCGCGGCCTGGGCCCAGTTCGACGAGGTAGCATTTTTCCGGCTCGCCGATGCGCTGCCAGTAATCGGCGGCCCACAGGCCGAGCAACTCCCCGAACATCTGGCTGATCTCGGGCGCGGTTATGAAATCGCCGTGCAGGCCGATGGCGCTCTGGCTGCGGTAGTAGCCGTGTTCGGGATGTAGCAGGCAATCGGCCATGAAGGCCGTCACGGTGATCGGGCCTTCCGCCGCGATCCGGCGGCGCAGGATGTCGAGCAGCGGCGCGGCTTTTACGCCGCTTTCTGCCGGCGTGCCCACCACACAACTCCGATCCCGAACAGCACCATCGGCAGTGAAAGCCACTGGCCCATCGTCGTGCCGCCCACCAGATAGCCGATCTGTGCGTCCGGCTCGCGGAACAGTTCGCCCACGATACGCGCCATGCCATAGCCGATCAGGAAGACGCCCGACAGCGTGCCGGGCGCACGATCCATCGCGCGGCTGTTCCAGCGTATCAGGTTGATCAGCAGAAACAGTAGGATGCCTTCCATGAGGGCCTGATACAACTGGCTCGGATGGCGCGGTAGCGGACCGCCGGTCGGGAAGACCATGGCATAGGCGAAATCGGGCGCAACGCGGCCCCAGAGTTCGCCATTGATGAAATTGGCGATGCGACCGAAGAACAGGCCGATGGGCGTGATGCAGGCGATCACGTCTGTGAAGGCGAAGAAGGGAATCCTGCTCAGTCGGCAATAGGCCAGCATGGCAAAGATCACGCCGAGCATGCCGCCGTGGAAGGACATGCCGCCCTGCCAAACCGCAAAGATTTCTAGCGGATGGCTCAGGTAGTAGCCGAAATTGTAGAACAGCACATAACCAAGCCGGCCGCCGAGCACAACGCCCAGCGTGGCCCAGAGCAGGAAGCCATCCACCTGTTCGGGCGTGATCTGGCTGCCGGGGCGCTGGGCGATGCTCATCGCCCAGCGCCAGCCGATCACCAGACCGGCGATGTAGGCGAGCGCGTACCAGCGCACGGCAAACGGCCCGATCGCAACCGCGATCGGATCGATCACCGGAAAAGCGAGCGTGAACAGCATTATTCGTCTGCTGCGCCTTCAGAGCGCGGTCGCAGCGTCGGGAAGGCAATCACTTCGCGGATGGTCTGCGAATTGGTCAGCAGCATCACGATACGGTCAATACCGATGCCCAGGCCGCCCATCGGCATCATGCCGGCCGATTGCGCCTTGAGGAAATCCTCGTCGATGCGATGCGCTTCATCGTCGCCACCATCGCGCTGGCTCTGCTGGTCCTCGAAACGGGCGCGCTGCTCCTGTGGGTCGGCCAGCTCGGAGAAGGCGTTGGCGATCTCCCAGGTGTTGCAGAAAGTCTCGAAACGCTCGGCAATCGCCGGATTGGCGTGGTTCGCCTTGGCCAGCGGCGAGATCGCCTTGGGCAAAGCCACCACATGAGTCGGCTGAATGAGATTCGGCTCGACGAAATGCTCGAAGCAGGCTTCCACCACCTTGCCCCAGCTTGCCGACGGCGCGATCTCGACGCCGGCTTTTTTGGCGGCGTCGCGGGCCGCGGCATCGTCCAGGCCATCCAGTTTGATTTTGCCGTGTTCTTCAATGAGGCCAAGCATGGTGGCGCGGCGGAACGGCGGCGTGAAGTCGATTTCCTGCTCGCCGAACTTCACCTTGGTGCCGCCGGTAGCGGCGATTGCGGCGTTGGCGATAGTGCGTTCGGCGATATCCATCATGTCCTCGTAATCGGCATAGGCCTGATAGAGTTCCATGGTGGTGAATTCTGGATTGTGGCGCGGCGAGATGCCTTCGTTGCGGAAGCAGCGGTTGATCTCGAACACCTTCTCGCTCAGGCCGCCGATCACCAGCCGCTTGAGATGCAGCTCGGGCGCGATGCGCATGTAGAGCGGGATATCCAGCGCGTTGTGATGGGTCTGGAACGGCCGGGCGATGGCGCCGCCGGGAATGCTGTGCAGCATCGGCGTCTCGACTTCGAGGAAGCCCTCGCCGTTCAGGAACTGGCGGATCGACTGGATTACGCGGAAACGCGCCCGCAGAGTCTGGCGGCTCTCCTCGTTGCCGATCAGGTCGTACTCGCGGTGCCGATAACGCTGTTCGACATTCTTCAGGCCGTGCCACTTCTCCGGCGGCGGCTCCAGCGCCTTGGCCAGCACCACGATCTCGTCATTGTCGACCGTGATCTCGCCCCGCTTGGTGCGACGCACCTTGCCGCGCACGCCTATGATGTCGCCGAGGTCCAGCGCCTTCATGACCGGGGCGAAGCGGCCCTGTACGTCGTCCTTGCCGGTGTAGACCTGCAGCTTCACGGTGTCGTCGACCAGATCGATGAACATGCCGCTGTTGCGGATCGCCATCACGCGGCCGGCCACAGCGACGCTGTCCTCGCCCTTTTCCTCGGCCTGGAGATGCGCGAATTGCTCATGCACCGCGGCATTCTTGTGCGATTTGGGGAATTTCGGCGCGAGATAGGGATCGAGGCCCAACTGACGCAGCTGCTGCAGCTTAGCCTCGCGGTTGGCGTGTTCGCCGCCGGCATCGGTCGCGGTGGGGGAAGGCGTGGTCTGGTTGGTCACGGCAAATCGCTTGGCAGGACGGGAAATGTTGCGGCCGGAACCTAGCATCCGGCCCCCGGCTTTCCAACCGCCCGGCCCGGATCACCCGGCCGGGCAAACCTTTCTGTGGATCAAACCGAGTCACGGCGGAGTCGGGCCGGAATAGCTGTGGAAAACGCCAGTTGCGGCGCTTGCGGGCGGGGCCGAGGCTGGCCATATCGAATAAGGATTTCTCGCTCGGAGTCGCGCCATGCAGACCGACAATCGCCTGCTCGACGATCTCAGCCGCATCGCCACTGGCGCGCTCGGCACCCTGCAGGGCGTGAAGGGCGAAGTCGAACAAGCCCTCCGCCAGCGGCTGGAACGGGCGCTGGCCGACATGGAACTGGTCAGTCGCGAGGAATTCGAAGCCGTGAAGGCAATGGCGGAGGCGGCGCGCGAAGAGAACATCCGCCTCGCGGAGCGTCTCGCCGCCCTCGAATCCAAGCAGAACGGTGGCGTCGCCGATCCCGACTAACCTGAGCACGGATCAGGCGAATTTCATGAATTTTTCCTAAATCTGTTCTTGCACCCCACATGGCCGGCGAATACTCTAAATCTATGGTTCGTTCTGTTTCGCGACACCTAAATGTATGGTCCGCCGAGCCAATGGGGGCATTCTCGGCTGAGGTCGCTACTGTCGCTTCATGGGGCCAAATTCCCAGCCAGATGAGTCATTCCCACGATATTCAGCCGAACACCGGCCGCCGCAAGGGGGAGCGTTAACGCATGCGGACTCTGATCGAAAGCGAGACCTACAGTCGCCTCAATCCCCTCGATCTGGTCGAGCAGATCGTCGGCGAGCATGAATGGCCCTTCGACCGCCAGGGCACGGACGAGCTCACCGTCGGCGTCTCGGGCCGCTATTGCGAACACCAGATGTGGTTCTCCTGGCGCGAGGAACTCGGCGCGCTCAGCTTCACCTGCGCCTTCGACATGAAGGTGCCGGTCAACCGCCGTCGCGACCTACATTCGCTGCTGGCCTATGTGAACGAGAAGGCCCTGATCGGCCATTTCGATTACTGGACCGAAGAGGGCATGGTGGTGTTTCGCCAGGCCCTGTTGCTCCGTGGCGGCCTCGGGGCCACGACGGAGCAGATCGAAGACCTGATGGAAATCGGCCTGTCGGAATGCGAGCGCTTCTATCCGGCCTTCCAGTTCCTGGTCTGGGGTGGGCGCACCCCGGAAGACGCCGTCGCCGCGGCGATGTTCGAGTGTTTGGGCGAGGCCTGAGGGGCCGTCTCCCTCCACTTACTTTGCGATCCGAGGGCGGGTGAAGCGCAGCGCTTCCCCGCCCTCACTGTTTCTGCGACAACAGCGCATCATTCCAGTGTTTCGTGCATGTCGGGAGGCGGTGTCATGACGGGCATTCTGTTGGTGGGTTGCGGTAAGATGGGCAGCGCAATGCTGGCCGGTTGGCTGCAGCGTGGTGTTGCGGCCGCCGATGTTGTGGTGGTCGAACCCAATCCGGTGCCGGATCTGCCGGCCGGTGTGCGTCAGGTGAACGAGGCCGCGACGATTCCCGCCGATTTTTCGCCGGGGCTGGTGCTGTTGGCGGTGAAGCCGCAGGTGATGGATACGGTGGCGCCGGCCTATGCGCGCTACGCCGCATCCGGCGCGTGTTTCCTCTCGGTTGCGGCAGGCAAGACCATCGCCACACTGAACCGCCTGCTGGGCGGCTCGGCCGCCATCGTACGCAGTATTCCCAACACACCGGCCGCGGTGGGCGAGGGTATCACCATCGCCTGCGCCAATCCGTTCGTGCGTGCCGAGCAACGTGTCCTGTGCGAAACGCTGCTCTCGGCGATCGGCGAAGTCGGCTGGGTGGAGGAAGAAGGCCTGATCGACGCAGTGACCGCAGTGTCCGGCTCAGGCCCGGCATATGTGTTCTGGTTGACCGAATGTATGGCGACGGCAGGCGAAGCCGCCGGCCTGCCAGCCGACCTTGCCGCCCGGCTGGCGCGTGCCACAGTCAGCGGGTCCGGCATTCTGATGAAGCACAGCCCCGAAAGCCCGGCTCAGCTGCGCAAGAACGTCACCAGCCCCAATGGCACCACCCAGGCCGCTTTGGACGTGCTGATGGCGCCGGACGGCGTCGAACCGCTGATGAAGAAGGCCATTGCGGCGGCCACGCGACGCTCGCGCGAACTGGCGGGCTGAATCGGCCTTGTCCTTCCCGCTCCGGACACCCAGATTAAGTACGGTTTCAGGCGGAGAATGGCGCGATGGCAAAGTCGACCAGCAAAAGGAGCAAGAAGGCTGCAGCAACCGACGCGGACACCAAACGCGCGGCGGCCGACCCTGTCGACGTCATGCTCGACCTGGTCGCCGAGCAAGGCTGGCGTGCCGTCACGCTCGGCCGGATCGCCCAGGCCAGTGGCCTGCCGCTCAGCGCCCTCTACGGGCAATATGCCTCCAAGACCGACCTGTTGGCCGCCTATGCCCGCCGCATCGATCTGGCGATGCTGGCTGCACTGGGCGAGCCTGAGCCGCTCGCATCTGCCGATGCTGCCGCCGTCAAGGACCGCCTGTTCGAGGTGGTAATGGCCCGGCTGGACGCGCTCGCTCCCCGCAAAGCCGCGATCCGGGTGATGATGCGCGAATTGCCCGGCGATCCTGTCGCTCTGGCCTGTTTCCTCAGCCGTGGCTTGGGGCAGGGCCTCGACTGGATGCTGGCGGCGGCCGATCTGGATGCTGGCGGGTTCTCCGGGGTTATGCGCCGGAAACTGCTCGGCGGCATCTATCTCGATACCCTCCGCGTCTGGTTGAAGGACGATGGTGCCGATATGGCCGCGACCATGGCGCATCTGGACAAGCGGCTGGAACAGGGCCTTAGCCTTCTGATGGGCCGTGGGCCGCTTTCGCATTTGCGTCAGAAACGCGGAGCCGAGGCCGGTTCTGCAAGTTAAGTCATTGTTTTTTATTATTGTGCACTGCACAAAAATTCGTTGACGCCGGGACCTGACCCCGATACCTTCCCGGCGTTTTCATTTGCACAAACACCCCCGGGAGCCCGCGATGAGCAAGACCACCGAAAATCCGTTTGCCAGTTTTGACCTCAGCAAGATGTTCGCCGACATGAAGCTGCCGGGCGTCGACCCGGCCGCTTTGGCTGCTGCGCAGCAGAAGAATTTCGAAGCGCTGGCTGCCGCCAACAAGCGCGCCTATGAGGGTTACCAGGCGCTGGCCAAGCGCCAGGGCGAAATCTTCAAGGAGAATATGGAAGAGCTCGCCAGCATGCTGAAGAGCGCGACCCCGGGTGCGGCGGCCGATCTCAACCCGGCCAAACAGGCTGAAGTGGTGCGTCTGGCTGCCGAGAAGGCGCTGGCCAATCTGCGCGAGCTGTCCGAGATGCTGGCCAAGACCAATACCGAGGCCTTCGAGCTGGTGAACAAGCGCCTGCAGGAAAATATGGAAGAGCTGCGCAAACATCTCCCGATTGCAAAATAACACCCTCGCCGGCTCGGCGACGGGCTGAGGATTTGCAGACGACAGGCGGGCGGAGTAAAACTCCGCCCGTTTTTTGTCCGGCTTCCTGGATGCGGGGGCGCAATGACCGAGATTACGTTTGAGGATTTCCAAAAGGTCGATATCCGTGTCGGCACGGTGGTTCGCGCGGAGCCTTACCCAGAGGCACGTAAGCCGGCGATCAAGCTATGGGTGGATTTCGGATCACCCCTCGGGGTTAAGAAATCCTCGGCCCAGTTGACGCGGCATTATACACCGGAAGGGTTGCTCGGCCGGCAGGTGATTGCCGTGGTGAATTTCCCCCCGCGTCAGATCGGCACCTTTATGTCGGAGATCCTGGTGCTGGGTCTGCCTGACCCAGACAATCAGGTTGTATTGCTTGAACCCGGCCAGCCTGTGCCTAACGGCGGACGCCTGTACTGACATCGTATGTATTGACCCGACCTTGGCCTGAGTCGACAATTCCGGCCAGGAACCAGCTGATGACAAAAAAAATCCGTTTCGCAGTTTTAGCCAAACCTCTCGTTGCCGGCGCGTTGCTGGGCATCCCTGTGCCCGTCGCCGCTCAGGATCATGACTGCGTCGTGCGACAGTTCATTCTCACCAATCAGGTGACGAACCTCGAACCGCGCGGCGAGATCGAAGGCGATTATCCCACAGGCACCGAGCGTGCCTATGGATTTGCGCGTCTTGACTGTACGCAGGTGCGCAGCGGCGAGACCTTCTGGTTTCACTGGATTCGTAACAACCAGGAAGTCGGGCGCTCCAAGGCGCGCGTCGATGTCAGCCGCAACTGGCGCATCTGGTCGCAGTCACGCATCTTCCCTGGAGACTGGGTGCTGCAGCTGAAGGACAGTGATGGACGCCTACAGGCAGAGCGTCGTTTTACCGTCGCCGAACCGCCTAAGCCGGCGGAAAACTGACGGGGCGGGCGCCGCGACGGGCAACTGTCACATCGGTAGCCTGATCCTCACCATCAGCCCGCCCAGCGGCGACTCATCCAGCGCAATTTCACCGCCATGCGCCAGCACGGCATCGCGTGCGATCGTCAGGCCTAGTCCAACGTTACCGCTGCCGTGTCGCGCCTGATCCAGCCTGTAGAACGGCCGAAAGACCTTATGCCGTTCTTTTGCCGGCAGGCCAGGACCGTCGTCTTCGATGCGGATTTCCACCCTGTTTGCCAAGCGCGTCACCGTCAGCCGCACCCGACGACCGTAGCGCAAGGCGTTCTCCACCAGATTTGCGAGGGCACGTTTGAAGCTCAGCCGGCGCAGAGGCAGCGTAAGTTGGCCTTCGGCGTCGATCTGCAATTCGCGGCCACGCCGGCGGACATCGTCGGCCAGTTCATTGATCAGATTGCCCAGATCGGTCGGTTCTGCGGGCTGCTCGCTCTGACCGCGCGCAAAAGCCAGATAGGCGCCCACCATCTTTTCCATTTCGTCGATATCGCGCTTCAACTCATCGATATCCGAACCGGGTGGCATCATCGACAGTTGCAGTTTCATCCGGGTCAGCGGTGTACGCAGATCATGGCTGACGCCAGCCAGCATGTCGGTGCGTTCGCGAATGTGGCGCCGGATACGGTCGCGCATGGCGAGGAAGGCGCGTGCCGCGGCCCGGACCTCTTCGGCACCTGCGGGGCGAAAATCGGCAATCTCGCGACCTTTGCCAAAGGCATCTGCCGCTTCGGCCAGCCGGCGAATCGGCTTGATTTGGTTACGCAGGAACAGCACGGCGATGCCGAGCAACACGACAGAGGCTGCCGCCATCCAGGCCAAGAAGGCATAGGTACTGGTGGAGAATATCCGGTTCTCCGGCGCAGTGACGGTCATCAGTGCGTCGGGTAGTTTTACATAGATCACCACAGTGCGGTCGTTGCGCTGGGTGTCGATCATATAGGGTTGCGAGACTCGTTCTCCGAGCGCCTGGATCAGCATGCGGTCGAGAATCGAATACCGTCGCGGTGCCGGGATATTGGCGGGAAAGTCCGCGCCGGGCTGAAAATCGATTTCGATTTCCAGCGACACGTCCATGCGCTGTATCAGATCCGTCAGTACTGTCGGGTCGCTGTTGCTTTCGCGTGTGGCGATGACCACAGCAATTTCACCGGCAAGCCCAAGCCCCAGGCGGCGCGTCACCGCGTCCCAATGGCGTTCGTAAAAAATGTACGTCAGCAGCGCCTGCAGCACCACGACAGGGGCGACCAGCAGCAACAGCCAGCGACCGAACAGGCTGCGCGGCAGCAGGCGCTTGAGCGCAGTCATGCGACGCTATTCAGTCCAGAGCACATAACCTTCGCCCCAGACGGTTTGCAGGAAACGCGGGTTACGCGGGTCGGCTTCGATCTTGCGGCGCAGGCGGGTGATCTGCACATCCACCGCGCGGCTCTCGCCGGTTGTTGCCGGATCGGCAAGCGCCGCACGCGGCACGGTCTGTCCCGGGCTACGCGCCAAAATCCGCAACAACTGCGCTTCGCCGGTAGTTAGGGGCACCGACTCCTCGCCGCGCTTCAGTTCGCCACGCACGGCATCGAAACTGAAATCGCCGAACCGGGTGGCGACCGTTGCCGATACCGGGGCCGGCCGGGCAGCACGTTTGAGGATTGCATTGATGCGCAAGGTCAGTTCACGCGGCTCGAACGGCTTGGGCAGGTAGTCATCCGCACCGGTTTCCAAGCCCTTGATCCGGTCTTCCGCTTCACCGCGCGCGGTCAGCAGGATCACTGGAACGGCATTTCCGCGCTTGCGCAGGTCCTGTACGAAATCGAAGCCATTCTGCCCCGGCATCATCACATCGACGATCAGCAGGTCGAAACTGACGGATGCGAGTTTGTCGGCGGCATCGGCGGCATCCTCCGCGCTGGTGACCCGATAATTCTGGCTGGTCAGATAGCGCGCCAGCAGGGTGCGGATGCGTTCGTCGTCGTCGACGATCAGGATATGGGCTTCACCGAGGTCCATGACGGGTCGGCCTCAGCGCCGCTGGATGGCGCGCAGGATCGCGGGGCGTTCCTGCGCATCGATCAGCCCGGCAAGGACCTTGCGATAGCCTGCCACCGCCTCGGCCCCGGCTTCGCGATAGGCCTCGGCAACCTTGGCCTGCTGCACAGTGGCGATCTGGCGCTCGAGATGCTTGCCCTGGTCGGTCAGGAACAACTGGCGCTGCCGGCGGTCGCGCGTGCCCTGCTGCTGGCGGACGAAACCGCCCTCGATCAGGGCGGAGAGGACGCGCGACAGGCTCTGCTTGGTGATGCGCAGGATGGCGAGCAGTTCGGCCACTGTGATACCGGGATTTCCGCCGATGAAGTGCAGGGCCCGATGATGCGCCCGGCCAAAGCCGTAGCGTTCCAGGATCTCATCGGGGCCACGGGTAAAGTCGCGATAGGCGTAAAACAGCAATTCGATGGCCTGGCGAAGCTCGTCTTCGCGGAGGAACAGGGGATTGGCCAGCGATTTCAGGTCGGTCATGATCTTCTATATGGACCAAAGGGATAGCCGGCTTCAAGCCAACTAGTACAATATCGGCCATATTTGCCGTGAGAAGCGACGACGACGAAGGCACGAAAATTATGTCAGCAGTATTGACATATTTCGATCATATTGTTACTTCTCTGCCCGTCGAAAGGTAATAATAATACCCACCGCTCGCCCGCCAAGGAGGAATCTCCATGTCTCTGATCCCGTATGATGACCGCGATGGCCTGATCTGGCTCGACGGCAAGTTGATCCCGTTCCGCGATGCCAAGCTGCATGTGCTGACCCACGGCCTGCACTACGCGTCCGCCGTCTTCGAGGGCGAGCGAGCCTATGACGGTGAGGTCTTCCATCTGACCGAGCACAGCCAGCGCCTGTGGGATTCCGCCAAGCTGCTGGATTTCACGCTGCCGTATTCAGTCGAAGAAATTGATCGGGCCACCCGCGAAACCGTGGCGGCCAACAAGATGCCGAACTGCTACATCCGGCCGATTGCCTGGCGCGGTTCGGAGATGATGGGGGTTTCCGCGCAGCAGAACAAAATCCACGTCGCCATCGCGGTGTGGGAATGGCCGAGTTATTTCTCGCCCGAGGCCAAGATGAAGGGGCTGCGTCTGCAGATCAGCGACTGGCGGCGCCCGGCGCCGAACACGGCGCCGACCAGGGCGAAGGCCGCGGGTCTCTACATGATTTGCACTTTGTCCAAGCACAAGGCCGAGCGCGATGGCTATCAGGATGCCCTGATGCTCGACTGGCGCGGCCAGATCGCCGAAGCGACCGGCGCCAATATTTTCTTCGCCAAGGACGGCAAACTGCATACGCCGACGCCGGACTGCTTCCTGGACGGCATCACCCGCCGCGCCGTGATCGCCATGGCCAAGGGACGCGGCATCGAGGTGATCGAGCGGCCGATCCAGCCCGAGGAAATGGCCGGTTTCGACGAGTGTTTCCTGACCGGCACGGCGGCTGAAGTGACCCCGGTTTCCGAGATCGGTCCTTACAAATTCACCCCGGGCAAGATCTGCCAGACGCTGCTGGGCGAGTTCGACCTGGCGACGCGGGCCAAGAAAGCAGCCTGAAAAAGGCGGCCTGAGCCGCCCGTTTCACCATCCGGAGTTTTGCAGGCGGCCACGCGTTCAGCGCGTGGCCGTTTGCATGACCGGACAGTAGTAGTCGTACTGGAAGCCGCAGATCTGTTCGTCGCGCTGGATACGTTCGCCCACCAGGCCGCCCAGCAGCATGTCGATGGCGGTGCCATCGCTGGAAAGTGGCAAAAGCAAAGTTTCGAAACCGAGCATGCGGCCGCTTGGCGCCACCGTGTATTTGCCGGCGGCATAGGCGGGTCCGCGCGTATCGAGCGGAATGCTGAAGAAGTTTTCCACCACCACTGCATTGGCGCCGAACAGGTTTTCGTCGACCGGCCGGTTGGTGGTCTCCCGACCCATCGAACCGACAATACCCGTACCCACCAGGCGAAACTGAAAGCGCGGATTGCCTGGCTGCACGTTGATCAGTGCGACGAAGGGCAGGAAGGGCACCATTTCGTCGGGCTGCAGATCGGCCCTGGCCGGCAGTCGCGCGAGATAATTCTCTTTCGCTTCCCAGTAGCCCAGCAGATTGCGCAGCGACTTGCTGCGGATCCGGTCCGGCGCGACCGAGGAGATCACCTCGGTTTGGGGAACATTCGGATCTGTCGGCGACATGCGGGGATGATGTACTCGCGAGCGGTGAAACAGCAACGGTTACTGGGCGGCAAAGCGAACTAACCGGTTCGGTCAGGCTATTCCACGCACCAGCCTTCAGCAAGGACATGCCACAGGGAACAACCGCCGTAAACCGCAAATTCAGCGGCCCCGGGGCTGTCTTCGCCGTTGGTAGTACGAATGTATGTCAGCGATTCCAGCGGGATGCGGCTTCGTCGTCGCTGGCCTTCGCCTCCACCCAGCGACGCTGGCCACCGTCTTCTTCCAGCTTCCAGAACGGCGCCCTGGTTTTTAGCCAGTCGACCAGAAAGCTGCTGGCCTCGAAGGCGGCCTGGCGGTGCGCCGAGGCCGTGATGACAAGAACGATGCGATCGCCCGGGACCAGTTCGCCATAGCGGTGGATGACCAGGCAGTCATCCAGCGGCCAACGCTGCCGCGCCTCGGCGACAATAGCCTCTAGCTGGCGCTGGGTCATGCCGGGATAGTGTTCCAGCGTCATCCGCTGCACGCCATCCTGAGTGTTGGCGAAATCGCGTACCAGGCCGGTAAAGGTGACGACGGCGCCGATCTGCGTCCGACCCGCCGTCATGCGATCCAGCTCTTTGGCGATATCGAAGTCTTCGCGTTGTACCCTGACCGTCATGGCACCATTCTCGTGCTGCGTCAGCCGCCGGTGACCGGCGGGAAGAGGGCAATCTCGTCACCCGGCCGCACGGCGTCTGACGGCTGGGCATAGTCCTGGTTCACGGCGACCCGGACCATGGCCGGATTCGCCAGGGCCGCTTCATGCAACTCGCTCCGGCCGCGCAGCCAGACCACCAAGTCTGCCACAGTGCGGACATCGTCCGGAGGAGATATGTCCTCCTCGGCCACCCCGATACGCTCGCGCAGCAGGGCGAAATACAGGACGCGCATCACTCCGCTCCCTTGGACGGGGTACGGCTGTCGGCAGCCATGTGGCGCAGGCCGGTTTGCAGATAATCCCAGCCGGTATAGAGCGTCAGCACAGCCGCGACCCAGAGACCGATTTCGCCGATCAGGCGAATATGCAGAAAGTCCGGACCGTAATCGCCGACAATCAGAATACCCAGCGCCACCAACTGCACCGTGGTTTTCCATTTCGCCAGCTTCGAGACCGGCACCTTCACACGCAGTTCGGCAAGGAATTCGCGCAGACCGGTCACAGTCACCTCGCGGCACATGATGACGACTGCGGCGAGACAGGTGATGCGGTCGATACGTTCAAACGCGATCAGCATCAGGATCACGGCGGCCACCAGCAGCTTGTCGGCAACCGGATCGAGGAAGCGACCGAGGTCCGACATCTGGCCCCATTTGCGGGCCAGGTAGCCGTCGAACCAGTCGGTGATTCCGGCTAGTGCAAACAGTGCCAGCGGCACCCAGGCGCTCCAGGCCCCGGGCAGATAGAATGCCGCGCAGATGGCCGGAATCGCCAGGATGCGCGATACGGTCAGGATATTCGGTAGGCTGTTCAGCATACCTCAGAAGCTATCGCATGCGGCTGCACAGGGCCAGAGCCGGACCGTGTTCGGCTACGTTACGAAGGCGGATCACCCGCCGTGGAAATGGTCATAAATCCGTTTTGCCACCGCTTGGCTGATGCCGGGGACCGCTTCAAGATCGGCCAGACCGGCACGCGATACTGCCTTGGCGGAGCCGAAATGCAGCAACAAGGCTTTCTTGCGCGCCGCGCCGATTCCCGCGATCTCGTCCAGCGGGGATTTGATCTGGTCCTTGGCGCGCTTGGCACGGTGCGTGCCGATGGCGAACCGGTGCGCTTCGTCACGTAGCCGCTGCAGGAAAAACAGCACTGGATGGCGCGGCTCCAGCATGAAGGGTTCGCGGCCCGGCAGGAAGAACTGCTCACGCCCGGCATTGCGCTCTGGCCCCTTGGCTATGCCGACCACCGGCACATCCTCGACGCCGAGCTCCTGCATCACCTGCATCACGGCGGCGAGTTGGCCCTTGCCGCCGTCGATCAGCAGCAGATCCGGCCAGTCGGCGGCATTTTCTTCCTCGGCATCCTCCTTCAGCAGGCGCTGGAAGCGGCGGGTCAGGACCTCGCGCATCATGCCGTAGTCGTCGCCGGGCTCGATAGTCGTGTCCTTGATGTTGAACTTGCGATAGGCGTTCTTGCGCAGACCTTCCGGGCCCGCCACGATCATGCCGCCCACCGCATGGCGCCCCATGATGTGGCTATTGTCGTAGACCTCGATACGCTGTGGCGGCGCCTCCAGGCCGAACAGGTCAGCGACACCCTGCAGAAGCTGCTGCTGCGAGGCAGCCTCGGCGAGTCGGCGGCGCAGGGCGTCGCGGGCATTGGTGACGGCATATTCCACCAGATCGCGCTTGGTGCCGCGCTGCGGCACATGCAGCTCCACCTTATGGCCGCTGTGGTTGCTCAGCGCTTCCTCGATGAGTTCGGCATTCTCGACCGGGTCGCTGAGCAGCACTAGGCGCGGCGCCTCGCGTTGCGCGTAGAACTGTCCGATGAAGGCATCCAGCACTTCGCTGATTTCGACATCGCGGGTATGGGCCGGGAAATACGAGCGGTTGCCGAAATTCTGCCCCGCCCGGAAGAAGAAGATCTGCACGCAGACCAGGCCGCCCTCGGCATGAACGGCGATGACATCGGCATTCTCGACGTCGGTAATGTTGATATCCTGCTTCTGTGTGATATGCGCCAGCGCCCGGATGCGGTCGCGCAACTCGGCGGCGGTTTCGTAATCGCGCCGGTCGGCGGCCTGCTGCATGCGGCTCTGCCAGATATCCAGCACCTGGCGGTTCTTGCCAGACAGAAAGCCCTTCGCCTCGTCGACCACCTTCATGTAGTCGGCTTCGCTGATGCGCCCCACGCAGGGGGCTGTGCAGCGTTTGATCTGATACTGAAGACAAGGCCGGCTGCGGCCGGCGAATTCGCTGTCGCTGCAGCTGCGTAGCGGAAAGGCCCGCGACATGGCGTTCAGCGTGACATGCACTGCGCCGGTCGAAGCGAAGGGGCCGAAATACTCGCCCGGGATGTCGCGTGCACCGCGATGTTTGGTGATCGCCGGATAAGGGTGGTCATGCGGCACCAGAATATAGGGGAAGGATTTGTCGTCCTTCAGCAGTACGTTGAAGGGCGGCTGCACCTGTTTGACCAGGTTCGCCTCCAGCAGCAGCGCTTCCGCTTCGGTATGGGTGGTCGTGACCTCCACTGAGCAGACCTGCCGCACCATGCGCTGGATGCGGATCGTCAGGCCCTGCAACTTGGTGTACGAGGTGACGCGCTTGCGCAGCGAGCGGGCCTTGCCGATGTAGAGGACATCGCCCCGCGCATCGAGCATGCGATACACGCCGGGCCCCATCGGCAGCGTCGGCAGATGACGCTGGATCACCGCCGCGCCGATCTCAGCAGGCAGCAGCCCGGCCTGTGGCTCAGCGGTCGAATCTTCACTCATACGCATCACCATACTGACAAAAACCTAATGATTGCACGGTGTTGACAAAAGCATCCCAAGGCTGTGGATAACTATGTGGGGAAAGCTGAGCCTATTTTCTGTGGTGTAGCGTGGCGAAACCCTATTCACCTCTGCGTGGTGAGGCGGAAATTTCTGTAATGATTTGACGCGTAAAGAGAAACTCGTTTTATCCACAGCAAATAACACCGCGAAACCGACGTTGCGAGCGATTCCGACTCGGTCTCAGGGCCTGTGTACAACACCTGCGGCAACAGGAAATCACGCATAAAGTCAAGGGCTAGTTTGGTCGCCCCGGAGGGCGAGGGGTCAGCCGCGGCGGCGTTCGATTTCCACGCCTACGCCGGCCGCCTCGGCAATCGCCTCCGGCTTTTCCACCCGAACGCGGGCCCGCAACACGCGCGAATCCTCGAGGCATAGGGCTGCCAGTCGTTCGGCCAGTGTTTCGACAAGACCGACATGACCCTCGGCCAGCAGCGCCTTGGTCCGCTGCACCAGATTGTCGTAGCAGACCACCTCGGCATAGCCGCGCGGCGGTTCGCCGGGCGTTTCGCCTACCCAGAGGTCAAGGTTGATCAGGATCTTCTGAGGTCTGGTCAGCTCTTCCGGATAGACGCCGATCAGGGCATCCAGCAGCAGGTCGCGCACAAAGACACGCCTGGCCGGCTGGCTGGCCTCGGCGATCACGGGAACCGGGATTTCCGCCCAGGCAGCGCGGGCGCGATCATGGATCGTCATGTCAGTCCTCCAGCGCAATCCGGGCGGCGGGCAACGGCCCGCCGGGCTGCTGCCAGGGCAGATGCTGGCCGCCGTCCAGGGCGATCATCTGGCCCGTCACGGCCGGAGCGTCAAGCAGGAAACCGATGGCTGCGGCAATCTCGCCGGGTTCCGCCCCGCGTTTCAGTGGCGTGCTCTCCCACTGCTTGCGGAACTGCTCCTCGGTCTGGTGCGGGCTGGGCAGCACCGGGCCGGGGCCGATGGCATTGACCCTTATGCGGGGCGCCAGTGCCATGGCCAGGGTTTGGGTCAGGGTCCACAGCCCGGCCTTGGAGACGGTGTAGGAGGCGAAATGCGGGGTCAGGCGCCAGACCCGCATATCGATTAGGTTGATGATGTTGCCTGCGGCACTGTCCGGCAACTGTGCGGCAAAGGCCTGGGACAGGAAAAACGGCGCCTTGAGGTTGGCATCCAGATGACTGTCCCAGCTCTGCTCGGTCGCGGTCGCCACATGATCGTAATCGAACAGCGACGCATTGTTCACCAGCAGTGACAGCGGCCCGAGAGCGGCCGACGCCTGGGCTACCAGACCGCTGACTGCGGTGTGATCCGCGAGGTCGGCCTGGACGACCGCTGCATGTCCGCCGCTCTGGCCGATCTCGCGCACCACGGCATCGGCCTCGTCACGCGAACGGTTGCAATGCACGGCCACGCGATAGCCGCGGCCGGCCAGATGCAGCGCGATGGCGCGACCGATGCGGCGACCGGCGCCGGTGACAAGTGCAGTCGGTGCTTTTTGGGAGGCAGACATCAGCGTTTGCTTCCGCGATAGGCGCGACGCGACCCGGCGCGTCCGGCAGTGGAGCGTCCGGCGGGGCGCGGTGCCCGGGCGGCATCTTCCGAGAAGCCAGCCGGCTTGCGGTTCTGGATGGCGATTTCCAGCTCGTTCATTTCCAGTCGCTTGATTTCGTCGCGCAGGCGGGCGGCTTCCTCGAATTCGAGGTTGCCGGCTGCTTCCTGCATGCGCTTCTCGAGGTCGTCGAGATGGGCCCTCAGGTTATTCCCGACCAGATGGCCGCCGCTGGCAGCGCCGGCGTCGACAGTGAAGTGATCCTGCTCGTAGACCGACTGCAGGATATCGCCGATCTGCTTCTTCACGCTCTCGGGTGTGATGCCATTCTCTTCGTTATAGGCCTGCTGCTTGGCGCGGCGACGTGCTGTCTCGTCTAGCGCGCGCCGCATGCTGTTGGTGATCTTGTCAGCATAGAGGATTGCGCGGCCTTCGACATTGCGCGCCGCCCGGCCGATGGTCTGGATCAGCGAGGTTTCCGAGCGCAGGAAGCCTTCCTTGTCGG